>ENA-OQOA01000090-OQOA01000090.1-human-gut-metagenome-genome-assembly--contig:-NODE-90-length-53680-cov-3.253039_pt1 | contig 53680 bp, 26 predicted proteins | sample MGYA00242633_ERZ504888 | MGnify/ENA primary metagenome ERZ504888 (study PRJEB26092, sample SAMD00036372) | human gut metagenome | host: Homo sapiens | study: EMG produced TPA metagenomics assembly of...
GAAAATGGAGTTGCTGCGTGCACCAAGCATTTTTTGGGTATATGGTGGAGGCTCTCTTGAGTGGAAGAAATTTATGAGGAAGTGCTTTTGCCACACGAAGCTATGATACGACAGGCGGGATGTAAGGTCTTGATGACATCCTATGGCCGGTTCCGTAGTGAACAAGCCGTATCCAGCGATACTCTTCTGAATAAAATATTACGTGGATATCTTGGATTTGACGGAGTAGTGGTCAGTGACTATGGGGCAGTAGGATATGCTAGTCAAAAAGGAAATCCTGATATCTTGAAACAACGGGCTGTTGAGGCTCTAACCGCAGGTAATGACATTGAATTGCCATCAAATAATTGTTATAAATATCTGCCCGAATTAATAGGAGACAGTTTGGTTAATGAGAAATATTTTGAGATTGCGGTAAAACGTGCATTAATGTTGAAAGCACGTCTGGGCTTATTATCTACAGACCGGAAGCTTTATGCAACAGGAAATTTGGATTTGGATTGCCCCGAATATCGTAAAACTTCTTATGACTTGGCATGTCAATCCATTGTCTTGTTAAAAAAACAACAATGTATTGCCCCTTTCTGGCAAATATAGAAAAAATAGCTTTGGTCGGTCCGAATGCAAATACATATTGGTGTATGTTAGGAGATTATACATATCAGTCTATGCAGGCATTCTGGTGGGGAGGAAAAATAGACCCTGACAGTCCTAAAATTGTTTCTGTATATGATGCTTTTAAGCACAAGGCGAATGGTAGATTCACTGTGGACTATGAACGCGGATGTGATTGGAGTGCAAAAAATGAGACTTCCATTATCCGTGAAGGAGATCCTAGAACTGAACGCTTGAATATGATGTTAATGGAATCATCCGATTCTACTAACTGGCAGGCTGCCATAAATGTAGCTTCGGAAAGTGATGTGATTATTGCTGCATTAGGAGAGAATCCTACCTTATGCGGAGAGGCTCGGCAACGTAAAGGTATCTGTTTGCCGGGAGATCAGGAACAGTTTTTAAAAGAACTGATTGCTACAGGTAAACCGGTTGTTCTGGTTATGTTTGGTGGACGTCCACAAGTGATTGACGAAGTAGAAGCAGGTTGTTCAGCTATTCTGCAAGCGTGGTATCCGGGCGAAGAAGGAGGAAATGCTGTTGTTGATATTTTGTTAGGCAATGTCAATCCGTCCGGAAAATTATGCGTTAGCTATCCTAAGACTGAAGATAAAGAACTTTATTGTTATAACAATGGTGAATTCCAAGAAAGAATAGCTTATCCGTTTGGTTTTGGGCTTTCATATACTTCCTTTGAATATAGTGATATAAAAGTTCCGTCTACTGCACAAACAACTGATGATTTGATTGAGGTTAGTTGTAAGGTGAAAAATACAGGAAAATGTGCAGGTACTGAAGTTGTGCAACTTTATCTGTCTCCTACTTCCTCGGAATTTCTCAAACCTATACAGCTAAAAGGGTTTGCCCGTGTGAATTTGAACCCCGGCGAATCGAAAATAATAAGTTTTAAGGTTTCTCTTCAGCAAATGGCTTATTATGCAAATAATGGATGGACTATAGCCGGTGGTCAATATACATTTAAAATAGGTGCGTCATCTTTTGATATCCGTTTGGAATCATCATGTCAGCTAACTGGAGAAAATGTGCGGATGGAGCGTAGAAATACTCTTTTTTCTATAAGTGAAATAGAATAGGAAAAATAAGAAAGCTTCAAAAAGCTATATTGCATTACCCTTTTTACTTTGGTCTTTTGAACGTAATGAAGAATCTGTTAACGCAAAATAGTGTGTGTATTCGGATTCTTCATTATGTTTAGAATGGCAAAAAGACAGAATGCCGGGATTTTCAGATTCCCTCCTGTTAGCCTAAATCGATTTATATTCGGATAACTCTGTTTTTGTTATTCTCAAACCGGATTTTATAAATCTTAGACTGAATAATGCAATATCCGGTTTTTGTTTTTATTCATCTTTGCAGTGCTAAAAACTTTAAATGATACTATAAATGAAAACAATGAAGAACATGAAACAAAGTAGGTTTATTTTGTTTGTGCTTTCATTCCTGGTGATGAGTGTCGGGAATGTTTATGCACAAAATGTTACCGTAACAGGTACAGTTCTAGACAGTACCGGTGAGCCTGTCATCGGTGCTAATGTGAAAGTGGCGGGGAAGTCATCTATAGGAACCATTACCGATTTCGAGGGGAATTTCTCCTTGTCGGTCCCTGCGGACACGAAAAAATTGGAAATCAGTTATATCGGTATGCTTTCACAAGAGGCTGTCATTAAGCCGGGAACTCCGGTAAAGGTAATTTTGAAAGAAGATACGGAAGAATTGGATGAAGTGGTAGTCATTGGTTATGGTACTGTAAAGAAACGGGACTTGACCGGTTCTATGACCTCCATCAAGCAAGCGGACATTATTGCTGTTCCTACGACGAATGCTTTGGAAAGCCTGCAAGGGAAAGTGGCTGGACTGGATATGACTAAATCAAGTGGTCAGACAGGTTCGGGCTTGTCCTTTTCCATTCGCGGTAATCGGTCATTGAACGCTTCGAATGTTCCGCTGATTATTGTAGACGGAGTGCCCTATGGGACAGATATTGATATCAATCCCAATGTCATAGAATCCATGGAAATTCTGAAGGATGCTTCCTCCACCGCTATTTATGGTTCTCGCGGTGCTAACGGAGTTATCTTGATCACTACAAAGAAAGGGGCTGTAGGCAAGACCAAGGTTTCATATAACGGTTATTATTCCATCAATTCCGTAGCTGCTTATCCCGATAGAATGAATTTGTCCGAATGGGCCGACTTCAAGAGAGAGGCTTATCGTACGGACGGCCAGTGGGGAGGTCCTGAAGATGATGCCAAAATTTTTGGTTCTGCTTATGATGCGGTAAAATCCAATCAAAATGTAGACTGGGTGGATATGCTGATGCAAACGGGTAGCCAGATGTCCCATTCTGTCAATATTTCAAATGGTACGGAGAAAACAACATTCAATCTGGCTTTTGAATATATGTCCGAAGACGGTTTGGTGAAGATGGATGATATGGACCGTTATAATGCAACCTTATCCTTATCGCATAAGCTCACTGATAACTTGAAATTGAATGCCAATGTGGTATATACCTATTTGGATCAGAATATCCGACGTGATCCTTTCAACCGTTCTATTTATTACGCTCCCTATGGAGATGTATATAATGAAGATGGTTCTATCAATGTGCTTCCTTTTAATGATGGGCAGACCATTAGCCCCATAGCCGAAGAAGTTCCCGGAGCCTATAAAAAATAACCGGCTGACCAGCCATTTGGTGGGGAATGTAGGAGCTACCTGGAACATTATCAAGGACTTGACACTGACTTCTACTTTTGGCTTTGACAAGAAAGATATCCGTACAGGACATTTTGCTGATACATATACGTTAGACGGAGCGGGAAATTATTCGTTGGCGGATGCTACCAATCATAGTGACGTCAATTGGTCGTGGGAAAATACATTGGCTTATTCGTTCACATTAGGAAAACATAATCTGAGTCTGATGGCTGGTAACGCATTATATAAAAATGTGGCCGAGGAATATAAGGGTGCGGGGCATAACCTTATTTCATCCACTATGTTGTTTTATAATTTGGGTGGTTTGCAGGATAGTCAGCAGATATCCAGCAGTTATGTACAAACCACTATGGCATCTTTCTTTGGGCGTATCAACTACAAATTCAATGAGAAATACCTGATGACTGTGACTTTGCGTCAGGATGGTTCATCTGTATTGGCAAAAGATCATCAGTGGGGGGTCTTCCCATCTGTGGCTTTGGCTTGGCGTATGAATGAAGAGAATTTTTTGAAGAACGTAGAACAACTTTCCAATTTGAAACTTCGGCTGAGTTATGGTATTTCGGGAAACAGTGCTGTTTCTGCCTATCAGACTCAGGGAGGATTGGGAAAGACCATGTATGCTTATCTCATAAATAATACGGAAAACGGAGCCTATGGCTACTATCCAGCTTTGACACCGAATTATAATCTGGGCTGGGAAAAAACAGCAACGGCTAATATCGGTATTGACTTCGGTTTCTTCAATAACCGTATCAGTGGTTCATTGGATATTTATCAACAAAAGACATCAGATTTGTTGATGCAGAAGAAAGTACCTAGTTCTACCGGATATTCTTTGGCATGGGATAATGTAGGAAAAACTGAGAATAAAGGTGTGGAATTAGTTATTAATACCCAAAATTTTCAATCAAAAGGATTTTCTCTTGGAATACCGATTATACATTTACTTTGAACAGAGAGAAAATTACTGAGCTGGCAGATGGAACTGACCGTGATATCAGTAACGGTTGGTTTGTAGGGCATTCCATCAAGACACATTATGGATTGGAGAAAATCGGTATTTGGCAGCTTGACGAGGCCGCGGAAGCAGCTAAGTATGGTGAGAAGCCGGGACGTATAAAAATAAAGGACCAGAATAAGGATGGTTCAATAGACAATGATAATGACCGTATCATCTTGGGCTCGGAAACTCCCGATTTCGTAATGGGGTTGAACAATACATTCAAATACAAGAACTTTGATTTGCGCGTTTTCATGTATTGGAGACAAGGGCAAATGTTACATTCGGAAGCCAACGGTTACGGCTCATACCGTATTCAGGGAGATCCGGGTATTAAAGTAAACTATTGGACTCCGGAGAATCCTACTAACGAATTTCCCCGTCCGGAAAAAAGTTATTCGGATTCTTCCAAATTAGATGCATTGGGATACGTGGATGGTTCGTATTTGAAGATTAAAGAAATCACTTTGGGATATCAGTTGCCTAAATCATGGATCGGGAAGATTCATGCTTCTAATATCCGTATCTATTGTTCATTAAAGAATTTCTTTACTTTCAGTCATTTAGACAATTATGATCCCGAACGAGGAGGCTCCTTGAGCTATCCGATGACAAAACAAGCAGTATTTGGTATTAATGTTGATTTCTAAACAAGCGAACAGGTATGAATAAATTATATAAATGGTGTTTGCTCAGCTGTATGGCGGCAACCTTGAGCTCATGTAATGATTTCCTGACAGAGGAAAATCCCAGCGGATTGACCGCTGATACTTTTTATAAAACCGAATCGGGTGCGGAAGCTCTGATTAACTCATGTTACACACCGTTGCGTTTTTGGTATGGACAGGAATATGCCACATCAATGACAGAGTTGGGAACGGATATATTTACCCGGGGAAATGGTTGTGCCGAAGCTGAGCTTTCCGATTATAACTCGTCATTACAAGGTTCCAGCAATGCGATAACTAAAGAGTGGGAACGTTTGTATTCGGCATTGAATACTTGTAACACTGCCTTGAACCGTTTGCCTAGCTCTGAACTTTCAGCTTCGGTTAAAGATATCCGTATGGGGGAAGCCTATTTCTTGCGGGCTCTTTATCTATGGCATATTGTAGAGACATGGGGAGGTGTTTATTTAACGACAGAAGAATGTACCGAGCCGTCAGGTTACGTTTACCGTTCGTCCGAAGAGGATTTTTATACTCAGATTATAGCCGATTTAAAAGAGGCGGTGGCTAAATTACCGGTTTCCACTTCCGATTACGGGCGTGCTACCAAAGGTGCGGCAGAAGCGTTTCTGGCACGCGTTTATCTGTATAATAAAAATTATGAGGAAGCGTTGAAATATGCTCGTAATGTCATTAACAATTATGGTTATAGCTTGGCAGAAGATTATTCGGACCTTTGTGATATTTATAAATGTAATGATGTAAAAGAGAATGTGTTTGTTTGTATGTACACAAAGAGTGAGATATTCGGAACTTCCATTGAAGAAGGTCCTGACGGGAACCCCATCATTTGGAGGACACCGGGTAATAACCCTTCACATCTGTTGTGGGTGATGTGTTATGATCAGGTACTCGATAAAGACGGTAAGAAACCTGTTACGCGCTCCATAGAATATGGTCGCAGTTTCAACAGATATATGCCTACGCTGTATTATCTGAACCTGTTCGATGAAAAGATGGATGCCCGTTATGATGATGTGTTCCAGCAGGCATGGATTTGTAACAATACGAACAGTACTTATATCTCACCGGGAGATACGGCTATTTTCTTTACTAAATATAGTGTGTCCGATGCAGAGGAAGCTAAACACGATTATATCACCATAGACAAGGATTTTGTTTACAATGCCGATGGCTCTGTCAAGAATAGGGTTCAGAATGTGACTTTCAAAAAATTCCTTGATCCGTCTCGTGAGTCAGTGAATTATACGGGAAGTGTGAGACATGGTGTGGTCATTCGTCTTGCTGAGTTGTATCTGATAGCTGCCGAGGCTGAATTATTCTTGAACGATAATGCCTCTGGAACATCTTATATCAATGAGGTAAGGAGAAGAGCAGCTATTCCCGGCAAGGAAGCCGCCATGGAGATAAAGCCGGAACAGTTGACATTGGATTTTATTTTGGATGAACGGGCCCGTGAGTTGGGAGGAGAGCAGCAACGTTGGTTCGATTTGAAGCGTACCGGTAAGCTGCTGGAAAGAGTAAAAGCATACAATCCGGATGCGAAAGTGAATATAAAAGAGCATCATTTGCTACGTCCTATTCCTCAGACTCAACTGGATGCCATTATCAATAAAGAAGAGTTCGGGCAAAATGCCGGTTACAATTAAGTGTGCCTGTCAGGCTGAAGTTTGATTTCCGGTGAAGGTGTATCTTGATGATTGGCAGAGAAGTTATTTAGCTTGCAAAAGTTGGTAAATAACATAAGTTCGTTTTTTAAAAAGGTCTTGTTCTTTTTTAAAATGAACTTATGTTTTTAAAAACATCCTTATCTTTTTGCATAGGAACTTGTGTTTTTGTACATGAACAAAAATTGATGATTCCCACATATATATGTGTAACCTCACGCGGACGTATATATAGTCCTACGTGAACGTTCATGAAGTGCCGCATGAACATTCGTATAAAACAGGTTGTCTTTCCTCGGAACATTTTCCCTTTCACGACGGGAGGTTTTTACAAACTGACAGCATAAGTTTAGGAAGTTTCTTCCATTGTTTCCGAAAGTTATGCCGTTAACTTTCGGGACTACTCCTATCAATGCAAAAAACACATTTTATCTCTCATGCTCTCATCTTTTATCACTTTCCCCCGATGAATAAAGCGTTTAAAGGGTGAGAGATGAGGTGAGAGATGCCCCAAAAGGTGAGAGCAACTGCTCTCACAAAGCCAAAAAATGTCTTGTTATGCAATCTGGGAACAGAACATCTCTTTCTTTTCGGCTCAGTCAAGATATATGCATGAAACTATTGAATTACAGATACCCTTATAGTCTTGAATTCAATCCCGGCTGTCATATCGTTGCTATTTTTCTCGAAAAGAAAAGGAGGAAAAGACATATTGAGGTTTCCGATAAAAGGTGATGATAGTGTTAACAGAGTTAATAATTCTGTTGTGGAACTTTCCGGCAAATACAGTCTGTCAAATGATCGTTGATAAAACCTGAAGCTTGCAAATGGGCGTAGCAAATCGTAGTTCCGAAGAACTTGAAACCTCGTTTTTTCATATCTTTACTCATGGCATCGGATTCGGGGGAGGATACCGGAATCTCGCTCAATGACCGGAATGTGTTGATAATCGGCTTTTTGTCGGGAAAGAATGACAGGGTATAATTATAAAAACTGCCGAATTCCTTTTGTACGGCAAGGAATAGTTTCGCATTCGTGATTGTCGATTTGATTTTCAGACGGTTTTTTACAATGCCCTCAAATTGCATTAGCCGCTCAACGTCTTCATCGGTCATTTGTGCCACCAACTCGGCATCAAAATTACAGAAGGCTTTACGATACCCCTCTCTTTTTCTAAGAATCGTTATCCAGCTTAGTCCTGCTTGGGCACTTTCCAATACAAGAAACTCAAACAGCGTCTTGTCATCGGTTACTAACTTTCCCCACTCCTGATCATGGTATTTCACATACAATTCGTCTGTTCCGCACCAACCGCAACGTCCGTTTGTTATATCTTGCATAATTCTATCATTTGTGATATGGAACAAATGTAATGGATTCATGGCATTATGCCAAATTTAAAAGGACTATTTTATACGCATATATAAATTATCTTACAGTGTCAGGAGCCGTTCTTGTAAAAATCTTTTGGTAGTACTCCAAATTGTTTCTGAAAACATTTGGCAAAATAGGAAGAAGAGTTGAAACCGACAATATAGCATACTTCATTGATTCTGTATTCTCCGGATTGAATCAGTTGGGCTGCCATTTTCAACCGTTCCAGTTGAATAAACTCATTGGGGGTAATTTGAGCGATTCCCTTTATTTTTCGATGCAGGCTGGAACGGCTCATATTCATTTTCTCGGCTAATATATCCACATTAAAATCGGGTTCCGAAATGTTCTTTTGAATTACTTCTATTAGTTTGTCTAAAAAGTTCTCATCTGCTTTGCTCAGTGCAATGGTTTTGGCGTTCACAAAAGGTGATGAAGTGAAAGCATGGCGCAATTTGTCCTGATTGCTTAATAAGTTCGCTATGCGTGCCAATAAGTACTCCGTAGAAAAAGGTTTTTCTATATAGTCGTCGGCTCCCAGTTCTATTCCTTCTATCTTGGATTGCATGGTAACTTTTGCTGTGAGCAGAATGATAGGAATATGGCTATGTTCGATATCGGTCTTTAATGTATGGCATAATTCGAAACCATCCATTTCGGGCATCATCACATCACTGACAATCAGACTGATTGTCTTTTCTGATAGCACTTGCAAGGCTTCCTTGCCATTAGATGCACGTATAACGCAATATACAGTTTCCAGTTGTGCGCAAATAAAGTTCTGCATCTCGGGGTCATCCTCTACTACAAGAATACAGATGTTAGTGCTGTGTTGCCGGATGGCTGTTTGCATATTGCCGGTCTGGCTGATAGTGGAATCTTTTTGTAACTGTATGGCTTTTTCTTGATCGACAGGAAGCTCGACACAGAAACAGATTTCTTCACTATCCTTTAAATAAAGTTTTCCTTTATGTAATTCTGCCAGGGAACGTGCCAAAGGCAGGCCGATGCCGGTACCGGCTGTGCGTTGCCCACCGGAGGTTTGTTTGATTTGCACAAAAGGCTGGAAAATTTTTTCTTGCATATCGTGGGGGATGGGATGCCCGTCATTGCTGACCATAATGGAGAAGTATCCCGGTTCTTTCATTCCGCATGGTGGTATTAAAGATACATGGATAGATGATGTGGCATATTTTACTGCATTATTGAACAGATTGCTTAGAATTTTGGTCAGGGCTTCTTTATCTACGGGTGCATTGAAATCCTGTTCGGGCAGGTCTGTTTGAAATTTCAACCCATTCTGTTGGGCGGCGGGATTGAAACGGATATAAGTGTCTCTTATTAGTTGGGAGATATTACAATCCATAAAGTTAAGACGGAACCCCTTGGTTTCTGTTTTTCGGAAGTCGAGTAACTGATTGGTCAGGTCAAGTAATCGCAGGGTATTCCGTTCCATGACGTCCAGGTTCTCACGGATGGTGTTGCGATCTATGTTTTCCTTGTGCAGGATGTTCTCTAACGGGCCTTTTATCAGGGTTAGCGGTGTGCGGATTTCATGTGCTATATTAGTGAAGAAGTCTATTTTGGCATGATAAATTTCTTTTTCCTTTTCGGCTTCTAAGATTTCCAGTTGTCGTCGTTGTTTGTCCGTGATTTGTTTTCGGAAGCGATAGAAGATATATCCGATACCGGCTGCCGAAAGCATAAAATAAAGAAGATAGGCCCACGGGGATTTCCAGAAAGGAGGTGCGATATGTATGTGGATACTTTTGATGTCATTACTCCATTCTCCTTTGGCGTTAGCTGTTTTCACGCAGAAAGTATAGTCGCCTGGCTTTAGATTGGTATAGGAAGCGGTGGAACTTTTTGTGGTACTGTACCACTCTTTATCAAATCCTTTCAATGTATAACTCAGGTAATTTTCTTCAGGGGCGGCGTAACAAAGAGCTGCAAAGCGGAAGGCAAAAGAGTTTTGATTATACTTCAGGTTTATTTCCCGGGTATAAGTCACGCTTTGGCTGAGGGGGGAATCTTTGGTGCCTATATCGGCGCTTTTGTTGAAAAGCAGGAAATCGGTGATGGCTACAGGTGGAAAATAAGTGTTTTCGGTGAAGGACTCGGGTTTGAAGGCAATGAAGCCATTGATACATCCGAAATAGATGGTACCGTCTTTGCTCTTAATTCCTGAACTATAATTGAACTGATTGGTGAGCAGTCCATTGTTGTCTGCATAAATGTTCGAGGTTTTGGTCTTCAGATCGAACCGTATCAATCCTTTGTTGGAGGTGAGCCAAAGGATGTCATTGTTGGCTTCTACAATCTTATAAATCACATCATTGGCAAGCCCTTGTGAAGAATCATAAGTAGTGAATTCCTCTGTGTCCTGGTTGAATGAGCAGAATCCTCTTCCCAGCATGGTGAACCACAAGCGTTGCTTGCTGTCTTCATAAATACTTATCACCTTGTTGTAAGGGAGTCCGTGGGGAACTCCGGGAGTGGAAACATAATTTTTCCAGCTGTTATTTCTAGGATTGTATTTGAATATACCGGAGTTATAGGTGGCAAACCAGATATTTCCTTTACTGTCTTCCAATATGTTGAAAACAAAGATACCATCCATTTTGTGGATACGGGTGAAATCATTTGTTTCATGGTTATAGAGATTGAGTCCGGTTGTGGTACCTATGTAGAGTTGACCTGCAGAGGTGCGGCACATGGAATAGATGTTGTTGTCGTTCAATGTATTTTCGGCATGTCCCATCAGGTAGTGACGGGAACGGCGGGTCTTCAGATCCAATGAGTATAATCCTTTGGAATATGTACCTATCCACAGAGTGTGATTGTCCATACTTAGAGCGTGGACATTATAGTGCAGTCCTGCCAGTGGACAAGGGCTGAATTCTTTGGTCTTTGGATTGAATTTGTTCAAGCCGCCGTCTTCTGTTCCTATCCATAGATTTCCGTCTTCATCTTCGCAAAATTCACGGACTACTTTTCCGCTGAGGCTGTTTTGTCCTATGATGGGATAGTATTTTTCGAAGGTGGCATATTGGGTGGGATAATAGTCTATGCCTCCGAAATAGCTGCCGATCCATATGCCACCTTCAGCATCCTTGTAGAGGGAATAAATGGCATTGTCCGACAAGGAATAGTCATCGTTGGGATTGTAGGTGAGGTGTTGGATTTCCCGGGGTTTCCTTGTTGTAAGTGTATATTCCTCGTTCTGTGGCAACCCACAATGTTTTTTTGTCGATGGGGATAGATGGTTTCTTACAAAAGATACTTTCGGTTTGGGAAGAGTCCGGTAGCAAGTCGGTGACTGTCCGGGTAAGGATATTGATACTTTTCAGACCACCTTTTGCGGAACCAGTGTACAAGGTATTATGCTGTTCGGGGAAAATTTTGAAAATCTGGTCATCGGTGAAGAGGTTTTTCCCCTCTTGTGTTTGGAATAACCGGAAGTTCTGGAAATGATCATCAGTATAATAAAGCCCTTTTCCGTTATAGCCTATCCATACTGCGTTTTGCTGGTCTATACAGATAGAACTGAGTAGATGGGCATCGGGGATAGCATAGTGTGTTAATGTTTGTCGGTCGTTATCGAACAGGAAAACGCCTTGGGATTCTACTGCTATCCAGATGTTTTTTGTGTATCGGTGGTGATTTGTACAATGGGCTGGGTGATGCACAAGCTGTCCTGACTTTTGCAGGTGAGTTTTGAGAAAGTTTCCGTCAATGGATCATAGATATAAATTCCGTCGTCTGTTCCTATCCATAATTTCCCATCCTTATTTTCGTGCAATGAGTTGACGTTGTTATTACCCAAAGAATGAGGGTTGGAATGATTGTGTTTGAAAATACGGAAATTGGATCCGTCATAACGGTTTAGTCCGTCTTTGGTGCCGAACCACATGAATCCGTTCCTGTCTTGGGTGATACAAAGAACGGAACTTTGAGACAGTTTGTTTTTCAGACCCAAATGTTGGAAATAATATCTTTCAGCATGAACACAGGGGGATGACAGGCTGAAAAGGATTGATATGAGAAGGAATAAGTGCTTGTACATAGTTTGTTTTATCAAGTGGTTTACTATGTGCAAAAGTAGATATTTGGCTGAAAAACACAAGGGGAAGGCAAAATATTGTCCTGTTTTGGCAGAATATTGCTCTCTTTTCGTAAGGTGGAGGAGGTAAGGTGGTGTAAAAGGTGGGTGAAAATATTGTTTTGGCAGAAAATTCATATTATTTGGATGGATATTCTTGTGGCTTTTTATCTAATAAGTCTACTTTTGGGCTGTAATTAAATTAAAGATCAAATATGAAAAACATGTTTAGTAAAGGTGCACATCCGTCTGAATTTGGACATCGACAAACAACGATGTTGATGTTGGGCTTGTTTTTACTCGTTTCCCAATGCTTGTTTGCTCAGAGCAGAATAATAAAGGGAACGGTATATGATGAACATAAGGATGCACTGATCGGTGCGTCGGTTATTCTTAAAGGTACTTCTCAGGGAACCATTACCGATATAGATGGTAATTTTAGTGTGGAGGCAAGTGATAAGAATACTGTTTTGATTGTTTCTTATATAGGTTATGATGCCCAAGAGATAAATGTGGGTAGCCAGACCTTTGTCAAGGTACAGTTGAAACCTTCTTCTCTGGCGCTGGAGGAAGTTGTAGTGGTGGGTTACGGTTCGCAAAAGAAAAGTGAGCTGACGGCTGCCATCTCAAGTGTCAAGTCTTCGGATTTTGTCCGTGGAAATGTGAGGGATGCGGGGCAATTATTGAAAGGGAAAATTGCTGGTCTTAGCATTGTGAATTCTACAGGTGACCCTACCGAGAATTCGTCTATCTTACTTCGTGGTACTAACTCTTTGCAGGGTAACAATTCGCCATTAGTGTTGATTGACGGTATTCCGGGAGATTTAAGAACGGTGGCTCCTGAGGATATTGCTCAAATCGATGTGCTGAAGGATGGTTCGTCTGCGGCTATTTATGGTACACGAGCTACCAATGGGGTGATTTTGGTTACTACCCGTAAGGCTAATTCTGATTTTTCCATAGACTATAATGGGTATGTCGGTACAGAAGAGTTTGTGAAAACGGAAAGAGTGTTGACTGGAGATGAATTTCGTTCTTTAATTCAGGATGGAACAATTTCTGCTACTGATTTTGGAGGTAATACAGATTGGCTGGAAGCCATAACTCGTACTCCGGTCAATCATGGGCATAATCTGAGTGTAAAGGGTGGTTCCGAGAAGACTAATTATTTGTTGAATGTCAATTATAAAAAGAACCAGGGAATTTTCAAAAAGTCAGATAATGAGACGTTGATTGTACGACTGGCGGTGAATCATTCAATGTTGAATGATAAATTGCGTTTGAACGTCAGCGTTAATTCTAATACGCAGAACTATACAACGACCGGAGATGGTTCCTCTTTCAATAGAGGGGTATATAGTGCGGCATTGGTTACTAATCCTACCTTGCCTATTTATAAGCAGGATGTAAATAAGGATGTCCTGTCATCAATGCCGGAGTATGATGGTCCTTGGGCACAGCCTTCGGCTCTGGTGGCTATCGCCAATCCGCTGAGTACTATCGAGACAGCTAATGGCAGACATCACAGACAGCGTACCAGATTGAATGGTAATGTTACTTTCCAACCCATCGAATCATTGAAATTCAATGCGTTGTTATCTTGGGATAGATATTACGAAACAAGGGGTTATCGTGAGACTTTTGATAATTTCAATACCACAGTGGCTCATTCCCGTGATGGTTTTGCCTCCAGAGGTACTTGTGAGACTACAGACCAGTTGTTTGAATTTACCGCTCAGTATAGTGAAGTTTTTGGCATTCATAATATTTCTGTATTGGGAGGTTATGGCTATCAGAAGAATATATGGGAGGATTATTGGATGCGGAACTGGAATTTTCCTACAGACCAGTTTGGCTGGGATAATATCGCTTTAGGACGTGGCGACAGCGATATTGCCGGTGCTGCTATTCCTATTAACAGTAATAAAACGTCAGGTAATCTTATCAGTTTTTTCGGACGTATCAATTACATATTGGCGGGCAAGTATTTGGCTACCATTAGTGTAAGACATGAGGCAGACTCCAAATTTGTGGGTTCCGATCAGGTTTGGGGTACATTTCCGGCTGTAAGTCTGGCATGGCGGATTAATGAAGAGAATTTTATGAAAAATATCAAGTGGATTAATAGCTTGAAACTTCGTGCCGGTTATGGTGTGACAGGTATTGCTCCTTCCAATCCTTATTTGGCAACCTATCGTTTGGGATATACTTCAAATAATGATACTTTTTATTATAATGGTCAATGGGTGAATAAATTGACTCCGCAGAGTAATCCGAATCCGGAATTCACATGGGAAAAGAAGAAGGAATTTAATGTGGGGCTTGATTTCTCTATTCTGAAAGATCGTATCAGTGGTAGTGTTGATGCTTATTACAGAAAAACTGTAGACTTGTTATATAATTATCCTGTTCCTGTTCCGCCCAATGTATATGGCACTACACTGGCAAATGTGGGTACTATCAGTAATAAGGGACTGGAGATATTGCTGAACGGGGTTGTCTTTAATAAAAAAGATTTTGGTTGGAATACCACACTGACTTATTCTACTAATAAGAATAAGCTTGACAAATTGAATAATAGTAAATACCAGTTGGCAAACGATTATTTTTATGTGGGTGACGCACAAGCGCCTATGTCGGGAGTCCCTACCCATCGTGTAAAAGTAGGGGAGCCTATAGGGCAGATTTGGGGTTGGAAAGTATTGGATATTACAGAAGACGGTAAATGGATTTATGAAGATCAGAATGGTAATGCTGTAGAGTCTAAAGATGTGAAGATAGAGGATAGAAAAGTGATTGGTAATGGTTTGCCAAAGCATTATTTGGGATGGAACAATGATTTCCGTTATAAAAATTTTGATTTGAGCGTTACCATGAGAGGAGCCTTTGGATTCCAGAATATCAACTTTACTCGTCTGCATTATGAGAATTATAGAGACCAGGCAATGAATAATTTGAAAGCCGGGTATGAAAAAGTATTTGGTAAAGCGGTGCTGACGGACTCCAAGCAATTTAATAGTTACTATGTGGAGGATGGCGATTATTGGAAAATTGATAATATTGTATTGGGGTATAATTTCAAGAAAGACTTTATTAAAGGGATTAAGGGAATGCGTCTGTATTTCTCTGTTCAAAACGCTTTGACCATTACCGGATACAAAGGACTTGATCCGGAGGTAGGCGGTTCGCTTTTAACTCCGGGAACAGATGACAGAAACAAGTATCCCACTACCCGTTCATATACCTTTGGCGTTAACTTGAGTTTTTAAATTATTAGATTGAAGAACATGAAAAGAAGAATAAGAATAGCATTGATGTGTCCTGCACTTTGTTGTCTGATAGGAGCATCATTGAATAGTTGTATGGAACTGGACGATAGCGTGTATACTACGATCGTATCCGATAAATATCATTATACGGAAAAGGACATGGTTGCCATATTAGGTAATGCTTATACTCCATGGCGTTCTGTTGTTATCGGTGCAATAAATGAAACGCAGACCATTTCTACAGATGAGACCATGATACCGGTACATCCTTGGGGATGGAATGGGACTACCATTAACATGCATTTACATACCTGGACTTCGGAGACAGGTGAGGCTGTTAATCGGTGGGGTGACCTGTATACTGGTATAAACAATGCCAATCAGGTAATTTACCAGATTGAATCCGGCCTGTTGCCTGTGACGGAAGGTAAGGATAATTATTTGGCGGAGTTAAAAGCGGTAAGGGCTTCTTATTATTATATGCTTTGTGATTATTACGGCAATGTACCCTATCTGACCCGTTTTGATGTCCCTCAAGGTTTTCTTCCCGAACAAATCAGTCGTAAAGCCTTGAATGATTCTATCATTGCCGAAGTGACAGCCGCCCTTCCTTTATTACCGGAGAATGTTGATGAATCGACTTACGGACGTTTTACCAAATGGGCTGCTTATGCTTTATTGGCCAAGATGTATATCAATGCGGAGGTGTATACGGGAACCCCACAATGGCAAAAGTGTCTGGATGCCTGTGAGGAGATCATAAAATCTGGTAAATTCTCGTTGGCGGGAAATCAGAAAGATGTATTCAAGGCTGATAATGAGGATTGTACGGAAGCTGTTTTTGCTGTTCCTTTTGATCAAAGTTACGCCGGTGGATTGAATATATTCAATTACGCTCTAAACGGTCAGTTCTCTCAGGTATATTCCACTAAGAGTTTTGGTGGTTGGGGAGGTTCGGTTGCTGTTCCGCAATTTATAAATACATTTGATCCGGATGACAGTCGTCTGACCGAGAATTATTTGATGGGACAGCAAGTGTATCCCGATGGTTCCAATGTGTTGTGCGAGATAGGCAACAGTCAGGGGATTCCTATGAATATTGTAAATGTGGTTCCGGGGTTGATTGGGCTGAGGAATTACATGGATATCATTTGGCAAAGTATGAGTATGTTGCCGGTATGTCTCCTGGTGCTATGAGTAACGATGTTTTCCCCTTCCGCTATACAGATATATTGATGATGAAAGCTGAATGTTTGTTAAGGACTGGAAAAGCGGACGAAGCGGCACAAATTGTAACAGAAATCAGACAACGCGCATTCAAGTCTGCTCCGGAAAAAGCGGTAGTCACTGGTGCGGAACTGATGGGAGGGAGTACCTATGATTATGGATTGCGCGAAACAACCTATTTGGACAAGATTAAAAGTCCTAGAACAACTCATGAAGGTGGAGCAGATATAAAATATGGTCGCTTTTTGGATGAATTGGTTGGGAGTTTTAACCAAGAAGGAAGAAGAAGGCAGGACTTGATTCGTTTTGGAGTATGGACAACTAAATCATGGCTTTCTCATTCTGCTACAAATGATATAAATAAGAACTTGTATCCTATTCCAAGAGCTGAATTGGATAAGAATGGTAAGTTAAAGCAGAATCCGGGATATTAGTGGATTGGTAATGAACAGACTGTCCGAAAACCTGTTTGGCACTTTTTGTCATGTGCGGTTCCGGACAGTCTTTTTCTTTTAATATTTATTTGAAGTGATGGTATGAAAAGGTTTGCCGGTTGGTTGTTGTTTTTCTGGGGATGTATATGTTGTATATGTGCCTCTGAAATTTCTATAACAGATTCATGGAAGTATAAAGCAGAGAATGATGAACGTTTTTCCAGTATGGATTGGAATGATTCTGATTGGGTAACTGTAGATTTGCCCCATACTTGGAATGCCGGAGATGTGATTGACGAGCAACGGGGATATAGGCGCGGCATATCTTGGTATAGGAAGAAGTTGTTCATTCCTTCAGAGGCACGGGATAAGAAAATAACTCTTCGTTTTGATGGAGTGGCCAGCAAGGCAGACGTCTATTTAAATGGGAAATTATTGCAAACTCATTTGGGGGCATATACCGCTTTCGGAGTTGATATAACTGATATCTGTGAAGTTGGAAAGGAAAATCTGTTGGCGGTAAAAGTGGATAATAGTTCTTCTTTGGGGGAAATCCTTCCATCGGTTTCCGGAGATTTTTCTATTTTTGGGGGTATTTATCGCAGGGTGTTCTTGCAATGGACGGAAAGAGTGCATTTTGTGACAGAACCTTATGCAGCTGTTCCAGTAAGGATACAAACCCCTGAAGTGTCGGTATCTGAGGCGTCAATGCAAATTGTGGCTTTTCTTAAAAATGACTTTACCGATACAAAGCACGTGCACGTCAATGTTTTTCTTGCGATGAAATGAATCGGATTGTGAAAGAGAAACAGTTGAAACTGAAACTGATTCCAGGCAGGAAATATCCTATATCCACTTCTGTAGGAAGGATAGAGAATCCTCATTTGTGGTCTCCTGAATTACCTTATTTATATACGGTAAAAGTGCAGGTATGCGATGCCAAGAATGGAGAAATGTATCAAGAAGTAATTTCTCCGGTTGGATTCAGATGGTTTTCGGTGGACAAGACAGGCTTTTATCTGAACGGGAAGTATCTTAAATTGAGGGGAGCTGCACGGCATCAGGATTATGCAGGTTTGGGAACGGCTATTCCCGTTGAAATGAATCGTAGGGATATGCGGTTGCTGAAAGAAATGGGAGCTAATTTTGTGCGTATCAGTCATTATCCTCAAGATCCGGAAATATATCGAGCCTGTGACGAATTGGGGTTGATAGTATGGTCTGAAATTTGTGTTGTGAATGAAGTGAGAAAAAATACGGAATTCGCTCATAACTGCAAAGAAATGTTGAAAGAGATGATTCTTCAGAACTACAATCATCCATCGGTGGTACTATGGGGGGCTATGAATGAATTATGGGATTACCATAAGCAAGCTATTGTGTTGGCTAGGGAATTGGAGGCTTTGAAAAAAGAGCTGGATCCTTATCGTCTTTCTTGTGTCGCCTTTCATGCTTTTACTTGGGAGAAACCCTATACACAGTCTAGTAAGGAGATGTTTAATATTTCGGATGTTAACGGGGTAAATGTATATGAATCTTGGTATCAGGGAGATTCTGCTACGATTGCACCTATGTTTGATAAATTTTGTAGTTATTCTACTGCAAAACCTCGTTTTTTGTCGGAATTTGGAGCAGGAAGCGATGAACGTATCCATTCTTATACTCCGCGTACATTTGATTTTACTCCGGAATTTCAATTGGATTTTAATCGCAGATATATCAATGAAATGGAGAAACGTCCGGATTATATAGGTTATTCTATTTGGAATTTGGTTGATTTTCAGGTGGACGGTCGTGGTGATAGCAAGCCTAATCTGAATCAAAAAGGAATGTTGACAGAGGATCGTCGGAAGAAAGAGATTTATTATTACTGTCAGGCTCGTTGGTCGGACATTCCGATGATTCATATTGCCGGGGCCGATTGGACGAAAAGGGTGGAAATTTGTGATGATAGTATAAATGTGCGTAAGATCAGTGTTTTTTCTAATCAGAAAACGGTGGAGTTAATTCATAATGGAAAGTCTTTGGGAGTGCGTGAAGTGGTAAATGGGGAAGCTGTTTTCGTAGTTCCTTTTATAAACGGAGAGAATCTGCTGGATGCCCGAAGTGGGGCACTTTCAGACAGGCTGAAGATACAGATGAGATTGTTATCTTCCCGTCTTACTGACAGTGATGTGCTTTTGGACGGTCTTTGTATTAATTTGGGACAGGAGCATTGTTATTTTATAGACCCGCAGCTTCAGGAAATATGGATACCCGATAAACCTTATACAAAGGGAAGTTGGGGATATATGGATGGAAAACCTTTTAACTCCTGGCCGGGATCATCACATGATGGAGTTAGGTATGGAGTAGGGGCTGATATAAAAAATACTTTTTTAGAGCCTCTTTTTCAGACCTTTTTAATTGGTACGACTTGTTACCGGCTGGATGTTCCTGACGGAGTATATGAAATTGGCTTTTATTTCACGGAACCTTTCAGTAAGGATGAACGGAAAAATATTGTGCGTACAGGTGTTTCTGCCGAGGGACAACGTGTATTTGATGTGTCAGTCAATGGAGAAAAATTGATAGAGTCATTGAATCTGGCTGATTCTTATGGCGAGCAGACAGCTGTTGTAAAGACACTTGTGGTCAATGTGCGGAATCATGAAGGACTGGAGATTCTGCTTTCTCCTCAAAAAGGACAAGGTGTTATTAGCGGATTAAAAGTAAAGAAAATACGATGATATGGGCTGAAAAACTTCTGAATGGGTAAAATGGTTATATTCTTTCTTTTTCTGACAAGATTCTTTTCCATGAAACTCAGGGACAGATGTACTTTTGCTGATGTAAAATTTGAATAAAAAACGGTATGTTTAAGAAAAAGAGAAATATAGGGAAATTGTTATTAGGTTCCTTTTTGATTGTGGCTGTACTGACGGCATGTATGGAGGAGAAAAAGGGAGATGAAGATAGATATGCTTTCACGTCCCGGTACGATAGATAGGAATGTCAGTTATCAGGGAAATCGTTTGCCTTTGAAACCATTGCATTTTATAAAATTGTCGGTAGGAACCATTGAGCCGGAAGGCTGGCTGAAAAAGTACCTGTTGTTGCAAAAAGAGGGATTAACCGGGAAACTGGGTGAAATTAGTGCGTGGTTGGATAAGAAGGATAATGCGTGGTTGCTGTCTGGTGGAGATCATGGTTGGGAAGAAGTCCCTTATTGGCTGAAAGGATATGGTGATTTGGCTTATATCTTAAAAGATTCTGCTATGATTGCAGAAACAAAAGTCTGGATTGAAGCAGCTATTCAGAGTCGGCAACCGGATGGCTTTTTCGGTCCGGTGAATGAACGTGGAGGGAAGAGAGAACTTTGGGCGAATATGGTAATGCTTTGGTGTTTGCAATCTTATTATGAATATTCTGGTGATAAGAGAGTGTTGACTTTGATGACTGATTACTTTAAATGGCAACTGACTGTCCCCGATGATAAATTTTTGGAAGATTATTGGGAGAACAGCCGTGGGGGGGATAATCTGTATAGTGTTTATTGGCTTTATAACATCACAGGAGAACAATTCCTGCTGGAGCTTGCTCGGAAACTTCATCGTAATACGGCAGACTGGACAAATGAATCGGATTTGCCTAATTGGCATAATGTGAATATTGCACAGTGCTTTCGTGAACCGGCTACTTACTATATGCTTAGTGGTGATTCGGCAGATTTGCAGGCATCTTATCGAGTGCATCATCTGGTGAGACGTATTTTCGGACAGGTGCCGGGAGGTATGTTCGGAGCGGACGAGAATGCCCGTTTGGCTTATATTGATCCACGACAAGGTACAGAAACTTGTGGATTTGTAGAACAGATGGCGTCTGATGAGATAATGCTTCGTATGACCGGTGATCCTTTTTGGGCTGAGCATTGCGAGGAGGTCGCTTTCAATTCTTATCCGGCGGCGGTAATGCCTGATTTCAAAGCTTTAAGATATATTACTTGTCCCAATCAGGTGGTGAGTGATTCTAAAGATCATAAACCCGGAATTGATAATGGAGGTCCTTTCTTGGCTATGAATCCTTTCAGCAGTCGTTGCTGTCAGCATAACCATGCGCAAGGCTGGCCTTACTATATTGAAAATTTGGTTTATGCAACTCCGGATAACGGGCTTGCCGCCATTATTTACGGTCCGTGTTGTGCACAGGCGAAAGTAGGGGTAAACGGAACTGAAGTTATTCTGAGAGAAGAAACAAACTATCCGTTTGAAGAAATGATTCGGTTTACAGTGCAAGTTTCCGGTAAAGTGGATTTTCCATTATATCTTCGTGTACCTGCTTGGTGCAAGGGGGCTACATTAATAGTTAACGGAGAAACGGTAGCTGCTGGTATGGAGTCTGGTAAATGTGTTCGTTTGGATAGAACTTGGAGTAATGGAGATGTGGTAATCTTGCAATTACCCATGTCTTTATCTGTTCAAAGATGGCAGACCAATCAAAACAGTGCCAGCGTGAATTACGGTCCTTTGACTTTCTCTCTGTTGATAGAGGAAGAGTATAGAAAAGTAAATAGTGCAGAAAATGCTATATGGGATTCTAAATGGCAGAAAGGTGCTGATGTCAATGCTTGGCCTACTTATGAAATCTATCCTCAAAGTGCTTGGAACTATGCTTTGAAATTGGATGATAGGGTTTTGGAGCAATGCTTGAAAGTCGAGAAGAGAGAATGGCCTTCAGACAATTATCCTTTTACTGCTGATAACGTTCCTCTAGTGATAAAAGCACAAGGGAGAAGAGTGCCTTCTTGGGGTATAGATCAATATGGCTTATGTGGTGTGTTGCCGGAAGAAGGGGCTCCGAAAAGTGAAATATTGGAAGATATAACCTTGATACCGATGGGAGCTGCCCGTTTGCGTATCTCGGCATTTCCTGTAACTTATGAATAATTTTATATTACTATGAAAAGACTGTTATTTGTGATTCTATTGACAATTATGGGATGTTGCGGTGTACATGTGCAAGCCGTTGGGTACGAAAAAATTATTAATCCGGTATTGCCGGGTGATCGTCCTGATCCTACTGTCATTGAAATAAATGGAGAGTATTGGGCTGCTGCGACTTCTAATGAATGGTCGCCGTTGTTCCCTATTTTTAAATCAAAAGATTTAGTGAACTGGGAATTGGTGAATTATGTTTTTCCGGATGGAGCACCTGATTGGGCATTGAATAATTTTTGGGCCCCGGAATTATCGTATGATGAGAAACAGGGAAAGGTTTATCTGTATTATACAGCCCGTGACAAGAGGACAAAGAGATTATCGTGTGCGGCGGCGGTAGCTGATTCCCCGATGGGGAGGTTCAAAGATTTGGGACCGTTGGTTGCTCAGGAACCAGGCTCTATTGATGCTTTTGCTGCAAGAGATGAGAAGGGTAAACTTTATCTTATATGGAAAGAAGATGGCAACAGTATGGGCTTGCCTACAAATATTTGGGCACAGGAGATGACGGAGGACCGTACCCGTCTGATAGGAGAAATGACTTCCTTGTTTTGTAATGACACTCCTTGGGAGGAAGGGCTGGTAGAAGGGGTATGTGTTTTTAAAAAGCAGGATTATTTTTATATCTTGTATTCGGCAGCTAGCTGTTGTGATAAAAAATGTAATTATAAAACAGGAGTAGCCCGTTCCAAATCTTTGCTGGGTAAATGGGAGAAGTATGAAAAGAATCCTATACTGGTAGACAATCAGGATTGGCGTTGTCCCGGACATGGTACTATAGTTCGGAAAGATGGAAAGGAGTTTTATTTGTATCATGCTTATAATAGGAGTGGTTCGGTATATGTCGGACGTCAGGGCGTGTTGGAGGAATTGTGTTGGGGAGAGGATGGCTGGCCTTATTTTAGGAACGATGCCGTTTATAATCGTCCTAATTTGTCTTTGGATTATGTGGATTCCTTTAAGGGTAATACACTAGCTCCCATTTGGCAATGGAGGGTAACCCAGAAAATAGATTATCAGACAGGAAAAAACGGATTACATCTAGGAGCATCTATGGAAAACAGGGAATTGGGTACTCTGCTGGTACAACCTGTCAAGGCTTTGAATTTTTCGTTGACTGCTACTGTTGATAACCGGAAAAGTATGGCTGCGGCTGGTATCGGTATTATTGGTGGAGCTCATAATGGATTTGGCGCTCCTTTAGCCGGTATTGGCATATCAGTTTTGAAAGATAAGGTGGAAGTATGGAAAAATGTAGATGGTAAAGTTGATGTCTTGGCTCAAAGTGCTATAACGGTGTCAGCAACGGCACAGGTCAGGATGACTGTGAAAGACGGGTATTGGCTTTGCTTTGAGTTCCGGAAAGGGCAGAGGTGGATACCTTTGGCAACGGAAATTGATGCTTCGCCGTATGTTCCGTGGGGAATGGGCTTCCGCATAGGCTTGTGTGCTAAAGGGGGAGACGGAACCTTTGCTGATTTCCGTAAGATTGAATTGATTCATTGATTGTGTTTTTTATAAAATCTGTTACCATGAAAAAATATAGGTTAGTATTCGTTTTAAGTATATTGTTTTTAGGAGTGATCAAGTTGACTGCATCGGAATATGAGCAGGTGCGCAAAGCACCTCGTGTACATGTTCCGGTATGGCAGTCATTTGCACTGTCGGAAGTCGAATTAACCGATAGCTATTTTAAGAAAGCGATGGATTTACATAAAGGATATCTGCTGTCGCTGGATGTAGACAGGCTCATTCCACACGTACGCCGTAGTGTCGGTTTGCAGGGGAAAGGAGATAATTACGGAGGATGGGAGAAGCATGGTGGATGTACCTATGGTCATTATATGTCTGCTTGTGCCATGATGTATGCTTCTACAGGCGAGAAAGCCTTGCTGGATAAATTGAATTATATGCTGGATGAACTGCAAGAGTGCCAAAAACAGACCCCGGATGGTTGGTTCATTACCGGTAAAAGAGGAAAGGAGGGTTATTTGCAGTTGCTTCAAGGGAATGTGGTGCTTAACCAGCCGGATGAAACCGGACAACCTTGGAATTATAACCAGAATGGGAACTCATGGTATTGTATCCATAAGATTTTGGCGGGATTGAGGGATGCATATGTCTATGCAGGTTGTAGGCAAGCCAAGGATATATTGATGCCTTTGGCGGATTTTATTTCTCATATAGCCTTGAATAGCAATAGGGATCTTTTTCAAAGTACCTTGAGTGTGGAACAGGGGGGATGAATGAAGTTTTTGTTGATATTTATAGTATTACCGGAGATAAGAAATTTTTGCAGACGGCAGAAAGGTTCAATCATATCAATGTTATTTATCCGATTGCTAACGGAGAAGATGTGTTATTCGGTCGCCATGCTAACGATCAAATACCCAAATTTATGGGAGTAGCCAGAGAGTATGAGTTCTCACCCAATGATATTTATTATCAGGCTGCCCGTAACTTTTGGAATATTGTAATTAAAGATCACACATTGGCTATCGGTGGAAATAGTTGTTATGAGCGTTTTGGCGTACTGGGTGAAGAAAGCAAGCGGCTGGACTATACTTCGGCAGAAACTTGTAATACATATAACATGTTGAAATTGTCAAGACAGTTGTTCATGTTGGATGGTGATTATAAATATCTGAATTACTATGAACATGCTTTATATAACCATATTCTTGCTTCACAAGATCCTGATATGCCGGGCTGTGTGACTTATTATACTTCTTTGTTGCCGGGATCATTTAAGCAATATAGTACTCCGTTTGATTCTTTCTGGTGTTGTGTGGGTACAGGGATGGAGAATCATTCTAAGTATGCCGAATCCATTTATTTTAAGGATAACCAAGAATTGCTGGTCAATCTGTATATTCCTTCACGTCTCCACTGGAAGGAAAAAGGTTTGAAGCTGACTTTGGATACTTATTTCCCGGAATCGGATACGGTTACAGTAAGGATGGATGAAATAGGGAGCTATACAGGAACGCTTCTGTTCCGTTATCCGGATTGGGTGAGCGGTGATGCTGTAGTTCGTATTAATGGAGAGCCGGCACAGACGGAAGCACATAAGGGAAGCTACATTCGCCTGTTGGATTCTGTTAAGAGCGGAGATGTGATAACATTGGTTTTCACACGTAACTTATATATTGATTATGCAAAGGATGAACCTCATTTCGGCTCTGTCATGTATGGCCCGATATTGCTTGCGGGAGGATTGGGGACGGATGATATGCCCGAAGATAGGGTTATTGACAATCGTGCTTGCCGTGAATCGCTTCCGGCAAAGAATATTCCTATGTTAGTGGGTCCATTGACCGATCTGGATAGCTGGATACAATGTTCTTCACAACATCCTTTACGGTTTACAGTAAAGAATGGAGGTGGACAACAAGGGGTAGGGTTGGTCCCTTATTTTCAAATGCATCATCAGCGGCATACTGTATATTGGAAACTTTATTCTCCGGATGAATTGTTTATCGTACTCGTTCTTTAACGGATGAAGTGAAGATCGGTGACGAGACAGATGAAAGGAAACATGCGTTGCAAGGGGAGAATGATTCTATTTATTGGCATGATTATTTTTGGGCAAAGAATACTCGGTTCCGTATGGCAAAAGACGGATGGTTTTCTTACACACTTCATATAAATAAAACGGAACAAAAGCCTTATCATCTGATTTGTCGTTTCTGGGGAGACGAGCCTGATACTTGTCAGTTTGATATATTGATTGACGGCAACTATTTGCGTACTGTCAGTTTGAATCGAAAACTATATCTGACCTATGTGGACGATGTGTATTCTATTCCTGCGGACTGGACTCGTGGAAAGGATAAAGTGAATGTTACTTTCCGTGCTGCTCAAGGGAAGAATGCCGGAGGATTGTATGAATTGAAAATTACTTCAGATACGAATTATAGATAAACTTTAAATATAGATTACCATGAAAAAAACGTTGGTTATATTATTCGTCGCCGGGGTTCTTGCCGCGTGTAAGTCGACGGATAGCAATAAATCTGATTATCAATACAAGGATGTACCTTTTACCAATGTACACTTTTCTGATGATTTCTGGGCACCTCGTATTGAAACCATTCGTAGTGTTACCGTGCCTTTTGCTTTTCATAAATGTGAGGAAACTCATCGTATAGATAATTTTGCAGTAGCGGGGAAACTGATGGAAGGAAAGTTCAATTCCCCTTATCCGTTTGATGATTCGGATGTGTATAAGATAATGGAAGGAGCTGCTTACTTGTTGGCGGTGAAGGAGGATAAAGCGCTGGATATGTATATGGACAGTCTGATTCATCTGATAGGAGCTGCGCAGGAACCGGATGGTTATCTTTATACTACCCGTACTATTGGTGGGGATTCGCAACATCCGTGGGCTGGCAGTAAAAGATGGGAAAATGAACGTGACAACAGCCATGAATTGTATAATGTAGGACACATGTATGAGGCGGCTGTAGCTCATTATCTAGCTACCGGAAAACGTTCATTTCTTGATATAGCCATTAAGAGTGCGGATTTGTTGTGTAATACCTTTGGTCCTGAAGAAGAAAAGATTACTGTAGCGCCAGGGCATCAGGAAGTGGAGATTGGGCTGGTAAAACTTTATAGGGTGACAGGAGATAAACGTTATTTGGATTTGTCACAATTCTTTTTGGAGGCTCGTGGAAAGTATGACAAATATGATCGGAATAGTGAGGATCAGTTCCGTAACGGATCTTATTGGCAGGATCATAAGCCAGTCATTGCTCAGGATGAGGCTGTAGGCCATGCAGTGCGGGCTACCTACATGTATGCTGCTATGACAGATATAGCCGCTTTGAAAAACGAGCGGCATTTTGAAAATGCTGTGGGTAAATTATGGGACAATGTAGTAGGGAAGAAGATGTATATTACCGGAGCTATTGGTTCAACTCGTCATGGAGAAGCGTTTGGTAAAAACTATGAGTTGCCTAATAGTACAGCTTATTGTGAAACATGTGCTTCTATTGCCAATTGCATGTGGAATTTACGCATGTTCATGCTGCATGGTGATGCCAAATACATTGATGTGCTGGAACGTTCTTTGTATAACGGGGTGTTGAGTGGCATCAGTTTGGATGGAAAGAAGTTTTTTTATCCAAATGTCCTCTCTTGCGATGAAAATGGCTCAGAGCGTAGCGAATGGTTTGATTGTTCTTGCTGCCCTTCTAATCTAGCTCGTTTTATTCCTTCGGTGCCAGGGTATGTGTATGCCACTTCTTCCAAAGGATTTTATGTGAATCTGTATGGTGCCAATCATGCTGATGTAGTTCTAAAGAATGGAAAGCATGTACAGGTGGAACAACAGACGGATTATCCGTGGAATGGAAAGATAAAGTTGATATTGACTCCGGAAACCCCGGAAGATTTTGCTGTTATGTTGCGTATTCCGGGATGGGTAAATAGTCAGCCTGTACCTTCCGATCTTTATACTTATACCAGGCATGATAAAAGAGCCGTAAAAATTACAATCAATGGAAAACCCCGGGATTTTGTAATGGAGAAAGGATATGCCGTTTTATCCGGTAGTTGGAAACGGGGGGATACAATTGAACTAAGTCTTCCGATGGATGTCCACAAGGTTTCAGCAAATGATAAGGTTGCTGCGGATGTGAATCATCTTGCCGTAGAGCGTGGCCCGATAGTTTATTGTGCAGAGTTTGCTGACAATGGAGGGACTGTATTGAATTATGTGCTGAAACCGGAAACGGCTTTTGAGGCTGCTCCTGCTTCTATGTTGGGAGGTGTGGAGATATTGAAAGGAACCACAGAACGCATTATTGCCGAGAATGATTTTAAGGAAATAAAGTCTGTGACAGATTCTATCCTGCTTATTCCTTATTATGCACGGTCTCATAGAGGAAATGGTGAAATGGCTGTGTGGCTTCCTTCCGATGAAAATATATTGAAAGATCAGCTAAAGAACGTGCCCGTATTACGGATAAAGTTTTTATCGGTAAAGAAAGTTCGGAAACTGCGCATCAGTTGAAAGGTGAGAATACTCATACGGGAGGACCAAATACATGGCGTGATGCCTCGGATGGTGGATGGTTTTCGTATACCCTGAGAGTAGATCCGGTTCAACCGATGGAATTGGTTTTGACTTATAGCAGTACAGATGGAGGAAATCGTGAATTCGAGATATTTGCCGAGCATGAAAAGATAGGGGAGCAAAAATTACGGGTGGAAACTTTTAGTGCATGGATTGATAAAGTGTATCCTATTCCTGTTGATTTAACTCGGGGGAAAAGTCATGTAACTGTTAAGATACAGGCTTTGCCCGGTATGATTGCTGGAGGTGTGTTTGGTTGCAGAATGCAGAAGCAAAAAAATAGGCCTATGAAACGCTATATTATGACCACCGGATTGATGTGTATATGCGTGTTTTGTTCTTTAGCCCAAAAACAGATGATGTATGGAGATACAAGCCGTATTGGAATGCCTTTTTCTAAAGATCCTCATGTAGTGGAGTTCCAAGGTAAATATCTGATGTATTATTCTATTCCTCCAAAGCAGAATGGAAACGCGGAAGCGCAAGGTTGGGGAATAGGCATTGCCGGGAGCAAGAATCTGAAAGATTGGCATCGTATTGGAGAAATCATACCTCAAACAGCTTATGAGTCTAAAGGGTTATGTGCTCCGGGTGCTTTGGTAAGAAATGATACGGTTCATCTATTCTATCAGACGTATGGTAATGGTGCTAAAGATGCTATTTGTCATGCATGGTCTGAAGATGGGATCCATTTTGTACGTAATGCTACAAATCCTATTTTTTCTCCGGAAGGGGAGTGGAACTGCGGGCGTGCCATCGATGCGGAGGTCGTTTTTTTAAAGGATCGGTATTATTTATATTATGCAACTCGTACTCCTGATTATTCTACCCAAATTATAGGAGTTGCAATGGCACCTGCACATACGGATTTTTCGAAACAGGCATGGAAGAGTCCGGTGAATCATCCGGTGCTTGTTCCCGAATATCCTTGGGAAGAGAAGTGTGTCGAAGGAGCATCTGTTGTGCAGATGGGAGATGAGATGTTTATGTTTTATGCCGGGGCCTATAATAATCGTCCTCAGCAGATTGGAGTTGCTAAAAGTAGTGATGGTATTCATTGGACAAAACTTTCTAATAAACCCTTTCTGATGAATGGTGATCCTGGAACATGGAATTGCTGTGAGTCCGGACATCCTCATCTCTTTAAAACAAGGAAGGAAAACATATTTATTTTATCAAGGGAATGATGACTTTGGTAAAACTTGGTTTCTTTCGAATATGGAGGTCAAATGGAAGAATAGACATCCTTTTATCGCTCATTATATAAATCAAAAAAGCACATTAAATATGAAGAAAATATTTCTTTTTCTATATACCTTATTGGTCTTTTCCGGTGTATACGCACAAGAAAACAAGGTAAAGGTGGAGCCGGTGAATGGAGATAAAATTTCTTTGTTCTCTTTAAAAGAAGTCCGTTTACTGGATAGTGATTTTAAACATATCATGGACCTGAACCACGCCTATATGCTTTCTTTGGAACCTGACCGTTTGCTGTCTTGGTTTCGGAGAGAAGCAGGTTTGACACCTAAGGCACAACCCTAGTCCTTTTTGGGAATCTGAGTATATGAACGGGCATGGACCTTTACCGGGACATATTATGGGGTTTTATCTGTCTGGAATTTCTATGATGTATGATTCTACGGGAGATACTGCAATTCTAAGTAGATTAAGCTATATCTTGGAGGAGTTATCTCTTTGCCAGCAAGCTGGAGGTGATGGATATTTGTTACCTACTATTTGCGGTAGAGCTATTTTCGAGAATGTGCTGGATGGAAATTTCAAGACTTCTAATCCTTTTATTGAGACTCCTTATGACAAATGCTGGGAACCTGTGTATGTCATGAACAAGATCATGTTGGGGCTTTATCAGGTTTATATGCGATGTGATTTATTACAGGCAAAAGAAATATTGGTAAAGATGGCAGACTGGTTCGGCTATTCAGTTATTGACAAGTTATCACATGATGACCTTCAAAAATTGTTGGTGTGCGAGCATGGCTCTATCAATGAGTCTTTTATAGATGTTTATCAGATAACGGGTGAGGAGAAGTATCTTAAGTGGGCACAAAGACTCAACGATGAGGATATGTGGGTTCCCATGTCTGAAGGAAAGGATATATTGGAGGGTTGGCATGCTAATACCCAGATTCCTAAATTTACAGGTTTCGAATCTGTTTATCGTTATGATAGTAATGAACGTTTTACCACAGCTGCCCGTTTCTTTTGGGATACAGTAGTGAGAAAACATACTTGGGTGATGGGAGGTAACAGTACAGGAGAACATTTCTTTGCTCCTGAGGAATTCGAGCATCGAATAGAATTGAACGGGGGACCTGAATCTTGTAATTCGGTTAATATGCTTCGTCTGACAGAGAGTTTATATTGTGATTATGCCGAGGTGGAGAAAGTGGATTATTATGAGAAAGTCTTATTTAATCATATTTTGGCCAACTATGATCCTGATCAGGGTATGTGTGTGTATTATACTTCCATGAAACCGGGACACTATAAAATTTATGGAACTAAATATGATTCTTTTTGGTGTTGTACCGGGACGGGGTTTGAGCAAACAGCAAAGTTTGGGCAAATGATTTATGCTCATACAGATGATGCCTTGTATGTAAATATGTTTATACCATCGGTAGTTACATGGGATAAAGGAATCAGTATTCATCAGGAAACTGCTTTTCCTGATGAAGGTGTTACTAGTCTTACTGTTTCCGGAGAGGCTGTTTTTAATTTAAAGATACGTTGTCCTTATTGGGTGGGAAGTTCGTCACTCAATGTAATTGTAAAATGGTAAGAGAGAGAAAATAAAGGCTGGTGTGGATGGATATGTTTCAATAAACAGGCAGTGGAAAGATGGAGATAAAGTACGGATAGAGCTACCTATGAAATTGGAAATAGTGCCTTTGAATGAGGCGACTCATTATCTTGCTTTGAAATATGGGCCTATTGTTTTGGCAGCTAGAATTAGTGACGAGCATTTATCGAAAGATGATTTCAGATCTGCACGTTCTACTGTTGCTATGAAAGATTATCCAGTGATAGATGTGCCGGCTTTTATAGGGGATATCCGGAAAATACCGGCTGCTGTTATCCGGAAAAAAGGAGAGAAGCTGGCTTTTTTGTGTAGTAAGGATAATGTAGTATCCAAGCCTGTAGAGCTGGTTCCTTTTAATACTATTCACTGGAGCCGCTATGCCGTATATTTTCGGCATTATGATAAGAAAGAGAACTATTTGGCCGAGCTGAAGAAATCGGAGCAATTTAAGCAAGAAGAGGATAACTTGAATAAAAGAACTGTAGACAGGGTCATTATTGCAGATGCTGAATCTGAGAAAATGCATAAAATGGAGGCAGTAAATTCTACAGCTGGTGAGAATTGGCGGGATGCTTCTAAAGGTGGATATTTTATGTATGAAATGAAAGTTCGGAAAGAGATGGAACAGTCTGTTTGCTTACAGCTTTTGGGAAGTGATTCGGGTAATCGTATTTTTGATGTTTTGATTGATGGTAAATGGATAGATACTATTGATTTGTCTAAACCTTGTAAAGAAGGAAAAGGACTGTATAGATGTTATATTCATATTCCTGCTGAATATATAAAAGCAAGAAAAAATGTAACAGTGAAATTTCAGGCAAAGAATGGTTGTATAGCTGGGGGGATTTTTGATGTAAGGATTGTGTCTGCCATTTCGGTTCAAGACATGTAAATAAGAGCAGCTTTCGTTTTTAAAACATTCTCCATAGTTCGACTGTTCTAATGATAGTACAAACAGAAAAAATAATGATTATGGAAAAAATATTTTATTCATAGCAATGAACTGCATTTGATTGATGTGGATAAAATTCATCAGGCAGTGGAAAGGATCGTGGACTCATTGGATATGGCTGCCGGATCAACTTGTCATTTTGATCTTTATAAAGTGGTGGAAACCTATTTTAAAGATTTGGATAAAAGAAGGGAATAAACTGCTTATTGGGTATTGTGGATACGGAGGAGGAATTTGGAGGAAAAGATGGAAGGCTTTTGAAATCTATTTTTAATTGTTTGTTTCTATTCTTTATCTATTTTACTGGGTGAAGATAAGTCTTCCTTTTTCATACTATTTCTGTTTATAAGACAGAGATGGTTTTAAAGTTTGTAAAGGCAGTTGGTTCATACTGAACCGACTGCCTTTTTATCTGAGTTCTATTGGTGGTTCTTGGGAAATTATATATTAGGAGTAATCTCATAGTATAGGGTTATACATGATTCTTTATTCTGAAAACTTTATTTAATTCTTAGGTTTTTGTAAGTTTGCTAAATGAAATCTAATAGAAAATAGAATGAAAACATTTAGACTAGTATTCATGATTCTGATAATGAGTGGATTAATATTTCAGGGGAGAGCTCATGTCTGTTGGGACGATCTAGAGTTCAAACAGTTTTCCACTCCTGAAGGATTACCGAATAGCATGGTTCACCAAGTGTATCAGGACCGTGACGGATATATTTGGATTCCTACTTTCTATGGATTGTTTCGTTATGATGGTTACGAGGTACGTACCTATAAATCAAATCTTTATACCCCTGGTCTTCTGGTTAATAATAATGTGCTTTGTGTGGAAGAAGATTATTCTCACCGGCTTTGGATTGGGACTCACGAGGGACTCTGTATGCTTGATAAACGGACAGGGAAGATGAAAAAATTGCAACTGGATGGAGTCAGCAAACAACGGCTGAATGAAATTCATGTAACAAAAGAGAACCGGGTTTATCTGGGGTACATCCGTGGAATGGCTTATTATGATGAAATGCAGGATACATTGGCTTTGATGACTCGGAAGAATTGTAGAGGGGACGTACCCGAATCTGTGAATATTCAAACTTTGTTTGAGGATGTAAATGGTGATTTGTTGATAGGTACCTGGAAGGATGGGCTTTATCGTTATTGCATAAAGGAAAATACATTTTTGCACTATCCGCCTTTAGATGAAAGAGAACTCTGTTTTGGCTTTGTTTCTAGGACTCTAGAGGGGTGAGTGTGGATAGGAACTAGTGGGTCCGGGCTGTATAAGGCCCATTTTCATCCGATAGGAAAACGGTTTCTTTTGAAGGTTATAGACATGATGCCCGAAATGTTTCTTCTTTGCCGTCTGATTATATTTATTCGATTCATGAAGATTTACAGACACGTTCGTTATGGTTGGGTACTAGAGAGGGTGTTAGTGTGATGGAACTGGCTGATGAGGGAAAGTTTATCAATTATCAAGAATCTGGCTCTACACATTATCTTCCTGTCCGCGAGGTGAACACAGTCTTTAGGGATCGAAGCGGATTAATGTGGATCGGTACTAAAGGGGCTGGTGTCTTTCATGTCGATACTAGGAAACGTTCCTTTAATGTAATTTTATCCTCGTGGCAACGATAAATCTTTTACAGATTTGATTTCTACATTGTATGTGGAAGAAAATGGAGCTCTTTGGATAGGTATGGGCTATGGATTGGATTATCAGCATGGAGATAAAAAAGTGACATTGTTTCCTTCGAAACGTCCTTATCATATTTCTTATAGCCCGTTAACCCGTGAGGTGTTGCTTGCTGTGCATGACGAGGGGATGATAGTTTGTCGTGACGGACAAATAATACATCAGTATAAGACCTCGAATTGCAGTTTTGTTCCTCATGATTTAGTGTATTTAGTTCACGAGGACCGTAAGGGAAACCGCTGGTTGTGTACCTATAAAGGACTTGGAGTGCGTTACCGGGACGGGCGTGAGTATTGTTTCAATCGTTTGTCCAGAGCAGACGAATTGCTTGGCCGGGAGATGACCACGATGGTTGAGGATAATGACGGCTCATTATGGTTGGCAACCAACAATAATGGTATTGTTCATGTTACAGGGGATATGGAACGTCCGGAATCGTTGCAGTGTAAGAACTATTGTATGGAGAATGGTTTGCTGTCGGTTAATACTCCTCTTTGTTTTTTGTTGGATAGAAGCGGACGGATTTGGGTCGGGACAGAGGGCAGCGGACTTTGTTTATATGATGTGCAAAATGATTGTTTCAAGTCTGTTCATAAGGAGTTTAATTTGCCCGGAGATATGGTTGGCAGTATGCAGGAAGATAATAGTGGTAATCTGTGGTTGGGCACCAATCAAGGGCTGGCAAAGCTAACCATATCCGGAAAGGAAAAGGGCAGGGTACGTATCTTTACAGTTGCCGATGGGTTGGCGGATAATTTCTTTAATCAAAATGCTTCTTTCTATCGTGATGGTACCTTCTATTTTGGATGCAGCAGGGGAATTGTGACTTTCAACTCGGAAGTGGTGGAAGAGAAACATGCTGATATTTCTTTATGCATAACTGATATCTTGGTGGATGGAAGACCATTGGAACAGATGTCGGATAAGAAAAGAAAGGAGATAACTCCTTTTACTTCCGATTTTACAGACAGATTAGTTATTCCTGCCTCATATTCCCATTTTTACCCATTTGTTTTTGCATCGCTGACTTATAATCGTCCCCAGCAAAATAAATATGCGTACAGGTTGCAAGGCTTTGATGCTGATTGGCATTATGTGGACGCTTCCAGCCGGACTGCCTATTATTCCAAATTGCCTGCAGGGGAGTACGTGTTTCAGCTACGGGCAACGAATGAGAATGGTGATTGGGGTGACGTGAGAGAAATGGAAATTATTATTGAACCACCTTTCTGGGCTACTTGGTGGGCTTATTTTATTTATGTATTATTGGCTATACTGTTTATGGTATTGATATGGTGGGAGATTCGTCGGAGGCTGTTATTGCGTAATCGTAGGTTTTTGCAGGAAGGTGAGACGGACAAGGTGCATCATCTAAAATTGCAGTTCTTTACGAACATACCTTCGGATGAAGAAAAGTTTTTGCAGGATGCTGTCGCCTGTGTGAACCGTCATTTGGATGATCCCGATTTTGATGTTCCGCAGTTTGTAGATGAGATGGCAACCAGTCGTACAACGTTGCATAAGAAATTGAAATCTTTGACGGGATTGAATACAACTGGCTTTGTACGTAGTATCCGTCTGAAGGCGGCTTGCAGGATGATGGATGAAAATCCGAATTTCCGCATTTCCGAACTGGCTTATAAGGTCGGGTTTAATGATCCCAAGTATTTTTCTATCTGTTTTAAGAAGGAATTTGGTATGCAGCCTACAGAATATTCGATGAAATCGGGCAAAAACGCTTGAACATGCCAAGGTGGACAAGGTTGAAATATGTTCCTAAAAGGTGGAGAAAACATGCTTCAACCTTATCGGGAGATGCTTCATCTCTGTAAAATGAATAGCTGATTACTTTTGTGGCATTAAAACTTTAATGTCTAATTTAAAAAGGTTGGCTAATGAAATCTAATTTTTATGGAAACAGAAAATCGCTTCTTGCGGTTTTTATTTGTGCAGCTTTTCTTTCAGGAAGTCATGTTGCTTATGCGGTAAATGAATCGTTACTGGTTTCTGCGTACCAGCAGCCTAGTAAGATTAAAGGAACCGTAATAGATGCAAATGGTGAGGTTGTTATTGGTGCCAGTGTGGTGGTGAAAGGAACCGCTAATGGGACTATAACAGATATTGATGGGAACTTTATTCTTTCTGATGTCCCTACCAATGGGACGATTCAGGTAAGTTTTGTTGGATACAAGACTTTGGAAATCCCAGTTAAAGGGCAGACTTCTTTCAGTCTGACTTTAATGGATGATACCGAAGTATTGGATGAAGTAGTGGTGGTAGGTTATGGTACCATGAAGAAATCAGATTTGACAGGTTCTGTAGGTTCTATATCTTCTGAAAAACTCGCTGCTAGAGGTACTACCCGTTTGGAAGATGCATTACAAGGTGCGGTTCCGGGAGTAAATATCACTCAATCCAATAGCCGTGCGGGTGGCGGATTTAATATTCAGATACGTGGACAGGCATCTATAAATAAACAGGCTGCTCCTCTTTATGTAATTGATGGTATTGTGTGCTCGTCTATGGATTTTTTGAATCCCGAGGATATTGAGCGGGTAGACGTCTTGAAAGATGCCTCGTCTACTGCTATCTATGGCTCACGTGCTTCTGCTGGTGTGATTATGATTACAACCAAAGGTGCGAGGGGGGCAGGAAAACCTCAACATGTTTCTATTTCGTATGATGGATATTATGGGATACGTAAGGTTGCCCGTATGCCTGATTTTATGAATGCTCAAGAATTTATAGATTATCGTTTTGCACGTCATACTCTTTTAACATCAGATGTCTTTGATGGTTCTAGTCGTAAAGGAGTAGATGCGAACGGTATTCCTCATTATGAAATTAAACAATCTGATTTGGAAACTACGTTTCTGAAACGTGATGGTGGTACAAACTATCGTGATTCCCAAATTTATGAGATGATGATGTCGGGAACAGATGGTTATGACTGGACAGACCTCGTAACTCGGACAGGTAATCAGCAGAATCATTATATCAGTGCCAACGGAGCCACAGAAAAAATTAATTATCGGTTAGGAGTTGGTTATCAAGGGGAAGAAAATGTGTTCAAACATAATGATTATTCCCGTTTCAATATCAAAGGTGCTTTTGATGGAAAAATTTCCAAAGTATTTGAAGCTGGATTATCTGTGAATATGGCTTATACGGTGCAAGATGATTTTAGTACCGATGGAACTTATTGTCCGTATGAAAACGCTTTTTATTTCAATCCTTTTGTTGCACCTTATGATGAAAATGGTAACATTATCAATAATCCAGGGTCAAAGGATGCTTTTGGGTCTACCGGACAATTCACTTCTACTGTTAGCCCACTGAATGATTTAGAGGATGAAAACTATACTAATCAAACTCGCAAATTTCATGTCTTTGGCAATGTATATTTGCGTACTAATATAATGGATGGATTAAAATTTGCGACTACTTTTTCACCTAACTTTTATCATGGGCGTCAAGGAAAGTTTAATGCTACTGGAGTGAATGACCGTAATCCGCTAGGTTCCAATTATTATCAGGTGAACGGAACGAACTCTGCAGAGGTTGAGACGACAGACCGTATGGACTGGACTTGGGATAATCAGCTTGATTTTAATAAAACAATAGGTGATCATACGTTTGGCGCGATGGGTTTATTCTCCATATATCGTTCTGATAAAGAAATTTATAGATTGAAAGGCTTTGGTATTTCGGATGATATGCTTTCTTTTCATGCCTTGGATAAGGCTTCCGGTGATAAGGAGATAGCTTCTTCCTATACAGCATCTACTTTGGTCTCAGGAGCTCTTCGTTTGAATTATTCATATAAAGGTAAGTATATGGCGACAGCTACAGCACGTGCTGATGGTTCTTCACGCTTTGCAGAAGGTAACCGTTGGGGATGGTTTCCTTCCGTTGCTTTGGCATGGCGTATGTCAGAAGAAAGCTTTTTAAAAGGTACTCATTGGTTGGATAATTTGAAATTGCGTTTGTCTTATGGAGTTACCGGTAACAACAATGTGGATGATTATGTGACAATAGCTACAGCTTCAGGACCTAGTTATGTGGTATTGGGAGGATCGGAAATACAAGGATATTACCCTAATGGGCTTGTTAATACGGGACTCATTTGGGAAAAGGTAAAAGAGTTTGATTTAGGATTGGATTTTAGTGTATTGAGTAATCGTATTAATCTGACAGCCGATTTTTATCATCGTTTGTCTGATGGGCAGATTATGGATAGGATTGTTCCTGTTGAAACAGGTGAAACAAAAGCTACTTTTAATGTCGGTTCAGTTCGTAATACCGGAATTGAATTAGGAATGCAGTTTGGCATTATTCGGAGTAAAGATTTTATATGGGATTTAAGTGTGAATTATTCTCGTAACTGGAATAAAATATTGGAACTTAGTAATGGGAAAGTGGATGAAATTGCATCCAATCGCTTTATTGGTGAGCCGTTAAATGTATTGCGTGACTATATTCATACTGATGTGATAACTGATAAAGGGGTAACGATGCACACTAAAGATGGGGATATTCATTATACTTTGCAAGAATTGTATGCAAAGTATGGTTCGAAATATAAGTGGTATGAAGGTCAGATAGCTGTGAATGATTGGAATAATGATGGCAAGATTACGGATGAAGATAAGCGAATATATGGTTGTACAGATCCTAAATGGGTGGGAAGTTTAAGTTCAAATATGTATTATAAAGGTTTCGATTTCTCAGTAATGATTTATACTAAACAAGGACAATGGGCTCGTAGTTATTTCCATGATAAATATATGAAATGGTCTGATCGTGGTAACCAACATATGGCAATGGATTTTTATATTCCTAAAGGGGCGCCTGTTATTGACCATACTACCGGTGATATTGTATATGCCACTGAAACTCATTACGGTGAATATCCTTATCCGAATAATTCCGATACTTCGGCAGGTGGATATTTTTCTGATAAAGGTAGCGCGAAGGGAGAAGGCTTTCAGTATCAGAAGACTTCTTTTGTAAAGGTAAAAATATCTGTTTGGGATATACTTTCCCTAAGAAGTGGATTACTAAAGCAGGATTACAGCATTTTGCGTCTTTATATCAATGTGCTTAATCCATTTTGTTTTACGGATTATGATGGATTTTGATCCCTGAATGGGCAAATGCTAAATTAACTGATGGTGGTCCTGCATCGGTAACTTATCAGATAGGTGCGAATATTAAGTTTTAATTTCAAAGGAAAGGTAAAATGGTATGAAAAAAATAATATATATACGGCAGTCATATTGGTTGGTCTTTGTTTGACTACAAGTTGTGAAGATTTTCTGACTACAGATAATAAGTCAAATGTAACGGACAAAGAATATTTCTCGACTAAGACAGGTTTTGAATCTTTGGTATCAAATGCTTATAGTACTTTACGAGATGTTTATGCAGTATCCAGTTATACTACTTATTTTAATGCAGGTACGGATATGTATGCTGATGGGCGTAATTATATCAATGATGAGTTGCATGAATATGAAACTTTAAATCCTGAAAACAGTGTGATGAAAGAGCTTTATACGGCATGTTATAAAGGTATCCGTGCGGCTTATGCTATAAAACATTATGCGGCGGATGCAGTTATTGATGAGAATTTGCGTAGCAGGCGTGTGGATGAGGCACGAGTATTGGCGGCGAATTATTACTATATATTGGTAAATACTTTCGGGGGGGTACCTTTGATGAAAGATTATGTGGCTGATGTTCAAACCGGATATCCTAAATCTTCGGTGGTTGATGTTTACACTTATATTATTGAGGAATTGGAGAATGTAATAGCTGCCGGAGCTATGGAAAAGTCTACCGCTTTGGATGGTGGTGGTCGTATAAGTATTGAATCGGCTCGTGCGTTATTAGCTAAAACTTATTTAGCAGCAGCTTGGGATTTAGATAAAAAAGATTACTTTGCCAAAGCAGCCCAAGTAGCAGATGACGTGATAGCTAATCGTGCTTTGGTTACTCCTTTCGAGGATCTTTGGAGAGCGGATTGTAGTGGAGATGATAACGAAGAATTTATTTGGGATGTGGAATATGACTATGCTACGGCTGCTAATACAGTCAGTGGTGGGCATCCGTGGAGTTCCTTTTATTGTAATCATATGGGGGGGCAAGAAGATCATGGAAAGGGGAGTACTTCTGCTTTTATTGCGACTTTACATGCTTTGCAGTGTTTTGAAAAAGGCGATATACGCTATGGGGTAACGTTTATGAAGGAGTTACCTGATATTGTTACTGCATCCGCTTATTGGTATTGGGATTGGTATAAGAATGGTGGAACTTTTATAGGAATTCCTTTGAAACGTTACTATCCGGCATGGTATGAAACAGAAGAAGATATCGATGCATGGAAAGCTCTTGATCCTGAAAATCGTAAAAATACATGGATACTACCGATGTCTGATCATACACGGGATCCTCAAGAATATATGCCTGGAGAAATTGATTATGAGGAATTTGTAACCTATTCTTATGGGGGCGCTCCTTGTCGTAAATTTGATGATTCTAATACTGCTAGTTATTCTAATAAAACAGATTATCGTGATGTACATATTATTACGCTTCCTGAGATTTATTTGGTAGCAGCAGAGGCTTATTTAAAAGCTGGTGATAAGGGAAATGCTTTGCTTCGTTTGAATGAAGTGCGCCGACGTGCACGGCTTGATGCGGTAACTGAAATAAATGTGGATGTTATTTTAAAAGAACGTGCTTGTGAGTTATTTGGACAGGGATCTCGATGGATTGATTTAAGACGTACACAGAAATTGGTGGAGTATAATGATTTATATAATCCTCAGATAAAAGGGCGGGCCGCACAAATGATTGGAAAGAAATTACTTCGTCCTATTCCTCAGGCGGCGATTGATGCGAATGAGTTGATGAGTGCTGAAGATCAGAATCCAGGGTATTAGTAAGGTGATTAGATAGTATTGAGATGTGTTTAGGACGGGGATGTTATGATATATGGCATCCTCGTTATTAAAAAAATCAATTAAAGTAGAATAACTGATGAATGTGAAATTAAAAAGGGAAAGTCGATTATTGATTATGGCTATAACCAGTGTAGCTTTGTTTGTGCATATTGTAGTGATTTGTGCAGCTAGTACAAGAGAGGTTGTTGCCAATAAAGAATTTGTTTGGTATAATGGTAAACGTCCTATTACTTATTCCTTGCCTGGATCTGTTTCTCCAGTAGTGACGGTAGCACTGGATATGTTTAAGGGTGACATGCAACAGGTGACGGGGGTATTACCTCAAAAAACTCTTTTCGGAACGGCGGTTATTAATATTATTCAGTTGGATAAAAACAAGTCTATCCTAAGAGATCTCCGTAAAGACGGAATCCCGGTGGATAGTATTGTTGCCAGAAAAGACGCTTTTTTTATAAAGATAAGAGAAAATCAGTTGTTGGTTGTAGGAAGTGACGGTCGGGGAACTGCTTACGGCATACTTGAACTTTCCCGCTTGGCAGGAGTGTCTCCATGGGTATGGTGGGGAGATGTGACACCGATGAGAAAAGAGCGATTGACCCTTCCGGCTGATTATTCTACTTTTCAGAGTCCATCGGTAGAGTATCGTGGAATCTTTTTAAATGATGAAGACTGGAGCTTGCAGCCTTGGAGCTGGAAAAACTTTGAACCGTCTGATATAAAAGGACGTATTGGTGCACGTACTTATAAAGAAATCTTCAAATTGCTGATGCGCCTTCGTGCCAATGCTATTTGGCCGGGAATGCATGGAATTACGACTCCGTTCTACTTTGTGCCGGGAGCTAAAGAAGCAGCTGACAGTTGCGGCATTCTCATCGGTACTTCGCATTGCGAGCCAATGATGCGCAATAATGTAGGTGAATGGAAAGTCAATGAACGGGGTGACTATAATTACATAACAAACCGTGAAGGGGTACAATCCTATTGGATAGAACGGCTGAAAGAGGCTGGACCTTATGAAAATTTCTACACCATGGGTATGCGAGGTATTCACGACAGTGGAATGGAAGGGGTCAAGACCCTTCAGGAAAAGACCGATGCACTGCAACAGGTTATTGACGACCAGCGCAAGTTATTATCGAAGTATGTAGATAAAGATGTGGAGAAAATTCCCCAGGCTTTTGTCCCCTATAAAGAAGTGCTTCAAATAATGGAGAATGGCTTGCAACTGCCGGAAGACATCACTTTGATATGGTGTGATGACAACTATGGCTATATGACCCGTTTAAGTGACAAGGAACAGCAAAAGCGTAACGGAGGTGCCGGAGTGTATTATCATCTCAGTTATTGGGGGCGTCCGCATGACTATATGTGGTTATGCACTACCCAGCCGGGATTGATTTATAGTGAAATGAAACAGGCATACGATTGCAATGCCCGCCGTTTGTGGGTGGTTAATGTGCACGATTTGAAACCCGCGGCATACGATTTGGAACTCTTTCTGGATATGGCATGGAATATCAATTCCGTATCTCCATCTACTCTTGTGGAGCATCAGAAGAGCTGGCTTTGCCGCGAATTTGGCAAAGAAGCAGGAGAAAAAATTATTGCCTGCCATGTTAGAGTTTTATCGCCTGTGCGGCATCCGTAAACCGGAATTTATGGGTTGGAACCAAGTGGAGCTGGACAAGAAAAATATACCAAAGGCTGGTCTCCGGTTAAAAATACGGACTTTAGCTTAACCGAATTCGGCGGCGAACTGGATCGTTATCTGGAATCCTATGAAGCCATTAAAGAGATTTTATCGGAAGTGGAACCAATGATTCCTCAGGAACGCAAAGATGCTTTCTTTGCCCAAATTAAGTATCCTGTATTTGGCGCTGCTGCCATGAGCACAAAGATGCTGGAGGCACAAAGAGCACGTTGCATTTCTCCGGGAAGCTGCGACACGACTTTATGGACCCGCGAAAGTCAATTAATGGCTGCCTGTGCCAAAAGCATTAAAGCTTACCAGGAAATCCGCGATTTGACAGATTACTATAACAATGAACTGGCAGATGGCAAATGGAAATACTCCATGTGCCATAATCCGCGGGATTTATATGTGTTCTATCCGCCTGAAATTCCCATATGGCTGACAGATAAGGAAATAGAGAAATATGCTTCTTTTAGAAGACCAAAATCGTTACCTTTGGAGGAAGTGGCTAAGGATCATTGTATTGTTTCTAATGCTTGCGATTATACAAGCGCATCCAAAGGGGTCGTGACGATTCAATCATTGGGACATAGTATGAATGCTGTTTCCGTACCAAAGGGAAAGTCAATTACTTTTGAGTTTGATTGTTTATGGGATGGAGAGGCGATACTGCGCACTGCCGTAATCCCGACACAACCTAATGATAAAGGAGATATTCGTTTCAGTGTTAGTATAGATGGTGAAAAGCCTCGGATATGTTCTATTAAAGAGCCGTTTCGTTCGGAAGGATGGAAACAGAATGTACTCCGTGGACAGGCTGTTCGTGAAACTGGTCATCAATTGACGAAAGGAAAGCATACTTTATCCATCACTGCTTTGGATGATCATGTCCTGATAGATCAATGGATGATTGATTTCAAACCAGACAGAATGTTCTATGTATTTCCAGTTCAACCAACCTATTAATGTAGCATGAATTGTATGAAGAAAATTATTGGACTGTTCATTATTTTATTATGCTTTTGCACGACAAAAGCTCAACAGACAGAAGTGAGGTATCTTTCCGGTACAGGACCGGATCATACTGTGAAGTGGAATTTCTGGTGCTCTTCAGGTATGAACTCTCAAAAGTGGAGCAAGATAGATGTTCCGTCTTGCTGGGAACAGCAAGGTTTTGGAGGCTATACCTACGGGCGCTATTATATTTATAAGGAACACGAGAAAGAAAAGCAATATGATGCCTACAGGGAACATGATTTTTGCGATGAATACGGCATCTATCGTCATTGTTTTGATGTTCCGGACACTTGGAAAGGCAAACAGATAAGTATTGTATTTGAAGGTGTTATGACTGATGCTGAAGTGAAAATCAACGATGTCATCGCTGGCCCTGTTCATCAGGGATCATTCTATCGTTTTTCTTATGATATCACGGACAGACTGAAATTCGGGAAAACGAATTTGATGGAAGTGACGGTGAAGAAGCAGTCGGCTGATAAATCAGTTAATGCAGCGGAGCGCCGGGCTGACTGGTGGCTTTTCGGAGGTATCTATCGTCCTGTATATCTGACAGCAAAGCCTCGCACGCAAATAGAACATATAGCGGTGGATGCCCGTGCTGACGGTACGTTGCACACAGATGTATATTTGAAAAATATTTCCAAAGGACAACAATTGGAACTGTCGCTCATTTCCTGTGATTCACAGCTTCCTATAGGGCGGCAGGTATGCGGGCTTTCGACGGAAGAGAAACAGATACTTACCACACATTGGAACAATATCAGGACATGGGATCCTGAACATCCCAACCTTTACCGGCTCACGATGCGTCTTCTTTCCACAACAGGAGATGTTGTGCACGAGATTACGGAGCGCATAGGATTCCGTACCATTGAATTCCGTCCTGAAGATGGCGTATATCTGAACGGTACTCGTCTTTTAGTGAAGGGGATTAACCGTCATTGCTTTGATCCGGAAACAGGTAGGACAATCAGCCGGGAACTCAGTCTGAAGGATGCTTTGCTCATTAAGCAGATGAATATGAATGCCGTGCGTTCACATTATCCACCAGATACTCATTTTTTAGAGGCGTGTGATTCCATAGGTCTTCTTTATCTCAATGAATTATGTGGTTGGCAGAATAGCTATAGCACTGAAATAGCAGAAAAGTTACTGCCTGAGATGATATTTCGTGATGTGAATCACCCGTGTATCTTTGTTTGGGCAAATGGTAACGAAGGAGGATGGAATACTGCTGTTGACAATCGTTTTGCCGACTATGATCCGCAGAAACGTCACGTCATTCATCCGTGGGCGGATTTCAATGGCTTGGATACACGTCATTACCCTAATGGTACGGATAACATGTATCGGTTGGAACGCGGGCATAAGGTTTTTATGATGACGGAGTTCCTGCATGGCCTCTATGACCGTGGACAGGGTGCAGGCCTCAAAGGACTATGGTCAAAGTTTAAGGCAAATCCACTTTTTGCCGGTGGCTTCCTTTGGGCATATGTGGATGAAGCTGTCCGCCGTACAGATACCGGACAAATGGACACTTACGGTCCTAATGCTCCCGATGGTATTGTGGGGGCAAATCGCGAAAAAGAAGGCAGTTTTTATACTGTTCGGGAGGTATGGTCACCCATTCAAATACATCCATTAAAAATAACTTCTTCTTTCAAAGGAGATTTTTATGTAACTAACGATTACTTATTCAGCAACTTAAGCGAATGCCGGATGAAGTGGAAGGTAATGCGTTTACCTATTCCACAGGTGTCCGACAGCCCCATCTGCTTAGCGGAGGGCGGCGTACTGTTACCTGCGATTCAGCCTGGCGAGAGGGGGATAGCCCACTTTGATTTGCCTGAGAAATTCTTCAATGGAGACATCTTGGAATTGGAAGCCTACAATGTAGCGGGAGATATGATATGTAATTGGACGTTTCCTATCAAGAATAACCGTAAGTACTTTATAGAATACAGGTATTTACAACCGACAACAACTGCTACTGCCAGATATCAGACAGACGACAATAGTGTTACACTGATAGCGAATGGAGTTACAGCAACATTCAACAAAGCGAATGGTAATTTGGTAGAAGTGAAGAACGGTAGCAAGATCATACCATTGTCTGATGGTCCTCTCCCGGTCGGGATGAAGATGCTTTTCTGTTCTGCTAACCTAAAGATGCAAGGTGATACTGCCATTTATACCGTAAAATATAAAAGGTGCGGCCGACTCCATTGTCTGGAGAATGGCACCTGACGGATTGCTTGGAATGGATGCATTAGTGCTGAATTACAGAGCAAAGAACAAGTTTGACGGTGTATACTTTGACCGTCCGGTTCTTAATTTCGGTTTTTCATTCTCTTTTCCTGAAAAGAACATCAGTGGGATGCGTTGGTTAGGCAAAGGTCCTTACCGGGTATGGAAGAACCGTATCGAAGGAACGAATTATGGTATTTGGCAGAAGGACTACAACAATACGGTGACGGGAGAATATTATCATCAGCTTATTTATCCGGAATTCAAAGGGTATCATGCAGATCTCTATTGGGCAACACTCCAATCAAAGACAACACCGATGACAGTTTATTCGGAAACTGACGGTATTTTCTTTCGCGTCTTCACTCCGGAGGAGCAGCGTGACCGTGAAAGCCGTGGAATATCAGTAAAGGAATATCCTGCTGGAGACCTTTCGTTCTTATTTGAAATTCCGGCTGTCAACTCTCAGGGGACAGGAGGAGAGGCTTCTTATATTAAAATTAATAAAGGGGATGATGGCTTTAGAATGAAGCTATGGTTTGATTTCCGGAACTAGACCCGATAGCGTGTTTATTGCATAAATACCTATAAAGAGCTATTGCGTAGTATATATATTCTGTAAAATGGGGGAAAAGATTACCGATATCAGGTGATTGTTTCCCCCTTTCTTTTTATAGAACTTTGCATTCCCAAAAATTAAGAATTTAGAATTATAGGTATTCATGGTAAGAAGACAGTTACAAAGGATTAGTTTAGGATCCCTTTTTTTAATAATCGGAGCGATATCTATCTTTGCACAACCTAAGATAATGGTATCCGGTAAAGTGATATCCAAAGAAAAACAGGAAGTCGTAGATTTTGCGACCGTATATTTGAAGGGTACAACTTATGGCTGTACAACGAATGAAGAAGGTATTTATCATCTTCATGCACCGGCAGGGAAATATACACTGGTTGTTTCGGCTATAGGATATGAGACTATAGAAAAGCCCATAACTTTAGTTCATGGAGAAAGGATTAAGATGAATGTAATGATTGCCCCGTCAGTGACTGAGTTGGATGAAGTTGTAGTGGTATCTAACGGGGTTTCCCGTGTGAAACGTTCCGCATTCAATGCGATAGCTGTAGATACAAAAGAGTTCCAGAATTCTACCAAAAATCTGAGTGATGCTTTGGCTAAAGCTCCGGGAATGAAACTCCGTGAGTCAGGTGGGGTAGGTTCGGATATGCAATTGATGTTGGATGGTTTCAGTGGCAAACATGTGAAGATATTTATTGACGGTGTACCTCAGGAGGGAGTAGGGAGTTCTTTTGGCTTAAATAATATTCCTGTGAATTTTGCAGATAGGATTGAAGTGTATAAAGGGGTGGTTCCTGTAGGATTTGGCACGGATGCTATAGGTGGTGTTATCAATATTGTAACCAATAAGAAGAGACGTAATTGGTTTTTGGATGGCTCCTATTCATACGGGTCGTTCAATACGCATAAATCGTATGTGAATTTCGGACAAACTTTCAAAAACGGCTTTACTTATGAAATAAATGCTTTCCAAAACTATTCGGATAATGATTATCATGTGGATGCACCGGTAGAGGACTTTGAAACCGGAAGAATTGATAAAGATAAAAGGGTACGTGTCAAGCGCTTTAATGATACCTATCATAATGAGGCGGTTATAGGTAAGATTGGCATTGTGGATAAGAAATGGGCAGACAGATTGATGTTGGGCTTTACTTATTCACATATGTATAAGGAGATACAGACCGGAGTACGTCAGGAAATAGTTTATGGGGAAAAACATCGTAAAGGACATTCGTTGATGCCGTCATTGGAGTATAATAAGCGTGACTTATTAATCAAAGGTCTGAATGTGGCATTGACTGCCAATTATAATAAAAATGCAACGGCAAATATAGATACAGCTTCATATAAGTACAATTGGTTGGGTGATAGGAAATTAATGAACTCACCCGGTGAACAATCCAATCAATATTCACGGGCGGATAATAACAATTGGAATGGAACATTAACTGTTAATTACCGTCTGGCGAAAATACACATGCTGACCTTTAATCATGTGTTGAATACTTTCCGCCGTTCTAATACTTCTTTATTGGCTAAGGTGGAATCGGAGGATGCCATCGCTAAAGAAACCCATAAGAATATCTCCGGATTATCCTATCGGTTGATGCCGTCTGATAATTGGAACCTCTCAGTGTTTGGAAAAATATTATAGTTTGTATGTAGCAGGTCCTATGGCTACGACTACGAATCAGGATGATTATGTCCGTACTACCCGAAACATGAATTTCATAGGGTATGGAGCTGCGGGAACTTATTTCATTCTATCCGGTTTGCAGGCAAAAATTGTCATACGAAAAAAGCATATCGTCTGCCTACTATTGAAGAAAATGTTTGGAGATGAGGATTTGGAAATGGGAGATATCAGTATAAAAACCTGAGAGTAGTGATAATTTTGAATTTTAATTTGAGCTATAACAGAACATTTGGCAGGCATTCTGTATATATGGAAGGTGGAGTGATTTATCGGAATACGAAAGATTATATTCAGCGTAATATTGCTGATTTGAGTGGTGGTAAATATGCTGCGAAATATATTAATTACGGTAAAGTATTGACGAAAGGATATACTGTTTCTGCTCGTTACGGTTTTGGCAATTGGGTGAGTATAGGAGGTAATTTTACCAAAATGGATGTACGCGACAATATGAAAACATCTATTTCCAGCAGTGCGGAAAATTTGGCTTATAAAGAACGGATGCCGAACCTGCCTTATATGTTTGCTGATTCGGATGTTACTTTTTATTGGCGGGATTTTAGGAAGGAAAGGCAATATGTTGACAGTGTCTTATGATAATCAATATCTGCATAGCTTTACTTATTATTCTTCCCGAATAGGCTCAAATAAGGGGGACTATGTGGTACCTGATCAATTCTCACACAATATATCCCTTTCTTATAGTTTGCAAAAAGGACGATATAACGTATCATTGGAATGTCGTAACTTCACAGATGAGAAGTTATATGATAATTTTAGTCTTCAGAAGGCCGGTCGGGCTTTTTATGGTAAACTGCGTGTTTGTTTCGGTAATTAAAGAATTGGAAAAAGTTTATAATTAATTGGATTTTAAATTAAATAGAAGAATAAAATGAAGAAAGTTTTCTTTTTGAATGGATTTGTTGCTATTGCCATAGTAGGAATGGTGTTGAGTGCATGTACGGATAATGAGCCGGATTACGGTTCGGGTACCGAGGCTAAAGGTGAGTATGTTATTGCATCTTCGGTCACAGCGTCTGGAAATACAACGAATGTACTGCTTACTTCTGAAACGTTGGATAAAGGCACTGTTTCTACAGTGAATAATGGTCTTGTGAATGATGGCGCAACTCAATGGGTGTTTTACAAGAATCAATATCTTTATGCACTGACTTATAATCAAGGGAATGCAGGTACGACCCGTTCTTATATCATGGATTCAAATAATGAAGTAAAGGCTCGTTCGGGGGAGTTTGCCGTAAAGAGATTTACTACTTACGGTATTTATGATAAATATATCATGACCTCGTCTACCGGTGACGGACCCACTGCGTATGCTGATGAGAATGGATATTTACCAAAAATGTTTTTGCTTTCTTATTTGGATGTATCTGCTGAAACATTTACAACGAATGATACTCAAAATAAGGCTTATATGTCCGAGAACTTCTTGGGAAATGGAGAATATGTAACATTGGCCGGCATATTGGAACAAAATAATAAGCTGTATAGCGCTGCTATTCCAATGGGGTTAAGTCAATATGGATCGGCCACTGACGGGGGAAAATGGATACTTCCTGGCAATGATAATTTGGTAAAGACAGAAGACGGTGGTTCCAACAGCAGCAGTTATAAAAAAGGCGAATTGCAATGGACGCAATATCCCAACAAATGCTGGGTCGCTATTTTTGATAATGAAACGCTGACTACTAAAAAGATTATTGAGACTGATAAAATCAGCTATGCTTGTGGGCGAATGAAGTCTCAATATTACCAAACTATTTGGGCGGCAGATAATGGTGATATTTATGTATTTTCTCCTAGTTATGCCAAAACAATGGCTGATAAACGGCAACAGACTACCTTGGATGCTGGAGTAGTACGTATAAAGGCTGGAACAGAAGAGTTTGATCCTGATTATTATTATAGTATCGAAGCGCAGACCGGAGGTAAATCTTTCATTCGTTGTTGGCATATTACGGGAGATTATTTCTTGTTGTTGATGTATGATCGTCCCTTGACTGAAACTGGTTTCACAGCTAATCAGTTAGCGATATATAAAGGAGAAACCGGAAAACTTACTTATGTAACCGGCTTGCCTTCTGCCGATTTGATCTCTGGCTTTGGTAATACTCCGTATGTGGAGAATGGATATGCCTATATGGCTGTAACTACAACAGAAGGATATCCGTCTATTTATAAAATAGATCCGGTTGGTGCGGTAGCGACAAAGGGTGTTTCTATAGAAGCGACACAAATCAGTGGCGTCGGTAAACTGCAACCTCAGAACTGAGTATTGTAATAATATAGTGGGAGTCTGCGGGCAGTATGTGCTTATGCAGACTCTTTTTATGAATTGTATTGAAGATTTTATGAAGAAAATATTTCGCCAAATACATCTTTGGCTTTCTGTTCCTTTCGGGTTAATCATTACCTTGATTTGCTTCTCGGGAGCTATGCTGGTTTTTGAAAATGAAGTGATGGAACTGGCTAGGCATGAACTCTATTATGTAAAAAAGGTAGAGACAGTTCCACTTCCTGCTGATCGATTATTAGAAGAGGTAGAACTCACGTTACCCGACAGTGTGTTTGTGATAGGAATCAGTGTTTTTTCTGACCCGGAACGCGCTTGGCAGGTGAATCTGTCCAAGCCTCGTCGTGCTTCTATGTATGTGGATCAATATACTGGTGAGATTAAAGGTAAATATGAACGTCCTGCATTTTTTGTGACTATGTTCAGGCTGCATCGCTGGCTGTTGGACAGTATGAAAGCGGATGGCGGAGTCTTTTGGGGAAAAATGATTGTAGGTGTCAGCACCCTGTTGTTTGTCGTGGTTTTGATATCGGGTATCGTTATCTGGTGGCCTCGTACACGAAAAGCCTTGAAAAATAGTTTAAGAATATCTGTCGGCAGGGGCTTTAGAAGATTTTGGTATGACCTGCATGTTGCAGGTGGAATGTATGCGCTGTTTTTTTTATTGGCTATGGCCCTTACCGGGTTAACATGGTCTTTTGGATGGTATCGGACAGGTTTCTATAAAGTGTTTGGCGTGGAAGTACAACAGGGAGGTACACATAGTGGGGTGACTCTGCGTGGTGGTAGAGGTAGTGATCAACCTGGAAAGAATGTTTCTCATTCTTCGTCCTATGTTTGTTGGCAACAAGTTTATGAACAATTAGCCCTAAATAATCCCGGTTACAAACAGATAACCTTATCAGATGGGGTAGCAAATGTTTCTTTCAATACCTTTGGTAATCAACGTGCTTCCGACCGTTATAAATTCAATCCTCATAGTGGTGAGATTGATGAGGTAGTTTTATATAAAGATGCTGAGAAGGCTGGAAAGATTCGCGGATGGATCTATTCTGTACATGTTGGTAGTTGGGGCGGTATGCTTACTCGTTTACTGACGTTTATAGCAGCTTTGATAGGAGCCACCTTGCCATTAACAGGATACTATTTATGGATAAAACGTATTTGGAGAAAGAAATCAAGAGTAAATTGAATCTCTTTGTCATAAGATTAGGGGGCGAAAAGAGTTTTATCAGTTTTATCATATGACCTGTTGTCGTGAATGACAGGTCATATGATATTGTTACAGGATTTTTTAGAACCACTTTATCTTCCTGAAAATAACAAAGGCCAACGCAGACAATGTGATGGACGCCAAAATAATAAAACTAAAAGCATGTGGTAATGCATCTACATGTACATCTACGTTCATTCCATAGAAACTAGCTATTAATGTGGGTACCATCAGAATGATGGAAATACTGGTCATGCGTTTCATGATGGTGTTCACATTATTGGATATGATGGAAGCAAATGCGTCCATGGTTCCGGTTAAGATATCACTGTAGATATTTACCGTGTTATATGCTTGTTTTAATTCAATGACTACATCTTCTACCAAATCGCGGTTTTGATAATCTTTTTCCTGGAAGATACTTTGCAATTTACCTACCATCACCTCATTTCCACGAATGGACGTATTGAAATAAACCAATGTTTTTTGTAGTTTCATCAATCTTAGCAGGTCCTCATTACGTATGCTCCTTTCCAATTCTTTTTCTGCGGCAGCTACATCATTGTTTATTTGTTTCAGATATTTCAAGAACCATACGGCAGATGAGTAAATTAACCGTAAAATCAGTTCAAATTTATTAGGCACAATGATTCCTTTACGTCGGGTGTGGTCAATGAAATCAGGAATCATTTCAGTGGAGTGATAACACACGGTAACAATGATTTCATTATTTGTAATGATACCGATAGGGATAGTGATATAAGGGATGCTTCCCTGTTGTTGCAGGGGGATTCGGATAATGGTCAGTAGCCAGTTGTCTTCCGTATCCGTTCGTGGACGTTCATCCATATCGGCGATGTCCTCTAAAAAAGCTTCGGGGACTTTTAATTCTTTAGTCAGAAACTCAAAATCACTTTGGTCGGGGCATTCTACATTCACCCAGCAGTTTGGCATCCATTGTGGCTTTTCTACAAAGCCATTTTCACAATAAAGATATTTTCTCATCTTATTGCCTCCTTTCGTTCATTTATATCCGTTCAGAGGCATTCAGAGTAGTGATTGCCCTGTCGGATCAGTTAATACTATTGCACGTTCGTGGTATTGAATCGTCCATTTTTATTGATTGTTTTTTGTTTAAAGCGGTACAAAAGTACATAAAACCTTTAAAGGACAGACAGAAGACAGGAGGCTTTTATATTTTTTTAAGAATGTCATCGGAAAGCAATATCCAAAAAAAATAGCGCCTTTTCTCAAAGACGCTATCCGATTACATAAATGTACAAAAGATCCAATTATTTGATTCGTTTGTAACCATATACGGCCAAATTACCCAGTTCCTCTTCAATACGGAGTAACTGGTTGTATTTTGCCATGCGGTCGCTCCGGCTCAATGAGCCTGTTTTGATTTGTCCACTATTGGTAGCTACGGCAATGTCTGCAATGGTTGCGTCTTCCGTTTCTCCTGAGCGGTGGGAAGTAACAGTGGTATATCCATGACGATGAGCCATTTCAATAGCATCCAGTGTTTCACTTAAAGAACCTATTTGATTGACTTTGATCAGGATAGAGTTGGCGCATCCTTGTGCAATACCTTTTGAAAGGAATTCTACATTGGTTACGAACAAGTCATCACCTACCAGTTGGCAACGGTTGCCTATACGTTCGGTCAGCTTCTTCCACCTTCCCAGTCATTTTCACTCATACCGTCCTCAATAGAATCGATAGGATACTTATTAATCAATTCTTCCAGATAATTAATTTGCTCGTCAGTCGTACGTTTTTTGCCTGTTTCTCCTTCAAAAATCGTATAGTCATAAACGCCATTCTTATAGAATTCAGAAGAAGCACAGTCCATACCAATCATGACATCTTTACCCGGTTCATAACCTGCATTCTTGATGGCTGCCAGAATAGACTCAATGGCATCCTCGGTTCCGTTCAAGGCAGGAGCAAAGCCACCTTCATCGCCTACGGCAGTGCTCAGACCGCGGTCATGCAATACTTTTTTCAGCGCATGGAATACTTCGGCTCCCATGCGTAAACCTTCGTGGAAAGATGGAGCACCTACAGGACGAATCATAAATTCTTGAAAAGCAATGGGAGCATCACTATGTGAACCGCCATTGATGATATTCATCATTGGAACCGGCATTACGTATGTATTCGTCCCACCTATGTATCTATATAAAGGTATATCCAGATAATTTGCGGCTGCTTTTGCTACTGCTAGCGATACGCCTAAAATGGCATTGGCTCCGAGTTTGGATTTAGTGGGAGTACCATCTAATGCT
>ENA-OQOA01000091-OQOA01000091.1-human-gut-metagenome-genome-assembly--contig:-NODE-91-length-53663-cov-5.656082_pt1 | contig 53663 bp, 54 predicted proteins | sample MGYA00242633_ERZ504888 | MGnify/ENA primary metagenome ERZ504888 (study PRJEB26092, sample SAMD00036372) | human gut metagenome | host: Homo sapiens | study: EMG produced TPA metagenomics assembly of...
CCTTTTCCCGGCATCACATTGACCTCGATCTGCAGCGTATCGCCGCCGACTGCCGTCCAGGCAAGACCGCGCACAATACCAATCTCCGGTTTTTCGTTGGCCGGCTGGAACTCATACCTCTCTTTTCCGAGGAACTCTTCCAGGTTTTTTTCGTCACAACAACCTCTTTTACCTGTTCCTCGAGAATCTTTCTCGCGCTCTTTCTGCAGATTCTGCCGATCTGGCGCTCCAGGGAGCGGACACCGGCCTCTCTGGTGTAGCCGCTGATCACTTCCATCAGCGCCTCATCCTCGATCACAAGCTGTGCTTCTTTCAGACCGTTCGCCTTCTTCTGCTTCGGAACGAGATGTTCTTTTGCGATATGGAACTTCTCGTTTTCCGTATAGCTTGAAATTTCAATCACTTCCATACGGTCCAGCAACGGACGCGGAATGTTCTGAATATCATTTGCGGTTGCAATAAAGAGCACCTCCGAAAGGTCGATCGGAAGCTCTACGTAATGATCGGCAAATTTATTATTCTGCTCGGAATCGAGGACCTCAAGAAGTGCGGAAGAGGTATCTCCCTTGTAATCTGCACTTACTTTGTCGATCTCGTCGAGCAGCATCAACGGATTTTTCACCTTCGCCTGATGGAGTCCCGCCGCAATGCGTCCCGGCATCGCGCCGATGTAGGTTCTTCTGTGGCCGCGGATCTCCGCCTCATCCCGCACACCGCCGAGACAGATGCGGACGTATTTTTTATTCAGGGCTCGCGCCACGCTTCTCGCAATCGAGGTCTTACCGGTTCCCGGAGGGCCTGCCAGGCAGAGAATCGGGCTCTCGCCTTTCTTCGTCAGGGTGCGTACGGCCAGGAATTCGAGGATTCTCTCTTTTACTTTCGAAAGACCGTAGTGATCTTCCTCCAGAATCTCGCGTGCTCTTGCCAGATCTTGATTGTCACGGGATGCCTTATCCCACGGAAGCCCCAGCAGTGTCTCGATATAGCCGCGGATCACGCCTGCCTCGGACGGATTGCTGGCCGAATTTTCCAGACGGTGGATCTCCTCGGAAATCCGCTCTTTTACCTCTTTGGAAGCTTTGAGCTTCTCAAGCTGCTTCTTATAATTTTCAATCTCGGTCCGGGAATTGTCCTCGCCGAGTTCCTCGCGGATGACTTTAAACTGCTCGCGCAGAATATAATCACGCTGGTTCTTATCGATCCGCTCTTTGATTTTTCCCTGAATCTCCGAACGGATCTCCTGAATCTGAATCTCGTTGGCGATCATGACGCAGAGCGTATCATACCGCTCGGAAAGCTCCACAGCCTCCAGCAGTTTCTGGCGGTTTACGTAGTCGAGGGGCAGATTCATGCAGATCTGGTCCACCAGCTTTCCAACTTCTTCGGTTCCGAGGATCTGGCCTGCCAGTTCCTTGCTGACTTTCTGCGTCTGCTCGCAGTAGACGGCAAACAGCTCTTTTAAGTTGCGCAGCATTGCCTCCTGCTCGATATCGGAAAACTGCATTTCGTCCGAGCCGGTAAACAGCGCCACCTCGGCGCGGAGATACTCGCTCTCCTCTTCCTCGAAGTTCAGCAGTTCTGCGCGTCTTTCTGCTTCTACGAGAATCCGAAGAACATCCTTTGGCATTCTCACAACCTGTTTGATGACCGCAATTGTTCCAATTTTATACACATCAAGCAGACCCGGTACTTCCGTATCCGGGTCTTTCTGTGTAATCAGGAAAATTTTCTGGTCTCCCAGCATCGCCTCCTCGACCGCACGGACCGATTTAGGTCTGCTGATATCAAAATGTACAATCATATCCGGCAAAATCGTTGTTCCACGCAGCGCAATCGCCGGTAATACTTTTGTCACTTCTTCCATTTAAGTTTCCTCCTGCGTTTTTCAGGCGGTTTCCGGTCTTCCGGATCTTCTTCCCATATTCCGCCGTGGAACAGGGGCCGGTTCGCCGTGAATAATCTCCGGCTCCGCCTTCTTTTCTACAGCGTCCTTGGTGATGACGCATTCTTTTGTCGTATTGTCCGACGGGATCTCATACATCAGATCCATCATCGTATCTTCCATGATTGCGCGGAGACCTCTTGCGCCTGTTTTCCGCTCCAGGGATTTCTTTGCAATCGCTTCGAGTGCATCTTCTTTGAAGTCAAGCTGTACGCCGTCCAGCTCAAACAGCTTCTTGTACTGTTTGACCAGAGAATTCTTCGGCTCAACCAGAATCTTCATCAGGGCCGTCTCATCCAGAGAATTTAACGTAACGACAATCGGCACACGTCCGACAAACTCCGGAATCAGGCCGAACTTGGTCAGATCCTGCGGCATGACCTGACGGAGCAGATCTCCGACATTCTCATCTTTTGCATGGCCGATCGGATTGTTGAATCCGATGGATTTCGTATCCTGTCTCGTCTCGATGATCTTCTCGAGTCCTTCGAATGCACCGCCGCAGATAAAGAGGATATTCGTCGTATCAATCTGAATAAACTCCTGATGCGGATGCTTTCTTCCGCCCTGCGGCGGAACGGAAGCTACAGTTCCCTCCAGGATTTTCAGCAGTGCCTGCTGTACACCCTCGCCGGAAACATCTCGTGTGATCGAAGCGTTTTCGGATTTTCTTGTGATTTTATCGATCTCATCGATGTAGATGATGCCGTGCTCAGCGCGCTCGATATCATAGTCTGCTGCCTGAATGAGGCGGAGCAGAATGTTTTCTACGTCCTCGCCGACATAACCTGCCTCGGTGAGCGCCGTTGCGTCTGCAATTGCAAACGGAACGTTGATCAGTTTGGCCAGTGTCTGTGCCAGATACGTTTTTCCGGAACCGGTCGGTCCGAGCATCAGAATGTTGCTCTTCTGCAGTTCGATGTCGGAGGATGCACCGGAAAGCACTCGTTTGTAATGGTTGTAAACAGCAACGGAGAGCACTTTTTTCGCCTCATCCTGTCCGATTACGTAGTCATCCAGAAATGCTTTGATTTCCTTTGGTTTGATCAGGTTGATCTCGTCGGTATCCTGCTCGCCGTACAGATCCTCAAATTCTTCCTGAATGATCTCCGAGCAGATTGCCACGCAGTCATCACAGATGTATGCCCCGTCCGGGCCTGCGATCAGCTTGCGTACCTGGTCTTCTGTCTTTCCGCAGAAAGAGCAGCGGATCTTGGTATCATTCCCTTTTATAGCCATCGTTTTCTTCCTTTCAACATATTACAACTAAACCTTATCGCCGGATAAGGCAAAAGGTGCCACAAAAGCCTCATTGCCGGAACTACGCTTTTGGACACCTTTCCTCTCTTATCGGTTCGTAATTACATTATCAATCAGACCGTATGCTTTTGCTTCCTCTGCGGACATGTAGTTGTCACGCTCGGTATCGATCTCAATCTGTTCCAGCGGTTTTCCTGTATTTGCCGCCAGAATTTCATTTAATTTCCGTTTGGTTTTCAGAATCTGTTCTGCAACGATTTTGATCTCGGTTGCCTGACCCTGTGCACCGCCGGATGGCTGATGAATCATGATTTCAGAGTTTGGCAGAGCCATTCTCTTTCCTTTGGTACCGCCGGCAAGAAGGAATGCTCCCATGCTGGCAGCCATACCGATACAGATCGTAGATACATCACATTTGATGTACTGCATCGTATCATAGATAGCAAGTCCTGCGCTTACAGAACCTCCCGGGCTGTTGATATACATGTGGATATCTTTTCCCGGATCTTCAGACTCCAGGAACAGAAGCTGTGCAACGATCAGGTTTGCCGATACGTCAGTGACTTCCTCTCCCAGAAAAATAATACGGTCGTTCAGCAGTCTTGAATAAATATCGTAACTTCTCTCTCCCCTGCTTGTCTGCTCGATGACATAAGGTACAAAACTCATTCAATTGCCTCTCTTTCCGAGGTCTTACGCCTCTTTTGCGCTGTCGGCCATGAGAGTTACTGCTTCCTGAACAGCGAGATCTTTCTTCATCTGCTCTTTCTCATATTCGCCAACGAGCTCTTTGAATTTATCCAGCTCCATTTTGTACATTTCAGCCATTTTAGCCAGCTCTTCGTCCAGCTTCTCATCGCTGATCTGGATGTTCTCTGCTTCTGCAACTTTCTCAAGTACCAGTCTGCTCTCGATTCTCTTAACAGCCTGCGGTTTCATCTGCTCTTTTAAGGAATCAACGGTAGCGCCTGTAAACTGCATGTACTGCTCCATGGACAGACCCTGGGACTGGATTCTTCTTGCGAAATCGTCAACCATGTTCTCTACCTGCGTATCGATCATAGCTTCCGGAATCTCCATTGTTGCGTTCTCTACTGCTTTATCTACGACAGCGTTCTCTTTTTCTGTCTTAGCCTGCTCTCTTTTTTCTTGGTCAGGTTGTCTTTGATTCTTTTTTGTACTCATCCAGAGTATCGAACTCGGAAACGTCTTTTGCGAAGTCGTCATCAAGTGCCGGAAGCTCTTTTGCTTCGATTTTGTGGATGGTGCATTTGAATACTGCTGCTTTTCCAGCAAGCTCTTCTGCCTGATAATCCTCTGGGAAAGTAACGTTTACTTCCTTCTCCTCTTCCAGAGCTGCGCCAACGAGCTGCTCTTCGAATCCCGGAATGAAGGAATGGGAGCCAAGGGTCAGCGGATAATCTTTTCCAGCGCCGCCGTCGAACGGAACGCCGTCTACAGAACCTTCGAAGTCAAGTGTAACGGTATCTCCGTCTGCTGCCGGACGATCCTCTACATTGATGGTTCTTGCATTTTTCTCCTGCTCTTTTTTCAGCTCAGCTTCTACTTCTTCATCTGTAACGGTTGTGTCAGCTTTTGCTACTTCCAGACCTTTGTACTCGCCAAGGGTAACTTCCGGTTTTACTGCTACAGTTGCGGTAAAGATGAAAGCTTTGCCTTTTTCGATCTGCTCTACGTTGATCTCCGGACGGGATACGATGTCCAGTTTGCTCTCTTCTGCTGCTTTGGAATACTCTTCCGGAACAAGGCTGTTTACAGCATCCTCATAGAATACTGCCGGGCCATACATTTTTTCTACCATAGCTCTCGGAACTTTTCCTTTACGGAAGCCCGGAACGCTGATGTTCTTTTTCTGTTTCTGGTAAGCTTTCTCCAGTGCTTTCTCTAATTCTTCAGCCGGAACCTCAATGGTAAGTTTGGCCATATTCTTTTCTAAATTTTCGACCTGTACACTCATTTTATCAATTTCCTCCTTGATTTATCTGAAAAGCGGCAGAAAACCTGCACACCTCTCCATTCTACAGTCATTTATCGAGTATAGCATACTCTTTTCAAAAACGCCAGTGATTTTTTTATATTTCTGTGGTTTTTAGGCTTTTTTTTAGCAATGAAATACGATTTTTTCCGCCATTTCTTTTGCTTTGTCCTCTCCCTGCAGAACACGGATCAGCTCCAGTGCGAAGTCAGTGGCTGCTCCCATGCCGCGGCCGGTGGTCACATTTTTGTCGGTGACTGCCGGTACATCGAGTACGTTTGCGCCTGCCAGCTTTTCTTCAAATCCCGGGAAGCAGACAGCGTTTTTATCTTTTAAGATGCCCATCACACCAAGGATGCTCGGCGCTGCGCAGATGGCTGCCAGTTTCTTTCCCTGATCGTCATAGGAACGGATCAGCGCTGCGAGCGTCTCGTTTCCGGCCAGATTTAATGTACCCGGCATTCCGCCCGGAAGTACCAGCATGTCTCCGTCATCAAACTCTCCCTCTTCGATGGTTTCATCTGCAAGAATGGTGATTTTGTGGGATCCTGTTACTTCTTTTCTTCCCATAATAGAAACGGTGCATACGTCTTCTCCGGCTCTGCGCAGCAGATCCACCGGGGTCAGTGCCTCAATCTCTTCACATCCGTCTGCCAGAAATACATAAATCTTTGCCATGGTTTTGTCCTCCTGTGTTGTATGATCAGTCTCGTGTGTTTTGTCACGTGATATTCTCTGCTTTTCTTTGTAACAAACCGCCGCTATTATACCACATTTTTCCGCAGAATGCTTGCATTTCATAAAAATTTCAGGACTTTTTTCGCAAAAAGCCGGATTTCGCTTAACATCACGGGAAAAGCATGGTAAACTCTTGAAAAAAGCAGTGATGCAATCACGAGAAGGAGTCTCTTTTATGGAAATCGAACGCAAATACCTTCTGGATCAGCTTCCGGAAAATCTTACAAGCTATCCATGTAAAAAAATCGAGCAGGGCTATCTTTCCACCGAACCGGTTGTCCGCATCCGCCGCTCTGACGACGAATATTATCTGACCTACAAGTCAAAAGGGCTGATGGTGCGTGAAGAGTATAATCTTCCGCTCACAAAGGAATCCTACCTGCATCTGCGGGAAAAGGCAGACGGCGTTCTCATCTCAAAAACACGCTATCTGCTGCCGCTTACCGGAACGGATCTGACGATCGAGCTCGATGTCTTTGATGCGCCGTATGAAGGCCTTTACCTCGCAGAGGTGGAGTTTCCGGACGAAGCATCCGCAAACGCCTTTGTTCCTCCGGTATGGTTTGGAAAGGATGTAACCTATTCTTCCGATTATCACAACAGTACGCTCAGTAAAGGAAAAAAACTATAAATTACCAGAAAAATCCCGGTGCCTTTTCCACGGCTGCCGGGATTTTTCCGCTCGTTTGTTTTTTACTCTTTTTTGTGCTTGCTTTTTGCTTGTTTTGGTTTGTTTTTTTGTGCATACATTCTTTATTTTGCTGCTTTCACATTAGCGTCATTCTGTCAAAGCGGCGGTGCTGCTCCTTCTAAATCCACTCCCCTTTGATTTCCGGATGCAGGCTCGTGTTGCATCAATAACAGCACTTCTCAGTTTCTCCCGCTCCAGTACGGCAACCGCTTCGATGGTGGTTCCGCCTGGCGAGCAGACCATGTCTTTTAATTCTCCCGGGTGCATTCCTGTCTCGAGAAGCATTTTGGCGCTTCCAAGGACAGACTGTGCAGCAAATTCATATGCCTGTTTTCTCGGCATTCCTTCGGCTACGGCCGCATCTGCAAGAGCCTCCAGGAAAAGAAATACGTACGCCGGCGAGCTTCCGCTGACACCTGTGACGGTATCCATCAGATACTCCGGAACAACTTCTGCGCGGCCAAAGCTTTTCAGGAGGGTTAAAACGAGCTGCAGCTCTTCCTCCGTCACGAGATCATTGGCACAGACGCCGGTCATTCCTTCTCCGACGAGTGCTGGTGTGTTTGGCATGGTGCGAATTAACTTTGTTGGTTTTCCGATTTCTGTACCCAGCCATTGTAAAGACTTACCGGGAAGAATCGATACGATAATCTTCTCGGGTGAGATGAAGTTTTTGACGAGGTTTATTATATTTTTTATTTGGTTTGGCTTTACTGCCAGGAATACAAGATCGGATCCGGCTACGACCGCTTCGTTCTCCGTAGTCGCCTGGACTCCAAACTGGTTGGTCAAGCGTTCCACACTTTTCTCCGTGCGGACCGATACCAGAATGTCATCTGCAGATACAACTCCTTTTTGGATCATTCCGCCAATCATGGCACTCGCCATGTTGCCGCCGCCGATAAAACCTACTTTCATGTCTGTTCGCCTCCGTATGCCTGTGTTGTAAAAAATATATGCGACATCCATAGTATGCAACAAAATTTACTTTTTGCAATACTTTTTCTCTATTTTTCTTCTTTTCTTTTGCAATTTTCTTTATTTTTTTCGAATGAAATGTCGCTGTTTGTCGACGAATGTCGAAAAGTGTCTTTTTCTGTCTTTTTTCGCTTTTCTATTCCGCCGGAATCAGCCTTTGGCGGCGGCCTCTTCGGCGTATTTTGTTGTCACGAGTGTCTTGTACGGTGCCTTTTTCTCCAGCTCTCCCGCCTGCTCCAGAATCTCCTGCAGAAGATCAAAACTTTCTTCCTCAAAGATCAGATTTTCTTTCCACGTATCCTGCTCATAGTAGCGGCGCACGATCGCGGTGATGGTTTCCAGCTCGGTTTCTGCAAACTGCGGCGCAATCACTTCTGCAATCTCCTCCGGTGTGTGCGTCTGCACGAAGTCCATTCCCTTCTGCAGTGCCTTCGTGAATTTTTCTACGGTTGCGCCGTGCGTTTTCAGATAACTCTGTTTGACGCTGTACGACGTATACGGCACATACCCGGATTCCGTTCCGACCGATGCCACGACATAGCCGTCGCCCTTCTGCTCGAGCAGTGTCGCGGACGGTTCAAATTCAATCGTATAATCCCCCTGCCCGCCGGAGAACGCGGCAGCTGTGGAACCAAAATCGATGCTCTGGTTAATGTTTACGTCTTTTTTATCAATCCCTTTCTGCGCCAGAACATACTCAAAGACCATTTCCGGCATACCGCCTTTTCTTCCCCCTAATACCTCTTTGTTTTTCAATTTCTCCCAGGTAAACGAATTGTCTTTCTCTCTTCCCACAACAAAGTTTCCCGCCCGCTGCGTCAGCTGCGCGAAGTTCACAACCGGGTCTGCGGTTCCCTCGAGGTACGCGTAGACGGTTGCCTCCGCCCCCATAAACCCGATATCCGCCTCGCCGGAAATCATCGCCGTCAGCACTTTATCTGCACCAAATCCTGTTATCAGCGTCAGATCAATGCCCTCGTCCGCAAAATACCCCTCCTCAATTGCCACGTACTGCGGGGCGTAAAAAATGGAGTGGGCAACCTCATTTAATGTCACCTGCTCCACTTTTTCTTTTGTCTCATCTTTTGCCCCGCATCCCGCCAGCGTCACTGCCGCCATTGCCAGTACAAGCGCACCTGTCAGCCATTTTCCTTTCATCAACAGATTCTCCTGTTTTTTCATTCTAACCTTAGAATATGATTTCCCGGTAAAAATGCGTGCAAAAAACGAAGGAGAAATGTTCGAATTTCGTTTCTCCTTCGTTTCTTATTTCTTCTCTTGTTTTCTTTTGCCTTCTGTTCTTCTTTCGTCCGGATTTTGTCTTCGTACATTTTCAGATCGTTCAGATCCAGCATGAAGCAGGCCGTCGGTTTGGAAATGTGGTAATGTGTTTCTGTCATCTCCTTTTGCCGCATCTGCGCGTTTCTTTTATATTTTTCATTCTACAATCTACCTTATCGCTCCGTCAACACATTTAGGCTTCCTTTTCCGAAATTCTCTATTTTGAAAAACAAATTGAGGATCTCCGCAAAATTTGTTATAGTAAGGGTAATTCAAACAGTTACAAAGGAGGCTATTATGATAATAAAATCAGTTGCTGTTCTGGGCGCCGGAGCGGTTGGGTCTTATGTGATCTGGGGGCTTTCGGAGAAAAAGGACATCCGGCTTGGCGTTATCGCGTCCGGGGAACGGGCGAAGCGTCTGAAAAACAAAGGATGCAAAATTAACGATACGGTTTATCACCCGGAGGTATGGACACCGGAAGAGGCACACGACGTGGATTTTCTGATCGTCTCGCTCAAATACGGCGCACTGCCGGGGGCTCTTGACAATATTACTGCCGTTACAGGCGAGAATACTGTGATCATGAGTCTGATGAACGGCGTGGACAGTGAGGAGATCATCGCGGAAAAAGTCGGTGCGGAGCATCTGCTTCATGCTGTTATCAAAGTAGCTTCTCATAAAGAGAATGACGGCTACGTTTTCAACCCTGAGGCGACGCTCGGCATCATTTTCGGCGAAGTTTCGGCGCCGTACGACAGTGAGCGTGTGCAGGCTGTTCTGGATCTGTTCTCCGGCACAGGGCTGCATTACCGGGTAACCGATTGTATTTTAGAGGAAATATGGAGCAAATTCCGGCTGAATGTCTGCAATAACCTGCCGCAGGCTATTCTCGGTGCCGGGGTCGGCTGCTACCGCGACAGTGTGCATATGAAGGCGATCAGCGACGGACTCCGCGCAGAACTGATGGCGATTGCGGAGGCAAAGGGAATTGATATCAGCAAGGCGGATGTCTCCTCGGGACGCGGAAGTGCGGTTCCGCCGACAGCGCGCTACTCGACGCTCCAGGATCTCGATGCGGGACGCCATACGGAAATTGATATGTTCTCGGGTGCGCTGATCCGCATGGGAAAAGAGCTTGGAATTCCAACGCCTTACAATGAATTTACGTACCATATGATCAAAGCACTGGAAGAGAAAAACGACGGACGGTTTGACTACAGCGGAAGCGAAGAACCGCTCTGGGCGAAATAGATACGATAGGAGAATCTAACGATGAAAGAAATCAAATGGGCTGTACTCGGATGCGGTGTGATTGCAAATGAAATGGCGGTCGCACTGCAGAAAAACGGAAAGAATATTTACGCGGTCGGCAACCGGACCCATGAGAAGGCGGCTGCTTTTGCGGAGAAATATGGAATTGGAAAAGTCTACGATGATTTCCATGAGATGTTTACCGATCCGGAGATCGATGTCATTTATATCACGACGCCGCACAACACGCATCTTGGCTTTATGAAAGAGGCGATTGCCAATGGAAAACACATTCTCGTTGAGAAATCGATTACGCTGAACAGCGACGAGCTCGACGAGGCCATAGCGCTTGCAAAGAAAAAGGTGTCATCATCGGAGAGGCAATGACGATTTACCATATGCCGATCTACAAAGAGCTGAAAAAAATTCTCGACTCCGGCCGTCTCGGCAGAGTCAATCTGATCACGATGAACTTCGGCAGTTTCAAAGAGTACAACATGAAGAACCGCTTCTTCAACCGGAATCTCGCAGGCGGCGCGATGCTTGATATCGGCGTATACGCACTCTCCTTCCTCCGCTGGTTCTTCGACTCCAAGCCGGATCAGCTCCTTTCCCAGGTAAAGCCCGCTCCGACCGGTGTGGACGAGCAGGCCGGCCTCCTTCTCACCAATCAGGAAGGACAGATGGCAAGTGTGATGCTCTCTCTCCACTCCAAACAGCCGAAACGCGGCATGGTTTCCTGTGAGAACGGATTTATCGAGATCATGGAGTACCCGCGTGCCTGGGAAGCAAAAATCACAGACGCTTCCACCGGCGAATCCGAAATCATCAAAGCCGGTGACAACGCCGATGCACTCGCCTATGAGCTCGCCGACATGGAACGCGCCATCAATGGAGATGCATCTGCCATGCACCTCGACTACACGAAGGACGTCATGGATCTGATGACCTCCTTCCGCAGAACCTGGGGCTATACGTACCCGGAGGAAGAAAAATAAGATTCGCACATCAAAAGCCCCTGCCCGGCACACATCAGATGCCGGGCAGGGGCACTTCTTTTCACCTGCAATACTCTGCAATTTTCTTTTTCAGTAATTCCGCATCAATCGGCTTTGCGATATGCACGTCCATGCCGGCCTCTTTTGCGGCCTGCCGGTCTTCAACAAAGGCGTTGGCGCTCATGGCGAAAATCGGAATGGAAGCGGCATCATCACGTCCATGACTTCCACGCATATTTTATACTTCATTTTACGCTGATATTATTTTCTCTGTCAACCCAAATAACATTACATTTCCAATATTTTGCATGTCTTTTTTATTTTTCTGAAATTTTTTTAAATCTTCCGTTTTTCTCTTGCACAATTGTTTTTATGCGTATATAATTGTCTGCAGAAAGCAAAGGGGAGCTCGCGTGCGAAGCGGGCTGAGAGTAGGATGCATCTCCTAGACCCTGAACCTGATTTGGGTAATGCCAACGTAGGGAGATACGATATGCACATTTTCTGCAGATATACCTCCACGTATATCTGCTTTTTTAATCTCTATGAACACATCATCAACAGGTTCTTCCAGTACCACAAGGGAATTTGCTTCTGCAAAAATACTCACACAGGAGGAACAAAAATTATGTTAGGCACTTGTCTTGACAATGTCAGAAAAACAACCCCTCTCGTACACAACATCACAAATTACGTTACAGTAAACGATGTCGCCAATATTCTGCTGGCATGCGGCGCAAGCCCGATCATGTCCGATGAACCGGAGGATGTCGAGGATATCACCTCCATCTGCGGCGGTCTGAACATCAACATCGGAACGCTGCACAGAACGAGCATCGACGGCATGTACCGTGCCGGTGCAAAAGCAGCTTCGCTCGGCCACAAAATCCTGCTCGATCCAGTCGGCGCAGGCGCAAGCCACTTACGTACTTCGACCGCAGTCGGACTGATGGAAAAAATCCCGTTCACCGTCATCCGCGGAAATATTTCCGAAATCAAAACACTGGCACTTGGAAGCGGAACGACAAAGGGTGTTGACGCAGACGTTGCCGATAAAGTAACAGACGAAAACCTCGACAGCGCCGTTGCTTTTGCAAAAAACTTTGCGAAAGACCACAACTGTGTTGTCGCCATCACAGGAGCGATCGACCTCGTTGCCGATGCTGACACCTGCTACGTGATCCGCAACGGACGCGCCGAGATGGGAAGCATCACCGGAACAGGCTGCCAGCTCTCCGGCATGATGACCGCTTACCTTGTTGCCAACCCGGACGAGCCGTTAAAAGCCGCTGCTGCCGCTGTCTGCGCGATGGGACTTGCCGGCGAGATCGGCTGGAGCCATATGAAACCGGAAGACGGCAACTCCACCTACCGGAACCGCATCATCGACGCCATCTACCACATGGACGGCGAGACGCTGGAGAAAGGTGCAAAGTATGAAGTGCGATAAAAAAGGCCTGCTTTTATATGCTGTGACAGACCGCAGCTGGCTGAACGGCGAGACACTGTACAGCCAGGTGGAAAAGGCTCTGCAGGGCGGCGCAACGTTTATCCAGCTCCGCGAAAAAAATCTTGACCAGGATCACTTTATGGAAGAGGCACTGGAACTGAAAAAACTCTGTGCCGCATACCATGTTCCTTTCGTCATCAACGATAACGTGGAAATCGCAGCTAAGATGGATGCGGACGGCGTTCATGTCGGCCAGAGCGATATGGAGGCCGGCGATGTCCGTGCAAAGCTTGGCCCGGACAAGATCATCGGCGTTTCGGCACAGACCGTGGAACAGGCCATTCTCGCCGAGCAGCGCGGGGCAGATTACCTCGGCGTCGGCGCAGTCTTCCACACCGGTTCCAAGGCGGATGCGGAGGATGTCAGCCACGAAACGCTGACTGCTATCTGCAATGCCGTTAAAATCCCTGTCATCGCCATCGGCGGCATCACACGCGATAACGTGACGGAGCTTTCCGGCAGCGGCATCTGCGGCATCGCCGTCATCAGTGCCATTTTTGCACAGAAAGACATTGTTTCCGCAACGAAGGATCTGAAAGAACAGACTCTGCGCATGCTGGAAAACAAATAATTTTACGTAACCATTCATCCTCACACCAGGCGGCAGACTGGGGGCACCACTTTCTTTGTCGCCTGTCCAAAAAGAAAAGTAATGCAAAGGAGTAATTCTCATGGACGCGAAAAACATGAAAACAGCATTAACAATCGCGGGAAGTGATTCCAGCGGAGGCGCCGGCATTCAGGCAGACATCAAAACCATGATCACAAACGGAGTTTACGCCATGTCGGCAATTACCGCACTCACCGCCCAGAACACCACCGGAGTTTCCGGTATTTTCGATGTAACACCGGAGTTTCTGGCCGCACAGCTTGACGCCGTCTTTACGGACATCTTCCCGGACGCCGTCAAAATCGGTATGGTATCCTCCCCGGCACTGATCGAAGTCATCTCCGAACGGCTTCGCTTCTACCAGGCCAAACACATCGTTGTGGACCCGGTCCTCGTCGCTACAAGCGGTTCCGCGCTCGCTTCGGGCGGCGTGCCTGACCTGATGAAAAAACTGCTCTTTCCTCTGGCCGAAGTCATCACACCGAATATCCCAGAGGGAGAAGTTCTCTCCGGCATCAAAATCCAGTCGGAAAGCGATATGGAACGCGCCGCAAAAGAGATCGGGGATTCCTGCGGCTGTGCCGTTCTATTAAAGGGCGGCCACAGTATCAATGATGCCAACGATCTTTTATATCACAACGGCACATTTACCTGGTTCACCGGAAAACGCATCGACAATCCGAACACACACGGCACCGGCTGTACACTCTCCAGCGCCATCGCATCGGGGCTCGCAAAGGGGCTTTCCCTTCCGGATGCCATTTCCGCCGCAAAAGAGTATATTTCGGGCGCACTCGCGAGCATGATGGATCTCGGCCACGGCTCGGGACCGCTGAACCACGCTTACCGGATCTGATTTTGAAAATAAAGGAGAACAACAGATGGAACACAATTACGCAACACAGATGGACGCCGCACGCCGCGGCATTGTAACACCGGAGCTGAAAAAAGTCGCAGAAAAAGAGTATATGGCCGTGGAAGACCTGATGCCGCTCGTTGCCAGCGGAAAGGTTGCCATTCCGGCCAATAAACTGCACACCTGCATCGATCCGGAGGGCATCGGCTCGATGCTGCGCACGAAAATCAATGTAAATCTCGGTGTTTCGAAAGACTGTAAAGATTACGATGTGGAGATGCAGAAGGTACTATCCGCGGTCAATATGGGCGCAGAAGCCATCATGGACCTGTCGAGCCACGGCAATACGCAGCCGTTCCGGCGGAAACTGACCTCCGAATGTCCGGCCATGATCGGCACCGTGCCGGTATATGACAGTGTGATCCATTACCAGAGAGACCTGGATACGCTGACCGCCAAAGATTTTATTGACGTCATCCGCCTCCATGCCGAGGACGGTGTCGATTTCGTCACCCTGCACTGCGGCATCACCAGAAAAACCATCGATCAGATCCGCAAACACAAACGGAAAATGAATATCGTTTCCCGCGGCGGCTCCCTCGTGTTCGCTTGGATGTGCATGACCGGCGAGGAGAATCCGTTCTACGAGTATTACGATGAGATTCTCGATATCTGCCGTGAATACGATGTGACCATTTCTCTCGGCGACGCCTGCCGTCCTGGCTGCCTTGCCGACGCAACGGATGTCTGCCAAATTGAGGAGCTGGTGCGCCTCGGCGAACTCACCAAACGTGCCTGGGAAAAAGACGTTCAGGTTATGGTTGAGGGACCGGGCCACGTTCCGATGGATCAGATTGCGGCCAACATGAAAGTACAGCAGACCATCTGCATGGGCGCTCCGTTCTATGTCCTCGGCCCTCTTGTGACCGATATTGCACCGGGCTATGACCACATCACTGCTGCCATCGGAGGCGCAATTGCCGCTATGAACGGCGCTGCTTTCCTGTGCTACGTAACGCCGGCAGAGCATCTGGCTCTTCCGAACCTCGATGACGTAAAGCAGGGCATCATCGCAAGCAAAATCGCCGCACACGCTGCCGACATTGCCAAAGGCGTGCCGCATGCGCGTGATATTGACGACAAGATGGGAGACGCCCGCCGCGTGCTCGACTGGGAAGCACAGTGGGACTGTGCACTGGACCCGGAGACCGCAAAAGCCATCCGCGCCGACCGCTCGCCGGAACAGGAAGATACCTGCTCGATGTGCGGTAAATTCTGTGCCGTGCGAAGCATGAACAAAGCTTTAAACGGCGAACATATCGACATTCTTTAACGTCAGTAGACAAGAAGTCACAGTACGCGAAAAGGAACGGTTTTCATTACGAAACCGTTCCTTTTCTGCATTTCCAAAATCTTTTTCTATTTTGCCCATCCTTCGGCGTAACGGACTGCTTTGTGCCATCCGTTCATCTTCTCATCGCGCTCCTCTTTCGAGAGCTCCGGCTCAAACGTACGGTCAATGGCTCCGTTCTGTTTTACCGTCTCCTGATCCGGCCAGTAGCCGACGGCGAGTCCCGCAAGATAAGCTGCTCCCATCGCGGTCGTCTCGATGCAGCACGGCCGCTCCACCGGCGCCTGGCTGATGTCCGCCTGGCACTGCATCAGGAAGTTGTTGGCGCTTGCTCCGCCGTCCACACGCAGCGCAGAGAGCTTCATGCCGGAATCTGCCTCCATCGCTTTTAAGACATCATCCACCTGATACGTGATCGACTCCAGTGTTGCGCGGATCACATGGTATTTGTTGACGCCGCGGGTCAGGCCGAGAATGGTTCCTCTCGCATACTGATCCCAGTACGGTGCGCCAAGGCCGGTAAACGCCGGCACGACGTAGCAGCCGTTCGTGTCGTTCACCTTCTGCGCCATGTACTCGGAATCCGCCGAGGACTCGATCAGCTTCATCTCATCGCGCAGCCACTGGATTGCGGCTCCGCCGACGAAAATGGATCCCTCGAGCGCATACGTAATCTTGTCCCCGATGCCCCATGCAATCGTGGTAACAAGACCGTGTGTCGAAGAAACCGGCTTTTCTCCCGTGTTCATCAGCAGGAAGCAGCCTGTTCCGTATGTATTTTTCGCTTCGCCCGGCGCATAGCAGGTCTGGCCGAACAGCGCCGCCTGCTGGTCTCCCGCTGCTCCCGCAATCGGAATCGGGCCGCCGAAATATGTGGATGCCGTCTCCCCGTAGACACAGCTCGACGGGCGGACTTCCGGCAGCATACAGAGCGGAATGTTCAGCTCTTTTAAGATATCCTCATCCCATTTCAGGGTATGGATATTGAACAGCATTGTACGGGACGCGTTGGTGTAATCGGTGACATGTATCTTTCCCTTTGTCATCTTCCAGATCAGCCACGTCTCCACTGTTCCGAAATAGAGATCGCCTCGCTCCGCCCGCTCGCGCACGCCCGGAACTTCATCTAGAATCCATTTCAGCTTCGTGGCTGAAAAATACGCATCGATCACAAGACCTGTTTTCTCCCGGAAACGGTCAACCAGTCCGCGCTCCATCAGGGAATCGCAGTATTCCGATGTTCTGCGGCACTGCCATACAATTGCATTGTAGACCGGCTCTCCCGTCTTTTTGTCCCAGACGATCGTCGTCTCTCTCTGGTTTGTAATGCCGATTGCCGCGATATCCTCGTAGGACGCGCCCGCTTTCTGCATTGCCTCCACGGCTACACCGAGCATCGTGGACCAGATTTCATTGGCATCGTGCTCCACCCAGCCCGGTTTCGGGAAACGCTGGGTAAACTCCTTCTGCGCAAGGCTTACGATCTGTCCTTTCTGATCAAACAGAATACAGCGGTTGCTCGTTGTGCCGGCATCAAGTGCCATGATGTATTTTCCCACGTTTAAAAATCCTCCTGTCTCACATTTCAAGAAGAGAGCCTGACAGAATCCACTGCCACGCTCTCTTCCTTTTCTTTGTATGTATCGTATCACAGAATTCTTTTTCTGTAAATCAAATCGTGTTTTCTGCAGCAATTTATGCCGTAATGATCTCCAGCAGCGCACCGCGCAGATCATTTGAAAGTTCCATGCTCTGCAGCTCTGCAGCCAGAATTGCTACCTTTCCGTCTGCTTTGTGAAGAAGATTTGCGATCTGCTCTTTGGTGATGTAGCTGATTTCGGCGTGCAGCAACAGATCCATCGCACGTGTCATGACATCGTTCTTTGCAATCTCCGTATCTTCCGGCAGACAGATTGTCACGGTATCCTGCGGTTTTACATCTGTTACCGCGATCGTAAGAAGTCCGTCTTTCTCTTTGACTTCTGCATCCGCTTCCACGCCGTTTACAAAGACCTTCGCTTCTTTTGCCGTACTTCCGCCGAATTCTACGCAGTACATTCTGCTTTCCGGAACAAGGCTCTGATTGCCCTCAACCGGTGCAATCGTAAATTTCCGCGCACCCCAGTCGAGCGTCATCGATGTTTTTGCACAGTCATCCTTCTCATATGCCATGGTAGTATTGTCATCCTCGTACAGGGCAAATGTATTGTCCGCGCCCGCGTAAACGCGTACCGTCAGCTCATCCGGGTTGGATTCTACATCCAGCGCACTGATCTTCTCTGTCATCGGGATAATCGCACCTGCTTTCGCAAGAACCGGGATCTCCTCGAGCGTACGGTACAGATCCATACTTCTGCCGCCCTCGTAAATCATTCCGTTGAAGAAATCAAACCACGTACCTTCCGGCAGCCACACCTTTGTTTTTGCACGCTTCAGCTCCGGAATGCATTTCGTTGTCACCGGTGTTACCATCAGCTCGCTTCCGAAGAAGTACTGATTCGGTGCCTGATTTTTGCCCCAGAAAACCGTCTCCGGGTAATCATAATACATCGGAACAACGATCGGTGTGTCCTCTTTCCATGCACGGTAGTTCATCGTATACAGATACGGCACCAGTTTATGACGCAGACGGAGGAAATCATCCATTGTGCTGCGCACTTCCATACTGAAGTTCCAAGGCTCTTTTCCACTGAAGGCACTGTTAGAGCTGTGCAGACGGTTGATCGGAGAAAAGACTCCGTACTGATACCATCTTGCTTCAAGCTCATCGTCACGGTAGCCAAGCATATGGCCGCCGATATCATGACTCCACCATCCGTAGCCGATGTTGGAGGCTGTGCTGGTAAAGTATGGCTGGAAATCCAGGGATTCCCAGGTGATGTGGGTGTCTCCGGAAAATCCGACCGGATAGCGGTGGGAGCCCGGTCCTGCATAGCGGGAGAAGGTCATCGGACGTTTTCCGTCTCTTCCACTGTCAAGAAAATGATAGTGATTCAGCATCCACAGCGGATCAAGACCCTCGATCTTGGTACTTTGTCCCTGCTGCCAGTCAATCCACCAGAAATCGACGCCCTCTTTTTCCATCGGATGATGAACTTTGTCGAAATATACATCAACAAATTTCGGATCCGCAATGTCAAAATTGACCGGCTCTTCTTTTTTGCATCCACTCCCATAGCCTCTGCTACTTCCGGATAGCAGTCCTCATACGCACGAATTCCGTCTGCCGGATGGACATTCAGTGTTGTCTTCATGCCGCGTGCATGGAGTTTTCCAAGAAAACGCTCCGGATCCGGGAAGAGTTTTTTATTCCAGCTATAGCCGGTCCAGCCGCTGCCGTATTTTGGATCCACATCGTCTACACGGTGCCAGTCCATATCGATAACGGCAACCGAGAATGGAACGTTCTCTTTGTCGAAGTCTTCCATCAGTTTCATATAAGATGCTTCACTGTAACGCCAGTAACGGCTCCACCAGTTTCCAAGTGCAAATCTCGGAAGCATCGGAGTTTTGCCGCAAAGGTGGTAGAAATCCTTTAATGCCAGGCGGAAATTCCAGCCATATCCGAAGAAGTACAGATCCTGCACTCCTTTCTTTCTCGGGGTCACCCAACCGTCCTCTGTCATCAGAAGCGACTTCGAATCATCCAGAACAGCGGAACCAAACCAGGACATGATACCAGGTTCCAGTTCGCATGCTCCGTTGACCTGATCAAGCGTACGGGCCGTTCCTCCAAGATCCTGTGTCGGATCTCCGTAATGCCATGCCGGTACAGAACTGATGCCGACTGCCGTTGTTTTGCAGGAAAGTCCGTTTGCAGAGAATGCCTTTTTGTTGTAATTCAGCTGCAGATACTTTGTGCGCAGCTCCAGCTCATCGCCTGTGTCTTTGACGGAAAATTCCACTGCTGGAAAATCACGGTTTACGACCGTCTGGGATGCTGCATCGATAAATTCACCGTCCTCACTGTATTCCAGCCGAAGAAGATGCTCCGTCAGCACCGTGATACGATATTTATCGCCCTTTACTACATTCTTCGGATCTGCAAGCGGATGTGTCTCCATTTTCAGATATGATTTCATGTTTTGTTTTCCCCTTTCTTACTCTTACCGGTTTTTGCCGTATTTTGAGAACGGGAACCTGTGGCAAAAATCCGTTCTGCCACAGGTTCCTCTGCATTTTTTATTGGTTTCCAGAACAACCGCCTCATACGCACGCAGTTTTCGTGTCCCTGCTGCCGCGCCGTCCTGCGGATAGTTGCTGATCAGTACCTCTGCTCCCGCAAAGGTTTCCGGAACCGTGTACTCCTGCTCCTCTTTTGTAAAATTGCACATCACGAGGAGTTTCTGATCGCCTAAGGTTCTGGTATATACATACAGTGCCTCGTCCTCCGGATTGAGCAGCTCGTACGTTCCGTAAACCATGATATCCTTCTCTTTCCGGAGATGAATCAGCTTCTTGTAATAATTGTATACAGAATCCGGATCTGCCATTTCATTTTTTGCATTGACGGTCTCGTAATCCGGTCCGACTTTGATCCACGGTGTTCCTGTGGTAAATCCTGCCGAAGCGGTATCATCCCACTGCATCGGAGTTCTTGCGTTGTCTCTTCCGCGCAGGTTCAGGTAGCGCATCATATCGTCCGGCGCTACTTTTCCGGCTCCGGTCAGCTCGTGGAACGCGTTGATGCTCTCAATATCGCGGAATTCTGACAGATCGTGGAACGGAACGTTCTTCATGCCGAGCTCATCGCCCTGGTATACGTACGGGGTACCCTGCATCATATGAAGGCAGGTTGCAAGCATTTTGGCACTGACTACGCGATATTCCGGTGAATCATCGCCGAAACGGGACAGGCAGCGCGGCTGGTCGTGGTTTCCAAGGAAGAGGCTGTTCCATGCCTTGCCCTCAAGCTCCGTCTGCCATGCTGTCATGACGCGTTTGAAATCTTTGAGCGGTACGCGTTTGTCCGTCCATTTGCCGTATTTTCCGCTTGCCAGCTCAACCAGCTCGAACTGGAATACCATGCTGAGCTCTTTGCCGTCTGCGGATGCATATTTTTCTGCCTCCTCGATCGTGACACCGGCACACTCACCAACCGTCATCAGATCGTATTTGGAGAGGACTTCCCTGTTCATCTCCTGCAGATACTCATGAACGTGCGGTCCGTTTACGCAGCCGGAATCACCGTAGAGTCCGCCCTCCGGAATCTTTCCGTCCGGCAGCCCTTCCGGTTTGGAGATCATGCTGATGACATCCATCCGGAAACCGTCAATGCCTTTTTCACACCACCAGTTCATCATATCGAAAACTTCTTTTCGAACCGTTGGATTCTCCCAGTTCAGATCCGGCTGTTTTGTTGAGAACAGATGCAGGTAATACATCTCGGTCTGCGGATCGTATTTCCATGCAGAACCGGAGAAGCAGCTTCCCCAGTTGTTTGGCTCTTTTCCTTCTTTTGCATCACGCCAGATGTAATAATCGCGGTACGGGTTGTCTTTCGATTTGCGGCTCTCCACGAACCATTTGTGTTCATCTGAAGTATGATTGACAACAAGGTCCATGACCAGCTTGATGCCTCTTTTATGCATCTCCGAAAGCATGCGGTCAAAATCCTCCATTGTTCCGAATTCCTGCATGATTGCCTGGTAATCGCTGATATCATATCCATTGTCATCGTTTGGTGACTGGTACACCGGAGACAGCCAGATAACATCCACGCCAAGATCCTTCAGATAATCCAGACGGGATGTGATACCATTTAAATCGCCGATACCGTCTCCGTTGCTGTCCATGAAGCTGCGCGGATAAATCTGATACACTACGGCTTCTTTCCACCATTTTTTGTCCATTTTTTACCTCCTTTATTTCATCCCCAGAACGTGTCTGGTTCTTTGATTCTGTCGTTTGCAAGCACAGTTTACCATACTTCACGGTGATTTTTCAATAGTTTTTGCGCAAAACCAGCAGTTTCTACAAGAGTTTTTCTGTAATTTTGGTAACTATTTACTTCGTCAGATCTCTTACCGACTCCCTCTCCACCAGCGTTGTCGGCAATGGCGGAATATCTTTTTGTACCGGCTCATCCTGGATCAGGTGCATCAGGACCTCTACGGCACGGCGTGCTTTTCCATCCACCATCTGATGCACGGTAGTCAGCTTCGGCCGCGCAAGTGTCGCATAAGTAACATCATCAAAGCCCGCAATTGAAATTTCCTCCGGAACCTTTATTCCCCTGTTCTGCAGAAAGTTGGATGCTTCAAGTGCATAGTAATCCGATGAAAAAAGAGCGCTGTCTGTTTTTTGAAGAACGGAAGCATCTCCTCATATGCCTTCTCCCTCTGCTCCGGATTCCACGGGATCACAATATGGCGGCTCTCAATGTCCTCAATTCCCGCCTCCTCCATCGCCTGACGCACACCGAGCCACCGATAGTGGTCAACACCGAGATCGCAGTCGGATAAAAAGAGAAATTTTTTATGTCCCTTTCCAATCAGGTACTGACTCATCTGGTACGCACCGCCGCAGTCATCCATTGTAATGGAGCGGACTCCAAGTTCCGGCGGGAGATACTGATCAATGGTTACCAGCGGTTTTCCGAGACGTTCCGAGAGTTCTGCAATCTCCTTTTCCTTCAGAGCCATTGCAATCATGCCGTCAAAATTCCAGCCGAGCGCCTGCTGCATAAGATCATCCTGCTCATGGCGCGCAACCAGCATCATATAGTAGCCGTGTTCCCGGATCTGATACTCCAGATTTCCGAGCATTGCCGACACAAAGGGATCCTCAAAGGAAGATGCATTTCCTTTCTTCATGAAACCAAGCGCCACACCAATGAGACCGGAGCTGTTGTTCGCCAGCATGCGCGCGCTGATACTCGGCACGTACTCCATCTCCTTTAAAATCCGGTTGATTTTCTCGACCGTCGCCTTTGAGACGCGCCCTGTCTTTCCGTGTATTACATTCGAAACCGTCGTCGGGCTGACCCCTGCGCGGTCTGCAATATCTTTGATTCTAATCATCGGTTCTCTGCCTTTCCTTTTTCTTCACAATTTTCTGAATTCTGTTATGTTTATTTTACCAAGACGGCAAAATGTTTACAACTACTTTGCATCGGCAAACACTACAAAATTATTACATTTTCTTAAACGATATGTAAGAAAATCTCCATCCCTCCTTCATTTACTTTCCGCCGGTTCCGTGGTAAGATAGGATGACAGAAAAAGTTCACCTTTTTTCTGTAAGAAAGGACCTACACATCATATGCAGCTTGCATTTACAAATTTTTCGATAAAATCTCCCACCGGCAAGAAATCCGGCCGGTTTTTTCTTGCCCTTTTTCTGGGCATTTTTCTCTTTCTGACTCACCCCATGCTCTGTCAGGCTGGTTTTGCCTCCAGTACGCCGTTTACCGGCGCCTCCTGGGAATTGGTCGGGGAATATCCGATTCTCGGCAGCAACGGCGCGGTGCAGTCCGTCTGTGCGACGGAAGATTATATCATCTGCATCGAAAATTTTAATGATCTGACGACAGAGCCGGACGTAGTCTCTGCCTACTATAAAAATGATACAGACGCAGACGGAAATCCCGTTACGCAGTATTCCCTCGCGCATCAGGTAAGGGACGCAGACTTTGCTCACGCGAACGGTATGGCATACAATCCCGTCACACATGAAATCCTCGTGAGCGGCTACAGCAGCCCGGATGCTTCCAATTACGGATGTATCTTCCGCCTCGACCCGGATACCCTGGAGCAGAAAGAGCGGATCCAGCTCTCGACGAGCTACAATATTCTCGGCATCGATTATCTTCCCTCTACGGGCGGCTATCTGATCCAGACCGATGCGGACGGCGGCTACGGCTTTAAACTTCTCGATGCCTCACTTCAGATAGTGGATGACTGGGGCACGTATCCCTTCGATTTTTACATGGAAAATTTTCAGGATCTCTGTGTTTCCGGCGATCTCTTTTTATTTTCCACTGACGATGCATCTCGGAATCGGAAACTTTATCCAGACATACTCACTCTCGCAGAAAACACTGCTTGCGGACGACACGGTTGATTTTGGCTTTTCCGACGATATCACCATCAATGAACCAGAGGACCTCTGCGAGACAAATCCTGGGGAATTTATTGCGATTGTAAACGTAAAAAAGGCAGATGGTGGACGGTATGTGCAGTTCTACCGCACCCGGGTTCCGTATCTGTTCACGGTTTCCACTTCCGCGGCGGAGCATGGCTCAGTGTCCGAGGGCGGGGAATTTTCCCGCGGAGAGGAAAAAACCGTTTCCTACACGGCAGACGAAGGCTTCCGGCTCGCAAAGCTCTCGGTGGACGGCTTGTATCTGCCGGTGACGGAATATCCGGACAGCTACACATTTTCCGATATCCAGAAGGATCATACCCTTGCCGTAACGTTTGAACCGGTTCCGACGGCGACACCGACGCCGACTGCCACTGCGACGCCGACCGAAACACCGGCCATAACCCAGACACCGGAACCGGCCATTTCCAAAGCACCGGCATCATCCACGGTTTCCTTCTCATCTGTGGCTTCCCATTTCGCAGCGTTCTGGAAAAGCACTGTGCATGCCGCTTCCTGGTTCCGCCATCTTGCCTCGGCCGGTGCATCCCTTTTTGCCCGTATCCGGAAGGCAGATCCTGTTTTTCTGGCGATGCCGTTTGTCCTTCTCGTTCTGATTCTGCTCTTTGTCCTCCGCCTGCGGTATGTCCGCCGCATCCGGCGGGAGCGGTCGCGGAAAGCGCTGGAACACAGAAGAAGAACGTACGAAGAACTGGTCAGAGAATTTACGGAAGATCCGAAGGACGAAGAGGTTTCCATCGATGAGCTGCTGCTTACAATTGACGAACTGCAGAAGGAAGAACAGAAAAACACTTAAATGAAAACGTATTCACCAGATCAGGAATTGATCTTCTCGGCACAAAAAAAGTATCCCGTTCCTTTTGGGGAAGCGGGATACTTTTTTATTTACACGGGCAACGAGCTAAAGTCCGTGCTTGTTTTTACTCTTCGTAATCGAGTGCCGCACGCTCCGTTGTGTACGGACGTACATAGGTGTCTGCTACTTTTACGTGCTCTGGATGTTTTGCATATACAGCTACATCCTCTGCTTTTTCCAGGGTTGTGACAAGTGCCATATCATGGGTGGAAGATGCAAGCGGTGCTTCTACAAAGTCAACCGTCAACAGTCCCGGCACTTTGCCGACCAGGCTTTTCAGGTTCTCTGCCATCGCTTTTTTCAGCTCCGGTTTCTTTGCATCCTCTACTTCCGGTTTGAATTTCCACATAACAATATGATGTACCATTGTATTTTTCTCCTTTGCTTTTGTTTATTGCCAATTCACACAGTTTCTGTGCAAATACCAGCCTTTTGTTACGGCTCTTCGCCTGCAATCCGCAGAATATCCTCAATCTCTTCCACGGACATGTCAAGATACGCGGAAAGCTCTGCCACACTGAAATCCATGTCATCGCCGTCGGAGAGTTCCTCGATGGCGTCTTTTAAGCGGTTTACTTTATTGACTACAGTATTGTCCTTGTGTTTCTGAACTCTGTGTTCTTCCATGAAATCGCTGATTGTCTCACGCACAGCCGCATCAATCGCCTGCTCCGCCGTCTCAGCTTTTACAACGGACTCCAGCGCTACTAAAAGTCCGACATTTCCCTCCTGCACCAGATCCATCAGGAAGAAATCGCGGGTGTGCATTTCTTTTGCGGTCTCAATAACTTTCGGAAGCCAGAGCTGCACGAGCATGCTCTTTGCAAGGGAATCGCCCTCTGCCGCTTTCCGGTAAAGCTCTGCCGTTTCTTCCTCCGACGGTGTTCCTGTCTCCGGCAGTTCGTCAAGATACTGCTGTAAGGCACGCAGCTCCTCCTCGGAAAACTCCGGTTTTTTCTTTCTTTTCGGTCTCCTCCGGCACGACGCCCGGCTCATAATCTGCCACATCGACCTGCTCCATCGTCAGATATTCGCAGACAAAGGTGACTTTCTGCTCATCCAGTGCAAAGTCTTCAAAAAAGTCTCTGACTTCTTTCATCGTTACTTTATTTTCATGGTCTCTGGCGTAGGACAGCAATTCGGAGAGCTTCTCCTGGAACTTTTTCTGTTCGTCCTGCATCTTTTTTACCCTCTCTTTCTTCCGTTTCACGATTCCATTTCTTCGTACATTTTTTTCAATTTGTCCATTGCTTTTTCTGCTTTGAAAAGCTACTATAAAAGCAAACGAAAAACCACATTCAAGTGGAAAGGAGAATCCTTATGAAACAATTTTTTCAGGATGTGAAAAACAGTTTCCTGCTTTCAGCCGCTGTCTCTATTATACTAGGTATCGTGCTGATCGTCTACCCCGTAAAAACGAGTTTGCTGATCTGTTATATCGCCGGAGCACTGCTCCTGTTTGGCGGCGTTGTTGCGTTGATCCGCTACATTGCAAGCCGCGGCGAGCCGTTTTTCTTCCGCTACGATCTGTTCGTTGCCCTGGTACTGATTCTGTTCGGCTGCTTCGTTATCTTTGAAAGTGACCTTGTAATCGCATTCATCCCGGTTGTCATCGGTATCATCCTTCTGGCAAACGGACTGCTCAGCATTCAGAAGGCGTTCAACCTCAAAAAAACAGGGCTGGAAAAATGGTGGCTTGAGTTCCTGCTGGCTCTTTTAACCAGCGTTCTCGGCATCATCATCTGTACCAATCCGTTTGATGCCGTTGCAACCACAAACATTTTCATCGGTATCTGCCTTGTCTACAGCGGCATTTCCGATCTTGTCACCACCTACTACATGGGCCGCGCAAAACGCCGGATCAAAAACGTCATCCAGACCGAGATCAACCAGCAGAAAATCCTGCACGATGACAATGTGATTGATGTGGATGAGGACGAGCTTCACTAAAAAACAGCTTCTTCCATAAAAATCTTCTTTCATACGAAAAACCGGAACCCGGCACCGCTTTCAAACAGCGGCTCCCGGGTTCCGGTTTTTCTCTGTATTTCTTTTTTTATTTATTCCTCGTGTTTGCTCAGTACTTCCATGCCTTCTCTTAACTTCAGGCGGATCTTTCCAAGCTCCAGACCATTTGCGCCGAAGTACAGCTTCAGGTAGTGGTTCGGGCCGAAGAAGAAGCCAAGGTCTCTCGTCTCTTTGATCCACTCACCTTTTGTTCCGCGGATGCTGATCATAGTTTTTACGATATTGTCGATGTACACGGTTACCGGCAGCTGTGCGAGGTCTTCCAGATCGGATTTCATCTCGATTTCGATATCGTACGTTCCCATCTTGTCAGCCAGAATCGTAACACCGCATACTTCACTGTTTCCTTTTTTCGTGTTCCATGCGGATGCGTCAATCACAACATCTCCCGTTGCCGGATCTGCCTCGTATGTTACAAGATCTGCTGCAACGAAATCGTTGTCGCCCATCTGCTCCTGTGCTTCTTTCTCTTCCTCGCTGATGCGGTCCAGGAACCGTAAGATGCTTGGAGTTCCAAGGATGAAATGCAGGACATTCATCGCATTTCTCTGCAGGTCGCCTCTTGTGATCTCGCCGTTTTCCAGTGCCTCTTTCACATCGTCCTGTCCCATATCGGAGCAGTCGGTGCATACCATGAAGACATCGTTTCCGGCAGATACCATCGGTGCATGGGTTGTTTTGGTTGCTTCATATCCCTCACGGTTTGACATTGCCCACCAGTCAGTCATAACGAAGCCGTCGTAGTTCCACTCGCCGCGCAGAATCGTGGTCAGAAGATCGTAATTTCCTGCAGTCCAGATGCCGTTGACCGGTCCGTAAGTGCTCATGATGGATCTTGCGCCGCCTTCTTTGACTGCGATTTCATATCCCTTCAGATAGATTTCACGCAGGGCACGCTCGGAAACAACGGCGTCCACATGATGTCGGTTGGACTCCTGGTTATTTGCACAGAAATGTTTGATGGTTCCGGTTACATCGGATTTTTCCATACCAAGAATCTGTACGGCACTGATCCATCCGGTCAGGTACGGATCCTCGGAGATATACTCAAAGTTACGGCCGTTCAGCGGGTTTCTGTGAATATTCATACCAGGTCCGAGCAAGGCATCGACACGGTTCTGTCTCATCTCGCGTCCTGCCATCTCGTACAGATCTTCTACCAGCGGAAGGTCAAACGTACAGCCAAGCAGGGTTCCGTTCGGCATGGAGAAGGCTCTCGTTCCGCAGTCAAAGCGGAGTCCGGACGGGCCGTCGGTACAGCAGGCTGCCGGAATACCGAATTCCTGCAGTTCCGGTGTCAGGCCGCCGAATGCTGCTGCGGTTCCCGGAGTAACCTTCGGGCTGCACATGCCCTCGCCGCGGAAGATGCAGATCAGATCTTCATCGGAAAGCTGTGCCACGAACTCTTCCATCGTTACTTTCTTATCCAGGACATCACCGAGCTTGTAGCCTTTGTCACCGGTATAGGTGATCGGCTCCATGCGGTTTTCTTTCATGCGCTCGATCGGATCTACGGTGCGCAGAGGAGCTGCCTCATATCCCGGTTTTAACGTTCCGTCTTCGCCCGGAACAGCTTTCATGCGCTCAAATGCTTCTACCGGAGCCATAGCCTCGGTCAGGATCTCAACCACTTTGAACGGCTGCTCGTATGCACCGGCAAAGGCTGCGCTTCTGACATCGCTTCCGACGTAGAACTCATAACTGCCCTCTTCGAGTACGTAGCAGGATTTGTGGCCGGTTGCACCGCTGTCATCGTAGGATGCAAAGCTCTCTTTGGTCACATCGATCGTCAGCGTCTCTTTTGCGCCTGGTGCAAGAACACCGGTCTTTGCAAAACCGACGAGTGCGCGGGATGGTTTTCCAAGAACACCCTGCGGAGCTTTTACATAAACCTGAACAACCTCTTTACCATCCGTTTTGCCGGTATTTTCAACGGTTGCCGTCACGGTTACATTGTCAACATCTTTCTCTTCTGCCTCTGCGGTCACGGCAAATGTCGTATAGGAAAGACCAAAACCGAACGGATACAATACTTTCTCTTTTGCAAAGGTCTCAAAGTAGCGGTATCCGACGTAGATATCCTCTTTGTACTCATTGCGGGTCAGATCGCCGAAGCAGCTTTGGGACGGATAGTCCTCGATATTCTCTGCAATCGTGTCGGTCAGCTTACCGCACGGATTGACTCTTCCCATCAGTACATCGGCAACACCGTTTCCGCCTTCCTGACCACCCTGCCATACATAGAGAACAGCTGCCGGATTGCACTCTTTCACCCATTTCATGTCGATAATGTTTCCGACGTTCAGCACAACGATTGTTCTTGCAAATGCTTTGCTGACTTTTTCTACCATCTCTTTTTCAGTATCGGTTAAGAGATAGCTGCCTGCCTCATTTTTGTTGTCCTGATCCTCACCTGCGGTACGGCCTACAACAACGATGGCTGCATCGGCGCCTTTTGCACTCTCCACGATCTCGTCGGTCAGCTCCATCTCTTTTTGGGACCACGGCACCTTGCCCCAGCCCTGTCCTTCGTCGTACGGATTTTTCTCGATCCATTTTTCGTATGTTCCAAGAAGATTCTCGTCGAGTGTAATGTCTTTTTCTTCTTTTAAGGCATCCAGAATACCGACAACGTATTTCGTATTGACAAGACCGCCGGAGCCAAGTCCGCTCTTATAATAGTGGAATGCAATTCTTCCGAAAACAGCCACTTTGTCTCCTTTTCGAAGCGGGAGTGCCTCATTTTCGTTTTTCAGAAGTACACAGCCTTCTGCCGCTGCCTGACGGGCCAGTGCTGCATATTTGTTGAAATCCAGTGGTGTAAATTTTCCCATTTTGTTCCCCTTTCTCCTGTATCCTTTCTGATCCGACAAGTGCCGGGACACCTGATACTTCCGGGTCCCGGCACCTGTTCTGGTCTCTTGTCTTTTATTATCTCGTATTCCTGGCTTTTTTTCCAGTTCTTTTCTTATCTTTTTTTCGTCTGATATTGACCTTTTTGTTCCTGTCTTATCCGATCAGTCCCTGGACAATTAATACCAGAAGCAGCAACGGCAGAATATAAGAAAGATAAACCCGTACCCAGTCCGGCACTTTCAGGCCCCGCCCTTATTTGCCTCTGCCTGGTAGTTTTTGAAGCCCCAGCCCCATTTTGAAGTACAGAACAGAAGGTAAATCAGAGAGCCGACCGGCAGCAGAAGGTTGCTGACGATAAAGTCCTCAAGATCAAGAACGGTGCTTCCTGCGCCGAGCGGCTGGAATCCGGACCACACATTGTAGCCGAGTGCACACGGCAGGGATCCTAAGATCACCAGAATGCAGTTGATGATGGCTGACTGTTTTCTGGAAACGCCGAAAATCTCAGAAAAACAGCACATGATATTCTCAAATACAGCGATGATGGTAGACAGCGCCGCAAAGAACAGGAACAGGAAGAAGAAGCTTCCGAAAATCCGTCCGCCCTTCATCGAGGTGAAAATGTGCGGCAGCGTCATAAAGATCAGCTTCGGGCCGCTGTCCGGCTGTACGTTGTAGGAGAAGCACGCCGGGAAAATGATGAGGCCTGCGGTAATCGCTACAAACGTATCGAGCGCTGCAATGCTGACTGCCTCGCCGAGCAGGGATTTTCCGCCGTTTAAGTAGCTGCCGAAAATCAGCATCGCGCCGATACCAAGGCTCAGCGTAAAAAATGCCTGGCTCATCGCGTTTGTGATAATGTGGAACAGTCCCACCTGTTCGATCTGCTGCATATCCGGCACCAGATAGAATTTCAGTCCCTCTTTGGCACCCGGCATCGTAAAGCTGTAAACCGCAAGGAAAATCATGATGACCATCAACACGATCATCATCACCTTTGTAACACGCTCCACGCCGTTCTGCAGACCCACCGAACAGATCAGAAAGCCTGCAATTGTAATAATCAGCATGGTAATGACAAGAATCGACGGAGATGAAAGCATCTCGTTGAATTTTCCGGTTACGGCGTCGCCTGTCAGGCCGCTGAATTTTCCGATTAAAAAGCTGTAGAAATAGTACAGCATCCAGCCTGCAACGACGGTGTAGAACATCATCAGCAGATAGTTTCCGATGAGGGCAACGTATCCGTGGATATGCCACTTCTGCCCTTTCTTTTCCAGTTCCCCATACGCGCGCACGGTACTCTTTTTGCTTCCTCTTCCGATGGCAAGCTCCATCGACAGAATCGGAACTCCCATGATGGCAAGGAACAGCAGGTAAAACAGCACGAAAATGCCGCCTCCGTTGTTTCCTACCATATACGGAAATTTCCATACATTTCCGATGCCGATGGCACATCCTGCCGAAAGCAGAAGAAAGCCAAGGCGCGATTGGAATGTTTCTCGTTCCATTTCTTTTGTTCCTCCCTTTTTTCTTCCATACTCCCGGAATTTCTCCGCAAGTACATCTTCGTACAAAACCAAGACTTCAGACAGCACCGTTCTGCCGTTCTTTCCGGTATGCCGACGGCGAGATTCCCATATGGTGACGGAATACTTTTCCAAAATAGTTTCCACTGGAAAATCCGGTTTCTGCTGCAATCTCTTCCACACTCTTTCCGGTATTCAAGAGCAGCGTCATCGCTTTGCGAATTCTCGCTTCCTGAAGATACTGCATGGGAGAAACGCCTGTTTCCTCCCGGAAGCATCTCGTAAAATGGGCAAAGGAAACCCGGCTCTGTTCTGCCAGCTGTTCAATCCCCTGCACAGATGCGCAGTCGGTATCCATCTGCCGTATCGCTTCCCGAACAAAAAATGTGTCTGCTTCCGCTCCGGACGCTGTACCTCCCGCAGAAGAGAACAAAAAAACTGATACAAAAACACACCGCATTCATACGGTTCCGACCGGTAACCGTTTTTCAGTTTTCGATGCATCTGCAGTGCAGTCCGAATTGGCTCGCTATCTGCATCCGCATAAAAAACATCTCCTGTTTTTTTCAAACAGTCGTTCTGCCGCATAGGACACTGCACTTCCACGAAAATGAAAATACAGAAAAATCCATGGTTCTTCGGATTCCGGATGCAGATAATATCTGCTATTCTCCGGAATCTGACACAAAAATCCTCTCCCGGGACGCATTTCATACGTTTTTCCGTTTTTTTCAAACCATCCTGTTCCCGAAAGCGTATACTGCATCAGCCATCCGGAATATGTTCCGCGGTCTGTATTATGAAATGCATACGGTTCCTTCCATCTCTTTTCCACCCCGCCGTCCAGCAGCAAAAACGGAGCGTTCGGCCAGTGATCCAGATCCAGGATTCCATATACTCCGATCAGATCTTCCATCAAAAATTACCTCTTTTATCCGGTTTTGTCTTCTTGTTTTGCACTATGTCCTTTATTATACTTTTCTTATCAGAAAAAACAAGCATTGCTTTAGAAAGGAGTTTTTTCTTATGCATCTGACAAACAAAAATACATGTGCACCAACCCCACCGATGGGCTGGAACAGCTACGATTACTATGATACAACCGTGGACGAGGCTGCGGTAAAGGCAAATGCCGACTATATGGCAAAGCACTTAAAAGCATATGGCTGGGAGTATATTGTAGTGGATATCCAGTGGTATGCAAAAAGGCCGGTTCCATGCGCGACCGGTATCAGTATATTCCATTCTCTGAACTGGAAATGGACGAATACTCCCGTCTGCTGCCGGATCCCGAACGTTTTCCATCTTCTGCAGACGGTTCCGGCTTTAAACCACTTGCCGACTATGTACACAGTCTGGGGCTGAAATTCGGAATTCACATCATGCGCGGTATTCCGCGAATCGCTGCACATCATCACGGAAAGATCAAGAACAGTTCTCTTGGTGCTGAACACGTTGCCGATCCTACGGTCATCTGCGGCTGGAATCCGGATATGTACGGTGTACGCGATCTTCCGGAAGGACAGCTTTACTATGATTCCCTGCTGGAGCTCTACGCTTCCTGGGGTGTTGATTACATTAAATGCGATGATATCTGTAATACCAACATGCACAAAAATCCGTTTGCAGCTGCGCATGAGATCGAGATGCTCTCGAATGCCATCCAAAAATGCGGACGGCCGATCGTCCTCTCTCTGTCTCCGGGACCTGCGCTCATAGAGAAAGCATGGTTCTATGAAAAGCACGCGAATCTCTGGCGCATCACCGATGATTTCTGGGACAACTGGGCACAGTTAAAGGATATGTTCCAGCGTTGCGAGCTCTGGCAGAGCCACGTCTCTGCCGGCTGTTATCCGGACTGTGATATGCTGCCGCTTGGCGAACTCGGAAAAGGTTTTGCTACAGAACATCATACGTATTTTACCCCGGATGAGCAGAAAACGATGATGACACTCTGGTGTCTCTTCGGCTCTCCACTGATGCTCGGTGCCGAAATGACGCTTCTCGATGACGATACACTGGCACTTCTTACGAACACGGATATTCTCGCGATGCTGCCTCCGTCCGTTCGTCCGCATCAGATCACGCGTACAGACAATGAAGCTGTGTGGTATGCAAAGGATGACACAACCGGAACAACCTACGTTGCACTTTTTAATCTTTCGGATGCACCGCAGACGGTTTCTTCCACACTTGCCGATGCAGACTGCCCACTGGAGTCTGTTGCGGCGAAAGAACTCTGGAGCGGTAAAGCACTTTCTTTAAACGGCGGTTTTTCTGCTTCTCTTGCTCCGCACGCCTGCAGCGTATGCCGTTTTGAAACACGATAAAACGATCATTTCTTAAAACAAGCAGCAAATCATGTCCTGCCCGGGACCAAAACAATGGTTTTTCCTCCGGGCAGGGCATTTTTATGCTCTATTCATACCGCGCAATCTCTTTCCGCAGCCGCTTCATAATCCGTTTTTCCAGCCGCGAGATATACGACTGGGAAATCCCGAGAAGATCCGCGACTTCTTTCTGCGTTTTCTCCCGCCCCTCTGGCATATTGATGCCAAACCGGAGTTTCACGATCACCTGCTCCCGCTCAGAGAGCTTGCTGATTGCGCTTCCCAGCACGCGATGTTCCGCCTCCTGCTCGAGCCCCTGATAGATCACATCCTCCTCCGTTCCGAGGATATCCGACAAAAGAAGCTCATTTCCATCCCAGTCTACATTGAGCGGCTCATCGATCGAGACCTCCATCCGTGTCTTGTTATTTCTCCGCAGATACATCAGAATCTCGTTCTCAATGCACCGGGACGCGTACGTGGCAAGCTTGATCTTTTTTTCCGGATTGAACGTGTTAATTGCCTTGATGAGGCCGATGGTTCCAATCGAAATCAGATCCTCCACACCAACTCCTGTATTATCAAATTTCTGTGCAATGTAGACGACGAGACGCAGGTTGTGTTCGATCAGCTCGCTCCTTGCCGTCTCGTTTTCCGGATCGGAAAGCCCCGCAATCGCATCGGCCTCCTCCTGTCCTTCCAGAGGCGCCGGGAGAACATCTGTGCCCCCGATATAAAAAATTTCCCCTGTCTGACGAAATACAGCCGGCACGGACCGCGGCAGCATACGAAGCCGGAATCCGTTTGGCAGTGCAGCCTGCAGCATACTTCATTCCTCCTGTCCTTCCATGAGATCTGGATGCAAAATTATTTCATAGCCCCTGGGAGATGAACTATTTTCTCCGCCAAGCGCAATCAGCGGTCCGCTTATGTGCCTGGCTGTATGTTCTGTCACAAGAATCATTTCCGAGATCCGGATCACCGGCAGAAAGCCCCGGCCTTCCAGTCCACGAAACGGTATGTAACGGGGCTGCAGCGCAAGAAGCCGTTCCGGCTCCGGCACCGTCTCGTGCCTTGCAAGCGCCGCAATCCCTGTCCGCATTTCGTCCGGGAACAATTCGAGTATCACAGTGTACGGTACGACCGAGACCGGCTTTTTGGTTGTGGCATCCCGCAAAGTATTGCCCGTGTCGTACAGTCCTTTTACTTTTTTCCATTTCCCATTCTGCACAAGCTGTACCGTAACCTGCCTGGCGTGTTCCAGGAGCATCTCCTTTCGGATCTTCAGCAGGAGGAGTGTTCCCGCATATGCGGCACTCCCGGAAAGAAGAAAAAGAAAAATTCCCCTTCCCGGCATCAGCTCCCGGAACAGGCGGTATGCACTGCCGATCAGAAAACCGGACAGTATATAGCCTGCCATTCCCACCACAAGATCCCGTACTGTCGTGATTCTGCAGCCAGATTTCACCATCCCTGTTGTAATTCCGATTCCGACCAGGGCGAGCAGCGCACCCGGCAGATACCGTGCAAACACGGCATACAGCACCGCATAACCGGCGCCGAGCGCGGCTGCCGCAAAACTCCTTCTTCGCGTGGCAGATCGTTTCAGAAGAAAGGAGGAAAGGCGCAGAATAGTATAATTCAGCAGAAGATTCTCTGCAAAGAGAAGATCCAGAAAGATCTCATAGTGCAAAAAACACCCCCTGCGCCTTTTGCATGGTCTGAATTTCTAACAGACCCTATTATAGACGGAAGGGGTGAATTTTTTGTCGTTTTCGGAAGAATGACCTTCTTTTTTGATCAACAAACTTCGACACGCCGCAACATTTTCGGTCTGCGGCGTGTCGAGGTAAATTCGTTATTTGCTTATTATTCTTTGCTTATCTGCGGTTTCTTAAGAAATCCGGGATCTGGATGTCCTTTTTCGGAACATTGCTTGTCATGGTCTGCTGAGCCTGTACCTGCGGCTGCACCTGAACCTGTGGCTGCGGCTGTACCGGAGCGGAAGCTTTCGGAGCAGTGTGTACCGGAGCGGCTGCCTGTGCAGAGAAGCTGCTGCTGGAAAATGCGCTCTTTCTTGCATCTGCCGGCTCTTTGCGGGATACGCTTGCCTGTTTCGCCGTTGCATCGTTGAGACCTGTTGCGATAACGGTGATCTTCGCTGTATCGGTAACAGAATCATCATACATAGCACCGAAGATGATGTTTGCATCCTCTCCAGCCAGATTCTGTACGTAACTTGCAGCATCGTTTGCATCCATAAGGGAGATATCTCCGGAAATGTTGATGATAACGTGGCTTGCACCCTCGATGGTGGTCTCAAGCAGCGGACTGGAAACAGCCTGCTGTACAGCCTCGAGCGCTTTGTCGTCGCCCTTTGCCTCGCCGATACCGATGTGGGCGATACCCTTGTCGGTCATAACGGTCTGAACATCTGCGAAGTCGAGGTTGATGAGTGCCGGCAGGTTGATCAGGTCTGTGATGCCCTGTACGGCCTGCTGCAGAACCTCGTCTGCTTTCTTTAATGCCTCCGGCATGGTTGTCCGGCGGTCTACGATTTCAAGAAGTTTGTCGTTCGGGATCACGATCAGGGTATCTACGTTTTCCTCGAGTTTTTCGATTCCCATCAGCGCATTGCTCATACGGGTTCTTGCCTCGAATTTGAACGGTTTTGTTACAACGCCGACAGTCAGAATGCCCATTTCTTTTGCAACGCCTGCTACAACCGGTGCTGCACCTGTTCCGGTTCCGCCGCCCATACCGCAGGTGACGAATACCATATCAGCGCCTTCCATGATCTGTTTGAGCTCTTCGATGCTCTCCTCGGCTGCTTTCTCTCCAACCTCAGGTTTTGCTCCTGCGCCCAGTCCCTTGGTCAGCTTCTCGCCGATCTGGAGAATGGTAGGTGCCTTACAGAGGGTCAGCGCCTGTTTATCGGTGTTGATTCCAACGAATTCAACGCCGCCGATGGATTCCTCCACCATTCTATTTACAGCATTATTTCCTGCACCACCTACACCGATTACGATAATCTTTGCAGATGATTCTGCCTCATTTGTCATGATCTCTAACAATTTCAACTTCCTCCTTTTGATTATGAACTGCTGTCTATCTCAAAATAGTCTGATATTCTGATGGTCATACATAAAGATATAATATAATTTCTTCGGAAAATAATCAACTGTTTTTTTCGTATTTCATAAAAAAATTCAGGATTATTGCGTTTTTTTGACGGCTTTCCTTTCCTCTTATACATCTTTCGAGAAGACAAAGCTGCTGTCGCCGTCCTTGTAATCCTCCATATGGAGTTCTCCGGAAAGACCGGAAAGGCTCGGCAGGATTGCTGCTACGCGCGTCATCTTTTCTTCTAACGCCGTATCGGTTCCAAGCAGAATCCGCACGGTATCATAGTAATGCAGAATAATTTCGCTGTTCTCATTAAATTCCACACTGTCCGGCGTGATATTGTATTTCTCCGTCATTCTCGTAAGTGCGAGCATGGTGCGGAAAACTGCCGGTTTTTCAACCGGGAGCTGCTTGTTCACGGTCACATAGTCAAACGTAAGTCCTGTTACAAGCGGAACATCGGAAAGGGTCGGCTGAAAGTCTGTCGTTGTCACACGTGCACTTTTAATCGTATCTGCCGAGAGCGCACCGTCGGACGTACTGCTTTCGGATGCAAGCGGCTCACTCGTAAGGGATCCATCCGCACTCGTTCCATCGGAGGCGGTTCCGTCGGAAGGCTCACCCTCCGCAGGTGTTTCCTGCTCCTCGTCCACGCACTCCAGCACGATGCCGTTCTTGTCAAAATAGACCTTCTGGCCTTCGTACTCGACATAACCGACCACTTTTTTCTCATTTACCTGGATGCAGATGGTGTCATAGCTTACAAACGTAAACTCCACGGAGTTCATAAAAGGAATATCGCTCATATCAACCTTCGAATGAAACGTCGTAAGAAGCACCGTGTTTTCATCCACTTGTCGCCCGCGACCATCTCTTTGATTTCATCTTTTGTATACCGGGTGTTCCCCGCCACCTGGATATTGCGGATTTTGAACACATTAAAAAACAAGGCACCTGCAAGGCCGACGCCAAGCACACCCCGGTCAGAATCCGTATTTTTCTGTTTTTCTTCTTTTTTCTGTTTTTTTTCTGTCTCATATTTCTTTTTCTACGATAATCTTGGCTCCGAGTTCCCGGAGCGTTTCTGGAAACCGTTCATACCCCCGCTCAATCAGTTCTGTCTGCCGGATTGTGGAAAATCCTTCTGCGGCAAGCGCCGCCGATACGAGTGCCGCGCCGCCCCGAAGATCCTGGGAAACAACTTCTGCACCGTGCAGACGGCTTTTTTCGGCCGTCAGCCATTTTCCGCAGATCTGCAGCGTACCGCCCATTTTCTGCAGCTCCTCTGCCGTCCGGAGGCGGTCCTCAAATACATTTTCACAGATACAGCTCTTTCCTTCCAGCGTCATCGCTGCCGCCAGATACAGCGACTGCAGATCCGTCGGAAAACCGGGATATTCCTCTGTCTCCACGTACGGAACAGCATGCTGCACGTTTTTGCTGTCTGCTACCAGTGTACCACTCTTCCTTGTATATTGTCCACCTATTTTCTGATAGAGGGACAGAACCGCCCCCATTTCGTCCAGCGGCGCGCCGGAAAGCGTCAGGTGCCCCCGCGTCGCCGCGCCCATCAGAAGATACGTCCCTGCCGCGATCCGGTCACCCGGAACACGATACCGGCAGCCGGACAGCAGTCTCTTTCCCCGCCTTCCGTAAACGGTAATCTGCTCCGTCCCCTCGCCGGTAATCTCCGCTCCCATGGCCTTAAGAAACCGGCAGAGATGAACCACTTCCGGCTCCCGCGCACAGTGCTCCAGCCTTGTTGCACCTTCCGCTCCGACAGCAAAAGAACCGCATTTTCCGTCGCCCCGACGCTCTTTTTCGGAAAGCAGAGCACGGCTCCTTTCGGATGATCTGCCTTTGCCCGAATGGTGCCGTCCTCCTCGAAGACCTCGGCTCCCAGAAGCTCCATTGCCCTCTGATGCAGGTCCGTCGGCCGCTTTCCGATCCGGCAGCCGCCGGCCCCTGCAAGGTATGCCTCCCCTGTCCTTGCAAGAAGACTTCCCAGAAACAAAAGAGAGGCGCGCAGTCTCTTCGAAAGCGCTCCCTCCACACGGCTTTTTTCGATCTTTTCACAGTTCAGGTGGAGCGCATTCCTCTCCCACCAGACTGTTCCGCCAAGGCTTCTTACAATCTCCGCCATATCCTCCACATCGGAAATCTTCGGGCAGCCTTCCAGCACGACCTCCTCTTTTGTCAGAACCGCCGCCGCGATCATGGGAAGAACGGCATTTTTGGAACCCTGGACTGTTACCGTTCCGCAAAGCCGCCTTCCGCCGAGAATCTGATATACTCCCACCTGTTCTCTCCCATCCGGCCTCTCTTTTTACGGTATGCATTACACTCCCGTTTTGTTCCCGTTCTGCAGCGCTTTTCCGCCTTTTTAATCGGTGTCCCTCGAGACCGACAGGGCAAGCCCCATCTCGCCGAGCAGAAACAGCACGGAGGTGCCGCCGTAACTGATAAAAGGCAGCGTAATGCCGGTATTCGGAATCGTATTTGTCACAACCGCGATGTTCAGAATCACCTGAAGCGCAATATGCCCCATAATTCCGCCCGCAATCAGTGCTCCGCCAAGATCCCGCGCATGGATCGAAATAACCATCAAGCGCCAGATCAGCACCGCAAACACGGCGATCACCAGGCAGGCGCCGAACAGTCCGCCCTCCTCACAGATAATCGAAAAGATCATATCATTCTGCGCTTCCGGCACAAAGCCAAGCTTCTGCAGGCCTTTTCCAAGCCCGCAGCCAAAGATTCTCCCGCTGCCGATCGCATAGAGTCCCTGAATGGTCTGGAACCCCTTCTCGTACGCCTCCGGGTTGCGCCAGATGGCAAGGCGTTCGAGGCGGTAGCTCTCCATCATCAGAAAAACGGCAATAAACCCGATGCCGGCGCCTCCGATTCCGAGAAACGGCAGGTAGCCCGGATGTGAAATAAAGATCAGAAATGCACAGATTCCGAGCAAAATAATCGCCGTACTTAAGTTATTGCTTCCGACAAGCGCTGCAATCGGCAGGGTGCACAGCACCGCCTTTGTCATAAACCAGAGACTGTCGGACCGGCCTTTCGTGTGCTCCATCACCCAGGGCAGGAAGAGAATCACCGCCATCTTGGCAAATTCCGAGGGCTGGAACGATAAGGGGCCAAGCTTTAACCACCGCTTCGAGCCGTTGTACTCACTTCCGAAAAAGAGCACCGCCGTCGAGAGCGCAAGGGAAGCCGCATAAAACCACGGTGCCAGTGCAAACAGCCGCCGGTAATCTATTTTTGCAACCGCATACATACCGATCACACCGAGCGCACTTGCAAAGAGCTGCTTCTTGAAATAATAAGCCGGGTCATGGAATCTGACCCGGCCGTTATACGCGCTGGCGCTGTACAGAATCACAAGGCCAAGGCCAAGCAGAATCCATACCGTCACCAGCAGCGTCCCATCTATTTTTTTCTCTTTTTCCTTCCGCATCCGCGCCACACCCGCCGTTCGCTCTTTTTCAGCTTATGCGGGATAGTTTCCTGATATGACGTTTTTTACAGTGCTCTTACGTACTCCTTAAACAGCTCACCGCGCTGCTCGTAGCTCTTAAACTGATCCCAGCTTGCGCAGGCCGGGGAAAGAAGAACCGCATCCCCTGCATTTGCCTTGTCGTGGCAGATCTGTACGGCTTCTTTTAAGTTGTCTGCCATGATAATGTCGTTGAATCCGACGCTTCTTGCCGCTTTTGCGATCTTCTCTTTCGTATCTCCGATCAAAACCAGGAAGCGTACCTTTCCATCGAATGCCTGAATCCACTCTTCGTAGGTGGACTGCTTGTCGTAGCCGCCGCCGATCAGCAGAGTCGGGCGGTTCATCGCCTGGATGCCTTTGATGGCCGCATCCGGATTCGTTCCCTTGGAATCGTTGTAATATGCCACGCCGTCCTTCTCGCAGACATACTCGATGCGGTGCTCTACCCCTGCAAACTCCTGAATGACTTTGCGGACAGTTTCCATCGGCACGCCTGCATGAAGTGCCATCGCAGAAGCAACCATGACGTTTTCAAAATTATGTAGGCCGAGCAGTTTTAAGTCGTCGGTTCTGGTCAGAAGCTCCGTCTCGCCGTTCTTTGCAATGCGGATTTCGCCGTCCTGATAATAGATGCCGTCCTTTAACGCACGCAGACTCGAGAAGTACATCACCTGTACTTTCTTCTCTGCCATCAGTTTTTCGCCGAACGGGCGCAGGATTTCGTCCTCATAATTCAGCACACAGAGATCATCCATCGTCTGATTTTCGGTGATACACTCTTTCACGCGGATATACTCTTCCATCGTGTGATGGCGGTTCAGATGATCCTCGGTAATGTTTGTGATCGCACTTGCCGCCGGATGGAACTCTTTGATGGTTTCCAGCTGGAAGCTGCTGATCTCGGCAACCGTTACGGTATCATCTGTCGTGTCGAGTGCTGCGGATGTGTACGGGGTTCCGATGTTTCCGACCACTTTTACTTCCGGCTGATATGCTTTCATGATCTCGCCGAGCAGCGATGTTGTGGTGGTCTTTCCGTTGGTACCGGTAATCGCAAGCACTTTTCCGCGGCTTACCTGATACGCCAGCTCCACTTCACCGATGACCGGGATCTCTTTTTCTTTCATTTTAAGGACAACCGGCAGATCCGTCGGAACGCCCGGGCTTAAAACGACAAGATCAAGGCTGTCGAGCATCTCCTCCGGGAGCTCGCCTAAGACAACTTCCACGCTGTCACGGCTCTCTAATTTTTTTAAGATTTCTTCTTTTTCGAGTTTGTCATTTCCATCGTAAAGAACGACAGAAGCACCTTTCTTGTGCAGCAGATCCTCCGCTGCAATTCCACTCTTTCCGGTTCCGAAAACCAGTACTTTTTTTCCTGCGAAAATCATGTTTGATTACCTCCATATTTTAAAGCCCCATCAATGCGATCAGGCATAATATCGCTGTGATTGTAGCAAACACCGTCACAATCTGTGTCTCCGACCAGCCCATCAGCTCGAAATGGTGATGGATCGGCGTCATCTTGAAGATCCGTTTTCCCTTCGTCAGTTTGAAGAATGACACCTGCAGGATCACAGAGAGAATCTCCATCATATAAATGAATCCCACAAGCGGCAGAAATAAGGGGAGACGTAAGAAACACGCCATTCCCGAGACGAAACCGCCGAGTGCCAGACTTCCTGTATCGCCCATAAAGACGCGGGCAGGAAATACATTGAATACCAGAAACCCCAGCAGACTCCCGATAACCGCAAGCGGAGACGGGGAAACACCGTTTCCGAGGCCGATCGATGCCACGGAAAAGAAAACAGCATTTAAAATCGTCACACTCGCCGCCAGTCCGTCAAGGCCGTCGGTAAAGTTGACACCGTTGACCGTTCCAAGAATCACAAAGGCGAAAAACGGAATCGTAAAAATCCCTGCGTCCAGCTCTTTGCCTGGAAGGAACGGAATGCGCATCCGGAGGGAAATTCCGGAAAAACGCGCCAAATACCACAGAAAGACTGCTGTAATCACTGCCTGCAGTGCCATTTTCTGCTTCGGGTACAGCCCGTCGCTGCGGTGCAGCACGACTTTCAGATAGTCATCGAGAAAGCCGATCAGGCCAAAACCAAGCGTCAGAAACAGCACCGGAACCACTTCCGCTCCCTCTTTCCGGAAAAAGGAGGGAAACTGCGGTAAAACGCCGCCAGAAACATCACGCCGCCCATCGTCGGGGTTCCCGCTTTTTTCTGGTGGCTCGGCACACCCTCTTCCCGCTCCTTCTGCCCCGCTTTGACTTTTCGCAGAAACGGGATCAGAACCGGCCCCAGCGCCAGGCTGATGCCAAAGGAAAGAAGAACCGGCAGGATCATTTCTCTTTTCATAGACGCACCTCTTCCTTTTTGTACGGATTGTGTACAGAACAGGCATGTCAAAATATTTTCTCCAGCCTATTCAGTATATAGCTTTTTGTTCTGTTTCGCAACCTTCTTTTATAATCCAAGTTACGGTTCGCTCAGCAGTGAAACACTTGCTGTTTCGCTGCGTAAGAAAGTGATTCAGGTGTGAGCAGCCCTCCTTTTGCGAAGCAAAACTTTAAATGAGGGCTGCGAAGGACACAATTCTCAGGTTTCCTGAGAATTGTGTCCAATACCGAGATACGGAAGTACATTGGAAAAGATATCGCGGATCACCGGCGCGCAGATCGTTCCGCCGTAGTAGACGCCCTGCGGATTGCGGATAATGCAAAGCCCCAGCACCGTCGGATGCTCCGCCGGGGTGAAGCCGAGGAATGAGGAAATATAGCGGTTGGCGCTCCGCGGAAGTGTCTGCGAGGTTGCCGTCTTTCCGCCGATGGAATATCCCTCGAGGTACGCATTCTTTCCAGACCCTTCTGAAACGACGCTTTCCAGAATTTCGCGCACCGTCCTGGAAGTTTCTTCCGAAAGAACCCCTTCTTTTTCCGGAAATTTCAGATGCTTTACGACATTTCCTTCTTCATCAAGCACATCCGTTGCGACATGCGGCGTCACCATTTTTCCGCCGTTGACGAGCGCAGAGACCGTCGCCGCCAGGCGGATCGGCGTGATCTGGAAGGACTGGCCGAATGCCATCGTCGCAAGCTCAACCTCTCCGATGTTTTCCTCCTTGTGCATAATCGTCGATGCCTCGCCCGGCAGATCGATCCCCGTCTTTTCCATCAGACCGAAATTCCGGAAGTAATCACAGAACTTTTCCACACCGAGCCGCAGCCCCACTTCAATGAACACCGGGTTGCACGAGTTCTGCGCGCCCTGCACGAAGTTTTCGGCTCCGTGTCCCGTCCGCTTGTGGCAGTGGATCCGGCGGTCCTCCACGATTTTGTAGCCGGGACAGAAAAACGAATCGTTCGGCGACACAACGCCCTCCGAAAGTCCCGCCGACATCGTGATGATCTTAAAGGTAGATCCCGGCTCGTACGTATCGTTGATGCAGGCATTCCGCCACATCTGGTTCAGCAGATCCTGAATTTCTTTTTCCGAAAGTCCCGTTGTATCCTGCTGCAGCGTGAACGGATCGTTGAGGTCGAACTCCGGCACATTGACACAGGCATAGATTTCTCCGTTCTGCGGATTCATAAGAAGAATCGAGACGCTGTCCGCCTGTTTTTCTGCCATCGCCTTTTCCGCTGCCTGCTGGCAGTACGCCTGGATATTGACATCCAGGCTGACCTTTAAGTCCCTTCCCGCCACCGGCTCCTGGCGGCTCTCCCCGATGCCGTTCTGCTCAATCCCGCGCGCATCCGTTGTCGTCAGGATTTTTCCGTTGATTCCTTTTAAAATTTCCTCATATTCCACCTCCAGTCCGATGATGCCCTGATTATCGCCTCCGGTGAAGCCGATAACGCGCGCCGCCAGCTTCCCTTTGGGGTAATACCGCTTGAAATCCTCATCCACTTTTACCCCCGCGTATCCGTACGACCGGATGGTATCACCCGTCTCCTTGTCCACATTCGTCTTGACACGCTCGATTGAAGACCGCTTCTCCACGCGTTTCCGCGCCGTCTCCTCCGAAATTCCAAGCTCTTTTACCAGCATCGCAATCACCGCCTCCGGCTCCTCAATCTGGCTGTGGATCACGGAAATCGTACAGACCGTGCGGTTTGCCGCGAGAACTTCCCCGTTTGCATCAAGAATCCGGCCGCGCGCCGCCTTGATCCCGCGCTCCCGCTCGTGCAGATCATCCGCCTTCTCGGAATAATAGACGGACCGGAACACACACAGATACACCAGCCGCCCGGCAAGTCCGACCATCATTCCCATGCAGAGTACCCACAGAAGAACCGTCTTTTTCCGGTGATACGTTTTGTTTTTACGCATAGAATACCCCATAGCCGAATCCATTATGATAACACTATATGGAAACTGCTATGGGGTTATGTCTTTTGTTTTTTATGTTTTTTTACTCTTCATTGATGAGATCCAGCTCGGCGTTTGTCAGACCGCCGTTCTCGATATTGCTGTTTTCAGCACTGTTTTCCGTATCGTCTTCCTGTACCGGTGCCGCTACGTTTGGATCATCCGTTCCTGTCTCGGAGCCTTCGCCCGTCACACCGTCCGTATCATCCGGGAATACGTTCAAATACGGCAGCAGTTCTGTGTAGATCTCTTTTACGATCTCCTGTGCCAGCACACTGTTCGCCTGATTTTCTACATCCGGCTCGTCCACAATCGCGTAAACAACAGCTTTCGGGTTTTCTACCGGTGCAAATCCGATAAAGGAAACGAGATATTTTCCATTGCCTCGCGGATACTTCTGTGCAGTACCTGTTTTTCCTCCCATCGTGTAACCGGCAACCTTTGCACTCTGGCCGCTTCCATCGGTCACGACTCCCTGGAGGAAACTTCTCATTTTATCGCTGATTTCCGCGGAAACCGTCTGACGCACCAGATTCGGCTCATTGCTCTCAACAACAGCTCCTGTGCTGTCCGTGATCGTCTTCATCACATGCGGCTGGTAATAATTGCCTCCGTTGATCAGAGAGGAAAACGCAGCTGCCTGCTGTACCATCGTCACGGTATAGCCCTGTCCGAATGTACTCGTTGCAAGCTCGGTCGGTCCCATAGTATCCTCCGTGTGAACCAGGCCGTACGCCTCACCCGGCAGGTCAATTCCTGTCAGACTGCCGAAACCGAAAATATCCTGATAGCGGAGAAATTCCGCTGCTCCCATCTTCTGTCCGATCTGCATCATACCAGCGTTGCAGGAGTTTTCCAGTACATCGGCCGGTGTCTGTACGCCATGTGTTCCCGGATAAGCTCCGCAGCGGATCATCTGCCCTGCAATCGTCTCAAACCCCTCACAGTCAAACAGGGTATCATCATCGATTACATCGAGGGAATATGCCGCCGCCACGTTCATCGGTTTTGCCGTGGAACCTGGCTCATATGCATCGGAAATACAGTAGTTTTTCCAGATGGCACTCAAAGCCTCCATTGTCTCGTTATCGTTCATCGCATCAATTTCTTCCTGTGAATAGAACGGTGTCAGATCTCTTGGATTGTTCAGGTCATACCAGTCGGAAGAATCCATACCAAGAATCTCTCCATTGTTCGGATCCATCACGACAACGCCGATATTCTTTGCCGCTTTTGTCTGACGGTTCGTCTCAGTGTCCGATTCGTCCGCGCCGTTCTGGACATGAATCCGCTCATTGTAATTCTCGATCGCCGTGCGGATGATCTTCTGAATATTTACATCAATCGTCGTAACCACGTTTTTGCCCGGCTGTGCCTCGATGATCGTCTGTTCCATATCCGCATCTTCGTTGTAATAGCCGAACTGGCGGCCATTCACGCCATTTAAGATACTGGAATAATACCCTTCGATTCCCCAGTCTGCCGTGTCTCCTGAATACGTAAAGCCGATCAGATCGCAGGCAAGTGAATTTAACGGATACGTTCTGTGGTAGGATTCCTCGAACCAGACGCCGCGGATGTTGGCACGGTATGCTTTTTCCGCCTGCTCGTTCTCATCGAGCTCCTTGTTCTTTTTGTCCGCGTACTCGTCCACATAGGCCTCAAACGCTTTTTTCGCGTCCATCGAGACCTCTCTGGCGAGAACCTGGTACTGGCTTTCTTTTGTCGTTTCGCCGGTCAGACGATCCCGGATATCCGTCTCGTCGAGTCCGAAGTATTCAACCAGTGCTGCTACGGTCGGATCGACGTACGGATGGGTATCGTTCTTTTCTTCATCTTTTACCGTCGTATTGGCAAGTTTACAGTCGAGAATAACGTTGTAAACCTTCTCACTCGTTGCCAGAATCGTTCCGTTCCGGTCGGTGATACTTCCCCGCTGGAATGGAATTGTCCTGCTGTCGTAGGACTGCTGCGTCTGGCTTAAAACCTGTCTTTCGTATTTTTCTCCCTTTGTGGCATTCACATACGTAATGTCAATCGCTAAAGCAACAAAAACCAGTATCACTCCCAAAAAGAGTGCTACCAGTTTTCTGCTCATACGCCCACTTGTCTTCCGTCTCCGGAATGCCCCGCTTCGTTTTTATTTTTTTCTGTTTACTCACGTTTTCACCTATTTCGCATCCGGAACATCCTGATACTGTCTCACATAGCTGTTTTCTGAATCATCGAAATAAATTACCTGGGACTCATCTGCATATTTCATGCCGAGCCGGTTCTGTGCTGCTTCTTTGACTGCCTCAAGATCTTCGGAGGCAACCGTTGTATTGTAATAGGCGTCATTGTCCGCCTTCAGATCGCTCAATTCTTTTTCTTTGCTGGTAATGTCTTCCGCCTGCGTGGTAACCACGGTCTGCAACTTGACATACGCAACACACGCCGCGATACACAGTGTGCAGACAATGGCAAGAAAAACAGCGTAGCCCGCGCTGATCTGTGTCGCCCGTGCCCGGTTTCTTCTTGTCTGGCTGCTCACACCCGATTTCAGAGGCCGTGCTTCTTTTGGTGCTTCCTGCGGCTGTGCTGCAAGACGCCGTACCGCACTTCCGTCCTCAAACGTATCTGGCGTATAACGTTTCGTTCTATCTGTCGAATTTACCCTTCCATCTGCCCGTCTGGCCATAACTTCTCTGTCTCCTTCGTGCCGAGCCGTCACACTTTTCGTTCAAAGACGCGCAGTTTTGCGCTCTTGGAACGGGATTTGTTTCCATTTTCCTCTTCTCCCGGCAAGATCGGTTTCCGAGTTACTACGGTTCCCTTGGACTTCTTTCCGCATACACAGACCCGGAAATTCCGGCGGACACGTACATGGATGCTCGTTTTTTCTGAAAATGTTTTTTACGATACGGTCTTCCAGAGAATGAAAGGTGATGACACAAAGTCTTCCACCGTCATTTAAGAGATCAATCATGCCGTCCAGTGACTCCGACAGAACGGTAAGTTCCTGGTTCACTTCGATACGGATTGCCTGAAAGGTTCTCTTGGCCGGATGGCCGCCCGTCGCCCTTATTTTTGCCGGAATCGAGCGCTTGATGATTTCGATTAACTCCCCAGTTGTTCGAATCGGCGCCTGCTGCCGGCTTACGCATATATTGTGTGCAATTTTTCTTGCAAAACGCTCTTCTCCATATTCATGGAGAATACGCGAAAGATTCTCTTCACTGTAATCGTTCACGACTTCGTACGCGGAAAGAGCATTTCTCTGATCCATCCGCATATCCAGCGGAACATCCTCACGGTATGTGAATCCACGCTCTGCATTATCCAGCTGATAGGATGAAACTCCAAGATCCAGCAGGATTCCGTCTACCCCGGTGACTCCGATTTCGGCAAGACGCGGAACCATATCGCAATAATTGCTGCGGATAATCGTGACCTGGTTCTGAAATGGTTCCAGGCGTTTACCCGCAGCAGCTATCGCAGCTTCGTCCTGATCTATGCCTATTAATCTCCCCGTGGCAGATAAGCGCTCACATATATGACTGGAATGTCCAGCGCCTCCCAACGTCCCGTCCACGTAGATTCCGTCCGGTTTTATCTTAAGGTTTTCAATGGTTTCATTCAGTAATACTGATGTATGCGAAAATTCCATGGTCATCTCCTGTATCCCAACGAAACAGATCAGATCACAATGCCCATCTCTTCCATTGATTCGGCGATGGCATCCATATCATCATAATTGCTGTTTTCGTTCCATTTTTCCTTGCTCCAGATTTCAATCCGGTTGATATTTCCGGTAAGGACTACATCTTTTTCCAGACCAGCAAATTCCCGCAGCGTTGCCGGTACGAGAATCCTCCCCTGCTTGTCCAGTTCACATGACGTAGCACCTGCTACAAAGAAACGGGAAAAAGTTCTGGCGTTTTTGTTTGTAAGTGGTAAGGCTCTCAGCTTCTCTTCAAAGGCAGCCCATTCGTCGTTTGGGTAAATGGAAAGGCATCCGTCCAATCCCTTCGTCAGTACAAACTCTTCTCCCAGCTGTTCTCTGAACTTGGACGGTATGATCAATCTTCCCTTCGCGTCAATCGTATGACTGTACTCTCCCATGAACATAATGAAAACCCTCTTATCACCTGAAATGGCGGTCTCCCCACGCACCACTTCATGTATCGCGCCGCAGCCAGACTGCCACATCCGCTCCACAACGCACCACTTTTCACCACTTTCTACCACTTATATTTTTATTCTATATCAACTCAGGGAAAATAGCAAGGTCTTTTTTCTATTTCATTTTTAAGATTTTCCCCAAAATGCAACATTTTTATGCGCATTTTCCGCCTTTTTTATACCAATTTTGTATCAAAAAAGAGAAAACCTTTTTTGCCGGTTTTCCCCTTTTCTGTATTTTTATTCTGTTTTTTTCACTGGTTTTATCCTTAAGAATGGACTGTCTCCCCACCGGATGATAATTTTTTCGTTCCATACCACCAGGATGGTACATCCCACCACAAGGCACCCCGAAAGGAGCTGGGAAACCGGAAGTCCCACCACCGGAAGCAGAAGCTGGTCGGTGCGGAGTCCCTCGATCCAGATTCTTCCAAGGCCGTATCCTATCAGATACATCAGGAACACTTCGCCGTTAAATTTTTCTTTTCCGAAACCAGAAAAGAAAAAGCAGGACACCCACATTCCATAAACTTTCATATAAAAAGGTGGGATGCACCTGAATATACTCGACGCCGTTTACCGTCACCACATGATCCCACATTTTCTGTGTGATTTCATTGGCACGGACCGCGGAAACCGGAAGCTGCATTGCAAACAGGTTGTTAGTGTAGTCACCGAATGCCTCACGGTTAAAGAAGTTTCCCCACCGTCCCATAATCTGACCGAACACGATGCTCATGCTCGCGGTATCCATCAGAAGGCTGAAGTTCTGTTTCTTCTTTCTGCTGTAAATCACCACCGCAATGCAGGCACCGATGATGCCGCCGTAGATGGCAAGTCCGCCTTGGCGGATGTTGAAAATACTCAAAAGATCATCCTTATAATAGTCCCAGGCAAATATAACGTAGTAAATCCGCGCCCCGAGAATACCGGCTGCGATGCCGATCATCGCAAGATCGAGGTACTGCTCCGGGTTCTGCCCTGTCCGCTTTGCCTCTCTTTGGGCAATCCAGATCGCAATCATCATACCGGTTACGATCACGATGCCGTAATAGGCGATGGAAAATCCGAAAATACTGATGTTTTTTCCCACATGGTCGAGATAGATCCCGAGATTGGGAAAATTAATTTCCATATCCATAACTTATATTCTCTCTTATTATTACTTATCAAACGTTGAAACGGAACAGGATGACATCGCCGTCGCGGACAATGTAATCTTTTCCTTCCATACGCACAAGGCCTTTCTCTCTTGCTCCTGCGTAGGAACCGCAGTCGAGCAGATCCTGATAATTGACAACCTCGGCTTTGATGAATCCGCGCTCGAAATCGGTGTGGATTTTTCCGGCTGCCTGCGGTGCTTTTGTTCCGACTTTGATGGTCCATGCACGGGTCTCATCCTCTCCTGCTGTAAGGAAGCTCATGAGGCCGAGCAGACGGTAGCTTGCTGCGATCAGTTTTTCCAGGCCGGACTCGGTAAGACCAAGATCCTCGAGGAACATTTTTTTCTCATCCTCTTCGAGTTCGGAGATTTCTGCCTCGATCTCGGCGCAGATGACGAATACTTCGCTGTTGTGCTCTTTTGCATATTCGCGGACGGACTGTACATAGGAGTTGTTTGCACCGTCGTCAGCGAGATCATCCTCTGCTACGTTTGCTGCGTAGATGACCGGTTTACTGGTCAGCAGGTTGTACTCTGCGATCCATTTCTCCTCGTCCTCGTTCTGCAGCTCCATCAGGATGGCATCTTTTCCGTCCTCGAGCAGTTTTTTCAGACGCTCCTGGAATTCGAGCTCTTTTGCTGCCTCTTTGTCCATTCTTGCAGATTTTGCAGTTTTGGAAATACGGCGCTCGAGTACCTCAAGGTCGGCGAAGATCAGCTCAAGGTCGATGGTCTCGATATCACGGAGCGGATCAATGCTGCCGTCTACGTGGATAACGTTCGGATCCTCGAAGCATCTGACAACGTGAACGATAGCGTCTACCTCACGGATATTGGCAAGGAACTGGTTTCCAAGTCCCTCTCCTTTGGATGCACCTTTTACAAGACCTGCGATGTCAACGAACTCGATGACAGCCGGTGTTACTTTCTTGGACTGATAGAAATCTCCGAGCTGCTGCAGACGCTTGTCCGGAACCGGCACGATGCCGACATTCGGGTCAATGGTACAGAACGGATAGTTTGCGCTCTCTGCTCCTGCTTTGGTCAGGGAATTGAAAAGTGTACTTTTTCCGACGTTCGGAAGGCCCACGATACCTAATTTCATAGTAATCTATATCTCCTTTGTTTTTATTTTTCGCTTCTTTTTCTGTTCGGGTTCTTTTTATGCACAAAAAGAGCCCAATGCAACTATAAATTATAGCACACGGGCTCTTTGATTTCAATGGATTTTAATCTCTTGACTGTACCATCAGAAGAATGCCGCCCTCGTACGATACATGCGCGGTCTCCTCGACGATCTCATTGCTCACGCACAGACCACCCGAAGTATTCGGCAGATAGTGATGGTCGAGCGGGTAGGCGAAGCCCTCCAGGGTGATGGATGCGACTTCCTTTTCCAGCGGGAAGAACGAAACGTACTTTCCGAACTGCTCTTCTTTCCGGATTTCAAATGAAGTTTCCACCGGAATCGTAATCAGATTGCGGCTGTCCACGATGTAAGCCGGAATTTTCTTCTCCCATGCCGTTTTCAGGTTCTGCACAATACTTAAGAAATGGTCAAGTCTTCCTCCTGTTGCTCCGAGGATCGTGATTTCACTGCTTCCCAGAACAATCGCCTGCTGAAATGCGATGTCCGTGTCCGTATTGTCCTTCATGGGATTAAATTCCCGGATCGGTGCGACATGGTTCTCCTTGTAATAATTTAAAATCTCCGGAGATAAACTGTCAAAATCTCCCAGAATATACGTCGGCATAATCTGGTAATGGTAGCAGAACTCCAGTCCCCGGTCTGCTGCCAGGATAATATCAAACTGCTGTTTCTGAAGATATGGGAAGGCAAAATCCGGTTCGATCATCCCTCCCGAAATAATACATGTTCTCACGTTTCCCTGCCTCTTTTTTCTGTCTTTTTGTATCTTATTCTGCCTTTTTGCTGTATGAAGAAATTTTTTCCTGCAGCTCGCGCACGTTCTGCTCGATATTGCTGCCAAATACAGCAGAGCCTGCCACGATGATGTTGGCACCTGCCGCAAGGACTTCATCGATGGTCGCGCGGTTGATGCCGCCATCGACCTGAATGTGCACATGCTCCAGTCCCTTTTCATCCAGCATTCTGCGAAGCGTACGGATCCTCTCCGTCGACTCCGGGATATACTTCTGGCCGCCGAAGCCAGGATAAACGCTCATAATCAGAATCATTTCTACCTGATCCATCACGTCCGTAACCGCAGAAAGCGGCGTATCCGGATTTACGGCAACTCCGGCATCTGCGCCTGTTTCATGAATCTTTTTCACGGTTTCTGCCAGATCGCGGCATGCCTCCGCGTGAACCGTGATCATATCCGCCCCGCAGCTTTGAAATTCTTCTACGTACCGCTCCGGGTCCTTTACCATCATATGAACATCAAAATACAGACTGCTTTCTTTTCGGATCGACTTTACCACCGGCATTCCAAACGAAATGGATGGTACAAACATTCCATCCATAATATCGATATGAAGCCACCGGCACTCTGCTTTCTCTACCCTTTGGATCTGTTCTCCGAGACGGTTGAAGTCTGCGGATAAAATAGAAGGTGCCAACTGATATACTCGGCTCATGCTAGTATCTCCTCTTTTCCTGTTCTTTCAGTTCTTCATAGAACATGGTATAGTTTTCAAATCTTTCTTTGCTGATATTTCCCTGTTCCAGTGCCTCTTTGACGGCACAGCCCGGCTCTTTTCCGTGGATGCAGCCGAGGAAACGGCATTTTCCTTCGTACGGATGAAATTCCGGGAAAAAGTTTTTCAGCTCCTCTTTTTCCATATCGGTTGTATAAAGCGAGCTGAACCCCGGCGTATCACACAGATACGTCTCATGGTCGATCGGGATCATCTGGGAATGGCGCGTCGTGTGTTTTCCTTTTTTCAGCTTTTTGCTGATCTCTCCGGTCTCCATCTGGATTTCTTTCTGCATCCGGTTTGTGATCGAAGATTTTCCGACGCCGGACGGACCGGCTACCACCGTTGTTTTCCCTTTCAGGTATGCTTCCACTTCCTGCATGCCCTGCTCTTTCGCTGCACTCACCGCAAAGACACGGTAACCGCAGTTCTCATAGACGCTTCGCAGATGGTCTGTGTAATCTTCCCCCGCAAGATCTCTTTTATTGAAACAGATTGCCGTCGGAACGTTCTGCTGTTCCATCATCACAAGAAAACGGTCCAGAAGCGTCAGGTTCGGGGTCGGATTTTCCAGCGCAAAAATCACAAGCGCCTGATCGATATTGGCCACTGCCGGACGGATCAGTTCATTCTTTCGCGGCAGAATCCGGGTCATATTTCCTGTTTTTTCCGCTTTCATCCAGAATCTCGATTTCCACAAGATCTCCGACGAGCGGTTTCTGGCCTTCCTTTCGGAAAATTCCTTTTGCTTTGCACTCATAAATGCCGGATTCTTCTACGTCTACGTAGTAGAATCCGGCAATTCCTTTCATAATCTTTCCTGTCATACTCAACCTTCACTCAACGGAACCGATGGGTACTGTGCAATTGCCTGATAACTTCCGCTCGAATCCATCTCATAGAAGACGATTCTTCCGGTAGAAGAAGCAGACGATGAAGCACTCCAGTTGGTGTTGACAGAATACGGCCAGCTCGTAATGGCCTGTCCGTCCATGACGGTGATGGAGGTCTCGTTTCCGTTTCCATCCTCCTGAATCAGCTCAATCTTTGCAATACCACCCTGATACTGATCCGGCGCACTTAAGGTCTGGCTGCAGGACCAGGTAACATCCGTAGCGGTATTTGCGCCCGGCTCTGCCGGTGTCGGGGTCGGTGTATTCTCATCCGGCGTTGTTGGCTGTGCACTTGGGCTGTTGACATAAATCGTAACGTCCGAACCTTTCTTCACTTTGGTTCCGATTGCCGGGTCAACCTCCATGACTTCACCCTCGGCCACCTTGCTGCTGGTTCCTGTTTTTACAATAATATTGAAATCGCTCAGGATTGATTTTGCAGTTTCCTCATCCAGACCGATCACATCACGGATTGCAATTTCTTCCGCGTCCTTTGATCCCTTGCTGACAACGAGGGTAACGGTGGATTCCGGTGCAACCTGGCTTCCTTCGGCCGGATCAACGGAAATTACGTATCCTTCGGCAACGGTATCGCTG
>ENA-OQOA01000092-OQOA01000092.1-human-gut-metagenome-genome-assembly--contig:-NODE-92-length-53644-cov-6.436310_pt1 | contig 53644 bp, 46 predicted proteins | sample MGYA00242633_ERZ504888 | MGnify/ENA primary metagenome ERZ504888 (study PRJEB26092, sample SAMD00036372) | human gut metagenome | host: Homo sapiens | study: EMG produced TPA metagenomics assembly of...
CGCCGTAGTCACCAACCGCTCCGTTGCCAGCCAGCTGACCGCCGAGCAGTTCAACACCTGCCAGACCATCAAGCAGATTAGCACCGGCGAGGAGTACGCCATCGCCATCAACCAGGGGCAACACCAAGCTCAAGAACGACATCAACCAGGCCATCAAGGACCTGACCGACGACGGTACCGTTGACGCCCTCATGGCTAAGTACAACATCAAGTAAATAGATGCTTGATTGCGCGTAGGCCCTTTCCGTTTTGCGGAGAGGGCCTTTGCGCTTCTCTCGACGGAGAGCGTTTCCGTCTCGTTTTGCCGGCAACTTCTACGATAGGAGCCACCTTGTCTCGATTGAACGAAGGGGCCATGGGTCGGCGTTTTCCGCTGCCCTCGATGCTCCAAAAACTAGCCTGCGCCCTAGCTGTGGCGCTCGCTTTGTTGTGCGCGGGGACAGCCGCGCCTTCGACCGCCCAGGCGCTCGAGACCGCAAAGATCACCGCGCGTCCCAATACCGGTTCGGGCAGCGCTGTGGTCGGCGGCACTGAGACGCGCATTACCTGGGAGGTTCAGGCCGATGCCGACGAGGAGCTGAGCGGTCTTTCGCTGACGTTTGTCGACGGCACGACGTTTGGTACCGATGACACGCGATTGACGATGCTCTCGGGCGAGGACCTCATGGATCGTACGCCCATGAAGCCCACGTGCAAGGCTGACGGCCAGACGCTCAAGATCGACTTTGGCGAGACGGCGCCTGCCGGCGGCTTTTTCCGTGTCGAGGTTTACGGCGTGACGTTTCCCGTCGAGGGCGGCGATGAGGCCTTTAGCGGAACCTATACGCTTGCCGACGGTTCGACCAAGAAGATTTCCAAGATTCCTTCCGTCGAGATCAAAGGCGTGACGGCCTTTGACAACTTCCTGGCCGATCTTAAGGAACAGCCGTGGGTCGAGGCATGGAACTCCAATATGTTCCTGCGCCTGTTCTTGAACCCGGTCATTTTGGTCCAGAGTCTGCCGATCGTCTTTAAGGGCTTCCTTATGTCGCTCTCGATCGTGCTTGTGGCGTTTCCGCTGGCGATCCCCTTTGGCTTTGCCCTGTCGCTCATGCGCATCTCCAAATCGCGCATCTTGCGCTGCCTTGCCGGCATCTACGTGAATATCATCCGCGGCACGCCGGCATTCCTGCAGATCTATATCGCGTTCTTTGGCCTGCCGCTTGCCGGTGTCAAGGTTGACGACTACGTCTTGGGCGTTATCGTCATGGCCATGAACTCGTCTGCGTACCTGTGCGAGATCTTCCGCGCCGGTATTCAGTCGATCCCCAAGGGTCAAAACGAGGCTGCTCGCTCGCTGGGCATGAATGCCTTCCAGACGCTGCTCTACGTTATGATTCCGCAGACGTTCCGCAATGTCCTGCCTACGCTGACCAGCGAGTTTATCCTGCTCTACAAGGATACGTCGCTGCTCGCCGCCGTGGGCGTGGTCGAGATCGTCATGAACGCCCGCACCATCGTGGCAACGACGGGCTCCATTACGCCGTATGTGGTTGCCGCCCTGTTCTATCTGGTCATTACCCTGCCGCTTGCGCGCTTGGTGAGCGGTCTCGAGGCGAGGCTGCTGGGTACGGCCGAAACCAAAAAGAAGCGTCCCACCAAGAGCGCCGGACAGGTTGTCGCGACGCCCGCCGACCATATCGCTGGTCTGTAAGGAGGTTCTATCATGAGCGAAACCAATAACTCGAACGAGGTCGTCGTCAGCATCAAGAATCTCCAGAAGGCCTTTGGCGATAACGTGGTCCTGCGCGACATCGATCTAGATGTGCGCAAGGGTGAGGTCGTCGTAGTCCTGGGCCCTTCGGGTTCGGGCAAGTCGACGATGCTTCGCTGCATTAACCGTCTTGAGGAGCCCACGAGTGGTTCGATTGTCGTCGAGGGCGTGGATGTGTGCGCCAAGGGCGTTGACCTCAATAAGGTGCGTACGCACTTGGGCATGGTGTTTCAGCAGTTCAACCTGTTCCCGCACCTGTCGGTCAAAAAGAACGTCATGCTTGCGCAGCAAAAGGTGCTCAAGCGCAGCAAGGAAGAGGCCGAGAAGATTGCCATCGAGGAGCTGACCAAGGTCGGCCTGGCCGAGCGCATCGATTTTATGCCGAGTCAGCTTTCGGGCGGTCAGCAGCAGCGCGTGGCCATCGCCCGTGCCCTGTCGATGAATCCGCACGTGATGCTCTTTGACGAGGCCACGTCGGCGCTCGATCCTGAGCTTGTCCGCGATGTATTGGGCGTCATGCGCGACCTGGCACGCGACGGCATGACCATGATCGTCGTGACCCACGAGATGGGCTTTGCCCGCGATGTTGCCGACCGCGTTGTCTTTATGGACGGCGGCGTTATCGTGGAAGAGGGCACGCCGAGCGAGGTCTTCGACCACCCCAAGAGCGAGCGCACCAAGGCGTTCTTGGGCAATATCTCGTAGCCGCTTTATATGACTGACATAGCAGAAAACGGGAGCCGGATGTGATCCGGCTCCCGTTTTTGTTGGGACGCGAATGTGTTTTGGCGCAGAGCGCGTTACGGGCGGAGCTCATTGCCGCTAGGCGAGCTCGGCTCCAAGTGCGCGACAAGCCGCCTCGCCCTCATCGTCGGGGGCGTCGTAGCAAATGACGGAATCGACGACGTTGACACCTGCCTCGTCGGCATCCGCCTTCCAGTTGTCCATCCATTCGCCCTCGGCCCACGAGTAGGAGCCAAAAAGGACGACCTTCTTGTCGCCGAGGGCTTCCTTGACCTCATCCCACATGGGCTGGAACTCATCGTATTCAAGCTCCTCGGAGCCCATGGCGGGGCAGCCGAAGGCGAAGGCATCATAGTTTGTGGCCTTGCCGGCAGAGAAGTCGGCGCAGGGGATGACTTCGGCCTCGGCGCCCGCGGACGTGGTGCCTTCGGCGACAAAGTTTGCCATGGCCTCGGTGTTGCCCGTGCCGCTCCAATAGACGACGGCGATCTTGCTCATGTTGAGTCCTTTCGGTTGTGCGGCGTGCGGCCGCGGTTTGTACGTTCTATCGGGTCGCCTGGGCAAGTTGCGCCAAGCTGCAGCCCTGCTGATAGATATACGTGAGGTATTGCGTGCAGGCGCGATAGGAGTCGAAGGTCGTGAGCGCCTGCTCGACATTCGTGTAGACCTTCCAGGCGCCAAAGACCTTGTAGTTTTCGCCATGCTGGACGATAAACTGATGCACGTCTTCGTAGGGATAGCCCAAAAAGTAGCCAATTTCGTGGGGGAACTCGCAGGTGCAGCCGTTGTCGCAGTGTGCTTGATGGTCCAATGCGCATCGGGTTTGGCCGCATGCGCATTCCGCGGCGTTATTGCTTGCGAGCGTGATGCGCGATGCCAGATGCACAAGACATGCCGAGAGGTTGCCGGTGTCGTAGCCCTCCTTGGTGAGTGCCGTTTTGGCGCGCGGGTCAGCAAGATAAGTGGCGAGGCTATTGGGCCGACATGCGTATACGAGCGCCCCGCAGGGGCGCCAGACCAAAACGCTCAGATGGATGCCGAACGGATTAAGCTCGTGATTGCACTGAGCGATAACGTTGAGCAGATGTGCTCGGCGATCCTCGATCGCCGCAGTTGCACTCGAGCCGTTTTGATCGGCATAGACTCCTGGATAGGTAAAGAGCGATGCCGGCTTGATGCCCGCAAGCATGGGAGAGCAGTTGCGAACAACCGCCGCCTGAAACGTTGGAATGTCTATAGTTCGAGTCATGACGCCACTGCTGTCCTTTCCTGTTAGCCTAGGAAAACTTATACACGAAAGTAAGCCTTGGTCAACTAAAAAGTTTGAAGAGGGAAACTAATTGACTGAACTGACATGAGTTTGGAGTAAGATGGGGCACCCCACGGGGTATCTCTGAAATGGACCGTAAGGAAGGGGAGCGTATGAGTGACTTGCTCAACCCTGCGAATCTCATCGTGCTGGCCGTCATTGCCGTCGGCATGTTTTTGGGCTGCGTCGCATTGCCGCATCGACACACGGGAAGAGTTGTTGCAGCGATGGTACGAGCGGCAAGAAGGCCAAAAAGGTTGTTGTGGTGGATACCGATGCGTCGCACTATCCCTATAGCGATGAGCTGCTCATCGGCGGCATGAGCTGTGACGGCTGCGCTCAGAACGTAGCCAATGCCCTCAATGCGCTGGACGGCGTGTGGGCAACGGTAACGTACGCGGACCACACAGCACGCGTACGCTCGAAGCGCCCGGTTGATCGCGACACACTCGAGTCGGCGGTGAGGGGCGCGGGCTATTACGTTATGAAAATGTAGGCGTTGCCCTCTCCGGTGGATACCGGCCTCCTGCCCATTGTGACTATCGGCATCCAAAAATTTGCGCAAAAAATAACCTTTAGATGCGGCAAAAGTGGAGTTTGGTGACGGTTCGCGCGGAATTCGCTACCAATCGAGCATCTATTAACCCGTCCAAAAAATTACAGGTGTATATTTATACGATGATTATTGCTGTGCTCAGATTGCAATTAGCCGTGGACAGAAATGAAGAATGCTAAAACTGGGCTTAAGGACAGGGGAGGCTATAGCCTTATGAGACGAGTGGGAACACTTGGCTTGGTGGCAGCGCTTGCCGCTATCTTGGTATCGCCGCTGCCGGCGCATGCCGAAGATGCTTCGGGTGCCGTTACCTACAATGCGGGAAATGGGTATTCCTTTGAGAAGCTCTCACATCCTACGGTAGTAACGTCGCAGCCGGATGGTATCGTCGACTACCAGGGTAACGGTGCCGTTGCCGTTCCGGGCGCCGACGGTAACACAGCCAACAACGAAGGCGATCGCGGCCAGAGCTACACTTGGGCGGCTGCGAGCTATGGTGATTGGCTTTATGTGGGCACCTGCTATGCGGCGATGGGCAACACGCTGACGCTCATGAACGGTACGCTGGGCGATTCCTTTGATGCCGAGACCATGCGCCTGACGCTGGAGGCCATGTTTAACGGCACCTTCTTCTATGGACAGCAGAAGGAGGACGGCACGGCCGACAAGGACAGCGGCGGCATCTTGGTCAAGATCAATACCAAGACCGGTGAGACCAAGTTGCTGCTCTCTGAATCGCTCAACGGCGTCGGTCCTTTGTTCCGCAATGCCGTGAGCTATAAGGGTAAGCTTTATTTCTGCGGCAGCGTCAGGACCAATGGCGGCAAAAGCGGCCTGCCTGCTGTATATGAGATCGATCCTAAGACGGATGATTGGAAAGTTGTCTATCAGGGCCTTTCGAGCGCGGACGATTACCGCGATGCCTACAAGCAGGGCATTTCTACCGGTATCCGCGGCATGTGCGTCCATGATGGACAGCTCGTCATCAGCAATGTGGGTAAAGCGGGCAATGAGTTTGTGGCGACAATCCTGACGTCATCTGACCCCTCGAAGGGCCAGGCTAGCTTCACCGAGATTGCTAACTCGAAGACGCTGTTTGGCTATCCGGCGATTCACTATCAGGACAGCATCTACGGCGGCGCCATTTGGGATATGGTCTCGTACAATGGCCATCTCTATGCCACCATCTGCACCGGTACGCCCGAGAACGCTCCCGATGATAATTCCATGCGGTCGTTTGCCATGGTTCGTGGCGACAAGAACGCCGACGGCAGCTATGAGTGGACTTCCATTGTTGGCGATAAGGATGCGACCGATCCAAAGTGCCGTGCAAAGTACTGCTTTGGCATCGATCCTGCCCGCACCCGTTCTGGCGCTGCCAACCTCATCGTCTACAACGACTACCTCTATATCGGTGAATACAACGACGAGGAGATTGCTCTCGAGCGCATCCTGTTCAACAAATCCAACACCGAAGAGGGCGGCAAGAGCGGCATGGGCGGCGTTGACTGCTCGTTTGTGAATGCCAATCTTGAGCAGTCGGTTAACATCTATCGCATGGACAAGAACGAGAACATGGAGCTCGTCGTTGGCGATCCCACCGTCATGTTCCCCGAGGGCGGTATTTCCGGCCTGGCTTCGGGCTTTGGCCGAAACGAGAACCAGTACATTTGGCGCATGCAGAAGTTCGACGGCAAGCTGTATATCGGCACCTTTGATACCGCGAGCCTGCTTGAGCCGATCGGCCAGTTCTCCAATGGCGACATTATCGATATGACGCCCGAGGAGTGGAACTCTCAGGTTCAGCGCCTTAGGGACCTGCTCGATCACCTGCTCGACAAGAAATCGCCTGACGACCCCATCGTTCCCGTGAACACGCCTGCGGACGATGATTCAAACGAGGCCGTCGAGGTCGATGACGAGAAGGCTGAGGCCGTCGAGGCCGATGACGAGAAGACCGAGGTCGCTAAGGGCTTTGGCGACCTGAGCGATGCGCTGGAGGATGCCGCGGGCGATCTTTGCGATCAGGCCGCGACGATGTCCCAGGACGTTGAGGACGACGCCGCTTACGTCCAGAAGATCGATGGCGAGATCGCGTACTTCAAGTCCTTTGCCGACCAGTATCAGGACATGCTCGATAGCTATGAGAGCCTGAAGCAGCAGTACGAGGATGCCTATGGCACCGAGCTGCCGGGCGATATTCAGGATGCGCTCGATAAGCTGCTGAGCGAGGAGAACCTCAAGAAGCTGCAGAGCGTGCTTACGTGCATGTACTACCTGCGCGATGCCGAGCGCGGCTTTGATATGTATGTGACCGAGGACGGCGTGAACTTTACGACGCTGACGACCAATGGCTTTAACGATCCGTATAACCATGGTCTGCGCACCTTTGCGGTGACCAACCAGGGTCTGTGCCTTGGTACCGCCAACCCGTTCTATGGCTGCCAGGTTTGGATCCAGCGCAAGGAGAATTCGGAGAATCCGATTGATCCCGGTACTCCGGATCCGACGAAACCCACCAATCCTTCGCAGCCGGGTGGCGGCGATCAGCCTGGTGGCAGCCAGACGGGCGGCAACGACCAGTCGAGCAGCACCACGACCACCGTCACGACGGCCACTAAGAAGACTCCGAAGGACGGCTCGCTGCCTCACGCTGGCGACTCGACCCTCACGCTGGTCTTGGGATTGCTGGTTGCAGCTGCCGCGGTGCTTGGCATTGCCCTCGTCTTGCGCAAGCGTTCTTGTCGCTAGGCGCGTCCGCGCAGCTCGATGTTTTTGATATCGTCGAAGTCGATGGCGATATCCCTGAGTTTGAGCAGCTTGAATGCGGGTAACACTTCGTCGAGAATGCCCGTGCGGCTACGATAGCCGTACATATCGTAATAGGTGACGCGCACCAGGTCGCCGCGTTTGAGGCCCTCGAGCTTTTTCGAAAGCTCGAGGGCTTTTTCTTCCGTGAGTTCGCATTTGGGCTCAACAGTGATCTCTTGTTTGCGCACGAGCTCGTAGTATCCCGTGAGGGCGGCAAAGGGCATAAACTGTGCGGCACGGCCGGCGCGGACGGCGCCGTTGGCGGTGAGCTTGGGGTCGGCGGATCGACGTCTTCCCTCGGGGTCCGCTAGACGTTCAAAAGGCGTCGGTGGCCGCATCGGCTGTTGTTGGGACTTAGGCACGATGTCCTCCTACCTGATCGTTGCGTTCGCGTGCGGTGGCGCCGGCGGTGAAGCTTAATCCCTTGACGAGCGCGTTCTTGCCGTACTTGCCCTTCACGGCCAGGACGGCGCGCGCCAGGTCGCGCTCGCGCTCATCGGCCTTAACATCGCTGAACAGGTCGATAGTGGCAAATTCCTCGGGCACCAGATTGCCAAATCCCAGGTTGATGCGCTTGACCGGTCGTTTGGGATCGACAGTCTGCGCCCAGAGCTCATCGAAATAGCCCATGATCTTCTTAAACGAATTGGTGCGCTCGGGCAGCTTGCGCGAGGCGTTGGAGTGCGCAAAGAGCGCGGCATAGCCACCACGCGGCTTGCCGCCGTGTTCGCCCACAAAGATGCCGTCAATCGCCTGTGCCTCTCGCACCAAACGTCGGCGTTCGTCATCGCGCTGGACGGGCTTGGGCGCGCGGGGTGCGAGCTTGGGGCCGGCGGTTGCGGCGGGTTCGATGCTCGACGTGCTCGAACGCAAATGCCCGCATCCGTCTACATATTGCGCTGTGCCGCTGGCGTCGAGGCGGCGTATGTCGGCGCGCTCGCTCGCGTAGCCTACAAAGAGCGAGATGCTGTTGCACACCACGTGCTTATCGACTAAGTCCAGCACAGCGTTGTCGACCATCTCGCGCAACACGGTGTAGGCTTGCTCATAGGCATAACCCTTCGATAGCACTTGCCCCGTGGTTGTTGAGGTTGCCTGCGGGCGATAGGCCTGAATATCGGCGATAGTTGTCGGCTCGCGCCCAAAGGCGTGGTCGATAAGATACTCGGCATTGACGCCGAGCTCGTCGTAGAGCAGGTTTTCGTCGAGCGCCGCGACGCCCATCAGATCGTAGACGCCGTATTTTTCGAGTCGTGCTGCCACGCCGGGCCCAATGCCCCAGATGTCGGTGATGGGGCGATGGGGCCAGATCTCCTTGCGAAAGGTCTCGTCGTCGAGTTTGCCGATGCGGCTGGGTACGTGCTTGGCGGTAATGTCGAGTGCCACCTTGGCCTGGAATAGGTTGGGGCCGATGCCAACCGTTGCCGTGATGCCGGTGCGCGCCAGGACCTCGTCGCGCAACATGCAGGCGAAGCCTTCAGCGTCGGTATGGTAGAGGTCCAGATAGGGTGTCACGTCGATAAAGCATTCGTCGATGGAGTAGACGTGCACGTCTTGCGGACTCACGTATTCCAGATAGATACCGTAAATTTGCGCCGACACCTCCATGTAGTGCTGCATGCGCGGTATGGCCTTGATGTAGTCGATGCCGTCGGGAATTTCGAACAGACGGCAGCGATTGTGTATCCCCAGGTCCTTCATGGCCTGTGTGATGGCGAGACAGATGGTCGTGCGCCCGCGCGATTCGTCGGCAACGACCAGGTTGGTGGTGAGCGGGTTGAGCCCGCGGTCAACGCACTCGACGCTAGCGTAGAACGTCTTAAGGTCGATGCAGACATAGGTGTGACGCTCGTGCCCCACGCGTCCTCCCATCAAACACATGTTCTTATCGAATACATGTTCGATAATACCCGCTTGTGCGGACATCGTCAAAACCTGTCCCTTTTTGGTCGGTCGCCGTTTGGGGGCGGATTGGCAACGCTCGCTGATTACGGTCTTGACCTGCGCTAGAATAGGGGCATCTGATTATCCGGGCGCATGGAGGTATGCGCCCGTATGCTGAGGAGGACTTTATGGCAACTGTTGCCGCACCTATCGACGCTACGTCGACCGCCGCTTGGAAGGCGCTCGAGGCCCATCAGGAGAAGCTCGAGGCCGAGGGCATCGACCTCAAGGCATGGTTCGCTGCCGATCCCGAGCGTGTGAACAAGCTGAGCTTTGACGCTGGTGACCTGCACTTTGACCTGTCCAAGAACCTGGTGACCGATGAGACCGTCAAGCTGCTGTGCGATCTTGCCCGCGAGGTGAAGCTCGAGGAGCGCCGCGACGCCATGTTCTCCGGCGAGCACATCAACACCACCGAGGACCGCGCTGTTCTGCACACCGCGCTTCGCCGTCCGGCAAGCGAGAAGGGCCAGCTCATCGTTGACGGCCAGGATGTCGTCGCCGACGTGCACGAGGTCCTCGACCGCATGTATGCCTTCGCCGAGCGCGTTCGCTCCGGTGAGTGGAAGGGCGTAACCGGCAAGAGGATCGAGCACCTGGTGTCCATCGGCATCGGTGGCTCCGATCTGGGCCCGGTCATGGCCTACGAGGCTCTGCGTCCCTACGCCGACGCCGGTATCGACTGCCGCTATATCTCCAACATCGACCCCAACGATCAGGCAGAGAAGCTCAAGGGCCTCGATCCCGAGACCACGCTCGTGATTATCGTCTCCAAGACCTTCACCACGCTCGAGACCCTCACCAACGCTCGCGAGGTCAAGACCTGGATGCTCGAGCAGCTCAAGGCTCAGGGTGCCATCGACGGCTCCGAGGAGCAGAACGCCGAGGCTGTGGCAAAGCACTTCGTCGCCGTTTCCACCGCACTCGAGAAGGTTGAGGCCTTCGGTATCGACCCCGCCAACGCCTTCGGCTTCTGGAACTGGGTTGGCGGCCGCTATTCTGTCGACTCCGCCGTGGGCCTGTCGCTGATCGTCGTCCTCGGCCCCGAGCGCTTCCAGCAGTTCCTCGAGGGCTTCCATGCCATCGACGAGTACTTCTGCAACACGCCGCTCGAGAGCAACGCCGTCGCGCTGATGGGCCTGCTCAACGTCTGGTACGTCAACTTCTTCGGCTCCAAGAGCCACGCCGTGCTTCCGTACTGCCAGTATCTGCACCGCTTCCCGGCCTACCTGCAGCAGCTGACCATGGAGTCCAACGGCAAGCACGTCCGCTGGGACGGCAGCGCTGTGACCTCCGATACCGGCGAGATCTTCTGGGGCGAGCCCGGCACCAACGGCCAGCATGCCTTCTACCAGCTGCTGCACCAGGGCACTGTGGTGGTTCCGGCCGACTTCATCGCCTTCGCTAACACTGCCAACCCTGCGACCGATAGCGGTCAGGACGTGCATGAGCTGTTCCTGGGCAACTTCCTGGCCCAGACCAAGGCGCTCGCCTTTGGTAAGACGGCCGACGAGGTTCGTGCCGAGGGTACGCCCGAGCAGATCGTCCCGGCCCGCTGCTTTGAGGGCAACCGTCCGACGACCTCGATCTTCGGCGACACGCTGACCCCGTTCGCACTCGGCGAGCTCATCGCCCTGTACGAGCACATCACGTTTGTCGAGGGCACGGTCTGGGGCATTGACTCCTACGACCAGTGGGGCGTCGAGCTCGGCAAGCAGCTTGCCAAGCAGATCACCCCGGCCTTCCACGACGACGCCGCCAAGGCCGAGCAGGACGCTTCGACCCAGGCGCTCATCGAGTTCTACCGCGCTCACCGCAAGTAGTCGCTGCTGTTAACGCATCGCGCCTTATAGTCAGGGGCCCGTATCCTATCGGATGCGGGCCCCTTTGCTTTGCCGTGGTCCCGGGGCGCACGGCCCTTGCGGAACATCGCCGGGGCGCCGCGCGCTGCGAGAACCCTGCGCCTAGATCTCGGCCTCCGCATGGTCTCGCTGCGCCTCGGGCAGCTCCCCGTAGAGCGGATGGTCTTCGAGCCTAAAGCGCTCGACCTGTTCGGGAGTGCGACCGCGTACAAAGAGCCACGAGCGATCGATCGGCGTCGCCATGAGCGTGCTGGGCAGTGCGTCGGCGCGGTCGGAAAACACCCGGGCGCTCTCGGGATCCTGGAACGCCAGCACCAGATGCGTGTCGCAGTTGCCCATGATGGAGCGAGCTCGCGCCTCGCCGTAGAGCGCATCGAGCTGGTTGGTCGACTGCAGCAGCAGCGTTGCCCAGATGTTGCGGCTTCGGATAATCGAGAGCACGTTGTCGATCTGGGGGATCTGCAGATTTGCGAAGTCATCGAGCATAAAGCGCACGGGCACGGGCAGGCTGCCGTCGGGCTGCCTATCGGCTTCGCGAATGAGGCCCATAAACGCCTGCGTAATAAAGAGGCCGGTCAGCGGATCGAGATTGCGGTCAATATCGCTTACGGTTACAAACAGGGCGCAGGGGGTGTGTCCCATGGAAGCGAAGTCCACCTGATGGCACTCACGATAGAGCTGTGCCGCACCGTCGAATCCCAGACACATGACCTTTTCGGCAAGGATGCCGACGATGCTCGCGTGCATGCGCTCGGCATTTTGCGTAATGGCGTAGCGCCGCCATAGCGAGAGGGCATAGCTTTGGGGGTCGGTCGTGATCAGATCGTCAAACAATCGGGCCGTGGCACCGTCCTGCAGGTGCTCGATCAGCTTGATGACCGAGCTGATCGTCTGCTCGTCGGCGGGTAGCTGTTCGGTGACGTAGGCGATAAGACACGACAGCAGGTTTGCCGCCGCATGATCCCAAAAAGGCTGGTTGTTGTCCTCGATGGGGCAGATGGCCTTTGCCACCGAGAGGATGTCCTGCTGGTTGGGCCTGCCGTCCGCCTTGCGGCGAATGTGCCTCAGGGGGTTGTAGCCGCAGCGCTCGATGCCGGGCGCAAGGGCCGGGACGGTGTTGAGGTCGGCGAAGTTGAGGCATTGCACGCGGTAACCGTGGGCTGCCAGCACGGGTCCCACTTCGCGACAGAGCGTGCCTTTGGTGTCGAGCACGATGTAGCTTGCGTTCATTTGCAGCAGGTTGGGCTTGAGGACGTTTCGGGTCTTGCCGGCTCCCGAGGGGCCGATTACAAGTGCGTTGTTGTTGAGTCCCGTTTGGCGGGTGTCGCAGGAAAGCGTTCGATCCTTGGCGAGGATGGTGGACGATGCGGACTCAGATGCGGCGAGGCGGCTGGCGAGGTTAGACATGGGCGACCTCCTTGGTGGTCGAGAGGATTTCGTGGGCAAAGCCGAGCTCGACGGCGCGCTTGGCCGAAAGGTAGGTGTCTTTTGCAGTGAGGGACTGGATGCGCTTGGGCGTGAGGCCGCTGCGGTCCGAGAGGATTTGCGTGAGGGTCTTGCGGGTCTGCATGAGACGCCGGCTGGTTTCCTGCAGCGCAAGTGCCGAGCCGCCTGCCCCCTGGGGGATCAGCGGGTCGTGAATCATGAGCTCTGCATGGGGCGCCATACGGCGATCGTCGCCGCCCATAAAGATCACGGCGCCCATGGACGCGGCGAATTCCAGGCAGACGGTGCGGATGGGGCACGATGCGAGGCGCATGGCGTCATAGATCGCGAGACCCGATCGCACGCTTCCGCCGGCGCTGGCGACAAATATGGTGATGGGGCGGCTGGGGTCGGTGGCATCGAGCAGGCGGATCTGCTGGCATAGGTCGTGGGCCATCGGGGTTTCGATGTTTCCCATGACGGAGAGCTCGCGACGGGCGAGCATCTCATCGTAAATGCTGGTGAGCGTGATACCTCGGGCGGATTCACGCATGGTGAGGGGGCTGATGATGGGGGAATGATTGGTGTCCATGAGGACTCCTTTCTGTTGGTTGTGTTGTGGAATAGGATTGTTGCCCGCGGAGGGGCTGGCGGGCTACAGGGTTCGTCCGAGCCTGAGATCGAGCTCGGTTGTGGGGCAGGCTGCCTGTTCGTGCGGCTCGCAAGCGCCAAGGGCTCCAAAGCGATGGAGCGTTGCGGCGGGCGTGGTGTAGGCGAGCCGCAGCTGATGCTCGACAGGGGCACATCCGTCATTTTTGTAATGAGCCGCGTAGTACTGCGCGATGCTGGCGTTCATCTCGCTGCCATTGCGATGGCGCTCAAACTGGCGTCTGCAGGTCTCGATGATCTTTGCTACCGACTTGGGTGCCGTCGCGGGAACAAGGGCGAGATAGCCCTCAAATAGCTCGTTGATGCTCAGGAGGCACAGCAGGTCGATCAGCGTCCTTATGGCTGCTCCCTCGGCAGAAAAGTGCGCGGTCATGCGGTTATATCGGTTGCGGTCGACGATGGCCGCATGGGGTCTTGGAGTTTTCTGCCCCGTGATCCCGGGCTTTTGCCGCGCCTGTGTATTGAGCTCGACGTTGCAGCGCTTGAGGCCGTCCAACGGAAGGAACATTGCGGTGCGCAGGGTGTTCCGCTTGCTTTCGAGTTCATGACGCTCGTCGGGTTCCCATTCGAGTTTGAGTTTCGTGTCGAGCGCCGTAAGCATATGGGCTAGGCAGCCTACGGTAAGAACGTACGAATCGTTGTCGCGTTTTGGGGCATAGGGGTCTGTCAGCTTGCGAATGTCGGGGTCGCCCATGATCTTTGTGCAGCGCTTCAGCAGTTGAGGGTGGTCGGCCAAGATCGTCGCGAGCGGTAGCGACGCGTAGTTCTTGATGGTCGCGGCGGCAAAGGCGGCGTCATATTCGTTTGCATACGCTCGCTCAATGCGGGCATCCAGAATGCTTTTCTTATCGCCGTTTTCAGCGTGGTGGTTTGTCATAGCTTCTCCAATCGGTTGATGTTCGTGCTGTTTGTTGATGTGTTGGTTGTCGTGAGTGATGTGCTTGCCGTGGGTGATGTGCTGACGTTGGGGTGCTATGCGGTTTTCAATGAGCCCGTGAGGCAGTTGCTGCAGGGGCGGGATGGAACGGCCCATGCAAGGCGGAAGGCATCGTGCTCAAAATCGAGACAGCAATGCCCTGGGTGCCTCACATGTGGCAGTTACCTCATTAAGTTGTCATTGCGTTTGGGGTTGTACTTTGCCGATCTTCCTTCTCTTACACGCTGAAAACTGAAACTTCATATGCTCGATCTACTTAAAACCGCAACGGCGGTCTTTTATCAACTTATATGTCGGAACGCGTCTTTACAAGTACTTTTTTGCCTTTGTTTCAAATGGGGTGGTTTTGCAACCGTCATACGCGCGCTGTGCGAACGTGCCCGGCTCGGATAAGATAGTGCGCGATAAAAACGATGCAAGGAGGCACATATGGCAATCAAAGCCATCGCAATGGATATCGACGGTACGCTCACCAACGATCAAAAGGTCATTAGCCCGCGTACGCGCGAGAAGCTGCTCGCGGCGCAGGAGTCGGGCATTAAGCTCATCTTGGCTTCGGGTCGTCCCGCATGGGGGCTGCACGCCTTGGCGCAGGAGCTCGACCTTCAAAACCATGACGGTCTGCTGGTTGCCTTCAACGGCGCGCATGTGGTCGATGCCCAGACCGATGAGGTGCTGTTCGACCAGGCGATGCCGGTCGATGAATTGCATCGCCTGATTGATCATCTGCGCAACTTTGATGTGATCCCCATGATTTCGCTCGGGCGTGACCTGCATGTAGAGGACTCGTATCGCTGCATGATTACGCTGCCGAACGGCTCGCAGAAGAACATCGTCAAGTATGAGCGCGATGCGTGCGACCTTAAGATCCGTGAGGTCGAGAGCTTGCATGAGGTCGTGGACGCTTATCCCGTGGACAAGCTGCTGACGGCGGGCGACCCGGCCTACCTACAGGCGCATTACGAGGAAATGTATGCGCCCTTTACCCAGACGCTTTCGGGCATGTTTACGGCCGACTGGTACTTTGAGTACACGGCGCCCTGCATCGATAAGGCTCGTGCGCTCGAGGGTGCCCTGCCCAAGCTCGGTATCGATGCCAGCGAGGTCGTCTCGTTTGGCGACGGCCAGAACGACAAGTCCATGATTGAGTGGGCCGGCACCGGTGTTGCCATGGACAACGCCGTCGATGAGGTTAAGGCCGTGGCCCAGATGGTGACCGCCAATAACAACGAAGATGGTATTGCAGTGGCGCTGGATAAGCTGCTGGGTTAGAATCGCCGATTAATGCATGGTTCGGGCGCCTGCTCGCGGGCGTCCTTTTGTTAGGGAGGGTGCCGTGTCCGCATTTCCGTTCGATGCCGTTATCTTTGACATGGACGGCGTCATTGTCGATACCGAGTATTACTACCTGGGCGAGACTGCCGCGTTTGCCAAGGAGCTTGGGCTTAATCTGACTCAAGAGGAGTTGAATGGGCAGGTCGGTACCTCGCATCAGTTCTTCCTGCATATGCTGGTCGATTGGTTTGAGCGTGCCGGTAAGGGGCATTTCACTGGCGAGGAAGCGTTGGCCCGTTGGGACGAATGGGCGCATAAGCGTCCGCGCGACTATCAGGCTTTGATTAACCCAGGCGCCGTGGATACGATTCGAGAGCTGCCGCGCCGTGGCGTTCGCGTGGCGCTTGCCAGCTCGTCTCCCATGGATAGCATCGAGGAAGTACTCAATGCGTGCGGGCTGGCGGATGCCTTTGAGTATGTTGTGAGCGGCGAGCAGTTTAAGGAGAGTAAGCCCGAGCCCGACATCTACCTGCATGCGCTTGACCTGCTGGGGCTGCCCGCGAATCGCTGCTGCTGCGTTGAGGATTCCGTTCCGGGCATTACCGCGGGTAAGCGAGCCGGCCTGACGGTCATTGCCAAGCGCGAGGAGCGCTTTGGCTTTAGCCAGGATGCCGCGGACAAGATTATCGACCAACTGCCGGAGCTGCTCACGCTTTCTTAGGAGCGTGGTAGTTGCGCGTTTTTCGGGTCTGATGAGTAAATGCCCGACATTTTGGTGCGACACCTAGCATACTTTATGCTAAAGCGGGCTCAAGGGCTTGTTGAATGCCCTTGAGCCCGCTTTAGACTTAATTGTGCTGGGAGAGGGTATATGCCACCGACTGAAGGGCTAACTGACGGTAAAGCAGCGATTCCGCTGTACCAACAGGTTATCGATATCATTAAAAACGAATCAACTCCGGTGCCTACAAGGCGGGCGCGCGGATACCCAACGAATTTGAATTGGCTGAGAGCTATAAAGTTGGCCGCGTTACCGTGCGACGTGCTATTGAGGAGCTCGTCCAGCAGGGCTATCTAACGAAGCGACAGGGGAAAGGCACGTTTGTCAATGCCCCCAAGCTCAAGCGCAAGATTCGCCAGAAGGATGACGTCCAGAGTTTTTCGGACGCATGCCGCGTTAATGGAATGGAACCGGGGGCGCGCGTCATTTCGAGAAAGATACTGCCGGCGGATTCCACCGAAGCGCAGTTCTTTGGTGTTCCCGTTGGAACTGATTTGATTTGCGTTGAGCGTGTGCGTACTGCCGATGGAGTCCCCGTCATGCTCGAGAACAACATATACGTTTACGAGGACAACGCCTATCTATCAACAGCACCTCTATCTAACCAATCCATTTTTGAGTTCGTGCGCAACCGGACGGGGCGGACGCCTGCGTTTACCGACCCGTGCACGCTCGAGATCGCGTGCGCATCGCCCGAGGTCGCTCGGTTGCTGGCGGTTCCCGTTGGCGAACCCTTGTTTTATATGGAAGCCTTCTTTTTCGATGAGCAGCGACGGCCGTTTATCATCGGTCGTCAGCGGATCGTTGGGTCTCGCTACGTCTTTGACATCTAGGACATTGCGAATGGAGACGCCCGGTTGATCATCTCACCGGGCGTCTCCATACCGTTCACGGCGCGAACGCAACCGTTCAACCGCGTCGCGGCAATCAGTTTGAAATTATCTTGATGACGGGAAAAACTGCTGGTAATCTATGGAACGTCATAGAACGTTTGCCTTGCGCAGGCGTTGAAGCGAGATGCGATGCAGTCTCGAGTTCTTTGGAGGTATCTATGTCAGATACGAAGGCGAAGAAGACAAACAGACGTTTTAAGTTCAAATTACCGCATGTCTATACGATCATGTTCTTGCTGATCGTTGTCTTTGCGGTCCTGACTTGGATCGTTCCCTCTGGTCAGTATCAGCGCAAGACGATTTCGACAGCGGCGGGCGAGCGTGAAGTCGCCGTTGCTGGAACCTATGAACAGGTTGATAAGAACTACACCGATTCCGAGACCGGCGAGACCATCAATCTGGGCCAGGATATCTTTGCGGTCCTGCAAGCGCCTACTAAGGGCATCCAGGAGGCTGCCGACGTCGTTGCGTTCGTCTTATTGATTGGCGGATCGTTCGCAGTCATCACCAAGACCAACGCTTTGAATGCCGGCATGAGCCGTGTGATTAAAAAGCTCAAGAACAAGGACATCCTCATCATTCCCATCACGATGACGTTGCTGTCCATTTGCGGCACTACGTTTGGTATGTCTGAGGAAGCCCTGCCGTTCTATGCCATCTTCATTCCCATCATGATGGGTATCGGGTATGACTCGATGACGGCGTTTATCATCTGCTTCCTTGGTCCTAACCTGGGATATTGTGCTTCGACCATCGACCCGTTTAATGTTTTGATCGCCCAAGGCATCATTGGTATCGAGGGCAATCCTCAGCTGTGGCTGCGCGCCGTTTCTTGGGTCATCTTCACTGCCGTTGGTATCGCATGGGCCATGCGCTACGCCATGCGTGTCAAGAAAAATCCCGAGTCGTCCATTGTGTACGAGGACGATAAGCTCAAGCGTGTTGAGTTTTCCGTGACCGATGCCTCCATCGAGGAAGAGTTCACTACCCGTCAGAAGCTCGTGCTTATCGATTTTGCCTGCGGCATGGGCATTATCGTCTGGGGTCTTGTTGCCCAGGGCTGGTACATGAATGAGATTTCCGCCGTGTTCCTTGGTATGGGCTTGCTTGCCGGTATCCTGGGCGGCCTTGACCAGCAGACGATCGCCGAGGAGTTCGTTAAAGGCATTGCCGACTTTGCGTATGCCGCTATCGTCATCGGCATCGCTCGCGGTATCTTGGTCATCGCAGAGGGTGGCATGATCATCGACACCATCCTCCAGGCGCTCGCTACTGCACTGGCCGGTGCACCTGCCGCCGTCTACACCACGTTTATGTATATCGTCCTTGGCCTGCTCTCTTTGCTGGTTCCCTCGAGCTCTGGACTTGCGGCGCTCACCATGCCCGTCATGGGTCCGCTGACCGAGCTTATGGGCCTCAATCCCGAAGCCGCCGTTACCGCGCTCCAGTTTGCTAATCAGACCATCAACACCATCAGTCCCGTGGCGGGCATGACGGTTGCCGGTCTTGCCGTGGCAAAGATCTCGTTTGGTCAATGGTGGAAGACCATTTGGAAGTTCTTCATTTTCATGGTCGTCTTTGGCCTGATCGTAACGGCAATCTCTGGCATGCTTCCGGCGTAGGTGGTTGTGATGTCTGATCGTTTGACGGTCCTGACGTCTAAGAGCGTCTTTACCGGTACGGGGGACCTGCCGTTTGAAGGTTTCGTAGCGGTCCGTGGCAATCGAATTGAGGCTGTTGGCACCAAGTGTGAGCTAGCTTCGTATTTGACCCAGGCGGACGAGGTAGTTGACCTGGGCGACCGCACCGTCATGCCTGGCCTGATCGATGTGCATACCTTCTATACAGGCTGGGCGCTGCGGACGTTGGGGCCTGATCTGTCCGGCATCGCTGATGCCAAAGAGGCCGTGTCGCTCTTGCGTGCATGGAAAGAAGATCGTCCGGATTGCGCGGCGGCTTTTGGCCACAACCTACCCGAAACGTTGGCATCGGATGCCGAGAACGCAAATACAGCAGCTGTGTTTGACGAGTGTTTTGGCGATATCCCCGTCGTCTGCTTTACACCGGGCGCGGATACCTGTGTTCTCAATGCTGCCGCCAGTGCGCGATACGGCTTCACACCCCAGGCGTGCTATGCCGAGAAGATCTGGCGCATGATGAGCGATTTCCTCGCGCTGCCCGAGGTGCGTGCAGGGTATTCGGACTACATGAGCATGCTTAACGAACGCGGCGTTACCGCCATCAAGGAGATGGCGTTTGATGACTACTACGGCTTTGCCGACGAAATGGCTCGCCGTGAGGAATCTGGTGAGCTGACGGTTCGCGTCTCTATGATGTCGCAGCCGGTGGGTGCCGGTGCAAATCTTGCATATGCCCGCGAGGCACGAGAGCGCTTCCGGGGACCGTTCGTTCGTTTTTCTGGCTTCAACCGTATGACCGATCGCGGCGTATGGGCGGGGCTTGCCGAGATGATAGAACCCTATGAGGACTCGGCCGATGCGGGCGCTGCCGGCAAGACGGTCGTCGAGGAGCCAGAGTGGGATCTGATTGAGAACGAGCTGCGTGCAATTGATGCTGACGGATTCCGATATTCCTTGCATTGCCAGGGCGATGGCGCCGTTCGTCGCACCGTGGCGCTCTATGCCTCGCTGCCTCGAGACGAGCATGGACGGATGCTTCGCCGCCATGCGATTACCGATCTCGAGAACTCTGACCCGACCGATCTTGTCGAGTTTGGCAAGTTAGGTGGAATTTGCGAGGTCTATCCGCAGATTCTGACGCTGGACCGACGCGAGGATTGCCTGTCGATGATGCGTCGACAAATTGGCGAGACGCGACTTTTGCACAGCTGGAATCGCCGCGGCATGGAAGATTCCGGATGCACAGTGTGCTGTGGAACGGATTTGCCGCTGCTGATTCCGAGCCTGGGCGAGTCAATCTACAGCGCGTGCGGCGGATTCTTCGCCGACGGACTGCCTGTGAATGAGGTCAACACGCTGACGCTTGTCGAGCTCTTGCGCGCTTGGACTGCCGGGGGCGCGTACGATCTGATGCGCGAAGACGAGCTGGGTACGCTCGAGGTCGGCAAGCTTGCCGATATCTGCGTGCTCGATCGGGATGTGTTTGACCTCGATTATCGCGACGCACGCGATCTTGCGGTTGATATGACGATGTCGGACGGACAAATCGTGTTCGATCGAAATAAGGAGGCATAAGATGTCTGAATCCAAACCGACGCTGCGCCGCGAGCAGATTGCGGGCATGAATATCCACTACATCATGTGGTCGCTCGATTACTTCCTTGATGTGCAGCAGCGTTTGGGCTTTGAGTCCATTGAGCTGTGGTGCGCAGAGCCGCATGTGACGCTCGACCATACGGGCTACTTTGAGGCTGAGGTCCTGGCGAAAAAGGCTGCAGACCGTGGGCTTAGGTATCGTACTCTGTGCCCCGAGAACGTTGTCTATCCTTGGCAGTACTGCGCACGCAAGCCGCTGCATGAACAGCGCAGTCTGGCGTACTTTAAACACGGCATTGAGCTTGCCGAGGTACTTGGGTGCGACCGTATGTCCATCAACTCGGGCTGGGGCGACTGGGACGAGGACCGCGAGGAAGCCTGGAAGCGCAGCCGCGAGCACTTGTCCATTCTGGCGGAGTATGCCGGCGAGCACGGTCTGGTGCTCACGATGGAAAGCCTGCGTCCCGAGGAGAGCAACCTTGTGACGACGGTTTCCGATGCGAAGCGCATGATTGACGAGGTCGCGAGCCCGTACTTACAGCCCATGGTTGATACAACCGCGATGGGCGTTGCAGGCGAGACGCTCGAGGACTGGTTTGCCGCCTTTGGTGATGGGGCAATTCACGAGATGCACTTTATCGACGGTGACCCGTATGGCCATCTGGTGTGGGGCGATGGCAAGCACGATATGGACGCCTTCGTTGCCACACTCAACGCCCATGGTTTCGACGGCATGCTGGGCCAGGAAATCACGGACGGTCGTTACTACGATGACCCGGCGGCGGCTGATGCCAAGAACATGGCCGCATTCGAGAAATATCTGATTGACTAAAACAACTATCGGCCACGCAACCAACGTCATTGATTGCGGCCCAAACAAGAAAGGAACTGGATATGAACGCACACGATCTGATCAAAGAGGCAATTGCCGAGAAGGGCAAGTTCGACAGCGTCTACTGGATTGCTTGTGGTGGCTCCATGATCGATTTGATCCCGGCTCACGAGCTTCTGCAGCGCGAGGCAACCACCTTCACTTCGTATATCTATACGGCTCGCGAGTTCGATATCATGCGTCCGCGTCGTCTGGGCGAGAAGTCCCTGGTCATTGCTTGCAGCCACAGTGGCAACACCCCCGAGGTCGTTGAGGGCTGCGAGATTGCCCTTGCCGCCGGCGCTACGGTGATCGCCCAGACCGACAACGCTGGATCTAAGATCGACTCCGGCAAGTGGACCACGTGGGTCTACCCATGGGGCGAGGGCGTGCCGCAGGCTGAGGTCCCCGCTGGCATTTCGCTGTCGCTTGCGGCCGAGCTGCTCGATCAGCAGGAGGGCTACGCCGATCTTGCCGATATGTATGCCGGTATCGCCGAGATGGATAAGATTCTTCCCCCGGCACGTGAGAAGGTAAATGCCGAGCTGGGCGATCGTTTTGCCAAGCTTTGCCAGGAGCACGAGTTCTTCTATATTCTGGGCAGCGGTCCCAACTTTAGCCAGACCTACGGTTTCGCTATCTGCTCTCTTATGGAGATGCAGTGGCAGCACTGCAGCTACATCCACTCTGCCGAGTACTTCCATGGCCCCTTCGAGGCTACTCAGGATGGCGTTTTTACTTCCTGCAGATGGGCTCCAGCGAGTGCCGTGCTATGGACGAGCGCGCCCTGGCGTTCCTTAAGACGCATACCGATACGCTGATGGTGCTCGATGCCAAGGAGTACGGTATGGAAGCCGTGCCGGCGAGCGTCCGTGCCTATCTGGACCCGGTGCTGTTCTACGCCATGAACTGCGAGCTGCGTGCCGCACGCGGCAAGGTGTTTGATCACGATCCCGATTTCCGTCGCTATATGGGTGTTGTCGAGTACTAGAAGGGGCAAAGGCCATGGCATTTAACGTTAACGCGCTCGGATTTGGCGACAACGTCGTCGATCGCTACGAGCATATCCACACCATGTATCCCGGCGGCAATGCGGTGAACTTCGCCGTTTATGCCAAGAAATGCGGTGCCGCACGCTCCGCATACATGGGCATTTTTGGCAATGATGCCGCTGCCGAGCATGTCATTGCAAGCCTCGAGGATGAGGGTATCGAGCTTGACAAGTGCGAGCAGATGATTGGCGAGAACGGAGCGGCTCGCGTGACCGTCGTTGACGGTGACCGTGTCTTCCTTGGCTCCAACGAGGGCGGTATCCGTGGCGATGCGCGCTATGTCCTCGATCGCTTTGACCTTGCGTACATGAAGCAGTTCGATGTGGTTCATTCGGGCAACTATTGCTTTACCGAGCGCGAGCTGCCCAAGTTGAAGGCTGCGGGCGTCACGGTCTCTTTTGACTTTTCGGATGACTCCACCGACGAGTACTACGAGCAGATTGCACCCTACGTCGATTTTGCCTTCTTTAGTGCGGCGGATGCCGCGAGTGAGGACGAGATTCGCGAGCGTCTGGCATGGGTGAAGGGCCTGGGTCCGCGTTTTGTGTCGGCTACGGCGGGTGCCGAGGGCTGCATTGCTTACGACGGCGAGCGTTATTACCGCCAGCTGGCTAAACCGGTAACGGACATGAAGGACACCATGGGAGCGGGCGACTCGTTCCTCACTTCGTTTTTGATGTGCTATCTCGATTCCGCCAAGCGTGGAGAGGATGGCGCCGAGGCTATCGAGCGCGCGCTCGACTTTGCTGCCGGGTTTGCCTCGACCGTGTGCGGCATGGAAGGTTCTTGGGGCCACGGAGCACCAATCGTCGAATAGCCGAGCGGTCCCGGGGAGGTGCAGGATCCTCCCCGGGACCTCGTGTGCAAAAAATGCCAAATATGAGTACTGTGACTAATTTAGTCGCAGCAAAATCAACCCCTTCAGACGTGATTTGAGCGTCTGGAGGGGTTTAAGATTTGCGAAAACGCAGGATGAATGACTGTAAAAGCTTTAATTAGCGGACAATCGAGGATTATTCTGGCGGTTGGAAAGTTAAAAGAAATGTATCCATTCCGGTAGCAGTACTCATATTTGGCATTTTTTGCACACCAGGGGTTAGCGAAGGTCAAAAAAAGAGCGCGCATTTGTTAAAACTATCGACTCGATGCGCTTTGCGTCGCAGTTTTTGAGCGAGGTGATGCGTTCTGAGGTCCTTGTGAGCGACCTGATGAGCGACTGCGCGCTTGTTTCTGTGTTTGGCTCGGCCGGCGCATCGGTCTCGAGCAGTAGGCGGTCGAGTGGAATCTGTCGTGCGTATTCGCGACCGCGCTTGGTCGCGAGCATGCGTTCGTTGACGGAAAAATAGCAGCCCGCATTACGCGCGCGGGTGAGTTCGTCCGAAGTGCCGCTAAACCAGTGGAAGATGATAGCGGGGGAGTCGGGGTTTGGGATGAGTAGTCCATGCGATTCGAGGACGTCCAGTACGGCTCCTGCCGAACGAACGGCGTGAATTGATATCACGCGCCCGGTAAGAGGATGCTGCACGAGCGCATCGCAGAGCCGGTTAAGTGCCTGTATTTGTAGCGGCTCACTTCCAGCAAAGCGCGCGGAAAAGTCGAGTCCGACTTCGCCGATGTAGCGTTCTTGGGCAGCAACTTCGCAAAGCAGATTGACTTCGGCAAAACCGCAGTGGCCATCGGCGAGCCACCAGGGGTGAAGCCCAACGCCGGCGATGATGCCCGGGTGGCGACGAGCGCGCTCGTTTGCGGCCGAAAAGTCGCGTGGATCGACGCCGCAATCAAATAGACCCAAGCCCAGCGCCGTTGCCTCATCGGCAACGGCGTCCGGGTGAGCCATTAAATCAAGATGGCAGTGTGCATCAAATAACCGGGGCTCCATCTCGGCGCGCTCCGCTAGTCCAAGCGCTGGCCATCGGCGCGCACGCGCTCGGTGCCGCGGCCACTGATCTGGCGGATAACCTCGCCGGCAATCATCTGGCCCATGATGGGCGGCATAAAGCTGGCGGTTCCGAGCTCGGTGCGCTCGTGGATATTGGAAGGGTCGCGGGGCTGTGTCTTAACCGATTCCTCGCAGCTAAACAGTACATGCAGACTCTTGATTCCGCGCTTCTTGCATTCTTTGCGCATGATGCGGCTCATGGGGTCACGTACCGTATCGAAAATGTCGGCAAAGCGGAGGCACTCGGGATGGAGCTTGTTGGCCCCGCCCATGGAGCTAACCAAACGAATGTCGTGGTCCTGAGCATATTTGGCAATGGTGAGCTTGGCCGAGATGGTGTCGATGGCGTCGACGACGTAGTCGAGCTTGCCGTCCGTCTGCTCCAAAACGCTCGCGAAGAACTCGTCGATATTGTCGCTCAACAGGTATTCGGTGCGCTTGATGACGGTAGCGGCTGGATTGATGTCGTGGATCATGGCTTCCATAACATCGACCTTGCGCTTGCCGATGGTGCTTTGAAAGGCGATGGCCTGGCGATTGATATTGCTGGGCGCGATGATGTCCTTATCCAGAATGACGAAATGACCAATGCCGCCGCGGGCAAGTGCCTCGCAGCAATTGGAGCCCACACCTCCGCAGCCGAGCACCAGCACCGTGGCGGCGGCGAGTTTGTCGAGTGCCTCGCGGCCCATGATGATCTCGAGCTTGGTGTCGCGTGTCTCGTTGGGGGTTGCGGCTGTGGTTTCGGTCATAGACATCCTCCGATGGGGAAGCGAATCGTGTTTTAGCTATCGTCATTATAGGTATTATCGCGATTCCATTTGAGCCCTAGGGGCTTGTTGAAATGAGGCAGTGATTCGCATAAGATGAAGCAGATGGCACCCGTTGCCGCGGGTTGGCCAACTCCCAAACACGTTTGTAGCGTGAGAAGTGGCCGTCTTCGCATTACGCGGGGGCGGCTATTTCATTCGACCTCCAATGTGGATGCCGAGCTCCACAGCCGCGATTACAAGCAATAACAACGTCAGGACATCGTCAATACTCATAGTCCATCTCCTTCTCGGGTAGAGGGAGCTGGCCCATCTGCTTCAACTTCCATTGTAGCTAAATACGAACGAATGTTCTATAGATGTTCCTGTATTAGATAGTTAGACAAACATCTAAATATCGAGTATAGTGTGCGCGTCATGAGAGATGATGAAAGGGGGTCTTATGCCGGGAGAGGGTTTTAAGGCGCTTGCCGATCCAACGCGACGGCGCATTTTGGAGTTGCTGCGCGAGGGCAATTGCACGGCGGGGGAGCTTGCCGAGCATTTCGATATCAGTAAGCCGTCGCTGAGCCATCACTTGGCGACGCTCAAAAACGCCGGGTTGGTAACCGACGAACGTCATGGTCAAAACATCGTATACAGCTTAAACACTACCGTCATGCAGGACTTGATCGGTTGGTTTATGGGCTTTACAAACACGGAAGGTGATAAGGATGAATAACGAAAACAAGGGCATTCACCCCACGGGGGTATCGTCGCGCGTGTGGATTGCGCTGGTCGCTCTGTGCGTCGCCAATGTCGTAGCGCATCTCATGGTGATGCCGAGCTTGCCTGGGCAGATTCCCACGCACTGGGGCGCGAACGGCGCCGTCGACGGTTGGGGTCCCAGCTGGATGGCCTCCGCGCTCGGCGTGCTGCCTCTGGTGCTTCTCGCAATGTTCTGCGTGGTGCCGCGCATCGATCCCAAAGGCGAGGCATATCGAACCTCGGGCAAGTTCTATCAGGGCTTCGTAATCGCCTTCACCTTGTTCATGTGCGCCATAAGCTGGCTGGGAGAGCTTACGGTCTGGGGCGTGGTGCCGGCGGTCGGTTCGGTTAACGTGCTGATTTCCGGTGTTGTCGGTTTGCTGTTCATCGGCGTAGGCAACTACTTGCCGCGTGTGAAGCAGAACTATACGCTCGGTATCAAGACACCTTGGGCGCTTGCCGATCCCGAGAACTGGCGCCGTACGCAGCGTTTTGGCGGCGCCTGCTTTATGGTGCTGGGTATTGGCCTGATTGTGATGGGCGTGGCAGGCAGCGTGCTTTCGAGTGAAGTCGTCGCCGCGGTGATTGCGGTTCTGGCGTTTGGTTCGGTTGGAGCCGTCTACGTCTACTCGTATCTGTTGTGGCGTAAATCGCAGCGAGCCGTTCGCTAAGGTTGCGGAAAACTAGCGTACGCAGTTCATAGTATGTTCCGGGGGACTTTTCCCAGGTAGTATTAGGGGGTGTGGGCAACCATGCCCCTTTTTCGTTAAGTTTCAGAGCTGGTTTTCTCATTTCGTTTCCACTAAAGCGAATCAAGAATAGGGAAACAGCAGGTAGAAAGGATAGGACAGACATATGGCGGAGTTTATCTACCAGATGTATCAGGCTCGCAAGGCCCATGGCGACAAGGTAATCCTTGACGACGTGACCCTGAGCTTCTACCCCGGTGCCAAGATCGGCGTCGTGGGTCCCAACGGCATGGGCAAGTCGACCCTGCTCAAGATCATGGCCGGCATTGAGGAGGTCTCCAACGGCGATGCCAGGCTCACCCCCGGCTACACCGTGGGTATCCTGCAACAGGAGCCGCCGCTCGACGACGACAAGACCGTCATCGAGAACGTGCGCATGGCGTTTGGCGACATGATTGCCAAGGTCGATCGCTTCAACAAGATCGGCGAGGAGATGTGCGACCCGGACTGCGACATGGACGCCCTCATGGCCGAGATGGGCAAGCTCCAGGACGAGATCGACGCCGCTGATGGCTGGGATATCGATTCCAAGCTCGGCCAGGCCATGGACGCCCTGCAGCTGCCCGATTCCGACATGCCGGTCAACGTGCTTTCCGGCGGCGAGCGCCGTCGCGTGGCCCTGTGCAAGCTGCTGCTCGAGGCTCCCGACCTGCTGCTGCTTGACGAGCCCACAAACCACCTAGACGCTGAGTCGATCCTGTGGCTCGAGCACTTCCTTCACAACTACCAGGGCGCGGTGCTTGCCGTCACGCACGATCGCTACTTCCTGGATAACGTTGCCGAGTGGATCTGCGAGGTCGACCGCGGTCACCTTTATCCCTACAAGGGCAACTACTCCACGTATCTGGAGACCAAGGCCGCCCGTATCGAGGCGCAGGGCAACCGCGACGCCAAGCTCGCCAAGCGCATGGAGGCCGAGCTCGAGTGGGTACGCAGCTCGCCCAAGGCTCGCCAGGCCAAGAACAAGGCTCGTCTGGCTCGCTACGAGGAGATGGAGGCCGAGGCCCGCGCAAGCCAGAAGCTCGACTGGACCGATATCCGCATTCCCGTTGGACCGCGTTTGGGTAACAAGGTGCTCGAGGCCCATCACCTGCACAAGGAATTCGACGGTCGCGTGCTCATCGACGACCTTTCGTTCACCCTGCCGCGTAACGGCATCGTGGGCGTCATCGGCCCCAACGGTGTCGGCAAGACCACGCTCTTCAAGACCATCGTGGGTTTGGAGCCGCTGACTTCGGGCGAGCTCGAGGTGGGCGAGACCGTCAAGATTTCTTACGTCGACCAGAACCGTTCCGGCATCGACCCCGATAAGAACCTATGGGAGGTCGTCTCGGACGGCCTGGACCACATGATGGTCGGCGAGACCGAGGTTCCGAGCCGCGCGTACGTGGCGAGCTTTGGCTTTAAGGGCCAGGACCAGCAGAAGCGCGCCGGCGTACTCTCCGGTGGCGAGCGCAACCGTCTGAACTTGGCGCTCACGCTCAAGCAGGGCGGCAACCTGCTGCTCCTCGACGAGCCCACGAACGACCTCGACGTCGAGACGCTGTCCTCGCTCGAAGCGGCGCTGCTCGAGTTCCCGGGCTGCTCGGTGGTCATTAGCCACGACCGTATGTTCCTGGACCGCGTCGCCACGCACATCCTGGCGTGGGAGGGCACCGACGAGAATCCGGGCAACTGGTATTGGTTCGAGGGCAACTTCGAGGCCTATCAGGCCAACCGTATCGAGCGCCTGGGCGAGGACGCAGCCCAGCCGCATCGTATTCACCGCAAACTGACGCGTGACTAGTAGCAAGTAGAAAGGCCGCCAGCAAGGGCGGCCTTTCTTGTAGCAATTGCACTGCAGCTATGCCCTGGCTGCTGGTTTGATTCATAATCAAAGTCATCTCTTTGGGATTAAAGCCCGTTTTTGCTATGAGTGATTTTCTAATTCCGTTTAAAACGTAAAGACGTATTGGGTTACAAGGACATAAGCAAATCGAATTGAAATATAACCAGTGCTGTAACGTTACAAAAAAGGTTATAGAATAGGAGTATCTTATAAGTCGCTCCTCTAGAAAGAAGAACATATGCTTTCGCGTCGTCGTTTTCTGCAACTTGTCGCGTCTTCAATTGTCGCCTTAGCCGCACGTCCGAAAGAGGTTTTTGCTTCGACGGGCAATATTGATGGTGAGCAGATACAATTTACTTCAGAAATTGCGCAAGAGCTTGCCGATAAATATATAAAGGGACTCCTCGGCTCTTCGTATACGCCTTCTGACCCTATTCCTTTTGTAGACGTTGATGGGTCCCCGCTTGGCTACATTGTTCCGGTTGTGACATTCAATAGAGCCGCGGGCTATTTGGTTTTAGATGCTTCAGATGATGAAATACTTACGGGATATCGTTTTGGAGACGGCTTAGTCAGCCCTATGGATCGGGGAGGAGATCTTGGTGTTGAGTCTTATTCTTTCAATAACCCAGTCGTAATGATCAATCCATTCGAATTCGGTGTGCAATCTTTGGACGGTTCAATAACAACAAATTGCGGAAGAACAATCCCGGCTGTTTCCATAGAAGGACGGCCTGTCGTTTTATCGAATAAACCTTCAAGCTGGAACGATGTCGTAATTTACGCAACTCAAATGCAGGATTACACAGTATCTGGATTTCGTTCCATTTCTCAGTTTATGTCATATGATGAAAGCGAGATTAAGAGGCTTACTGCCCACTATGCTTGTATGGTGACCGCTTTTTCGAACGTTGCGGAACTGTATGGCATTGCCAATTTATATAGCGACCCTTCGCAATATATGCAGATATGGAATTACACCAATACCCATGCTCTTTCCGCTGAAGAACAGACTGTTCCCGGCGTTGTTTTGGGCGGAACGCCGATATCAACCTGTGCAACGGGGTTTACAAATTACTGCGCAAGCAGAGGAAGTGCTCTTATCGCCCGCACTGTCTCCTCTCCGGCTATCGCGAGCATTCAAAATGAGATTAACTCTAATAGACCGAATGTTTTACATGCGAGTTTGTACAACGGATCAGCCCATTCTGTAACAGCGGAGGCTTACGCCACACTTACTGGTAAGAAAACTGGAGAGACAAGGCAGATGATTGGCATAGCGGACGGCTGGAATTCATCTTTATCCTTCCTGAAGTATGATCAGAGCTATTATGCGTGGACTTATGGAACGACTTTTTCGAAGTAGGGCGATTCGTCTAGCTCTGTCTTTGGTGCTGATGGCTTCATTGGTGGGCTGTTCAACAAAGGAAGAGATATCGCGCGGAGGTTCCGGAGAAGTGACTGCGACAGACTCAGGTTCATTAGAAATAGCTGGCGGGCATGCCGATGTGATGTTACAAGGAAAAGGCGTGCTTAGGTCGATTGATGCTGGAGACGCTGTCTGCTCAATAGAGGATTTGAAGACAGGTGAAACTGCATCGTACCGAGTTTCAGATAATGCTGCGAATATGATTGAGTCGATACCGACCGGAGCGCAGGTTTCTTTTAGATACTTTGCTCCGCAACTTGAGGATGAGCTTGCTTCTCTGGTGTCTATATGCGCCGATGACAACTAAAAGGCCTGAATTCAAACGGCCTCGGATGGTCAATTGGCTATCCGAGGCCGTTTTTTACTCGACCGGGGCTTCGACCTTGTCGATGGCCCAGGTGGCTCCGAGGCCGCCGGTGGTGTTGCGGCGAATGCGTACGGTGACTTCGTGGCGTTTGCCGGCCTGTGTGTAGCGCAGGGGGAAGCACGCGCGGTTACGGCCGGCCTCGATGGTACCGCGCTCGCGAGCGATCCAGTAGTACTCGCCGACGATGCCGAGGGTGTCAGCGCCGTAGGGGAGATAAGTCGACAGCTGGTGCAGCAGCGGGCTAGGGCAGAAGACCTCGGTCGCGAAATCGATGGGGAAGTCCCCGGGGATGGTCGGTGCTGCGGGAGCGGGGGCCGGTGCTGAATTGGGGACCGGAGTCGGTGCAGGTGTGGGAGCCTGGTCACAGGCGGGTGCGGATGCGGACTCAATGACAGGTGCAGACTCAGATGCCGCTTCTGGCTTAGCTATGGAATCTGTCGGTTCCACGGAGATGGACGTGTCTTCGGTCCCGGTTTTGGCATCGGCCTGCGGAGTGTCCTCTGCCTCGACGTTCGGCTTGGCCTCGACCGGCGTGGATACCATGGTGGTGATGCCGGCGTTGGCGTTCTCGGGGTCGTAGACAACCGTGAGCGAGATGGCAGGCTGGGGCGCCTCGGGCTCCGGTGTTGCCTCGGCAGCATCTTGATCCGCGAGCTCGTCGGACTGATTGTCCTCGGTGTTGTCGCCAAAGACATCGTGGTTCTGGAACACGGGCGCCTCGGGCTGGCCAGCCGCCTCTTCGGTTGTCGACTTGGATGCCTCGTTGAGCTCCACAGCGGCTTCCTGCTCTGGCATGACTTCGGGATCGGTCATGGCGGCGATTTCGGTTTCGGCTTCTGCTGCCACCTCAATAGCGACTTCGATCTCTGTCTCGGGCTCGGGCTCCGGCACAGCTTCAACCGCGGCTTCTGGTTCGGGACGCTTAACGTGCTTGGGGCGCACAGCCTTGAGGTCCTTCTCACCGCGCTTTTTCTTTTTGTAGGACTGCTTAGCGCCCTTGGCGGTCTTGGGCTTGTCCTCGCCCTTGGCAAGGGCGGCATCCCAGGCCTCGTTGGCGATGACGGTGGCATACAGGCGACCGCCCTTAAAGACGGTCAGCTTAATGCAGTCGTCAAGCTCTTCGAGCAGCTCGCGCGTGGATTCGAAGCCCAGGTCATAAGCGGTCATGTCGCCAGCGGCGAGCGCCTCTTCGACCTGCGTCATAAACGTTTGCTTGCCGCATCCAATCGCATCGCGCAGCAGGCGATACAGATAGATGTGGTTGCCCAGTGAAAGCGTGGGCCTAACTATTGTCTTGCTCATGGCAAATCTCCTCTTTACACATGTAAAGCATCTTACCATCGCATGGCGCTCGCCATGGCGGCGCCCAAGGCAAACGGGCGCGAACCGCTGTCGATTCGCGCCCGTTATACAGGTCGGTTATCTATGAGAGGCAAATGTGCCTAGTTGCCCGATGTCGCGCCTTGGCTTGAACTGTCAGATGCCGTGCCGGACGCGGTTCCGCTCGAGCTGTTGGTGTTGCTGTTGTCGGTAGATCCCGTACTCGGTGTATTGCCATTCGCCTGGTCGCCCGTGCTCGGTTGAGAGCCGTCAGTCGTTTGACTTGAGTCAGTCGTGCCGGATTGCGTGCCGCTGTTGTTCGCAGAGGAATCGACGCCCTGCGATTGGTTTTGGGTGTTCGAGGACGAATTGGCAGAGGTAGAACTGTCTTGCGTATCGTCCGTCTGTGCCTGCTGATCCTGCGACTGGGTGTTGCCATTTGCATCGCTCTCGGTCGTGCGCGACGAAAGGATTGGCTCGGGGCGCTCGCCCAGGCCCTCACCGGCAGTGGTGACAAGGATGGCGCCGGCGCAAGCGATGACCGCGACGATGGCGATGGCGATCGAGAAGACGATAACCTTCTTCTGCGTCTGGCTGCGCTCTGCCGCCGCCTTGGCGCGCAGGCTGTTGGGGGCGACGCGCGCCGTGGTCGCGCGCCCCGCAATCTGGCGCATCTCCTGCGTAGTCGCGGCGCCGCCCAGGTGCTCCTCGGCATTCAACTCAACGGGCTCATAGGCGCCGGCAGGGTAGTCGTTGGCGGCGTGCGTACCTTTGAGGGCTTCGGCGCTGGCAGAGATAAAGTGGCGGTAGACCTGCGAGGACACAACAGTGATGACTGAGCTCACAGCGGCACCAATCACCGAGCCGGCAATGCCGATCTTTGAAGCAAGCGCCACGCTCGTGGCGGCAGCTGCGGCGCCGGCGATGATCTGGGGAATGGAAATGTCATCGAACAGGCCCTTTTTGGGCGCGATGGCCATGGTCTGTCCGATGGAATGGTTCTCGTGCACGCCGTTGTTGAGCGATGCCGGCGTCATGACGCGCGTGCGCGGCGCGTCGGTGTACTTGGTTGTCATACGGGGTCCTCCCGGTGTAAATCTACTTCGTTTCGTGTAGCCATCAGGGTACCCACCAGATGTGAATCGTACGTGACATTTAACAGATACCATCAACTCATCAAGGGGGCCTGCTGTCTTTGGTGCAATAGCTTGATGCTAAACTGGATTTACTATTGCGAGGTGGTTTACGTGATGTACCCGTATATGACATTCGAAGATGGTACCGAGGTCATTCATTCTGACCTGATTACAGATGGCGATATCGAAAAGGTTATCGTGCATTTTGAGCGACCGACGGCAGAGGGCTTCGACTCCGCTCGTTGTGAGTTGCCTTCCTGTTCGTGGACTGACTGGGAAGGGCATTTTACTCAGAGTGAAAAACGAGCTTTCGAAGAGTGTCTGAGCAAATAATTTAGATTAGTTCGAGTTTAGTTCGAATAAAGAAGCTGAATGCGATGGCCTAAAGCGTATGCATTTTTAGTATTAGATGCGTATGAAATGGAGGATGTGAATGGATGAGCTAATAGACTTTAAAAAACGATTTCTCAAGAATGGCGAGCTGGTTTCAATTCCAAAAAAGGAAAGCTATAAAAGAATCATGCTACTATGGGCCGTCTCTTTCTTTGAATTAAATACAAGTTATACGGAGCTTCAGGTTAATCGTGTGCTGTCACAGCTCTATCCTGATTATGCCGTGTTGAGGCGGTACTTGGTTGATTATGGATTCCTATTAAGGGATGAACGAGGCCTGAAATACGAGGTTAATCGTGATGTTCACGGTATTGAGAGCTAGCCGTCCGGTTCGGGTCCTATATATTGCTAGAGGGATAAGCGAAATAGGCAATTGGTGTGCGAATATTGCTTTGCCAATGCTGATTTACGAGGTAACTCACGATGTTTCTGCAACTGCTTTGATGGTCTGCTGCAGATTTGCCCCCTCTCTGTTTTCAGTTGCGCTCGCGCAGCTGCCTCAGAAGATGGGTATCGGGACACTGCAGGCCATGAGATTGGCAGACTTAATTCGCGCGGGATTATTCGTTTGCTATATTTTTGTTGATAGTAAATGGAGTATGTTTGCTATTACGTGCGCGGTATCGCTTTGCCGAACGGTAGAAATGCCCTGCTTTTACTCGTTGTTAAGAGCCAATACGAATAGTATCAATCGCGACGTAATTAATAATTCGTTTGGGTTCCTGCAGAATTTGATGATGGTTCTGGGGCCAGTTGCCGGCGGTTTTGTTGTCGCTCAATTTGGGGCGGAGGCTGTTCTTGCATTAGACGCGCTTTCTTTTGCCGCGTCGTTCTGGTTGCTGCGAGATGTTCCGTCGGTTATCGAGGTTAATGATAAAGAGGGAATAAGCAAAAATGAAAAAAACAGGACTGCATTTAGTGATCTTAGCGCGAAGCACTTGGCAATTGGTTTCCTATTAATCGATATTTCTAGTGGCGTGGCATTCGGCTCTCTGAATTCTCTTTTGCCAGCTATAGCGCAATTGCAATTTGACTCGTCATCGATACAATATGGATTCCTTCAGAGTAGTCTTACAATCGGACTGTTGTTCGGAAATACAATATACGGTCGTTTAATCAGTGGTTCCGATTGCGTTAAATCATATTGTTTTGTGACGTATCTTGCGCTCGGTGCGTATCTGGCGTTTGGCTATCGCTATGCGTCTGGGATATCGTTTATTTTCCTTTTTATCGTCGGTGCCGGAAACGCCATTCAAGATGTGCTTCTCATAACATCGCTGCAGGATTTGGCGAGAGACGGATCTGAATCGATAAGCCTGTTTTCAATTAGGGAGTCTTTGCAATCGGTTGCTGTTGTTATTTCAACACTTCTTGTTTCGCTGTTCACGAGCATCGCGATGTTCTCAATTCTCGTTACAGGACTTGGTGTATTTTCAATTATGATGGTAGTTGTGTTTCAATTGAATTATTTGCGAAAGATGTGACGTTGATATGCCTAAAACGCTTTTAGTATTTCCCCCAGGATGGAGTCCAGTGGGGCCGTATCTTGCCTTGCCTGTTTTGAAGTCATATCTTCAAGAGGTTGAACAATACAAAGTTGACATTGTTGACTTAAACGTGGAATTTTACGATGACCTCCTATCTTTTAGACATGTCGAAGAGTGCTGTAAAAGGTATCGGGAATCAAAGGATTCGTTTAGTTCGAATGTTCAATTAACAATCGAGTTGATACAAAAGTCGGCACTTAATGTTGACGAGGCAAAAGATATTTTCAGATCGAAGAGATAGTGTAATCTAAAAGAAAGACAATATGCTGAAAACATTTTTAGAAATGCACTCTATATCATAAATCACGTCTCATATGGAGTTAAATACACGTTCAACTCCATAGATCTGCCCTATGATTATTATTCGACACCAGAAATAATGAAATCGCTTGCGGATACCTTGCATAATCCGTTTATTTCCTTCTATGAAACTGCCTTTCTTAAGCGTATTCAGAGGGAAAAAATCGAGTTTATTGGGATTTCGGTGAGCGGCTGTTTCCAATTGATTTCTGCAGTTACGTTAGCGAAACTGATTAAAGAAGAATGTCCATCTGTTAAACACGTCTCATTGGGCGGCAATTACATTACTCGTTTAGCAGATGACTGCATGAAAGAATGGCATCCCTTTTTTGAATACATTGATTCGATAATGATGTATGACGGCGAAGAGCCGCTTGCACGTCTTCTTGAGGCTCTTGACTCTGGTGATGACAATCTCGACTGTGTTCCAAACCTTTGCCATGCTAAAGGTGGAAAGATATATAAAAACCATCGGATTGAGCAAACATTTATCAACGATACAGTTCCCGATTTCGATGGCTTCGCCCTTTCTAAATACTTCATGCCTGAGTTAATATTGCCGGTTTATTCCTCTAGGCAGTGTTTTAATCATTGCGCCTTCTGCACCATTCCCGGTGCCACCGGTGGTTGTTACCGAAAGATGCCTATATCGAGAGTATTTGAAATAATGTGTCGGTTAAATGAAAAATACGGCACGAGAGTTTTCTCTTTTGTGGATGAAACATTCGAAGGCAAAAGAATGGAGCAACTCGCGGATGAAATAAACGCATCGGGAAAAACGTTTTTCTGGCATGGAGAAACGAGGTTCTCTCCAACCCTAAGTACAGAAGTTTTTAACAAGATATACCAAAGTGGATGTAGGCAGATTTAGTTTGGCCTCGAGTCATACAACCAAAGAGTTCTTGATCTAATGAAGAAGAACACGAGAGTTGATTGGATTGATCGCAATGTCCATGATTGTCTCAATGCGGGTATTCCTGTTCATCTATTTTTTATGATTGGCTTTCCGACCGAAACTAAAGAAGAGGCTCTGAACACCTTAGCTTATACAGAGAATGTTTTGAATTATTCAAAACAGGTATGTGGTGTTCCATATTCCACGAGAGGATTTACGAATTTTGGTCTCGTTATGGGGTCGGATGTTTGGAATCATCCCGATAAGTATGGTGTCTCTGTAATGCCGAAGTCCCAATATGAGGATTTGCGCCTCGAAGTGGATTATGTTTCAGGCACTGGTTTAACTTTAAATGAAGCAAAATCCTTATCTGATGAGCATCATATTGATTTTTATATGCAAGAGGTCATAAACGGTAGCGACACAATTGACTTGCCCCAGCGGCTTCATATTTCAGAGGTGACCTGGATCCTAGATTCTATTCACGCTGTCAGGTATAAGGGACATTTGACCAAAGTAAAGCGACGGCTAACTAGTCTAAATCCAGCTGATCGAATCTGGCTGGATTCCAAGACCTCTGTCGTGCTCGTTGAGCCATTTGCCTACTTCTATAATTCTGAATACCATCATGTCTATGCTGTTTCCCAGTTGGTATACCTTAAGTTGGCCCGTTTATTGGAGGCCGATTGTAGCATTTCTCTTATTCTTGATCAGGGCGACCTCGAGCTGACAAGGGCGATAGAAGAACTGTTGCATTATGGATTGCTGAATACAAATATCGATGCCGATTATGTAATGCACGATAACGGTTTTCAATTGGTTAAAAGTTCGTTTGTTAAAGAAGTCGGACGCTCAAAAGAGGGGTTAAGAGTACTGCTGAGTTGTGCCACCCATAGAATGTGTGCGGTTAATGATTTTTCGTTCGCTTTGCTTTCGTTGTTTGAAAAGCCGATTACTAAGAACGAGGTGCGCGACATTTTGAAAAAGAGGGACTATCGACAAACGAGGAGCAATTAAACAAGTTGGTTGATAATTGCATGAAAGCAGATATACTACAATTGATTAGATAGAGGAGGTTTCTGCATGGACGTTATTAACAAAGATCTCGTGGAGCAACTGAAAGAGTCTCAGGAAGAGGGCGTCGTGGTAGAAGTGTTCGACTTTGAGGACTACATGGATAAATTCTGCCATTAGTTTCGGAATTAACTTGCCTCGCTTAAAGGAGAAGTCGATTATCGATTTCTCCTTTTTTAATTAAAGATATTTTTGGAATACATGCTCTTAGCACAGGTTGGCGTCTCAGTAAACTGAGAGGTTGCTTTGGCTAGTTAGAGATATGTGAACGTCCGTTAGACTGAATCTCAGGGTAGAAGGGGCCTCCAGTGTCCAGATCAACAAGGCAATGCTGCGTTTCGGCTAATAAGAACGATGGCTTTTTGCGTGTGGCGGCGGCGTCGCCGCAGATTCGCGTGGCCGATGTCGAGGGTAATGCCGAGGTTGCGCTGGCAGCTGTTCGCAGAGCTGCCGAGCGCGGCATTCGCGCGTTGGTGTTGCCCGAGCTTAATCTGTGCGGCTATACCGCGGCCGATCTGTTCCATAACCGCACACTGCTGCATGCCTGCGAGGCGGCACTTGTGCACATCCTTGATGAAACCCGTGAGTTGCCGGTCGTCTTTACCATCGGTCTTCCCGTTGCAGTTGCCGAGAATATCTACAACTGCGCCGCCGTGTGCTGCGCGGGCGAGCTTTTGGGCCTCACGGCCAAGAAGTATCTGCCCAACTATGGCGAGTTCTATGAGCGCCGTTGGTTTGCTCCGGCGCCTGCGGATCCCGTGTGGGTTGAATTTGCCGGTCAGGGTCCGGTCCCGCTGGGTTCGGGGCTTGTCTACCGTTGCTGTGATGAAGGCGCCGAGGACCTGGTGCTGGGCGTTGAAGTCTGTGAGGACCTGTGGGTGCCGGCACCCCCTTCGACCGAGATGGCGCTTGCCGGTGCGACGGTGATTCTCAACCCGTCGGCCTCGGACGAGATTATCGGCAAGGCGGATTACCGCCGCAGCCTTATCTCCAATCAGAGTGCGCGCCTGTACTGCGCCTATGTCTACGCCGATGCGAGCGAGGGCGAGTCCACGACCGACATGGTCTTTGCGGGCGAGAACCTGATCTACGAAAAAGGCTCTAAGCTGGCCGCCACCAAACTGCTTACCTGCGACATGGCCGTCGCCGATGTTGACCTTGACCGCCTGGTTGCCGAGCGCCGCCGCTCGACGACGTGGACACGCGCGGACGATGCGCCGGAGGACACGACCGTTGAGTTTTCGTTTGAGGGTGTGTTGGCCGAAGAGCCTGTCCTGCGCGATGCCTGCGATATCGACCGCGTTTTCCCGCGCGCGCCCTTTGTGCCGGCCGACCATGGCGACCTGGCCGAGCGCTGCGAGACCATCCTCGACCTGCAGACTGCGGGCCTCAAGACCCGCCTTGCCCATACGGGTACCAAGGCGGCTGTCATCGGTCTTTCGGGCGGCCTGGACTCCACGTTGGCACTGCTTGTGACCGTGCGTGCCTTTGATGCGCTGGGGCTGCCGCGCACAGGCATCACTGCCGTGTCCATGCCCGGCTTTGGCACGACGCATCGTACCAAGTCGAATGCCGAGTCGCTCGCTCGCGACCTTGGCGTGAGCTTCCGCGAGGTTTCGATCCACGCGGCCGTGGAGCAGCACTTCAAGGACATTGAGCACGATCCGGCCGTGCAGGACGTGACTTACGAGAACAGCCAAGCCCGCGAGCGTACGCAGATTCTGATGGACTTGGCCAACCAGGCTGGCGGCTTTGTCATCGGCACCGGTGACCTGTCGGAGCTGGCGCTCGGCTGGGCTACCTATAACGGAGACCACATGAGCATGTATGCCGTCAATGCGAGCGTGCCCAAGACGCTTGTGCGTCATCTGGTGCGTTATGCGGCTGATGTCTTTGGCGGGCGTATTGCCGAGACGCTGCTCGACATCCTCGATACGCCGGTGTCCCCCGAGCTTCTGCCGCCCACGGGCGACGGCGAGATTGCGCAGAAGACCGAGGATTTGGTGGGCCCGTACGAGCTGCACGACTACTTCCTCTACTACCTACTGCGTTTTGGCTTTGAGCCGGGCAAGATCTACCGCATGGCGCTCAAGAGCTTCGAGGGCGTCTACGATGCCAAGACCGTTCACACGTGGCTGCGTACGTTCTATCGTCGCTTCTTTGCCCAGCAGTTTAAGCGCAGCTGCCTGCCCGATGGTCCCAAGGTGGGCTCGGTGACGCTCAGTCCGCGCGGCGATTGGCGTATGCCGAGTGACGCCAGCTCGCGACTGTGGCTTGCGCAGATCGACGCGCTTAATGCAATTGACTAAGGTTGGCTAAATTGAACCAATGCGGGGGTTGCAAGCGTTACACTTTTGCAATCTGATGGCCCGTATCGCGCGGCGCTCTTGTCAGAGCGCCGCGTTTTTCATATCGAAAGGTGGCACCATGCAGGCATCGCAGCGTCTCGACCGCTTTGGCGCGGAGGTCTTCGCCTCGCTCAACAACAAGCTTCTCGCGCTGAAGGCTCAGGGCAAGACCATTTACAACATGAGCGTGGGCACGCCCGACTTTAAGCCGTACGACCACGTGGTCGAGGCGCTCACGCAGGCGGCCCAAGATCCCGAGATGTGGAAGTACGCCCTGCGCGACCTGCCTGAGCTTAAGCAAGCCGTGTGCGATTACTACGAGCGTCGCTTTGGCGTTTCGGGCATTACGCCGTCCATGGTGCAGTCGTGCAACGGCACACAGGAGGGCGTGGGTCATTTGGGCCTGGCTCTGCTCGATCCGGGTGACACCATTCTAGTTCCCGATCCGTGCTACCCGGTCTTTGAGGCGGGTGCGAAGATTGCCGATGCCAAGCTCGAGTACTATCCGCTGGTTGCCGAGCACAATTACCTGCCCTATGTGGCGGGCATCGATCCCGAGGTGGCCGATCGCGCCAAGTACATGATCGTTTCGTTGCCCGCGAACCCGGTCGGCTCGGTGGGTACGCCCGAGGTCTACGAGGAGATTATCGCCTTCGCGCGTGAGCACGATCTACTGATTGTTCACGACAACGCGTACTCCGATATCGTATTTGACGGCGAGCCGGGCGGAAGCTTTTTGCAGTATCCCGGCGCGCTCGAGGTGGGCGTGGAGTTCTTCTCGCTCTCCAAGTCGTTTAACGTCACCGGCGCGCGCATCGGCTTTTTGGTTGGTCGCGAGGACGTTGTCTCGGCCGTTGCCAAGCTGCGCAGCCAGATCGACTTTGGCATGTTCTTCCCGATCCAAAAGGCTGCCATCGCTTGCCTGAACGGTCCGCGCGATGAGGTCGAGGCACAGCGTCTGAAGTACCAGGAGCGCCGCGATGCCCTGTGCGACGGTCTTGAGGGCCTGGGCTGGGAGCGTCCCAACGCGCATGGCTCTATGTTTGTGTGGGCCAAGCTTCCCGGTGGCCGCACCGATTCGATGGCGTTTTGCGAGGAGCTCATGGAGAAGGCCGGCGTTGTGGTGACGCCGGGCGCGAGCTTTGGTCCTTCGGGCGAGGGGCACGTGCGCATGGCGCTGGTCCTGCCGCCCGATCAGATCGCTTTGGCTGTCGAGGCCATTCGCGAGGCGGGCCTGTATTAGAAACCTGTTTCGGCTCGTCAATAGCTCGAAACCGATTTCGTGCAGTTATTTTACGAATACTGCAAACAATTTCGGTAAACGGTCGATTTTCGGCTGCGAATAGGGGCATAATCAAAGTCACGATTGGATGTATTGGGATTACGACAAGCCGCTCGGGTCGTTCCCGGGCGGCTTGTTTGTGGAGAGAGATGGGAGTTTCTAATGGTTAACGAGAAGAAGGTCGCTATTGTCGGCTGCGGTTTCGTCGGTTCGTCTTCGGCGTTCGCACTGATGCAGAGTGGTCTGTTCTCCGAGATGGTCCTCATCGACGTGGACAAAAACCGTGCCGAGGGTGAGGCCCTGGATATCGCGCACGGCATGACGTTTGCCGAGCCGATGAAGATCTACGCCGGCGATTATTCCGATGTCGCCGACGCCGCCATGATCGTCGTCACCGCTGGCGCTGCCCAGAAGCCCGGTGAGACCCGCCTGGACCTGGTCAACAAGAACGTAAACATCTTTAAGTCTATTATCCCCGAGATTAAGAAGTCCGGCTTCGACGGCATTCTGCTAATCGTCTCCAACCCGGTTGATGTTCTGACCTATGCTGCCATCAAGATGTCCGGCCTGCCCGAGGGCCATGTCATCGGCTCCGGTACCGTGCTCGACACCGGCCGTCTGCAGCAGATGCTTGGTGCCCACGTCGAGGTTGACCCGCGCGATGTCCAGGCCTATGTCATGGGCGAGCACGGCGACTCCGAGTTTGTCGCTTGGTCCAGCGCTCAGGTTGCTGGCGTTCCGCTGAACACCTTCTGCGAGCTTCACGGCCACCTGGAGCATGAGACCGCCGAGAAGCGCATCGCCGAGGACGTCAAGAACTCCGCCTACACTATCATCGAGAAGAAGCACGCCACCTACTACGGCGTCGCCATGGCTGTCAAGCGCATCTGCACTGCCGTCATGCGCGATGAGCAGACCGTTCTGCCTGTCTCCTCGCTCATGGTGGGCGAGTATGGCCTGTCCGATCTGGCCATCTCCATGCCGACCGTCGTCGGCCGCGACGGCGTCGTCTGCCGCGTTCCCGTGCCGTTGAACGATGACGAGCAGCATGAGCTCACCGCCTCCGCCAAGGCCCTCAAGGACATCATCGACAGCGTCGACTTCTCCTGCTAAATCAAGCTCTTTTGGGCAACAGGCTACAATGAAGGCGTCTGGGTCCATGCGACCCGGGCGCCTTTTTGATGCATTGGGGACAGGTTTGTTTGTATCAAATGAGGTGCAATCGGTGCAAAACCAGCCTGTCCCCCTTGCACTATTGTTGATGGGAGGGTCATGTCTGATTCGCCTAACTTTTTGACCTATGCCCAGACGGCCTTTGACTCGTTTGATGAGCGGGCGTTTTGCGCGGTGGACAGTCTGGTCTTTGCCTGGTTGTCGTATTTGCGCCTGCCGCAGGACATGCCAGAGCTTGAGGGCTGGCGGGGGCTTGACGTGCGCGAGCTGCTACGTGCCGAGTGCTATCGGGATATGGTTGGCGACCTGTGGAATCCAGAGGGAAGCCGTGCCTTGTTGGAGGCGGTGGCAGCAAATCCCAGATACCGCGGCGTGCGCATTTGCGGCTATCGCGCCGTGAACGATGTTGCGATGACGGAGCAGTTTGCGGCCATGACGCTCCGATTTCCGGCAGGGTTTAGCTACGTTTCCTTCCGAGGGACCGACAGCACGATTGTGGGCTGGAAAGAGGACTTCAACATGGCGTTTCGATGTCCTGTGGCCTCTCAGGAATCTGCAGCACGCTATATGGACGAGGTGTCGGCCTCGATTGATGGGCCGCTCTTGTGCGGAGGCCATTCCAAGGGCGGAAATCTGGCTGTGTATGGCGCAGCGATGTGCTCAAGCGGTGCTCGCAACCGGATTGAGCGGGTCTTCTCCCACGATGGCCCTGGCTTTGTCGAGGAGTTTCTGAGCGGAGACGCCTTTGCGAGCCTTTCCGGTCGTATCGATAAAACCCTGCCCCAGTCTTCGATCTTCGGCATGATGTTCGAGACGCAAGAGGACTATGCCATCGTTGAGAGCACCGAGTTTAGTCTGCTGCAACACAATCCCTTTAGCTGGGTGGTCGACGGCTGCGATTTTGTGTACTGTGAGCGTCTGTCCGCCGGTGCTCGATACGTTGATGGCTCCATTCGCGAGATGCTGCTTACGGTGTCACCTAGCGAGCGCGAGCGTTTTGTAGATGCGTTGTTCTCCGTGTTTGAGGCTACGGGCGCCGAACGTTTTGCGGATATCGCCGGGAACATGCGCGAGAACCTGCCTGTGATGCTCCGGGCCGCCCAAGGCTTTGACAAGGATACGCGCCATTTTGTTTCGCAGACCATCGCGGCAATTCTTAGATGTGCATTGCTGCCCAAACGCCCTCAGATCGACATGTCCGCTGCCGGTAAGAGTCTGGCAGAACAACTCGAGGCCTGGCAGTCCGAGCTCCTGCGTTAACCATTGGTGCAGAGAAACCTGGCCCCAATGCAGCAATCTTCGATACGCTTGGGGCGGGCTCGACCGCTATACTGGTTCGTGCCGAAATCGATCTAGAACGGAATGCCGTATATGAAAATCAATCACGCGATTCTGCATATCCTGGACTTTGACTCTGCCGTTAACGTTATGAGCCAGCGCGAGCTCGATATCGAAAGCCGTACCGTGCGCAACTTCGTGACCACGCATCTGCGCCGCGCACGTACCTCGACCGACAATAAACGCGCCACGTTTGCCGAGAACTCTGCGTTTGGCGGCGAGCTCAAGGGTTATTTCTTTGGCGAGCGCGAGTTCGTGGACCTGTCGCAGCAGATTGCGGAGTTTATCTCCTCCGAGCTCACCAAGGCCGAGAAAGCCGAGTCCACCGACGTGCTCGTGGCTGATTTTGACGACGATGAGGATGCCCGCTGGTTTGCCGTGATGCTGCTGGGCTCCAAGCAGGCTTTCATGCACGAAGTGGGCCGCGAGGAGGGGGAGGTGCGCAATGACATCGCGCGCCACTACGCTATTCTGCCAAACCCCTCGCAAAAGGTGCCAAGCTATGCCATCGTGCGCGCGAGCACCATGGAGATCGGCTACGTGGACAAGAAACGCAAGATTGCCGGCGAGGACCGTATGCTTATTCCTGATGGCCTGCTGCAGTGCGACACGGGCGTGTCGGGCAAGGAGGTCATCGACACCGTGACGCGTGTGGTCGAGGAAGTCGCCGAGGAGCACGGTGCCAATACGGCCGTAGCGCTCGCTAAGGTTAAGGCTGCCGTTGCCGAGAAGGTTGAGGATGACGAGGAGCTTCCGCCTTGGGATATCGTCGATGAGGTCTTTGAGGACGAGCCGGTCATCAAGGAAAGCGTGCGCGCGGCACTGATCGAGGAAAAGGTTCCTGAGCGCGTTCCCGTGGAGCGCAAGCAGGTCGAGCGCGCGGCGGTGCGCAATCATAAGATTCGCACCGATACGGGCATCGAGATCAGCTTCCCGGCCGAGATGGGTTCGAACTCCGAGTACATCGAGTTCGTTAACGAGCCCAACGGCCTCATCTCCATCGAGCTCAAGAATATTGGCAGCATCGAGAATCGATAGGGCTTTTTCTTTCGAATAAAAGTCTGGATTATATTTTGAAGTATACTTTGAAATATAATCCAGATTATTTTTTGGAGGTCAAAATGTCCCCACTTGTTCTGGAAAAACCGGTGTTTACAAAAGACCAGGTTGTTTCGGCTACCGAAGCAAGCAAGTCTTTATCTGCCATTCGTAAACGCGCAAAACGCGCACCACAGTTCATTGCTGATCATAACGATATCGATACCGTGATTATCGACTATGCCGCCTATGAGGAAATGTACGGCGCGCTGCAGTATCTGCACGAACTTGAGATAAATCGCATCGCTGCGGATCGAGTCAAGCATGGTCCGCATGAATTTGTTCCGTTTGAGGACGCCCTAACTACCGAGGAGCTCGCGGAGTTTGAATCGATGGATCCGGACGCGATCCCCGATGAGGATCTTTTCGAATGAGTGGGCATTTTGTCGTCGGCTTTTTGAATCGAGACGTCGAGAAGGAATATCAAAAACTAGATGGATCTCAGCGAAGACTCGTCCGTATTGCAGTCGCGAAATTAAAGACGCGCGCTGATGAAATTGGAACGCCGCTTCACGGTGAGCTTGCCGGCTGCAAAAAGATCAAATGGCGGAATGCAGGACTCCGAATGGTTTTTCGAATCCGGGAGGACGGAACGGTTGAGATTGCCGAGATCGTGGCAATAGGGCGGCGCGACCGTTCCGAGGTCTATAAGACGGCCGCAGGGCGCCTGTCAAAGCGACCCGCCATGGTTGAATACGACGGAACCCTGAGATGATGAAGGCCGAAGCCCCGATGGTGTTTCGGCCTTTTTTGTTTTCGGCTTGGTTGCTGACATTGCGCCGCAGGTTGAGCATACGTCAGCGAAAACGCGGTTTGTCAAAACCGCGTAACTATTAAAGCTGGCGTAAGCCCTCTTCGAGGCCAGTCTTGCTGTCGGTCTTCTCGTCGCGCATCTTGATGACGCGGGCGGGGACACCGGCCACGACGGCACCGGCGGGGACATCCTCGACGCACACGGCGCCGGCGGCAACGACAGCACCCTTACCCACGTGCACGCCCTCCAGGACCACGGCGTTGGCGCCGATCATGACGTCGTCTTCGATGATGACGGGCGTGGCGCTGGCGGGCTCCACGACGCCTGCCAGCACAGTGCCGGCGCCGATGTGGCAGTTCTTGCCCACGGTGGCGCGGCCGCCCAGCACGGCGCCCATGTCGATCATGGAGCCTTCGCCAATGACGGAGCCGATGTTGATGATGGCACCCATCATGATGACAGCGCGATCGCCGATCTCGACGCGGTCACGGACGATCGCGCCCGGTTCGATGCGGGCGTTGATACCCTTGAGGTCGAGCATGGGCACGGCGGAGTTGCGGCAGTCATTTTCTACGTCGTAGTAGTCGATGGAGTCGGCGTTGGCGTCGAGGATTGCCTTGAGCTCATCCCAGTCACCAAAGACGGTCTTGCCACGGCGACCGCCGTAGACGTGCGCATTGCCCCACTGGACCTTCATGCCCGGCTTTTCGCGCACGTACAGCTTGACAGGCGTTTTCTTGGGCGCTGTGGCGATGTAGTTGATAATCTCCTGTGCATCCATCTCGGCTGCGTTACTCATATGCTGTTTCTCCTTTGCGTGGATACGGTTGATACCTGATTAGGCAAACATGACCTGGTCGAAGGTGTAGAAGCCGGGGTCGCGGGTGACGAGCTTCTGGGAGGCGGCCAGGGCGCCGTTGACAAAGATCTGGCGGCTCGTGGCACGGTGTGTGAGCGTGATCTCCTCGTCCTGGCCAAAGAAGCTCACCTCGTGCACGCCGGCGACGGTGCCGCCGCGCAGCGAGTGCATACCGATTTCCTTGGGGTCGCGCGCTCCGCACATGCCCTCGCGGCCATAGACGGGGTGATAACCTGCCTCGGGTTCGGCTTCGACGACGGCGTCGAGCAGCAGCTTGGCAGTGCCGCTGGGGGCGTCGACCTTTTGGTTGTGGTGCGTCTCGACAATCTCGCAGTCAAAGCCGGGCAGTTCGCGCGTGGCCTGTGCCACCAGATGACGCAGGGCCGCGATGCCGATGGAGTAGTTGCCGGAGTGCATGACGCGGGCGCTCTGACCCAGCTCGCGCAGGCGATCCATCTGCTCGGGCGTATAGCCCGTGGTGCCCGAGACCAACGCCGCGCCCGTGCGCTCGACATAGGCAACGACGGCATCGAAGGTCGCGACGTTTGAGAAGTCGATGATCACGTCGGCTGCCGGGGCACTCTCGAGCTCGGACAGATCGAAGCCGATCTGGGCGACGATGTCGAAAACAGGCTGTCCGGCGGCGTCGATAATGCCCTCGGCGGTGGTGCGGATGAGCGAGCCCATGCGGCCCGTTCCCATAATGACGGTCTTAATCAAGCAGACCAGCTCCCTTCAGAGCATCGGTAAGTGCGGCACGCGTATCGTCGGCCATGGGGCACAGCGGCATGCGGTAGTTTGCCTCGATCATACCCATCTGAGCGAGCGCTTCCTTAACGGGGATGGGGTTGACCTCGCTAAAGAGGGCATTGATGAGCGGCTGTCCGGCAATCTGGATATCGCGGGCACGCGCCACATCGCCGTCCAGATAGGCGCGGCACATGTCGTGCACGAGCTGCGGCTGAACGTTGGCCCACACGCTGATGGTGCCCGAGGCGCCCAGGCTCATGAGTGGCACGGTGAGCGCGTCCTCGCCCGAGTACATGCGGAAGTCGTCGGACAGCAGGTGGGCGATCTTGGCCGCGTAGGCAACGTTGCCCGAGGCTTCCTTGATGCCCATGATGTTGGGGTGCGCGGCCAAGCGCTCCACGTTGCGCTCGCTGATGCCGCAGCCGCAGCGGCCGGGAATGTTGTACAGGATGCAGGGGATGTCCACCGCGTCGGCAACGGTCTTAAAGTGCTGATAAATGCCCTCTTCGTTGGACTTGTTGTAATAGGGGGTAATGAGCAGCAGGCCGTCGGCGCCCAGGCCCTGATAGGTGAGCGACTTGGTAAGCATGGTCTGCGTGGAGTTGGAACCCGAGCCGGCGATGACGGGGACGCGGCCCGCAACCTGCTTGACCACTGCGGCGACGACGGAGTTGTCCTCGTCGTCGGTCATCGTGGCGCTCTCGCCGGTGGTGCCCAGGGTGAGGATGGCGTCGGTACCATTTTGCAGGTGGAAATCGATAAGGCGCCCGAGCGCGTCAAAGTCGACGCTGCCGTCCTTTTTAAACGGCGTAACAAGGGCGACGATTGAGCCTTCAAGATTGCGGATGTCCATGTTCTTCTCCTTCGCGTCCGCGATCTGGATGCGTTTGTTCCATTGGGCGGCGACGGCCAAGCGCTCGTCTTGGGCGCGACGGCGGGCACTTTCGGCGCGCGACTTGGCCAGCAGCTCTCGGCCGCTCGGCAGCACGTCGAGCGTGGCAAAATAATCGCCCGGGCGTTCGGCGCGGCGGATGAGCTCGGCCGAGCCATCGGGACGCAGCAGCACCTCGGCGGAGCGCAGACGGCCGTTGTAGTTATAGCCCATGGAGTAGCCATGCGCGCCGGTATCGTGGATCACGAGCAGGTCGCCCATATCGATATGTGGCAACTCGCGATCGATGGCGAACTTGTCGTTATTCTCGCATAGGTTGCCCGTGATGTCGTAGGTGTCCGTAACAGGTGCTGTGGTCTTGTCGGCGCCACCCGGCTGACCCATCACCGTAACGTGGTGGTAAGCGCCGTACATGGCAGGACGGATCAGATCGACGGCGCTTGCATCAACACCGATATAGTCCTTGTAGATCTGCTTCTCGTGGATAGCCTTGGTGACCAGGCAGCCGTAGGGGCCCATCATAAAGCGGCCCATCTCGGTGCAGATGGCCACATCGCCCATACCGGCGGGAACTAGGATCTCGTCGTAGGCCGCGTGCACCCCCTCGCCGATGGCGTGAATGTCGTTGGCCTGCTGCTCGGGCAGGTAGGGGATGCCGACGCCGCCGGACAGATTGATGAAGGCGACATGTGCGCCGGTCTCGCGCTCCAGGCGCACGGCAAGCTCAAAGAGGATGCGCGCGAGCTTGGGGTAGTAGTCGTTGGTGACGGTGTTGCTGGCAAGGAATGCGTGGATGCCAAAGTTTTCGCCGCCCTTGGCCTTGAGCAGGCGTAAGGCCTCGAAGAGTTGCTCGGTGGTCATGCCGTACTTGGAGTCGCCGGGGTTATCCATGATGCCGTTGGAGAGCTGGAACAGTCCGCCCGGATTAAAGCGGCAGCTGACCGTCTTGGGGATGGGCCCCGCAACGTGCTCAAAGAACTCGATGTGGCTGATGTCGTCAAAGTTGACGATGGCGCCCAGCTTGTCGGCGAGCTCAAAGTCCGCTGCCGGCGTGTCGTTGGACGAGAACATGATGTCGTGTCCCGTGATACCCAGCGAGCGGGCGATCATGAGCTCGGTATAGCTCGAGCAATCGCAGCCGCAGCCGTATTCGTTGAGAATGGAGATGAGCGCCGGGTTGGGATTTGCCTTGACGGCAAAGTATTCCTTAAAGCCCGGGTTCCATGCGAAGGCGTCGCGCACCTCTTGCATGTTGCGGCGGATGCCCGCCTCGTCGTATAGATGAAACGGCGTGGGGAACTGCTCGACGATATGCTCGAGCGCCTCCTTGTCCACAAACGGCTGCTTGGCCGCATATGCCTCGTTGGGGGTCAATGCCATGTCCCGTAAACCTCGCTATCCAGACGGCGCCATCTGCGCATCGAATCCGCATAGCGTGGACCCAATGTCCGGATAGCGCTCCCGCATTGCTGCAGACAGTCCTGTGGGTGTTTCCCACAGGCCCCACCAGGTTGTTCGTGCCCGAAAAACCCAGTTCGGCGGGTTTCGCCTCCCCACGGGGTCAAAGCCTGCCGGCTCGCCCGCCGTTCTTCGTGCCCGCGCCTCTATCAAGTGGTAACGACCCTACCACGTTGCACTTTAGCAAACAAGAGTATTTGTATATAACGTTTAAAAAATGCAGCAATATGCTGGAAACATGTGTGCCACAATCCTGTATCACAATAAGTTGCAACAGATATGCCTCACGAAGGGATCTTTTATGACCGAGCTCCAAGAACTCCGTCGCTATCGCCGCGATCTCCATCGCATTCCGGAGCTCGATTTCGATCTTCCGCAAACCATTGCCTATATCGAGGGCGTGCTGGCACCGCTCGCTTGCGAGGTGACCCATCCGTGCCCCAGCTGCGTCTGCGCTTTCTTCGATGTTGGCGTTGGTTTCGCGCATGCCACGGCGATTCGCGCCGATATGGACGCGCTGCCCATTGTCGAGGCAACAGGGGCAGCGTTCGCCTCGACACATCCCGGCAAGATGCACGCTTGCGGACATGACGGACACATGGCTATGGCGCTTGCCGCTGCGACGTATGTCGACCGTGCGATTCGCGAGCAGCCGGGCGTCATGAGGCGCAACGTGCTCTTTGTGTTCCAGCCGGCCGAGGAAACGACCGGTGGTGCCAAGACGGTATGCGAGAGCGGCGTGTTCGAGCGCTACGGGGTCGACCGCATTTTTGGCTTCCATGTGTGGCCCGATCTGCCTGCCGGCACGTTGGCGAGTTGTTCCGGTCCGCTGCTGGCGCGTTCGAGCGAGACGCATATCCATATTCACGGTACGAGTATTCATATCGCTAAGACCTATGGTGTACCGGTCGAGGAGTCGCACGATGCGGCATTGGCAGCAGCGAAGTTTTGGTTGCCGAGCGCGAGCTGATGGACGAGCTGGGCACCGACGAACCCTGTATCGGCAAGTTTGGTCTGCTGCAGGCCGGTACCGTCTGCAACGCGGTGGCGGGGGAGGCCCATGTTGCCGGCAGTCTGCGTGTGTTTACAGACGACATGTTCGACCGTGCGCGTGAGGGCTTGCGCCGCGTGCTTGATGAGGCATGCGCTGCAACGGGCTGCACGTACGATCTCGACTTTGCCGAGGGCTATCCGCCGGTCGACAACGACCCCGAGTTGTTCACTCGCATTGCACCGGCTTTGCCCGAACTACAGCTCGTAGATGAGCCTTTGCTGATTGCCGAGGACTTCGCCTTCTATCAGCGCCATCTGCCGGGCGTGTTCTTCTTGCTGGGCACGGGCGTGCCGGAGGCGCAAGAAAACCCGATCGACGCAGACAGCTGCCCAGCTTATGCGACGAGCGCCCTTCACACTGATACCATGCTCTTTGACGAGGAAACCCTACTCAAGGGCCTCGATGTCTACAAACGATTGCTTGACTTGGAGTGACGATGGAACGACGTCGACAGTCTGCCGTGTATAGTCCGGGTGGGTGCGGGTGCGGCTTGCTGCTGCTCCCGGTTATTGCTGTGAGCATTGGCGTGATGTTTGCGCTTGCTGGACTGGCCGCAGCGGCACTTGTGCTGTTGATTGTGGCCATTGGCGTGACGATTTGGCTTTGCCGCTCTCGCGAGCAACGTCGTGCCGATGGCAAGACCAATGTCGGATGTGTCTTCTTTCTGATCATTGCGTACCTGCTGAGTGTCAGCTACCTGGTGTTCTTTGTCCTGTTGATGATCAGTGCCTTTACCGGGGAATCCGTCACGGTGGGGTAGGCTTCGACGAGCCTCTTGAGGATGAAAAAATGGAGCCGGATGGGAAATACCCCCATCCGGCTCCATTGCTCAATATTGGCGTGCACTTCTACTCGGCTGCCTCGCGGCGAGCGACCTCGTCGATCAAGATGGCATCGCCGTGCTTGGCGGCGGCAATGCTCGCGGTCATAATCATGCCCATTGCCGTGATGTAGGCGAAGAGCATCGACGGCGCCACGTCCATAACGATGCCGGAGAGAATCGGCGTCGCCACCTGAGCCGCCATGCTCACGGTGTAGTAGTAACCGGAGTAGCGGCCCACGCTTTGGGAGCTGCAACACTCCAGAATCATCGTGTACACGCACAGGTCCACGCCGCCCAGCGCGACGCCCATCAACAAAAAGACCCCGTACAACACGGGCGAGAAGCCGGGTGCCAGCCAAAGAAGCGTGGGGCACAAAACCATGATGACGGCGGTGCCCAGGGCGACCTTTTTGCGGCCGATTTTGAGCGAAAGGTTTGCCAGGGGTACGTAGCTTAGCAGCGCGCCTGCAATCGTCACGATATTGATGATGGCATAGGAACCGCCCTCCATGCCATAGAACAAATCGGCATAACGGCTGATATTGGTGGTCATGGCGTTATAGCTCATGTAGTAGAAAAACGTTGCGGCGAGCAGCATGATGATGGAGCGACGCACGTCGGTGTCTGCAACGCGTTCCTTACCGCCGGCCTCGGGGGAGTCGTCTTTGTCAATCTGATCCTCGTCGATGCCCATTGACAGCGATTTCTCGCGCATCTTTTCGACGAGGGCGGGCTCACGGACAAAGATGCCGTAGACAACGGCTGACACGAGGATAAAGGCGGCCTGCAAGATAAAGAGCGGAAGATAATCAGGTTTGTCGGCCTTGGGAACCATGACCGAGATGGCGACGAGCATAAGACCCGTTCCCGCATAGCCGACGATCTTTTCGATTGAGTCCGCCTTGGTTCGAAGTGGGCGAGGCGTAATATCTGCCACGATGGCGACCGTCATGGTGCGGTAGGCGCATATTGCCAAAAGCGTGAGGATAATCGCGCCAATGAGCAGAGGTAGGCTGCCCATGTTGTTGGCAATCGCGATGAGCGGGACGGAGAGCATTGCTACCGCGGAGCCGCCCAAGATAAAGGGCGTTCGGCGCCCGAGTTTGCTTGTGCAACGGTCCGAGAGGATGCCAAAGAGCGGAAGCAGGAACAGGCCAAAGACATTATCGATGGCCATGATCGCGCCGGTGAGCGAGTTGGATAGGCCAAAGGTCCCTGTGAGCATCTTGGGAACGATGCCGTCGTAGACCTGCCAAAAACTGATCATGCCCATAAAGGGTAGGGAGGCGAGGGCGACGGCCTTGGTGTCGAGCCGGGCCGCCCGCTTAAGATTTGGTTGGGTCATGCTGGTTCTCCTGGTCGGTAAAAACGGGGAGGGGCGCTATCGGCCCCCGTTCTACAGTTGTTCAAGGTTGGCAAGAAACGCCACATAGAATTCGATGCCGCGCTTGTAGACGTCGACGCCGATGCGTTCGTTGGCGGCATGGATGAGCTTGCGTGCCTCGCCCGAGTAGATAAAGCCGCAGAAGCGGTAGACGCGATCGCAGATCTCGTTGAACTCGCGCGAGTCGGTGCAGGAGTTCTGCACGTAGGGGGCAAAGCCGGCCTCGGGATAGACACCAGACACGCAGCGATGGATGTAGTTGAAGGCGGCATCGTTTTCGTAAGGCGAGATGGGCGCGGGCTCGGTGTAGGGAATCGCCTCGTTGATTTCGACGGTGACATGGTCGGGGCTTACGCCCGAGGCGCGGCACTGCTGAGCGGCGAGCCTGCGAGCGCGCTCAACGGCATCGGCGATGGTCTCGAACGGAGCGATGCGAACGTTGAAATTGGCGCGAGCGATCGGTGGCAGCACGTTATGCGCGTTGGAGCCTTCGAGCTGCGTGAGCGCATAGGTTGTGCGCAGCATGGCCGAGGTCTCGGGGCTGGCGGCCATAATCTTGGTAACCGCGGGGCGTGTGAGCCAGAGGTTGCCAAAGATTGCCTGAAACGTCGCGCTGCTGCGGGCACCCAGCTCGGTCAGTGTGGCCTCGACGGCGGGCGTGAGCTGCGGCTTGCCGGGGTTGGCCGAGATAGTCTCGCATACACGGCAGAGAAGACGGCAGGCATCGTTTGCCGCAGGCGTAGAGGCATGGCCGCCGTCGGCGCGCGCCGTGACGGTAAGGTCGACATGGCCCTTCTCGGACACGCCTACCATGGCAACGGGTTCGGTGACGCCGAGCGGGGCGTCGGTTGCCACGGCGCCACCCTCATCGAGCACCATGTAGGGATGGATGTTATGCTCGCGAAGCCACTGCACTGCATGGGTTGCAGTAGGTGCGGCGATTTCCTCGCCATCGCTCGAGAAGAACCAGACATCGCGCGGGGGAACGAAGCCCTGGGCAATCAAATGCTCGGCGGCCTCGAAGAAAGCCGAGACGATGCACTTGGTGTCGAGTGATCCGCGGGCCCAGATCTCGCCGTCGAAGATCTCGGCTCCAAAGGGATTGTGCTTCCAGTCTTGGCCCTCGACGGGCACGACGTCCTGATGCGCCATCATGACGATGGGGTCCAAGGCGGAATCGGCGCCAGGCCAACGCAGGAGCATGCCAAAGTCGTCGACGCGTGTGAGCTCGGCGACTTTAAAGAAATGCGGATAAAGTCGCTGAAGCGTGGGAATCCACTGGCTGAAGGGCTCATCGTCGCGCTCGGCGATGTTCTCACGCGAAACGGTGGGGATGCGCAGCAATTCGCAAAAGCGCTCGACGGCTGCCTCGTCTGCCTTGTAGGTGCCTGCATCAAGAGGCGCGCCCTGTGCGACCGATACCGATGCTCCCATGGTGGGACTCCTTTCGTGTTGTATATCGAATACGTCAAGATTATCGCCCGCACCGCGCGTGGGAAATGGCGAAACACGTTGTTCATCTGCGGGCGGCGGGTCGGATAGCCTTAGCCGACGATGACCGTGCCGTCTTCGGTCACGGTGATGGCGTCTCCCGTCGACACAGCATCGAGAAACTCATCGCCCAGGTTGTCAATGGTGGGCATGGGGGTGTCGGTCCATACACCCGAGAGGATCGCGCCAGCGGCGGCAAGGCTGTCAATGGGTTTGGAAAACAGCAGGCATGCGGGTTGGCGCCCCATTTTGGTGGCGCAGAAGAGCACCATGCCGCCTGTGGTGGAGCCGATAGTCTGCGGAAGACACAAGGGCACACACGGGGACT
>ENA-OQOA01000094-OQOA01000094.1-human-gut-metagenome-genome-assembly--contig:-NODE-94-length-53194-cov-5.139296_pt1 | contig 53194 bp, 49 predicted proteins | sample MGYA00242633_ERZ504888 | MGnify/ENA primary metagenome ERZ504888 (study PRJEB26092, sample SAMD00036372) | human gut metagenome | host: Homo sapiens | study: EMG produced TPA metagenomics assembly of...
ACTGATTAAAGGAATGGCTGCAATAAGGCATATCTGAATTAATAAGCGTCATATCCTGAGTGTTAATGACAAAAGTGATATTACTCTGATGATGTATCCCTTCCATCCCATACATTTCCCGTCCTGTGTGTACGATCAGGGTAGAACCGATCTGGGTCATGCGCAGGGAAGCAGCATCAAAAGGAATGTAGATTCCTTCAAACATATTTGTGTATCCGCCGCCAATGTCCGTTGCACCAAGCAGTTTCCAGGCACAGCTGTATTTAAGGATTCGGACAGCAGTTATGCTGTTGTCTTCATTCAGATTTTTCTGTCCTGCTGCAACATAAAAGTTCCCGTCCGGTGCAGCATAGAATCCTCCCCACAATGGAAGCGGAAGCTTTACTGTTGTTACATTGGTAACATTAAGATTGGAATTGCAGGTGGCATCATATACTTCCCGGTTTCTTTTTGATGGCCAGACCCGAACAGGAGTATTTAAATACTATCGACAGTTCCTACTATTCCCTTTATTTTAATAGATTGCTGATTTAGTGGTATCAAAAGTTCTGCACGAGGCGTTTCTGTTCTCGCTCCATTCCAGTATAAATAACTATAATAAAAAGAATTATTAGGACTAAAATGTAGTATTTCATTATTATTACTTTCCTCTTTTGTTAATGTTGGACGTAATAAATTAGAATCTCGTTCAATAAAAAAAGAATTTTCAATTTCTACTTCCCATACAATGTCTTGATTTGAAAATACATCATTCCACTGCTTTATTTGATCAAGATTTCTAAGTGCAAAAAATGATTGAAATCTAGACGGTAATTTAGAAAAATAAATTCGCCGGACAAGCTCATATTCATATTCCAGGGAATAATATTCAGCTAAATTTCCCTGATTATGTTGAAGTGTTTCATCTACGTAATGAAGACCATGCATTGATAAACCATCAGGAAATAAGGTCTGTACAAAAAATTGTTGGAATTATTTAGAAGTTTTAATTGTATTTCAAGACCTTCTTTTAAAGTATTATTTCTATCTATATGGTAAACTATCATTTGTTTGTCTCCTACAAATTTGTTTAACAAAGAAAACATTTAAATATTTATGATGCAAAGAAATCCTTGATTGACATAATCAAGGATTTCTTTGTTTAGGAATCTGTATTATTTACCCAAATGGATTATTTAACAGTAGCTTTTTTCAGGTTTGACCATGGGCTGAATACTTTCGTTCCGTCTTCGGATGTTCTGTTGAATGCATGCATTCCAACTACCCATGTTCCCTTTGGTACGTTCTTGAATGTTGCTGTCACTGTACCTTCTTTGAGGTTCAGTACTTTATGATCGCCATAGTGATATGGACGTGTCTCACCGTTTTCTTTCTTGGAATCTGTTCCAAGTACTACGTCATAACCAGTTGCATTTGCTGCAGCTTTGTATGTTACTTTGATAGTAGATCCACTTACTGTTACGTTTGTGATAACTGGAGCGTCCGGTGTGATTGCGGATACAACGAATGGATATGCGTTAGACCAGTCGCTGAATACTTTCTTACCGTTTGCGTCACGTTTCCAAGCGTGGCAGTATGCGTAGTAGGTTCCCTGCTGTACATATTTGAATGTAGTAGAGGTCTGAACCTGATTCTTGTTTACAGAATCGTAGTCTTTGTTTGTGATGCAGTCACGGTCTGTAGAGATTACATAGTCGTAACCTGCAGCACCATCAGAATCACCGGAAAGGATTGCAGTTGCCTTGTTGCCAACAACTTTAACGCTACTGATCATTGGAGCATCTGGTTTCTGATCCTGTGTTGCTGCATCTACAGTCTTAGAACCAGTGTAGTTCTTACTGTCTTTCTTAGCTGTTACAGTAACTTTACCGTCTTTCTTTTCTACAGTATATTCAGATGTTTCAACATCAACACGACCACATTTAACAGTAACTTTGTCACCATCTACAGTTACATCTGCGTTTGCAAGGTTGAATTTATCAATTCCCCATTTGAATTTAAGATCATCTGGAGCTGAAGTTGTATAACCGTTTTTAGGCTTAACAGTAACGTCCAAGCTGTTAGAGATAGTAGCGTTTGCAACGTCGGTGTTTGAACTTACATCTAAATCATAGTCCTGGCCTTCTTTTAAAGTAACACCATTTACCACAACATTTACAACTGGTTTTACAGGCAGACCACCGGCATAAACACCGTTAGAAACAGAAACATTGCTCTTTACAACAGACAGCTGATTAAGCTTAATGTATGTTACTGCCATAACATTTGTGATCTTATTGCCTTCAGCATCAGTATAAATGCCATCTTTTTAAACCATAATCATTAGTTTTGCTGCTTGCATATTTTCCTTTGGCAACAGCAATTACAGCTACATACTGAGCTTTAGGGAATTCACTAGTGTATTTTCCTTCTTTTCCATATACATTATCTACATATTTAATCTCATAATCCTGGCCTTCTGTTAATTTTTTATTAGAATCAAAGTATGTAAATGTAGTTTTTGTATACTGATGTTCTTTACCATTATAAGTAAAGGATGGAGAAGCAACTTTTATACCATTTTCGTCATAGAAAGTAAATTTTCCACCCTCATTCAACATTTCACCTGAAATCTGGAATGTTGCTGTTAAGGTACCTGTAAAGTTTCCGTTTTTAGGTGTTAATGTAACAGTACCCTCACCAATCTGGATATTCTCTCCAGATGTTAATGTAAAGTTGCTTGCTACATCAATAGGATTTCCTTTTAAGGTCAAGTCAATATCACTGGCAGAAACTTCAATACTGTAACCAGTGTATTCTTTACTTCCAATAACTGCTTTTAAGTCTGCTGCATTTGCAGGTTTGATTTCATAAGTTATTTTTGCTTCGACGTCACTGTAATGTGTTCCATCGCCTTTAACTGTTAATGTTGCTGTTCCTGCATTCAGATTATTGCTATAAGTTGCTGTATAATACTGAGGATTAATTACTTTTCCATCAATTACAACATCAAATTTCGGTTCAACAGCTTTTCCGGTATAAGTGAAGTTTGTTTCTTTTAATTTAATGTTTTCTGACTTGATTGTTTTTGCAGTTAATGTAGATGTATCACTCAGTGTTACGTTTTTATTAATGAAGTTTTTATTTGTAATTTCTACTGTCGCAGTAACATCTTTACCAATTATATTTCCTTCTTTGCATTCGTATTTAACTTTGTAATCTTTTCCTTCTACAAGAGTAAATTCTTTAGCTGGTTTTGCACCATTTTTAGCTTTTACTACAAGTTTCATAGAATCTTTATAATCAGAGAAATCTGTAGTATCCAGCTTTTCAACCTTCTCATTTGTAACTTTGACCTCAGAAATTACGGCAGGATTAATTGCAAATGTGATTTTCTTTTCACTTCCAGCATAATCGCCAAGACCTTTAACGATTACATAACCGCCATCTTCTACGTTCGTATTAGTACCATTTACTAATTCATATAAGGTCGGGGAAACTGCCTTTCCGCCAATTGTAAGAGTACCTAAGTCATCTTTTGTAATGACAATCTGTTCTCCCGTATATTCTTTATTGTCAAGTTTACCATTTTTTTCGTTTGCAAATGTACCACCGGAAATATCAGTTCCTACAATATTGAAGTCCGCAGTAGTTGTTCCTGTAACATTTTTATTAAGTTCTTTTGGAGTGATTGTTACTTTGTAACTACCAATGTCTGTTGCATTATCCGGTACAGTAATAACAACATCCTTGTACAGGTCTAAAGTATTACCATTTTTATCAGTAAATGTAATATCATTTTTGTCAATGGTTACTTTCTTCTTATCGTTATATGTTTTGGCTTTTATAGAAACATTAACGTCTGATAAATCTCTACTGGTTACTTTGAAAGTATTTGTTGTTTCGATTGTTCTATGGTTGTCTCCTTCAGCAGTAATATTGTAATTTTTAAATTTACCAGTTTTCCGGAGTACCGATAATCAGATTAATACGTGCATAAGCGACATCGTCAACATTTGTTGCTAAATTATTGGCGCTTCCTGCAGAAATAGATACATATCCATCTTTATCTGCATAAATATAGTTTGATAAATCTTCTTTTGTCTCTTTATCAATTAGTTTAATATCATCTTTTTTTACACGAATAACTTTTCCGGTATAAGTGAAAGCAGATGTTAATAAAGTTGCTTCCATATGTTCAGAAATGAGCTCGTTAGTACCATCTAATGTTTTTGGCTCTATTTCATATGTTGTAGAAATCTGTCCTGTATATCCATCTGCCTGTGGAACTAAAGTAACAGTTGCTTTTTTAGTTGCATTTGTATGATCACCAGACTGAACTACTTTAAAATCTGCAGTCACTGTCTTATCATTTGCAGTCACTGTAGTTGTATCATTTTTTGTTAATGTAATACCAGATGTATTTATTTCCTGAGGTTTTCCATTATAGGTGTGTGTTCCGTTAACAGATGCGCTAAGATATAACTGAGATACATCAATTGCTTTTACAGCAATACCTTCTGAAGTGTAAGACCATACAGTTCTGTTATTATCATTAGAATCTGTAGCATATACAAACAATGTAAGTGTCTTTCCTGCTTCAGCTGCTACAGTAGCGCGTTTTACCGTCTGCTCATTTGTAGGTGTTTCGATATCAATGGCTGAATCAGCAGTTCCATTTACTTTCCAAGCATAATGAAATTTAATATTTGAATCAATGGCTTTATTATCTTTAGCGGTTACTTTGAATTTAGCTTTAACAGTTGTTCCCCATGTTACAGCATTATCTTTAATAGCATTATCTTCGCCATCAGTAAATTCTGGAGTCACACTGAATGAATCTGCAGCAGTAGCTACAGCAGTATTGTCCGTAGTATCTTCTACAACCGGAGTTTCTGTCACGTCATCAGAGAATGTTTCAGCAACTGAAGCTTCTGCGTCAGATGTTACAGCAACGTCAGAACCATCGCTGAACTCAGCAGCCCATACCGGCACATTAGAAGTAGCAAGCATTGCAACAACAAGTGACATACTTAATGTCTTTTTTGCCATGCCCTTCTTTGTGTTTTTAATCTTTGTCATGATTATAGTTCCCCTTTCCTTAATATAACTATTTCTTTTTGGGTAAAGATTCCTAGACATAATCTGTCTGTTATGGTTAATAATAGTGCTTTCACCACTTTTTGTCAAGGGTAATGCTCAAGAATTTTACGATTTTTTTAAATTTCATACACTTCAAAAGCATTTATTTTCCTTGATTTTTCAGGTTTAAAATCTATAACTTGTTACAAATGTGGTGAGTTTTTCCTGTTTATCACAAGATGATGTAGTATTCTCTTTTTTGCCGATTCTAACAGTTAATCCTGATCTGTTCTGGAAGCTGGCTTACAATCTTTCTTTCTCCGAATAATTTATGATAGAATTCGTATCCTGAATTAGAGTCTTCTGTTATTATCAGATCTGGTTGGATATCCTCTTTTGCCTGCAAATTATATAACTGATAAGTTTCATTATATATTCTTTTGGCGTTTTGATATTTCTGACTGTCTCGCTCTTGTCTCATGCCGTAAATTTCTTCAATACTATATGGTAAATGTTCCAGACTATCCCTTGTGACCAAAACGAAGTAATTGTCGCTGCCTTTTACCATTCTGGTAAATTCTTTACTGCGTAAAAATGGTGCTCCTTCATCAATAAATATAATGCATTGCTGCAGTGTGGCAAGTCTTTCTTTCCAGAAAGCGTTTTCTATTACTACACATCGTTTTTCACATATTTTGGTAATTCCTGATGATATGCCATTGTTCTCATAATCAGAAATCATTCTAAGGAGTTCTGTTTTTCCTGTTGCAGAATCTCCCTGAATGACAGTGACATTTCTCTTTACTGTAAGATGATAATGAACTCGTTTGTTGTATATTTCAATATCATACTTTCCTGTCATGTTTTATCATCCTCTCAATAATCGGTTTACAATGATTTCGTCATCCAGTTCAAGCATGGAGTGAACCGTTTTTCCTGTGTTTACAATATAGATATCAAATGGCTGTTTTCCAAAGTCCATGATATAGCCCAGGCGAATTGTAATGTCTTTTTGTTCTGCCAGTTTTAAAATCCATTGTGCACAGTTGTTTCCGCAGGCAGATGCGTTAAATATATGATCTGGATCATTTTGCATCAATATCAGAGTTTTTACTCCTCCTGAAAGGCGTTCCGGTGGAATCGGGCCGAGAAATGGGCTGTCGATCATGCATGGACCTTTTACCTCTGATCCGTCTATATCTTTGATCATTTTTCTGGAAGTTTCTGATGTGATCCACTCATCTTCATATGTGTTATTGAAGAACACATCAGGATTTAAAAAATATAAATTGTCTCCCCGGATTGTCCCCAAAAAATATTTTCAGCATCTTGCATTCCTCCATTCTGTCAAAACTGATTATCTTTTCTTATTTTATCAAAAATATCTTCCTGTTTCCAGCATCACAAAAACAGCAGAGAACTTTTTTATCATTCTCTGCTGTTTCTCTACCATCTGCTTTAAGGTGTTAAAGCAAACATATTATTTCTTTCTGACAATAACCTTATCCAGATGCCAGATATCATCTACATATTCCTGGATAGTTCTGTCGGATGTGAACTTGCCGCTGCATGCTGTGTTGAGGAGTGCTTTCTTAGCCCAGCCTTTTTCATCTCTGTATGCTGCTTCTACACGTTTCTGTGCGTCTGCATAGGAACGGAAGTCTGCGAGGATGAAGTAGCGGTCTGCTCTGTCTGTGTTCTTTGTGTTGAGAAGTGAATCGTACAGGTCACGGAAGAGCTCTGTATCGTTAGAGAAGGTTCCGTTGATGAGCTGCATCAGTACCTGACGGATTTCTTCGTCTGTGTTGTAGATTACGTTTGGATCGTATCCACCGTTGTTTTCGTAGTTGATTACTTCGTCGGAGCTTAAACCGAAGATGAATGCGTTGTCTGCGCCAACTTCTTCTACGATCTCTACGTTGGCACCATCCATTGTTCCAAGTGTAGGAGCACCGTTGAGCATGAACTTCATGTTACCTGTACCGGATGCTTCTTTACTTGCTGTGGAGATCTGCTCGGAAACGTCTGCTGCTGCGAAGATCCACTCAGCGTTGGATACTCTGTAGTTTTCGATGAATACAACTTTGATCTTGCCGTTGATAGAAGCGTCGTTGTTTACTACATCTGCTACGGAGTTGATGAGTTTGATGATCTTCTTGGCTGTTGCGTAACCTGCGGATGCTTTTGCACCGAAGATGAATGTTCTTGGATAGAATTCCATTTCCGGATGCATCTTGATCTGGTTGTACAGATAGATAACATGCAGGATGTTCAGGAGCTGACGTTTGTACTCGTGAAGTCTCTTAACCTGTACATCGAAGATGGAGTGCGGGTCTACTTCTACGCCATTGTGCTCGAGGATGTATTTAGCCAGACGCTCTTTGTTCTTGAACTTAATGTTCATGAACTCCTGGAGTGCTTTTTCATCATCTGCGTAAACTGCAAGTTTCTTAACTGCGGAAGGTCTGTGATCCAGTCCGGTCCGATATGCTCTGTGATCCAGTCTGCAAGGAGTGGATTTGCATGGAGCAGGAAACGTCTCTGAGTGATACCGTTTGTCTTGTTGTTGAATTTCTCAGGCATCATTTCATAGAAGTCTTTTAATTCCTGATTCTTCAGGATTTCTGTATGAAGGCGTGCAACACCGTTTACAGAATAGCCTGCTGCGATTGCAAGGTGAGCCATCTTAACCTGTCCGTCATAGATGATAGCCATCTTTTTGATCTTCTCATAATTTCCCGGATATTTTGCCTGAATCTCAAGGATGAAACGACGGTTGATCTCTTCGATGATCTGGTATACACGCGGAAGCAGTCTGGAGAAAAGCTCGATCGGCCATTTCTCAAGTGCTTCGGACATGATAGTATGGTTTGTGTAAGCAACAGATTTTCTTGTTACTTCCCATGCTTCATCCCATCCGAGTCCTTCTTCGTCCATGAGGATACGCATTAACTCTGCTACTGCTACAGTCGGATGTGTATCGTTCATCTGGAATGTTACTTTTTCATATAATTTATGGATATCGTCATGTTTCTTTTTGTATTTGGCAATTGCTGCCTGGAGGCTTGCAGATACAAAGAAGTACTGCTGTTTCAGTCTCAGCTCTTTACCTGCATAGTGGTTGTCGTTCGGGTAAAGGACTTCTACGATATTGCGGGCAAGGTTCTCCTGCTCTACTGCTTTCTTGTAATCACCCTTGTCAAAGGAATCAAGCTCGAAGTCTACGATCGGCTCTGCATCCCAGATACGAAGTGTGTTTACTACATCATTGTCATATCCTGTGATCGGCATATCATAAGGAATGGCTTTTACTGCCTGATATCCTTCATGGATAAATTTGTTTCCGCCCTTTTCAGGATCGTACTCTACTCTTACATATCCGCCGAAGTGTACTTCCTTGGCATATTCCGGACGACGCAGTTCGAATGGATAGCCGTTCTTTAACCAGTTATCCGGTACCTCGATCTGATAACCGTTCTGGATTTTCTGTTTGAACATTCCGTAGTGGTAACGGATTCCGCAGCCATATGCTGCGTAATTTAAAGTTGCGAGAGAATCAAGGAAGCATGCAGCCAGTCTTCCCAGACCACCGTTTCCAAGTGCCGGATCCGGTTCCTGATCTTCGATACAGTTAAGGTCAAATCCCAGTTCTTCGAGAGCTTCTTTTACTTCACCGTAAGCGCAAAGGTTGATCAGGTTGTTTCCGAGAGCACGTCCCATCAGGAATTCCATGGACATATAGTATACGATCTTCGGATCCTGTTCGTCATAAGCTTTCTGTGTTGCAAGCCAGTTATCAATGATAACGTCTTTTACAGAGTAGCTTACTGCCTGGAAAATCTGCTCCTGTGTAGCTTCTTCAATTGTTTTTCGATAGAGGAATTTTACGTTGTCTTTTACGCTTTTCTTGAATGCCTCTTTCTTGAACATTTCGTTTGTCATTTCATACCTCCCGTAATGGTTTCACTGTTCACTTTATTCTCAGCAATACACCTTGCGGATACTGCCGGTGAACCTCTTCATTCCGTCAACTCTTCTGTTTTCTCATATCAGAGAAATTGGGGGCAAAGAATCTCTGCCTCCAATTTCCTCTCTGAAATCAGACTGTCAAAGATAATGATACTCTTTTTTCGACAGTCTGTCATGTGTATAATTGCCGAATTTTATAACATTTTTTTGTTATCGTGCATTGCGAAAGTAGTATATTTCCTGTGAAATACCTGTAACTTATCATTACCTTGTCAGTAATTGACCGAATGTTGTCAATTACAGTTTCTTAACACCCATAGTTACTGCTTCTTTGTTGATGTTCCACTCTTTCACATAACCATCGGTCTCGCCAAGTACCATTTCGTCTGCAAGTACTTCTGACTTGATCTCATCTTCGTGTGCTTTCATGACATCCTGGATCTTGTCGTTTCCGTGAGCATATACTACGATCTTGTCCATGACTTCGAAGCCGGCTTCTTTTCTCATGGTCTGGATCTTGCTGATGATCTCACGTACAAATCCCTCTTCGATCAGTTCAGGTGTCAGGTTTGTATCCAGGACTACGGATGTTTCACCGTCAGATTCGGATACATAGCCTTCTGTCTGTGCTGTTTCAATAAGGAGGTCTTCTTCTGTAAGCTCTACATCGTTTCCGTTGATATCCAGTTTCAGGACACCGTTGGTTCTCAACTCGTTCATTGCTGCTGTTCCATTGATGTCTGTGAGAGCCTGTCTGATTCCTCCAAGGAGTTTACCGTATTTCGGTCCTACTGTACGAAGCTGCGGTTTGAAGCTGTAGGAGATAAAGGATTCTACATCATCTGCGAATTTTACTTCTTTGACATTCAGTTCGTCTGCGATGATGTCAGTGTAGAATTCACTCATTTTCTTCTCAGCTTTTACATACATGGTTCCGATCGGCTGACGGTTCTTGATGTTTGCTGTATTTCTGCAGGCACGTCCCAGAACTACGATCTCCAGAAGCTCTTTCATGTCTGCTTCCAGATCTTTGTCGATCCATGCTTCGTTTACAGTTGGGAAGTCGCAGAGATGGATACTCTCCGGAGCATCTTTATCCACGCTTCTTACCAGGTTCTGATAGATGTCTTCTGTCATGAACGGGATCATCGGAGCTGCTGTCTTGGCGATGGTTACCAGTGCATGGTACAGAGTCATGTAAGCATTGATCTTATCCTGCTCCATTCCCTTTGCCCAGAAACGTTCACGGCTTCTTCTTACATACCAGTTACTCATCTCATCTACAAATTCCTGGAGTGCTCTTGCTGCTTCCGGGATCTTGTAGTTTGCCAGATCATTGTCTACAGCCTGAACAGTTGTGTTTAATCTGCTGAGCAGCCATTTGTCCATTACAGGAAGCTGGTCATAGTTCAGTTCATATTTGGTCGGGTCGAAGTTGTCAATGTCTGCATATAATACGAAGAATGCGTAAGTATTCCACAGTGTGCTCATGAATTTACGCTGTCCTTCCACAACTGCCTTGCCATGGAAACGGTTCGGAAGCCATGGAGCACTGTTGATGTAGAAGTACCATCTGATGGCATCTGCGCCGTATTTGTTCAGTGCATCGAATGGATCAACTGCATTTCCTTTGGACTTACTCATCTTCTGTCCGTTCTCATCCTGGACATGTCCCAGAACGATTACGTTCTTGTATGGTGCTTTGTTGAAGAGCAGTGTGGATTCTGCAAGGAGTGAGTAGAACCATCCACGGGTCTGGTCTACTGCCTCGGAGATAAAGTTTGCAGGGAACTGCTGCTCAAATAATTCTTTGTTTTCAAATGGATAATGATGCTGTGCGAAAGGCATTGCTCCTGAGTCGAACCAGCAGTCAATAACCTCCGGTACACGATGCATTTCTCCACCGCACTCCGGACACTTCAGTGTAATCTCATCAATGTATGGGCGGTGAAGCTCTACTGTCTTGGCTCTCTCATCACCGCTCATCTCGAATAACTCCTGACGGCTTCCGATGGAATGCATATGTCCGCATTCACACTGCCAGATGTTCAGTGGTGTTCCCCAGTAACGGTTACGGCTGATACCCCAGTCCTGAACGTTTTCAAGCCAGTCGCCGAAACGTCCTTTACCGATGCTCTCAGGGATCCAGTTGATTGTATTGTTATTTCTGATCAGGTCATCCTTAACTGCTGTCATCTTGATGAACCAGGATTCTCTTGCATAGTAGATCAGTGGTGTGTCACATCTCCAGCAGTGTGGATAATCATGCTCGAATTTCGGAGCATCGAAGAGCTTGCCTTCTTTGTCCAGATCTGTGAGGACCATAGGATCTGCTTTCTTTACGAAAACGCCTGCGTATGGTGTCTCTTTTGTCAGGTTACCCTGTCCGTCTACGAACTGTACAAATGGAAGTTCATAGTTACGTCCGATTCTGCTGTCGTCTTCACCGAATGCAGGTGCGATATGAACGATACCTGTACCATCACTCATTGTAACGTAGTTATCACAGGTCACGAAATGAGCTTTCTTTTTCTGCTTTGCTGCTGCCTCTCCTGCACATGCGAAAAGCGGCTCGTATGCTTTGTATTCCAGGTCTGTTCCTTTGTAGGTTTCCAGAACTTCATATGCTTTCTCGCCTTCTTCTTTTGCAAGCTTGCCAAGGACTTTGTCAAGGAGTGCTTCTGCCATATAATAGGTATATCCGTCTGCTGCCTTTACTTTGCAGTAAGTCTCATCCGGGTTTACGCAGAGTGCAACGTTGGACGGAAGTGTCCATGGTGTTGTTGTCCATGCAAGGAAGTATGCATCTTCACCAACAACCTTGAATCTTACAACTGCGGAGCGCTCTTTTACAGTTTTGTATCCCTGGGATACTTCCTGTGCGGAAAGAGGGGTACCGCATCTTGGACAGTAAGGAACGATCTTGAAGCCTTTATACAGAAGCTTCTTGTTCCAGATTTCTTTTAATGCCCACCATTCGGATTCAATATAATCATCATAGTAAGTTACGTATGGATGTTCCATATCAGCCCAGAAACCAACAGTAGAGGAGAAATCCTCCCACATTCCTTTATATTTCCAGACGCTTTCCTTACACTGTTTGATGAATGGCTCCATACCGTATTCTTCGATCTGCTCTTTGCCATCCAGACCAAGTTTCTTCTCTACTTCCAGCTCTACCGGAAGTCCGTGAGTATCCCATCCTGCTTTACGCGGAACCATGTAGCCCTTCATTGTACGGTATCTCGGGATCATATCCTTGATAACGCGGGTAAGTACATGGCCGATGTGCGGTTTACCGTTTGCAGTAGGCGGTCCGTCGTAGAATGTATAGGTTTCTCCCTCTTTTCTGTTCTCCATACTTTTCTCAAAGATATGGTTTTCTTTCCAGAATTCTTCTACTTTTTTCTCACGGTCTACAAAGTTTAAGTTCGTATCAACTTTCTGGTACACAGTAATTTACCTCCTGTTTAAATTATTTGTATCAGACACCTGAAAATATGCAGGACGTTTATATACGCTGAAAAATATTTCCAGTGTCCTTTAAGAACGAAAATAAGCCCATAAAAAAATCGCCCTTTTGTAAAAGGACGAAGGTTTATTGACGTTCGCTATACCACCTGTTACATTGTACGGGCATCCTCTGCCGATACATGAATCTTTTAACGGGGATTTCCGTCAGCTCTTACCTGTCTGTACACCCTTCAGAGCTGCAACTCCGGAGTGATCTTCACTGCATTTACTCACCACCGGGCTCACACCCTCCCCGGTTCGCTGTCTGCTTTCCCCTGCAGTTACTCTCTCCATCAACGTTTTTGTGGACATATCATTTATTTAACTATGCGGATTCATTATAAGGTCACAAAATTCACTGTGTCAAGTATTTTTTTGAATATTAGGGTAATCCTGTTACTGTTTAATAACACTGGTTACTGTCAAACTCCCGAACAGTAACACACTGTTAACATACTATCATATAAATTTTACACAGGCATTGTAATTAATGATATAATAAGGTAGAATATTTTGTCCGAACGTCATTTAAAACGATGTACTAGAGTGTGTCTGAAAAATCATTCCCGCAATCTGCACGCCCCACTTTGCGGTATATTTCACCCGAATTCAGTTGCCGTAGCCCGCTACGGCGCCCTCATCCGAGCAAAATATACCACAAATTGTGACGCACATCTTGCAGAAAGCCTTTTTCAGACACGCTCTAGGATATGGAAAGCAACTACTATGTATATTTAATGAAGGGTAATTTCAAATGTTTAAAACAAAATTTCATAAATTAATGAAACGTTTCCTCACCGGAATGCTTTGTGCAGGGATTCTGACCTCCCAGCCTGCAGTCACTTACGCTGCCGAGACCTCTGCCACTCCTGAAGCCGGTCATTCAGAAACCTATTCACAGGCCTCAGATATCGATTCTGTCAAAGGATGGCCCACAGGTCCTAATATCGAGGGACAGTCCGCAGTGCTGATGGATGCAGTCACTGATACTATTCTTTATTCCAAGAATGCCAAGGATAAGCTATATCCCGCCAGTATCACTAAGATCATGACCGCTCTTCTGGCCTGTGAACATCTGAATATGGACGATACGATCACCATGTCGCAGGAAGCGGCTTATGGGATTGAGGCCGGAAGCTCCAGCATTTACGCAGAAACAGGAGAGGTTTTCACAGTAGAGCAGGCCCTGATGGCTCTGATGCTGGAATCCGCCAATGAGATGGCTCTTGCTCTGGCAGAAAAAACAAGCGGTTCTGTAAAGAAGTTTGTTGAACTGATGAACCAGAGGGCAGCTCAGCTTGGCTGTAAGAACACCCATTTTAATAATCCAAATGGTCTTCCGGATGAGACGCATTATACCACCGCAGGTGATATGATGAAGATTGCTAAGGCAGCCTGGTATAATCCCAGATTCCGTAAATTTGTGACCACACAGGTTTATGAGATTCCTCCGACTAATAAGCAGTCTGAAACCCGTTATCTTCTCAATCACCATAAGATGATGCCCGGACAGTCTTATGCATACGATGGGGTTCTGGGAGGAAAGACCGGATACACCGATGCAGCGGGAAGTACGCTTGTCACCTATGCCAAAAGAGGAAATTCCATTCTCATTGCAGTTGTGCTGAATTCTACAAACGGTGCTTTTCCTGACACAACTTCTCTGCTGGATTACGGCTTCGACAATTTTGAAAAAGTAGACTTGAATATAGATACCGATCCGGTACCGGCAGTATTTCTCCCATGCGAAAAGCACCTGTTAAAGGACTGGAATAATCTGTGTTCCTTCTATTATATGAGGCATGTGTACGTAACTGTCCCCACAGGAATCGATGTGAGCCAGCTTGTAAAGAAGCAGAAACTTCTGAACAATTCTGTCGGTCCAAAGCGAATTAAAAGTAAATATTATTCAGACGGCCATATGGTCGGATATGGAATGCAATATGAAAAGGAGATCCTTTCAGATCTCCTTCTCAACGCTTCTTTTTAGTTTTCGCCTGAGGCGGAGGACTTCTTTTCTTTCACGAAGTTCCTCTGCTTCTTCTGTATCTGTGAAACGCAATGTCTTCACAGCGAAATATTTCTCATCTTCTGTTTTTCGGATGCGGATCTTGCCTCTTATCAGTCCATGTTCTTCACAATTGGATATGCTGTAATAAACCTTTGGATTATTCATAAACCATCGGAGTTTGCGCTTTGCAGGCAGATGACAGACCGGACATCTGGTGCTGGTCACCTCGCGGTCTTTCATGATTCGCTCTCTTGTGGCAAATTCTCTGGATACATATTTGTCATGATCCGGATAGGAAATATGTATCTCGTCTTTTTTCTTCTTTGGATTCTGGTAAACATCCAGTGACGGATGATTGATGATGATTATGTTATTTATTTTCTCCAGAACTTTCGCTGTATACCAGGCATCTGCAAGCGCCCGGTGAAATCCCCTGGATTTCTCTATTTTCAGCTCATCGATCGCATGCTCCAATGCACATCTGTGTGTACCGTCATCATAACTGATACTGTATAGTTTCTGCACATCATAATAGGTCACAGGTCCGGGAAGCAGATCCAATAGGCCATAGAACTTCATATTTCTCTGAAGTTCCATCACGTCCTGATTTCCCCAGGTAAAAAAGTACCAGTCTTCTCCGCACCAGTCAATAAATTCCCTGACTGCCTGCTCAAAGGGCACGCCTTTCATAAGATCTTTATAATCTACATGAATTACCTCATGGATGCTGTCATGAATCCATTTATAGACCTGTGGTTTGATCAGTCGGTGAAAATGATCCGTTATTTCTTTTTTGCTGTTTACTTTTACAGCCCCAATCTCGATAATCTCAAATGGAAGCCTGTCGTTACGTGTTTTCTTTCCCGAAGGATTCTGATTCCATTCCAGGTCAAAGACAATATAGTTCATTCATCCGGTCCTTTTTGTTTATTACTTTTTCGCATTTATTTTCCACTGCTGACAAACATATTATTTCACAATCTTCAGTTCATACTGTCTGGTTCCCAGACCAATCTTCTCTGCCTGATCCAGTGTTGCCTGCCATTCAATGTTCGGGTTGGAATCTTTGAAATGGTCGTGGTGGCAATGCCAGTCAGGTTTTGCCAGATGTTCTCCAAGCTGGCTGTTCTCGATCGGAGTTGCTTTCAGACAGGCATCTGCGCAGGCCTGGTCCAGAGCAACCGGGTCAAAGCTTGCAAACATTCCGATATCAGGAAGGATTGGTGCATCATTTTCGCCATGGCAGTCACAGTTCGGGCTGATATCCTGAACAAGCGCTACATGGAAATGCGGACGGCCATGACAGACTGCCTGTGCATATTCTGCCATCTTACGGTCAAGAAGTTCATTCGCACTGCTGTTTGGATTGTATACTGCATCAAAACCGCAGGCTCCGATACAACGGCCGCAGCCTTTACATTTATCATAATCAATGACTGCTTTTTATTCGGATATGTAATCGCATCACTTCCGCACTCTTTCGCGCAGCGACGGCATCCGCGGCAGAGTTCTTCATTTACTGCAGGTTTTCCGCTGGCATGCTGTTTCATCTTACCTGCGCGGCTTCCGCATCCCATTCCGATATTCTTCAGTGCACCGCCGAAGCCGGTTGCTTCATGTCCTTTGAAGTGGCTTAAGCTGATAAAAATATCTGCATCCATGATCGCATGTCCGATCAGTGCAGTCTGACAATATTCACCGTTAACTACCGGTACTTCTACTTCGTCTGTACCGCGTAAGCCATCACCGATGATGATCTGGCATCCTGTTGAAATGCTGTTAAATCCATTGAGATTTGCGCACTCCAGATGCTCCAGTGCATTCTTGCGGCTTCCCGGATAAAGAGTGTTGCAGTCTGTGAGGAACGGAAGTCCTCCCTGCTCTTTACAGAGATCAGCTACTGCTTTTGCGTAGTTCGGACGCAGGAAAGCCAGATTACCAAGTTCTCCGAAATGCATTTTAATAGCTACGAATTTTCCATCCATATCAATGTCTTTGATTCCGGCTGTAACGCAGAGTTTCTTCAGTTTATCAAGCTGGCTGGTGCCAACCGGACATCTGAAATCAGTAAAATAAACGGTTGATTTTTCCATCGTTTTTTCCTCCTGTTTTTATTGATCAAAATTTGATTTTCTTTTTATTTTATCACAAGATGCAGGTTCTTTTCGAGATATTTTTTTGCTTACATCTGTTCGTAAAATTTTGTCACCTTTTTGTATTCTGCAGGCAAAGTGATCTGCTCTACCACAACATCTCCATCTTCTGCATTGTGGTAACGGTAAATGTAAACGCCTTCCTTGATCTCATCTCCTTCAATCAGAGAAACTGCCAGATATCCCTGTCCTTCAAATTCAAAGGTATCCATGATCGCAAAATCCCGTTCTGTTCCGTCAGATACCGGGATGCTGATTACTTCATATTCTTCCATAGTATGTTTTCCTCTCATTCATAAGCAGTCTTATTCTTATTTTCGCTGTTTTTTATTGTAGCAAAGAGTGTTAATTATATCAATCCTATTTAACCGAATCAAGTAAGTCGTTACTGTTCACTCCGTTCACAGTAACAGTAAGGCCCCTGCGGGTTACAAAAAGAAAGACTGCACCTCCAATGAGCACAGCCTTTCCGGTTTAGTATATTTTATTCAGTTCTGCTTACAATTGCTTATGCCATAATCGGTTTTAATGCTTCTGCAAGCTTCTCTTTCTCAGCTTCTGCCTCTTCCAGGTTCTTGCCGAGAGTTGTGTAATAGATCTTGATCTTTGGTTCTGTTCCGGATGGGCGGACAACTACTGTCTCGCCGTTATCCAGCTTGTAGATCAGTACGTTTGCTGCAGGAAGTCCTGTTTCTTCCGGTTTCTGATAATCTGTTACTTTTACGATAGCATGACCTGCGATCTCTGTGAGAGGTTTGTCACGAAGTCCCTGCATCAGAGCTGACATCTTATCCATTCCGCTTAATCCCGGGAATTCGAAGCTGTCTACTTTATTCAGGTAACGTCCGTACTGTGCATAGATCTCTTCCATTCTCTGTTTCAGGGAACTTCCGATGCTTCTGTAATATGCAGCCATTTCACAGATCAGCATAGATCCGATAACAGCATCCTTGTCACGTACATATGGTCCTGCAAGGTATCCGTTAGCTCTCTTCAAATCCGAAGATAAATCTGTCTACTTCATCTGCTGCTTCAAGCTGTGCGATCTGATCGCCGATCCACTTGAATCCTGTAAGTACGCTTCTGAGTTCTACTCCATAGTGCTCTGCCACTGCATCTGCAAGTGGTGTGGAAACAATGGATTTCACTGCTACCGGATTCTTTGGCATTGTGCCTTTTTCAATGCGGCCTGCACAGATATAGTCAAGAAGGAGTACACCTACCTCATTACCTGTTACCAGTTCATAGGAACCATCCGGGCATTTCATTGCGATACCAACACGGTCTGCATCCGGGTCAGTTGCAAGCATTAAGTCTGCACCTGTTTCTTTTGCGAGGTTTAATCCAAGCTCCAGAGCTGCAAAGATTTCCGGGTTCGGATAGCTGCAGGTTGTGAAGTATCCGTTCGGATATTCCTGTTCCGGAACGATTGTGATATCTGTAATTCCGATATCTTTTAATACCTGAGTTACAGGTACAAGTCCTGATCCGTTTAACGGGCTGTAAACCAGTTTCAGTCCTGCTGTCTTGCAGAGACCCGGACGAACCTGACGGGATTCGATAGCTTCATAGAGAGCCTGCTTGCAGTCATCTCCTACAAAACGGATCTTTCCCTGTTCTACGCCTTCTGCGAAGGACATATATTTCGCACCTGTAAGTACGTCTGTTTTCTGGATCTCTTCATATACAATGGCAGCTGCATCGTCTGTCATCTGGCATCCGTCAGGACCGTATGCTTTGTATCCGTTGTACTTAGCCGGGTTATGGGATGCTGTTACCATAATACCTGCATTGCATTCATAGTAACGTGTTGCAAAGGAAAGTGCCGGTACAGGCATCAGTGCGTCATAGATTCTGACATTGATATCATTTGCCGCCAGTACGCCTGCTGCTGTTTTTGCAAATACATCACTCTTAAGACGGCTGTCATAGCTGATGGCTACTGTCTGATTACCGCCCTGTGTTTTTACCCAGTTCGCAAGTCCCTGTGTTGCCTGGCGAACTACATAAATATTCATACGGTTGGTTCCGGCTCCGAGAACTCCGCGAAGTCCGGCTGTTCCGAATTTCAGCGCTACTGCGAAACGATCTTTGATCTCTTCGTCATTTCCTTCGATTTTGGATAATTCCGGATTAAGATCCGCATCCTGCAAATCTGCTGCCAACCAACGTTTGTATTCTTCCTGATACATTTTGACCACTCCTGCCTTATTTTTATAGATTTTTTTGTATATATTAGCTGAATATAACTATATAATACCATAACTCAGACAAATCAGCAACAAGACAGCGGGATTTCCGTTAAATTTTAAAAATTACTTTCTTTTCTGTTTGTCTGCTCTCTGCAGGCGTTTCCTATATTGGTCAGGCAGAGCACTGTGGTGATCAGGAAAAGTCCCGGGATCAGAATGATCCACCAGGAACCTGTCATTAATGCCTTATCTGACAGAGACAGCATACTTCCCCATGTGATAACCTCTATGGGAAGTCCAATGCCCATAAAGCTTAAAGTAGCTTCAGAGATCATTGCAGTTCTTACATTCATGACTACCATAAACATAATTGATGAGAAAAAATTTGGCACCAGATGTTTCCACAAAATACGGAAGAATCCTGCTCCCATACATCTTGCAGCGATGATATACTCACTGTTTCGTATCTGCCGTACCTCTGTGCGTACTACTTTCGCAATACTGGTCCAGCTGGTCACACCGATCACAAGGGACAGACTCAGGATATTGGCATCTCCCATAATAGCCTGCAGCAAAATAATCAGGAGCAGAGTTGGTATACTTAAGAATATTTCTGTAAATCTCATGATCAGTTCATCAAGCCAGGCAGGTGCCACTCCACTGAAGGCACCGACTACCACTGCAATAAAAGTAGAAATAACTGTGGCTAATCCACCGATCAGGATCGAGATTCTTCCTCCATACCAAATCATGGAAAAAATATCCCTTCCCATAGTATCTGTTCCAAAAAGGAACTCCCTGTCAGGAGCTTTATTATAGTTTAACAGATCCATATAAGCAGGATCCTTTGTCATGATCAGTTCCGCACACAGGCAGCCCAGTACGATAAGAATCAGGATTGCTGCTGAAACAACGGGTTTTCCCTGATACCACTTTTTCTTTGATTTGGGAATTACGGTTTCTGTCTTTCTGTTTCCTGCCAGTTCAAATAAATGATTGGTCATCCTTCTACTACCTCCGATTTCTCGGTTATTACTTCATCCTTCATACGGGGATCTATCTGTTCATTAATAGTCTGACTGACGATATTACAGAAAATAACCAGGATTCCTGACATCATACAAAGCAGCATCAGCAGATTGTAATCATGATATCTGGCACTCTCATAGGACAGAGCTCCGATTCCGGGATAAGAGAATACACTTTCTACCACATAGGTTCCTCCAAGTACATGGGGGACTGCAATGGCCATAATACTCAGATAAGCAGGCATTACATTTCGGACACAATGTCTGAACATAAGCTTTTTCTTATCCAGGCCTTTTGCCTTTGCCAAAAGTACATAATCTGCGCGAACCTCTTCAAGGATCTTATTTCGGATCATGTAAGCATAATACCATAAATGCTCCATGACCACGATGGTCAGAGGCATGATCAGATGCAGCACTCTGTCACCGATATCTCCTGCATTTCCTGTACTGTAAGCACCACTGCTTGGCAGGATCTTAAGATTTACGGAAAAACAAGGATCAGGACCAGGGCCATCCAGAACTCAGGAATACAGCTGGATATGGTTCCCAGCTTACACAGGATCCGGTCTGCCAGCCGGTTTTCGTACCAGGCACACAGGATTCCCAAAAGCAAGGCTCCGGCAAACATAATGATAAATCCGATTCCTCCAAGTACAAGTGTATTGCCAATACGGCCGCCGATCACTTCTACCACATCCTGTTTATATTTAAATGAAATTCCAAATTCTCCATGAAAGGCATTTTTTACCCACTTCACATACTGCACAGAAATCGGTTCGTTCAATCCCAGCTTTCCCATAGCCCATTCACGTTCTTCCGGACTCATCTTCTCTGTACGGTCCCCATAATAGGAGATCAGCGGATCTCCCGGTGCAAGACGGGCTACATAAAATACAGCTACAGACAATATAAATACTGAGATCAGGAATATCAGGCATTTTTTACCATAGTAGACTAACTTTTTTTGTCTCATTATATACTGCACCCCTTTCCTTCAGCCGGAAGCATTGCAAAATGTCCGGGTGACACTTCTGTCCACACGCTGTTTTCCATTCCTTCGCCATCATAGTACTGCAGAACTCTTTTTCTCTCCCTGATCGGGTCAGGAACAGGAATTGCAGACAGCAATGTTTTTGTATAAGGATGCACCGGATTGGAATACAATTCTTCTGATGGCGCCAGTTCTACCAGTTTTCCATGATACATAACTCCCACACGGTCACAGAGATACTCAACCATAGCCAGGTCATGAGCTATAAACAGAAATGTAAATCCATGCTCCTCCTGCAGATGACGGAACAGATTGACGATCTGGGCCTGTATGGACACATCCAGGGAAGCTATAGGTTCATCAGCCACCAGAAATTCCGGTTCCATACACAGAGATCTGGCTATGGCCACTCGCTGTCTCTGTCCCCCTGATAATTCAGATGGATAACGATCCAGGAAACTGTTCTCAAGTCCTACATATTCCATCTGAAAAGCAGCTTCCTTCACAAAGCTTCCTCTCGGAGGTGTGATATGCTGGATTCTCATTGGTTCCGTAATAATATCTGACACCTTCATTTTCTGGTTCAGACTGGATGCGGAATCCTGGAATATCATCTGGCGGCGGGTCTGCAGCATTTTTTTATGCTTTTTGAATTCCTTTTTGTCGCAGATATTTACATCTTTATACCAGATTTCTCCCTGAGCCGGCTGATATATATTCATCAGACATCTGGCAACTGTGGACTTTCCCGAACCGGATTCCCCTACCAGACCAAAGATCTCACCTTTATGGATCTGAAATGAGACATCATCTACAGCCTTTACCTTGATCTTTTTTGTCAGATGAAACTGCTGAGTCAGATGCCTGACATCCAATAAAACTTCTTTACTCATGCGCTGTTCCTCCCATAGATGATTTGATCTGCGGTGCTCTTGAATCCAGCAGCCAGGTTGCCACATAATGAGTATCTGTTATCTTAAACATAGGCGGCATTTCTTCATAATCAATATTCAGGGCATATTCGTTTCTACATGCAAAAGCATCACCTTTCGGCGGATCTATCAAAGTAGGAGGCATGCCGGGGATAGTGTACAGGCTTTCTTTTCCATTTGCAAATGCAGGCAGTGATCTCATCAGCCCCCATGTGTATGGATGTCTGGGATCATAATACACTTCCTCTGCTGTACCGATCTCTACGATCTTGCCTGCATACATGACTGCCACTCTGTCTGCCACACGTGCAACCACTCCCAGATCATGGGATACCAGTATGGTAGCTGTTCCAAGCTTCATCTGTATTTCCCGCAGAAGATCCAGAATCTGTGCCTGTATGGTCACATCCAGTGCAGTAGTTGGTTCATCTGCAAATAAAATATCCGGATCTGCTGCCAGAGCAATGGCCATGACACATCTCTGACGCATTCCTCCGGAGAACTGCCAGGGATACTGATGATATCGTTCCTTTGGATGGGAGATACCTACCAGTTCCATAAGCTCCAGAACCTTCTTATTTACCTGTTCCTTCGTGTAGTTCTTATTGTGGATCACCACTGCTTCCCCAATCTGTTTTCCAATTTTAATAGTTGGATTCAGGGATGTCATAGGATCCTGAAAGATCATAGAAAAAACTCTTCCACGCAGTTTCTGCATCTCCTTTTCCCTGTAACAGGTGATATCCTGTCCGTTCACACAGATGCTTCCCTCTTTTATTTTTGCGCTTGGTGGCAAAAGCTTCATGATACTTTTGCAAAGCACACTCTTCCCGCATCCGGATTCTCCAACTATAGCCAGCACCTCTCCCTTTTTTAATGAAAAAGACACATCTCTTACTGCCTGGACTTCTCCGGCAGGACCGTCAATGCTGACTGAAAGATTTTTAACCTCTAATAAATGTTCCATTTTTAATCCTTTTTCCGCTCGTGTAAAAAGGGGGCACCTTTAGTGCCCCCGTCACAACCTTTATCTTTTTTATGATGTTAGAGTCAAAGGTCTTATGGTGCAAGCATGAATGGCTTTTTGACCTTTTGACCCTGATATCATTTTATTATTCAATAGTCCAGTCTGCTACATTCCAGAAGATTCCAACTCCATGATGTCCCATAATTGTATCAGGATCGATTCCTTTAATATTGCTGTCAGCAACATAGTTGGCATCAATATAGCAGATCATTGCATAAGCCGGATCCTCTGCCAGAGCTTTCTGGAAATTAGCATAGGCTTCTGCACGAACTTCCGGATCAGCTGACTGTCTTGCTTCTGTCAGATACTTGTCAACGTCTGCATTAGAATAGCCGGAGTAGTTTGCTCCCTTATCTGTTCCAAATACTTTGTATGTATGGTCGTCAGCGTCAAATGGGCTTCCCCATCCGATCAGGAATGCCATCTGTCCTGCCCAGTCTGTCTGTGCAGGGATCTCTACTGATACATCCATGCCGATTTCTTTCAGTTCCTGTGCTGCGATCTGAGCCATATCAATACGTACCTGATCTCCTGCACTTACGCTGATCACAAATCCCACTTTTTCACCGTCACGATAATAGAATCCGTCATCACCCATCTCGCATCCTGCAGCTTCCAGAATTTCTTTTGATTTCTCAGGATTGTAATCATAATGCTCTACATCTTCATAATTGTAAACATTTCTCTGAAGAGGACCATATGCTGGCATTCCCTGTCCAAGGATAACTGCGTCGATGATCGCCTGACGGTCAAGTCCATAGCATACTGCTGGGATCAGATTCACGGTTTTTCTGCCAGTATTCATTTCCAAAGTTGAACATGATTCCACGATAGTCAGCAGTCTTCATATCATAGCATGTATATGCCTCATCATCAGCAAAAGCAGCTGCATCCTTGGTGTTAATAATGCCAGATCAAGTTCTCCGGATTTTAACTGAAGTGCTTTCGCATTGTCATCCGGTACGATCTTGAATACAACTTTATCAATGGAAGGCTCACCCTTAAAATAGTCTTCGTTCTTAACCAGTGTGATCGCCTGTCCCTCATCCCAGGATTCGATCTTGTATGGACCTGTTCCTACCGGGTTACGGAAGAAATCAGAGGTCTGCATATCTTCTCCCTCAAGCAGATGCTTAGGAAGAACTGCCATTGTCATATAGTCAAGGAATGCAACGTTTTTGTCCTCAAGCTTGAACGCAACCGTATGATCATCAATAACATTGATCTCTTCTACGTCCTCGTAGTTGGGTGCATTCTCAGAACCGTTTTCCGGATCCATGATCGCTTCAATAGTAAATTTAACATCCTCTGCTGTCACAGGTTCACCGTCCTGCCACTTGGCATCTTCTGCCATATGGAATGTATAAGTATTGGTTTCATCATCAAAATCCCAGCTCTCTGCCAGTCCCGGAACTACCTGATTCTCTCCGTCATGTGCAGTTAAACCGTTGAAGATCAGAATATTGATCTCTCCATGTTCATCCATAGCAGGATTGATCCTGGTATAATCTCCGCTTCCGTATACCAGTGTTGTTTCTTCCTCTGCCAGTACAGGCACTGTTGTTCCGGCACTGACCAGTAATACAGTCAGAAGCACTCCGGCCATTGTCAATAAACCCTTTTTCATTTCATGTTCCCTCGCTTTTTCTTTATTGGTAACTGGCTTTTATGATATCAGACAACTCTGACATCAGTAAGCCCTGCGGGGGGATATTGACATATTCCTTTTTGTGCCTTATATATGCCATATATGGCATACCTGCAGCAGTATCATTACTCTCCATCGCAGTGCGATCCTGCCCGGAGTGTTATTTATGTTATAGGAACATTACAGAGTAATTTCCTATAATATAAATAACACTCCGCCTTTAGTATTTCACTAAAAGCGAAGTGTCCTGATATTAATATAATTTTGCACCAGCCGGAATATGGTCATCTACCATCAGAAGATGAAGTTTTTCTTCGCCCTCTTCTTCATGGATTGCACTAAGTAACATTCCACAAGATTCAATTCCCATCATTGCTCTAGGTGGCAGATTTGTGATAGCTATAAGTGTCTTACCTACCAGTTCTTCTGGTTCGTAGAATGCGTGAATACCGCTTAAAATGGTACGTTCTACGCCTGTTCCATCATCCAGAGTAAACTGTAAAAGTTTCTTTGACTTCGGCACTGCGACACACTCTTTTACCTTTACTGCACGGAAATCGGACTTGCTGAAAGTCTCAAAATCTACCTCATCTTTGAACAATGGTTCGATTTCTACCTTTGAAAAATCAATCTTCTCAACTGGCTTTTCTGAAACTGTTTTAGCCTGCGCAACGTTGTTTGCTTCGTTCTTTGCTGCCCCCTGTGACTTCATTGTCGGGAACAGCAGTACGTCACGTATTGCCTGGCTGTCTGTAAGCAGCATAACCAGACGGTCGATTCCGTATCCGATACCACCTGTAGGCGGCATACCGATCTCCAGTGCATTCAGGAAGTCTTCATCTGTGTGGTTTGCTTCTTCATCTCCTGCGTCAGCAAGAGCATCCTGTGCTTTGAAACGCTCTCTCTGGTCAATCGGGTCATTGAGCTCGGAATATGCGTTACACATTTCCCATGTATTAATGAACAGCTCGAAACGCTCTACCTTATTCGGATCAGAAGGTTTCTTCTTTGTCAGCGGAGAAATCTCGATCGGATGATCCATGATAAATGTTGGCTGGATCAGTTCTTTTTCACAGTATTCCTCGAAGAACAGGTTGATGATATCACCCTTCTTATGACGTTCTTCATATTCAATATGATGCTCATCTGCAAGCTTCTTAGCTGCTTCATCATCTGCAACTTCATCAAAGTCAATTCCTGCATATTTCTTGATCGCATCATTCATGGTCAGACGTTCAAAAGGTTTGCTGAGGTCGATCTCGATACCATTGTAGGAAATCTTCGCAGAACCACAAACCTTCTCTGCCAGATAACGGAACATAGACTCAGTCAGTTCCATCATGCCTTCATAATCTGTATATGCCTGATAAAGCTCCATCAGAGTAAACTCCGGATTATGACGGGTATCTACACCTTCATTACGGAATACACGTCCGATCTCATAAACTCTCTCAAGACCACCAACGATCAATCTCTTCAGATAAAGCTCAAGAGAAATACGAAGCTTAACATCTTCGTTCAATGCATTATAATGAGTTTCAAACGGTCTTGCTGCAGCACCGCCTGCATTTGCAACCAGCATCGGAGTTTCCACTTCCATGAAGTCACGGTCTGCAAGGAAGTTACGGATTTCTTTCAGAATCTGGGAACGTTTGATAAATACGTTCTTGCTGTCCTGATTCATGATAAGGTCTACATATCTCTGACGATAACGCATATCTGTATCTGTCAGTCCATGGAATTTCTCAGGAAGAATCTGTAAGCTCTTGGAAAGAAGAGTCATGCTTTCTGCATGGATAGAAATCTCACCTGTTCTTGTTCTGAATGCAAAACCTTCCAGTCCGAAGATATCACCGATATCGGATTTCTTAAAATCTGCATAAGAATCTGCTCCGATCGCATCTCTTGCTACATATACCTGAATATTTCCCTGTAAATCCTGGATATTGCAGAAAGAAGCCTTACCCATAACTCTCTTGAACATCATACGGCCTGCGATCGCTACGTGAATCGGGCTTGCGTCCATGATTTCTCTTCTCTCTTCATAATCTTTCTTAACAGCTTCCTTTGCCTGTTCTTCATCAAGACCTGTTACATCTACTTCTGCACGATCTTTGAGAAGTTCTGCCTCATGTGCTTCATAAAGACTCTTCACTTCCATTGAGTGATGAGTCTGGTTAAACTTTGTGATCTGAAATGGGTCTTTTCCATTAGCCTGAAGATCTGCCAGTTTATCGCGACGTACCTTCAGTAACTGGTTTAAATCCTGTTCCTGCTTCTGCTGTGCCACCTTGGTTCCTCCTTATATACTTGTATAATTATTATTTGTTCATAACTGTTCAGTACCTTCACAGTTACGAGCCAAAATGCATTAAAAATCACCTGCGGTGATGGCATTTTGGCTTGTATGTCTCGGGATTTTGGTACTTACGTGCCAAAACACCTCGCGGGATAGTAGACTACTGAATAGTTACATTTATTCTACATTTCCATGTGATATCAGATGTAACAGAAGATTCCATTCAACAGAATCCTGTATTTTCAAATATCAATTTATCAGATATACAGACAAGAATAAGAAATAACAAACTTCTTATTATCTGATTATATAGTCAGAGAAAGGTGCGCGTTATGCCTTTGCATGATAAATCTCTACGCGCACCTCAGTCATCTGTCTCTTATACGTTTCTCTGGATCTCCAGAACTTTGTATTTCATGATTCCTGCCGGCATCTCTACTTCTACTACATCGCCTGTATGCGCACCGATAAGTGCTTTTCCTACGGGAGATTCGTTGGAGATTTTGCCTTCAAGGCTGTTAGCCTCTGTGGAACCTACGATCTTCAGCTCGATGTCTTCTTCGAATTCAAAATCGTGTACTTTAACCTTACATCCAACGCTGATCTTGTCCAGATCTACTTCGTCCTCTACAACAACTTCAGCATTCTTTAAGATCTTCTCGATTTCTTCGATACGTGCTTCAATGTCTCTCTGTTCGTCTTTCGCTGCATCGTATTCCGCATTCTCAGATAAGTCGCCCTGTTCTCTGGCTTCCTTAATTTTCTCTGCTACTTCTTTTCTCTTTACTACCTTTAAATCATGCAGCTCTTCTTCTAATTTTTTAAGTCCTGCATAAGTTAGTAAGTTTTTCTTTTCTTCCATAATAACCTTACTCCCTTTCAACATCCGGTATAGTCTTCTGCGTTTCTTTTCGCCCCGGATCACTACATGGATTTATGTGCTTCCTGATACATCATACCTGAAAAAGGGCAGACTTATTCTAGGATATTCACAATTTCTGTATTATACAAAAAAGCACCCGGATTGTCAAGCATTCCGAGCGCCTTTGCTATTGTTTATATTTCTCATTTCACATGGTTTTAACTTTTATGCTAATCTTGATAAAAGCGCCTCCAGAGCTTCATAACTTTCTATGGTGTTTGACTCTCTTCTGAGCCCTGCGCTGTGACGCATGCCTGCAGTATACCAGGCAACGTGTTTACGCATCTCACGGATTCCTACGAATTCCCCTTTTAATTCAATCTGTTTTCTGGCATGACGCAGGATCATTTCACGTATTTCCTCTACAGACGGGCGTTCCAACAGTTCTCCTGTCCGGAAATAATGGTTCAGTTCGCGGAACAACCAGGGATTTCCCCTTACCGCACGTCCCACCATAACAGCATCACATCCGGTCTGTTTTACCAGTGCTTCTGCTTTCAGCGGAGAATCTACATCTCCGTTTCCAATTACAGGAATGGTAATCGCTTCTTTTACCCTGCGGATCGTATCCCAGTCTGCAGTGCCGGAATAGTACTGCTGTCTGGTGCGCCCATGCACTGCAAGTGCTGCTGCTCCCGCATCCTCAATACGTTTCGCGATTTCAACAATATCTACCGGTTCATTCTCAAATCCGATTCGCACCTTGACAGTCAACGGTTTACTGATTGCAGATGATACTTTTCGAACGATCTCTTCAATCAGATTCGGGTTCTTCAACAATGCAGATCCCTCGCCGTTATTGACAACCTTCGGCACAGGGCATCCCATATTGATGTCCAGGATATCGAAATCTCTGTCCTCAATGGATTTCGCAACCTCTGCCATAAGATCCGGTTCACTGCCAAAAAGCTGCATGGAAACCGGGTGCTCACATGGATCAATCTCCATCAGGGCAATGGTATTCTTATTGTGAAAAGAAATCGCTTTTGCACTGATCATTTCCATACAGATCAATCCGGCCCCCTGCTCTTTACAGAGCGTTCGAAATGGCAGGTCTGTGACACCTGCCATTGGTGCAAGAACAAACGGATTATCAATCTGTGCGTTTCCTATTTTCCACTGCATCTTCATGAATGGTTCTCTTGCCTGTACCGGCTCATTCTTTGTCTGCATGGATTCAGTCCTCACTGCCCGATGTTTTCTTCAGTTCTTCTTCCGGGATGTCCCCGAGAAAGAATACTTTATAATACATTTCCAGAGATTCCAGAAGTTCTTTCTTGTCCTGCTGAAGCTGTTTGATCTTCAGTCCGCTTCCGATCTCATCGTAGCGGGCATCTGCTTCCAGAGCTTCTGTTTTAAACTGAAGTCTGCCGTTTTCGTCAAATTCCAGAGTCAGGATTCCTCCTACATCCTCTGTGTAAAGAACACACATGATCTGAAGTTCTTTCTTCACATGATCCGGAAGTGCATTGAAATCCTGATTAAAATAAAATTTCTTCTCATAGGCACTTGCGCCACAGAGAGTAATGTTGTCCTGATACATAAATTACTGTTTCCCTCTTTCGAAATTATTCAGAATCTTTATACATAGCTGTAAAGTCCACGCACCGAAACCTCTCCTGCGCTGACTTTCACAACTTCTTTATTCTGCCTTTCCACAAGCAGTTCACCTTTTTCATCAATCCCCCTGCAGATTCCTTCGAAACTTCTATCACCATCGATCACTCTGACCGGCTGGTTCAGATTTGCAAGGATTCTGTGGTAATCATCCAGCAGATGAGTAAAATCACAGGTCTGGATAAATTTCTCATAGTTGATCTCGAAATATTTCATCACCAGTGCAATCACCTGATTTCTGTCATATTCATGACCGCCCTCCAGAATCAGTGAAGTCGCTTTGTCCTGCATTTCTTCCGGAAATTCTTTCAGGTTTACATTGATTCCTACTCCGATGAGAACATAATTGATCTTCACACCATTTGTTCCCATCTCGGTCAGGATACCACAGATTTTCTTCTTAGAGATCACAATATCATTGGGCCATTTAATACTTACGTTAAACCCCAGTTCCTCTGCTGCCTGTGCCACTGCCATTCCCATAACCAGTGTCAGCATAGACGCATACTGCGGTGAAAATTCCGGACGTAGGAGCAGTGTCATCATAATAGAGCTGCCCTCCGGCGCTTCCCATCTTCTGTCAAAACGTCCTCTTCCCGCAGACTGGAATTCCGCAACTGCCAGAGTTCCATGCTCTGCACCATTTTTTGCCAGACGCTTGATCCATGAATTGGTAGAATCTGTTTCTTTTGCAAAATGGACGGTTTTGCCCGCCCATTTTGTGTTTATTGCCTGTGAAATTGTTTCTTCATTATACAGATGTGCCATTATTTGTTCTCCGGCTCTCCTAATGTTGCTACCATGACAGCTTTGATGGTATGCATACGGTTCTCTGCCTCATCAAATACTTTGGACTGCTCAGATTCAAATACTTCGTCTGTTACTTCCATGTCTGTCAGATTGAATCTCTCGCCCATTTCCTTGCCGATCTTTGTCTTAAGGTCATGGAATGCAGGCAGACAGTGAAGGAAGATTGCTTTCTCTCCTGCGTTCTTCATAACGTCCTTTGTTACTTTATAAGGTGTCAGATCATGGATTCTCTCTGTCCATACCTCATCCGGCTCACCCATGGATACCCATACGTCTGTATAGATAACGTCTGCATCCTTTGTTCCTTCCTGAACATCCTCTGTCAGAGTGATGCTTCCGCCGGATGCTTTTGCATATTCCTCGCACTGAGCAACTAACTCTGCATTCGGGAAATATTTCTTAGTTGTGCAGGCTACGAAATGCATGCCAAGTTTTGTGCAGGCAATCATCAGGGAATTACCCATATTGTAACGGGCATCACCCATGTATACAAGCTTACGTCCTTTTAAATCTCCGAAATGCTCACGGATTGTCAGCATATCAGCGATCATCTGTGTCGGATGATATTCGTTCGTAAGGCCATTCCATACCGGAACACCTGCATGTTTTGCAAGCTCTTCTACGACTTCCTGACCAAATCCACGATATTCGATACCATCATACATTCTTCCCAGAACTCTTGCTGTATCTGCAATGCTCTCTTTCTTACCGATCTGAGAACCTGTCGGATCCAGGTATGTGCTTCCCATTCCAAGATCATGGGCAGCTACCTCAAAAGAGCAGCGGGTTCTTGTACTTGTTTTTTCAAAAATAAGTGCGATATTTTTGCCTCTGTAATATTCGTGAAGCTCGCCGGCTTTCTTCTTTGCTTTAAGTTCTGCGGATAAATCAATAAGATATGTGATCTCCTCCGGTGTAAAGTCTTTCAGTGTCAGAAAGTTTCTTCCTTTTAAGTTCATAATAATTCTCTCCCCGATGTCATTTATTCTCTTTTGTTATTTGTCTGTCTCCGCTTTCGGATCAGTGACGATCTCTTTCAGCGAACTTGCCAGACCTGCGATTCCCTGAATATCCGACGGAATAATGATCTTGGTTGCCTTACCGTCTGCTGCCCTGGCAAATGCTTCCAGACTCTTCAGTGTCAGAACTGCCTCATCTGCTCCTGCCTCTCTGATCATGCGGATACCCTCTGCATTGGCATTCTGAACTTTCAGAACTGCCTCAGCCTGTCCTTCTGCCTCCTTGATCATACGCTCTTTCTGAGCCTCTGCGCGAAGGATTGCTGCCTGTTTCTCAGCTTCTGCATCCAGAATTGCGGATTGTTTCTTACCTTCTGCAACAAGGATCGTAGATTTCTTCTGACCTTCTGCGATCAGGATTGCTTCACGACGTTCACGCTCAGCTTTCATCTGTTTCTCCATTGCATCCTGAATAGCTGCCGGAGGAATAATGTTCTTCAGTTCCACACGATTGACCTTGATTCCCCATGGATCAGTAGCTTCATCAAGAGAAGCTCTCATCTTGGTATTGATCGTCTCACGTGATGTAAGTGTCTCATCCAGTTCCATGTCACCGATAATATTTCTTAAGGTTGTTGCGGACAGATTCTCGATTGCCATGATCGGATTCTCCACACCGTAAGTATAAAGCTTCGGATCTGTAATCTGAAAGAATACGACAGTATCGATCTGCATGGTTACGTTATCCTTTGTGATAACCGGCTGCGGTGGAAAATCCACTACCTGTTCCTTCAGATTTACCTTTCTGGCTACTCGTTCAATAAACGGAACCTTGAAGTGAATTCCTGTACTCCAGGTTGCCTGATAAGCTCCCAGACGTTCCAGGATTACTGCATATGCCTGTGGTACAATGCGGACGCAGGATGCAAGGACCCATACCGCAATAACGATAATAACTATCAGAAAAACCACGCCCATAACTAATCCTCCTTATTCTGTTTTACGATAAGTTTCACACCTCGGATCTCTTCGATCGTTACAACGGTGCCTTCGCCGATTTTTTCGTCATCAGCAGAACGTGCAGTCCATTCAATGTCATTGATACGAACCTGGCCTGTCTGCGCCAGATTGTCAATCTCCTGAATCACAACTGCTTTCTTTCCAATCAGACTGTTTGCATTGGTCTGTATGGTTTCTTTGTTGAAGTACTTCATTGCCAGTGGTCTGGTAAAGATGAGAAGTACCAATGAAACACACAGAAACAGCAATATCTGTACAGTGAGGTTCGCTCCTGCATAACATGCAATAGCAGCGACCAGTGCGCCGCCGGCAAACCAGATGGTGGTCAGTCCTGCCGTAATTGCCTCTACAACAAGCAATAACGCAAGAATCCCAAGCCAGATCAAAGGCTGCATGAAACTCCTCCTTTCGTCTGCTATCGTCTCTGACGAGCAGCTTCATACATGAGAATTCCGGATGCCATGGCAGCATTCAGAGATTCTACTTTTCCACACATAGGAATCCGTATCAGACAATCAGCACTGTCTGCCGCTTCATCTGTCAGTCCTTTTCCCTCATTGCCGATCAGGAAAGCAGTTCCTCCTGTGTAGGATTCCTGATCATAAGAGTTCTTACCATGCAGATGCGCCGCAAATGTGCGGATATTTCTGTCTTTCAGTTCCTGTGCTAATGATACCACACTTTCCACATATAGGAAAGGCATTCTGTAGACAGAACCCATGGTTGATCGTATAACCTTCGGGTTTGTGATATCCACGCAGGTCTTTGTCAGAAGAACTCCGCTTACTCCGGCACCCTCTCCTGTACGGAGAATAGTTCCCGCATTTCCCGGATCCTGCAGATCTTCCAGAATCATAACCAGCGGATTTTTCCCGCCGAGAATATCTTCCATTATATAGGAAGGTTTCTTAAGCACTGTCATAATTCCCTGCGGCGTCTGCGTATCGCTCATCTGTCGAAAAACAGAATCTGTTACTATTTCATATGGAAGTTTCTCCACCTGAGCCATCAGTTCTGCATCATCGCTGAGAGCTTCTGATACATACACCTTCGAAATCCAATCCCTAGGTGCTTCGCCGAACATTTTTCTTCCTTCTGCACAAAAAGCCCTTGTTCTCTGCGGGCTTTTGTTTTCTGGTTCAGCTGTATGATATTTTTTACCTGTCCGTTATTTACACTGGTGATCATATCTTATCCTCAATTTTCCGAAACCTTATTCAGGTCACTGTTTGCTCCTGCTGCAACAACTGTGCAGTCTGCCGGAAACACTTCATCCGGCGCCACATTCATATTCATCTTATCGCCATGCTTCAGACCGATCAGATTGATGTTATACTTTTCCCTGACCTTCAGCTCCCGAAGTGTTTTTCCTATCCATTCCCGCGGGATCTTAAATTCTGCCATACTGAAATCAGAAGAAAGCTCAAACATATCGACAAATCCACTGGAGAGAAGATTTCTTGCAACTCTGATACCCATGGAATGTTCAGGATAAATCACCTTATCTGCCCCTATTTTCTCCAGTATCCTGCCATGAAGAGAATTCATTGCCTTCGCCATGACAAAAGGAACTCCAAGTTCTTTCACCTGCATGGTTGCTGTAATACTGGCCTCCATATTCTCGGCTACTGCGATGACCGCAACATCTACGTTCTGAACTCCAAGCGATTCCAGAATTCCCGGATCACGCACATCTGCCTTGACAGCATAGGAAACTTTCTCTGCGATATCCTGCACATTATCATCTTTATCGTCAATGGCAAGTACATCACAGTTCGCCTCTGCCAGAGTAAGGGCTACCGTCATCCCGAACTGCCCAAGACCGATCACTGCATAAGATTTGTTCTTCATTTTCTTCCTCATTTCTCTTTCTGAACATGTATTCGTTATCCTCTGCGAATATCCGCCTGACTGCCGAACCGTTACTATCCAATCATAATATCTTCTTCTGCCAGATGTGAATCTGCCGGCATTTTCTGTACACGTACAGTCACTGCAGTTCCCAGAGTCAGCGGACCGATTCTTCCCAGATACATAGTCAGGATCACGATCCATTTGCCTGCTGTATTCAGGCAGGGTGTCAGCCCTCTGCTAAGTCCTACCGTTGCAACCGCAGATGTAATTTCATAAACAACATCTTCTATAGGTGCTTCCGGCATGGCTGCACACAACAGCATACTCATGAGAATAAGTACTGTAAGTACCATACCTGTCACTACGATCGCAGAACGGATGTAGCTGTCTCTGATTCTCCTGTGGTGTACTTCCACATCCCGTTTTCCCTGAAGATTGGATTTCAGACTCAGCAGAAGGACCGCAACTGTTGTTGTCTTAATTCCACCTGCTGTTCCCATAGGGGAACCGCCGATCAACATCAATATCAGGCACAGCATATAAGTTGCATTGGAAAATCTCTCCTGGCTTACAGTGAAAAATCCGGCTGTTCTTGTGGTAACTGACTGGAACAAAGATGCCATCCACTTCGTTCCCGGCGAATATGTCCCAATACTTTCCGGATTTCCATGATCAAACAGAAAGATCAGTACTGTACCGCCCACAACAAGTATCAGCGTCATCATCAACACAATCTTACTGTGAAGACGAAGATTTTTAAACACACGTCCCACAGGAAGTTTCCCTCTGATGACTCGTTTGATCTTATCCCAGATATCCCACCAGACCACAAACCCAAGACCTGACATAATGATCAGTCCTACACTTGTAAAGTTTACGATCGGATCAGCAACATACTGAGCCAGGCTATCCTCTCCCAGCAGATCAATACCAGCATTACAGAATGCAGATACTGCCGTAAAAACAGAGTATCCCAGACCTTTTGCCAGACCGAACTGCGGAATAAATCGAACTGCATAACACACTGCACCGATTCCTTCTGCTCCAAACACACAGATCAGAACTTTCTTCACCAGCCTGACCATCCCACCCATTCTGTCCATATTATAGGACTCCTGGATAACACGCCGGTTCCTCAGCGATATTTTCTTTCTCAGACTTATAAAAATAATACTGCCCAGGGAAATCAGTCCCACACCTCCGATCTGGATCAGGACAAGAATAATAAGCTTGCCTGCCAGAGTCCAGTGAGTTGCCGTAACAACTGTCACAAGCCCTGTTACACATATACTTGTGGTTGCAGTAAACATGGCATCTGTAAAAGATGTGTGGTATCCGGGTGCCGTACAAAACGGCAGCCACAGAAGTAATCCCCCTAAGATAATCACTCCCGCAAAACCGAGGGTAATTATCTGAGCAGTATTTAATTTATGCAGTCTGTTATATAACTGCATCTTTTTATTCATTTGTTATTTGTTGTTTTTATCATAGTTATGAGAAAGTGACTGGCATACTTCCCACTGATAGTCAGAGATACCTTTCTGCATAGCAAGTGCTTCATTGATATCGAAGTCTACGAATTCACCGTGACGATATCCGACAACGCGGCATGTCTTGCCTGCAATAAGAAGGTCTACAGCCAGAGCACCCATCATAGATGCATATACACGGTCTTTACATGTCGGGCTTCCACCACGCTGCATGTGTCCAAGGATTGTAGCACGTGTTTCGATACCTGTGGCAGCTTCGATACGTTTTGCCATTGCTTCAGAATGACCGATACCTTCTGCATTGATGATGATGTGATGCTTTTTGCCTTTCTTACGACTCTCGATAATGTTATTGATCAGCTTCTGCTCATCATAGTCATATTTTTCAGGAACCAGAACGTCCTCAGCACCGTTGGCAATACCGCACCACAGAGCAATATATCCTGCACCACGTCCCATAACCTCGATGATACTGCATCTCTCATGAGAAGTGGAAGTATCACGTACTTTATCAATTGCTTCCATTGCTGTGTTTACAGCTGTATCAAATCCGATGGTATATTCTGTACATGCAATGTCAAGGTCGATTGTTCCGGGAAGACCGATTGTATTGATTCCGAGATTCGCAAGCTTCTGAGCACCTGCGAAGGATCCGTCACCACCGATGACAACAAGTCCGTCAATTCCATGTTTTCTGCAGATCTCTGCTCCACGTTTCTGGCCTTCTTCTGTACGGAATTCTGCACAACGTGCTGTATAAAGGATTGTACCTCCACGCTCAATTGTATCAGATACATCTTTTGCGCTCATGTCAATAATCTCTTCGTTTAACAGACCATTGTATCCTTTCAGAATACCTTTTACATTTAATCCATTGCTTAAACCTCTTCTGACAACTGCACGAATTGCAGCATTCATTCCAGGTGCGTCACCACCGCTGGTAAGGACACCAATGGTTTTTATCTTGTTTTCTGCCATCTTTTCTTCCTCCATCTTCTGAATCTATCTCATTTTTACTATACACATATTCGGGTATAGTTTAGCGCATTTCTATAAGTTTTTCAATCCTCTTTCTACAACTTTAACATTGGTTTTACCATATTTTTCGTACATATAGTTCAGCCATGAGTCCTGAATTTGTGCATGATATCCAACCGGAAGCTTCTTTATGGCCTTTACGTCTTTCAGGTAGATCACAACAGCACTGTCACCCGGTGAACGTCTGAGGTCTGCAAGCAATTCCTGAGATTGCTGTGTGTAGCTTTCTTTATTGTCAAACTGTATCCAGATTTCCCTTGGCATATTGTCAAAGGGACGGATTTTTTCAAGGATCAGTTTACTGGCGCGATCGTCCTCTGCAGATACTCTGCCCTGAATAAATACTCTGCCTTCTTCATTCAGGAACTGCTGACTTTTCTCATAATCTCTGGGGAACACAACTACCTCCACTGTTCCTACCAGATCCTCCACTGTGAGGAATGCCATAACCTTATTATTCTTTGTATATTTGATGGTTTTATCCGTAATCATTCCACCGATAATTACTTTCTGACCATCCATGACTTTCGGAAGATTTGTTTCTTCATCCTGCTGAAAATCAGAGGTTTTCGCAGAAATGGTTTTCTCCATCATTCCCCGGTAATTTTCCAGAGGATGACCACTGAGGTAGATTCCCAGAACTTCCTTCTCATATCCCAGAAGTTCCTCTTTTCCGAATTCCTCCACATCGGGCATACGGATTTCAAATTCTTTTTGTCCTCCTCGCTTACCAGATCAAAAAAGGCTCATCTGGCCTGCCAGTGAATTCTTCTTATCCTGACTGATACTGTCTGAAATCTTCTGATAAACCAGCATTTTCTGGCGGCGGTTACCATCCAGGCAATCCAGCGCACCTGCTTTGATAAAGTTTTCTACTGCTCGCTTATTCATCTGCGGAGAGTTTCGTTCCATAAAATCCTTCAGGGAACGATATTGTCCGTTCTCTTCCCTCTCTCTTACCAGGCTTTCAATAACCGGACGTCCCACACTCTTTATAGCTGACAGGCCATATCGGATCGCACCGTTATCTACAGAGAATCCATACATTCCACAGTTCACATCCGGCGGCAGGATCTTAATCCCCATCTGTCTGCAGACCAGAATATATTCTGCAACCTTATTTGGAAAATCAATAACCGATGTCATTAATGCGGCCATAAATTCCACAGGATAGTAATATTTCAGATATGCAGTCTGATAGGAAACAACTGCATAGGCTGCTGCATGGGACTTATTAAAAGCATATTTGGCGAAATCAATCATTTCATCATAGATTTTATTTGCCGTTGCCTCATCAATTCCATTTGCAATACAGCCTGGAACTCCCTCTGCTTCATTTCCGTAAACAAAGTTCTGGCGCTCCTTTTCCATGACAGAGGCCTTCTTTTTGGACATTGCTCGACGTACCAGGTCGCTTCGGCCCAGAGTATAACCTGCCAGGTTCCGAACAATCTGCATAACCTGCTCCTGATAGACAATACACCCATACGTAGGCTTCAGGATCGGCTCCAGCTGAGGACAGTCATAACGGATGGTATCCGGTCGGTTTTTGCCCCGGATATACTGGGGGATGAAGTCCATGGGGCCCGGACGATAAAGAGAGATTCCCGCGATCACATCTTCCAGACTCTGAGGCTTCAGTTCCTTCATGAAGTTTTTCATTCCCGCACTTTCAAGCTGAAATACACCATCAGAACGACCGGTGCCAAGGGAATCCAAAACCTTTTTATCATCATAATTAATCTTCTGCATATCCAGAGTCACTCCTGCATCCTTCTGGATCAGCTTTACTGCATTCTGGATCACAGTCAGAGTACGAAGTCCCAGGAAGTCCATTTTTAAAAGTCCCAATTCTTCCAGTGTTGTCATGGTAAACTGAGTGACAATAGACCCGTCTGATGCTCTGGAAAGCGGTACATATTCTGATACGTCCTTCTGGCTGATAACAACACCTGCCGCATGCATGGAGGTATGTCTGGGAAGTCCCTCCAGACGTCTTGCCATATCGATCAGATAATGAATTTCATCCTGCTCTTCATATGCTTTTTTCAGCTCAGGGTTCATAGTAAGGGCTTTATCTATAGTAATATTTAATTCCTGCGGGATCATTTTCGCAATGGAATCCACCTGTGCATAAGGCATATCCAGTACACGGCCCACATCCCGGATCACACCACGGGCTGCCAGCGTACCAAAAGTAACGATCTGAACCACACAATCATCCCCATATTTACGGCGGACATATTCAATAACCTCCTGCCTTCTTTCGAAGCAGAAGTCAACGTCAATATCAGGCATAGATACTCGTTCCGGATTCAGAAATCGCTCAAAGAGCAGATCATAGCGAATAGGATCAAGCTGTGTGATGCCCAAGGTATAAGCAACCAGACTTCCCGCTGCAGAGCCACGTCCCGGTCCTACCATAATGTCATGATCGCGGGCATATTTAATAAAATCCCATACTATAAGGAAGTAATCCACGTAGCCCATATTTTTTATAGTAGATAATTCGTAATTCAGACGAGCTTTTAATTCCTCTGTAACCGGCTGATAACGTTCCTCCAGTCCCTCGAAGCATAGCTTGTTCAGATATTCCCAGGATGTAAGACCATCCGGCACATCGAATCTTGGAAGCTTGGTCACGCCAAATTCAATCTCAACATGACATCTCTGTGCAATCTTATGAGTATTCTCCAGGGCCTCCAAAGCATATGGGAAAAGTTCTGCCATTTCTTCCGGGGATTTCACATAATACTGGCCGCCCTCATAACGCATTCTGTCCTCGTCTGCCAGTTTCTTGTTTGTCTGCAGACAGAGAAGAATATCATGAGGATCAGCATCCTCCGCCCTTGTATAATGCACATCATTGGTTGTAACAAGGTCAATCCCTGTTTCTTCGTGCATACGGAGAAGTTCCTGATTTACCAGTCTCTGCGCAGGAATTCCATGATCCTGTAATTCCAGGAAGAAATTGCCTTTTCCAAAAATATCCTGATAACGAAGAGCTGCTGCCTTTGCATCCTCATACATGCCTCTCTGAAGATATCTGGCAACCTCACCTGCAAGGCAGGCACTTAAGGCAATAATCCCTTCATGGTACTCTTTTAATACCGCAAGATCTACTCGCGGTTTATAATAGAATCCTTCTGTAAAACCCTTGGACACAATTTTCATCAGATTTGCATAACCCTGATTATTCTCTGCCAGAAGAACCAGGTGGTAATATCTGTCTTCGCCGCTTCCTGCTTCACGGTCAAATCTGGAACCGGGAGCTACATATACCTCACATCCCAGAATCGGATTGATTCCCTCGGCTCTTGCTGCACGATAAAAATCAATCACACCATACATAACTCCATGATCTGTGATCGCCGCACTGTCCATGCCAAGTTCTTTGACACGGGCTACATATTCTTTTATCTTATTGGAACCATCCAGCAGACTGTATTCTGTATGGACGTGAAGATGTGTAAACTCCAACTCTATTTCTCTCCTGTTCTAATATCTGCAATTTTATCGCAGCATATTTTTATAAATTTAACTGAATCAGGTAAGTCCCATGCTTCAATTGCGAAAAGCAATAATCATTGGGTGGGAACTTGCTTGTCTGTTACTATTTCGCGTAGATTCTCTTGTCCTTAATCTCTACTTTGCCTTCCTTCATCAGATGGCCAATGGCACGTTTAAATGCTCCCTTACTCAGACCAAATTCTCGCTGGATCACTTCCGGTGATGCCTTGTCATCAAATGGAAGAACACCTGCAAATTCATTGATTACTTCAAGGACATTCTCCGCATCCTCATTGATCTGAAGATATGCTTTCTGACGATCTGTGACGTTCATTTTTCCGTCTTCTTTTACTTCGCTGACACGCAGTTCCAGAATCTTGCCCGGACGGTATTTTCCCTTGGCTTCTCTTGCAGGGATCAGTGCAGAATATTTATCATCAACTGCCACAAATACACCGAATCTGTCGCTGATCTCATAAACACGGCCCTTCACCATATCTCCCACTACATAAGGAGTTCTGGTGGAAAGATAATGATAAACCTTCATAGTTGCGCAGAGACGACTGCTCTTGTCAATATAGAGTGCTACCAGCACATCTTCTCCCTCTCTTACTTTCAGAGTCTGTTCATGATATGGAAGCAGAAGGTCTTTCTCCAGTCCCCAGTCAAGGAATGCACCAATCCTTGTTACCTGAGAGACTTTCAGAACTGCTGTCTGACCTACCTGAAGCTTCGGTTCTTTTGTTGTTGCAATAAGACGATCCTGAGAATCCTTGTAGATAAATGCTTCAATGCTGTCGCCTTCTTTTGTTCCTTCCGGAACCTGTCTGGACGGAAGAAGAACACGGTTCTTTGCATCTGCCTGCATATCCTCACCCAGATATACACCAAAATCTACGGACTTTACTACTGTTAATTTCTGTTTTTTCCTAACTCAATCATATAATCTCCATTTCTGTTGTGATAGTATCTTTTTAAAGAAATTAAAATATACTATACTTTCATCATCCTCTGACATTAGCTTTATATTTCAGTATAACATAAATAATAAAGGCGGCACAATGCCGCCTTATTATTTTTATTATCTTATTTTACGTTACTGTTCACTATAGATCAGAATGTATTTTATTCCAACTCGATTTCACATACACTCAGACAGATTCTTTATCGTGTATTATATATTCTGCATCCACTTGCATGCCAGTTCCATCCAGGACTGGCATTCTTTCTGTACACAGCCGCCGTCTTCGTGGCTTGTCTCTTCGTTTGCAAGACTTAAACCATGTCCGCCAACCGGATAAAGATGCATTTCTACCGGAATTTCAAATTTGCGCAACGCATTGAAGAACAACAGAGAATTCTCTACAGGAACACAATCATCTGTCACTGTATGCCACAGGAATGTGGTTGGTGTATCTTTAGATACCTGGAATTCCAGAGACTGTTCTTTTCTCTTATCAAGATCATTATAATCCTCTCCAAGCAAGCATTCAAAGGAACCTGTATGTGCAAACTCACCGGAAGTGATCACCGGATAACTTAAGATCATACCATTTGGTTTCACCATATCAGAAGTTACCCCAAGTGTCTGTGCAATAAAATCTTTCTTCCAGAAAACGCCAAGACTTGCTGCCAGATGACCACCTGCGGAAAAGCCCTGCAGAACAATTTTATTCATATCAATATGAAACTCTGCAGCATTTTTCTTAAAAAAGCAACAGACTTCGCAAGCTGCAAGAGTGCCAGTGGATATCTGGCAGGTTCTACGCTATAGCGCAGGATCACTGCATGATATCCCCTTACCAGATACTGCATGGCGATCGGTTCTGCTTCTCTGTCAGAAGTCATAGCATACCCGCCTCCCGGGCAGATCACAACTACCGGACGCTTTCTGTTGATATGCATTTCAATGGAATTATCCAGAAAATAAGTGTATAAATCTGCAGTTTCTTTATATCCGTCTACTGCAATTTCAATCTTCTTATAAATCATAAGTTCCTCCTGTATATTTCATCATTTTTCCATTTCTACTCCCCATTCCGCTAATTTTTGGGGAATATTTACAGCTACTTTTCTCAGTTTTGTTTTGCCATCCTTTGCTGCCAGACGCTTATATAAATGTATATTTCCATCTGCATCAAGAACAATATAAAAACACTCTAAAATATGACCTGATCCTACAATTTCCCGTGTTGTATATATATATCCTGCTTTATTCTTTTTTCTTTTAGAAAAAACAATCCCTCTGCTTCTCCTGTCTCGGAAACTTGGAAAATAATCTTCACGTATAATTTCAAGTTCTTCCCATTTATACATTTTTTGAAAAACAGATACGATATTTTGCAGCCTTCTTTACTTAATGTTACGACTTTTGAAGAGAAAAACAATAATGGTGCATCAATCAAAAACTCAAGAATCAATATTGGAATTCTTTCTCCCTCTTCAGCAGACAGCCCTGTCCAAATAAGCAGTACCGTAATAAGTATTACCATGGTTATCTGCAAAAAATCTCTGATCTTTATTACTTCTTGCTGATATTCTTTTAAATTTGTACAGTCTGCTCCTTTGCTTTGAATTTTTTTCTTTGTTGCCTCCTCAATTCTATCATTTCATCATATTGTCTTTGTTTTTCTTCTTCTTTTATTCCCTCTCCTTTTTCTGCCTCCACTCCCCATTCCTTCATTTTTTTCACGAACATTTACGTACATTTTTCTAATAACTTGCTTTTTTCCTTTTTCTAATTTATAAGAAAAAACATTGCCATGTTCATCAAAAGTAATGTAAAAACAATCTGAAAGCGGAAACGCATCAACGATCATCCTGGTAGTATATTTCTTTTTCTTCTTATTTACTGCATATTTGGAAAATACAATCCCCTGATAACGTATGCTCCCTCCTTTACCATATGTATACCAGACATCCTCTCTGATAACAGCAAGCTCTTCCCATTTATAATTTCTCTTCCAAAACAGCCAGGATACCGTACAGCCTTCTCTGCTCAGCACAACAGTTCTCATATAATACAAGATTAACAGCAACATTAATATTTCCACACTAAAAATTATGAATTCATATCCCTCTGTTCTTATTTCCTTTCTTTCCAGGAAAATCATCAGCATTCCTATGCCGAATACAAACGCTGATATAAATAATATCAGTATTATATGTGGATCTAATACTCTTATTTTTCCTGCTGCTCTTTCATATGCATTTCCTCCGGTTGTCTGAAATCCTTACTGTTACTATTCCGGTATATCAACCTAATTTCTTGCATTTTCTTATGAGTTCATTATAAGGTAAATATATGTAATTGTTAAGGTGCAAAATAAAATGTTGCTGTCCCGTTTACTGCAAATTAAACGAACCATACAATATTAAAGTTCAGCTGTTATTATCTTTCAAGGATCATGACATCTTTTGCATTCATGCTAACGGTCTGCCCTGAAACGTTCTCCTCCTTCGATAAAGTTGCAGAAAATTGCCCGGACTTTCTGCAATATGGCAGAAGAATTTTCCTTGTTTCTTCTGCTACAAAAATCTCCCGGATAAGAGAAGCGCTCACTCTTATCCGGGAGATTTTTTATACCTATAACAAGTTCATATCTTTTATTTTCAGATCACCGATTATTTATTTCCCTGTCCATAATATGCATTTGCACCATGTTTTCTGAAGTAGTGCTTATCCTGCAGATCCTGTGGTGCAGGTTTTACCTGTGGATTGATCAGCTCACAGCGGGATGCCATCTTGGCAACTTCCTCAAGAACAACTGCATTATGTACTGCTTCATGAGCATCCTTACCCCATGCAAATGGTCCATGGTTTTTGCAAAGTACTGCAGGTACTGCTTCATAATCTTTGTCCTTAAACAGGTCTACGATCAGAAGTCCTGTGTTTTTCTCATATTCTTCAAATTCCTTGCCTTCCAGGCAGCGTGCACATGGAACTTCACCATAAATATAATCTGCATGTGTGGTTCCATAACATGGGATTGCTCTTCCGGCCTGTGCCCAGCTTGTTGCCCATGAAGAATGTGTATGTACAACTCCTCCGATATTCGGGAATGCTTTGTACAGTTCTACATGAGTTGCTGTATCAGAAGATGGATTGTATTTTCCTTCTACCTTATTTCCATCCAGGTCTACAACAACCATATCATCCGGTGTCAGCAGATCATAATCAACTCCACTTGGTTTGATGACAAAAAGTCCTGATTCTCTGTCGATTCCGCTTACATTTCCCCATGTAAATGTAACAAGTCCGTATTTCGGAAGATCCATGTTTGCTTTGTAAACTTCCTCTTTTAATTTTTCCAGCATGATTCGTACCTCTCCTTTTGCTTTTCAGATATTCTTTTACAACAGCTTTCAGATGTTCCGGCTTTTTTCTGCATATCCCACCCGGAAAATCTCTTAATATCTGTATTATAGCACTTGTACGGTACATGTACCAACTTGTATGTTGATTATTTTACTGTTTCTCATACAAAAACTCTTCAGGCAGACTTACCTTGAAATCTTTTGCAAGTGAACGGAAATTGTCCGGTGTAATAGTCTGAAGTTTATTTGGAGTCATAGAAAGAATCTTCACCAGGATCTCTGCAGATTTTTCTACCGTATGGAGCAGACCAAATGTCAGGTCAAAATCTTCACCTGAGCAGAACATTCCATGATGTGCCCAGATAACAACATCATATTTCTTCATTAATTCTGCTGTTCTTATGGCAATTTCTCTTCCACCCGGTACCATCCAGCCGACAACACCTACGCCGTCCGGGAATACAACCGGACACTCTGTAGCAGATTCCCATAACTCTCTTGTAAAGATCTTATCATCCAGTGGCAGAACAAATGTCAGAGCAATTGTATTTGTCGTATGTGCATGATAAATAACACGATGTTTTCCGTTTGTCAGTTTCTTCTTCACTTCATGATTCATCAGATGAGTCGGAAGCTCACTGGTAGGTCTGCCGCCCTCAACCAGGCCCCAGCGGATTCTGTAATTCATTCCTGTCTCATCCAATTCAATGATCGCAAGACATACTTCCGGATCCACGATAATATTTCTGAAATATTTACCGCTTCCCGTTACAAGGAAAAACTCTCCTGCTAATCCCGGAACCTCTACCCCGATCGGTATCCATTCTCCAGGTGCATTCAGACGGGGACGAATCATCTCTACTTCCTCCGGTTTCAGACGATAGCTTAAGTTTCCGCCGTTTCTCTCATGCCATCCCTGAAGATAACCGTCATTTGCCATTTTGATAAATCCCTGTACAAATTTAGATTCCAGAATTTTCATAATATATATCTCCTCCGCTTTTTGTGGTTTTATGTTGTTTGTTTTTAACAATATATTGTTTCTTGTTGTTTATGAATGTATTATATATTGTTTCTTGTTGTTTGTAAATAATTTATTCAAAAAATCTCTCACAAAACCACACATCAATTCCGAAATATCTTTGTCAATTCTGTCCTGCTATTCATCCTGTTCAGAAGATTTTTACCGTTATTTTTGCTGAAATTCTATAATTGCGTATGCTTTTCCGTCTGTATCATCAAGCGATACAATCACCTTTCCTGTTTCTGCTTTTGCTTTCGGGCAGATTATATCTCCAAGTTTTGCCTGCATCTTATACTCTGCACGCATCTGGTATACTTTGAAATCTTCCGGCAGGAAATCTTCTGCCATACAGATATACTGACAGTTGTTTACATGATGATTAGTGTCAAGATGATGCTTCTGCACTGTGAATGATTCCTGTGAAGTCATGTCATCCGGAAGTTTGATTTTCCTCGGTGCATAATCCATTTCCAGCTTTTCGCCGAGTATGTAATTGTCTATATCTGCAGGTGTCAGTCTCGCCGGAATCCCTGTACTGATGGCCAGATGTGTCCAGTTGGAGTTCGCCCAGGCAAGCTTCTTCCCATCCATTGTTTCTATGGTGAAATTACGCATACCCATGAATCCTTTGAAATCATAAGGTGCTGTCGTGATCCTGATTTCCGTTCCCATAGCAGGATATTCATCCACAATTACCTGCCAGGAAGAAAGAACCCACGCTCTGTCTCTTGCCTTCAGCACGTCTCCTCCAAGCCCGACCGACTCCGCATGAAATGTACAGCAATCCTGAAAATAATTCAAAACACCCGGTAATGTCAGTTTGCCGTTCTCACCTGTCTCACTGTATCTGACTCTGCTGTTAAAACTGTAATTCATTTTTATGTCCTCTTTTCTTATGTCACTATGATTTTTTAATATACTTCTTTTCTATTATTATAACAAGCCAAAAGTATAAGGCATAAAACAGTTTTTATAAACTGGCCTATGCCTTATCTTTGTTCTACGTTATATTATTTACTGTAATTCTTTGCTACAAATGTGATCATTACCTTAAACAGATCCCCATCCAGGTATAGCTTAAACTCACCTCCCTGCAGCTCTGTCAGGCTCTTTGCGATAGAGAGTCCCAGTCCGCTTCCTTCTGTATTTCTCGCCACATCTCCTCTGATAAACCGTTCTGTCAGTTCATCCGCAGAGATATTCAAGGGCTGTGCTGAAATATTTTTCAGAGAAAAAGTTACTTTTTTATTTCTGTTGCTGATTTCTGCATAAACTCTGGTGCCTTCCATTGCATACTTCACAACATTACCGAATACATTTTCCAGAACACGCCACATTCTCTGGCCGTCTGCGTAAATAATGGACGGTTCGTCTGTAAAATGTACCATCATAGTCAGATTCTTCTCCTGGAATTTCTCTTCAAATTCTCCGATCACCTGCTGCACCATTTCCACAAAATCAATATCATTCATCTCCAGCTTGATGTTTCCGGTGCTTGCCTTGGATGCCTCTACCACATCCTCTGTGAGCACCTTCAGTCTCTGAGATTTCTCATCCAGGATGCGTAAATATTCCTGTATTTTCGGATCTGTCGGATTTTCCCGTTTCATCAGATCTACATAATTGATAATGGAAGTCAGAGGTGTTTTCAGGTCATGGGAAACATTTGTGATCAGCTCTGTCTGCATTCTTTCTTTTTCAGGCTGTTCTCCACAGCAGCATCCAGACCACTGCCAATATTGTTGATATATTCTGCCATCACCTTCTGTTTTCCGGTAAGTGTATCTGTTTTGATCTTATACTGCAGTTCTCCATCGCTTATTTTCTTCAGACCATCCATAATAAGATCCAGTCCGTCCGCTTTTCTGATGGCGAAAATCATAACAGCCACATCTACAGCCATCAATGCCAGCAGAAATACTCCTGCACCACTGAATACGCAGCCGATGATCAGGAACTGCAAAAATAAAATGCACCTCCCACAAGCAGAACTTTTATTTTTTCTGCTGTATTTCTGGAAAAAGCTCTGGCAAAATCAGCAAGCTTCCCACTGCATTTTCCAATCCATTTCAGAACTTTTCTAATCAGACTGTTTTTCCATAAGGTTCCTGCCTTTATTCTTCTTACCAGGCTGAGATATCCGATCAGAAACCATGCCATTGTATAAGTCCCACATATGAGACAGATAACAATCACTGTCACTACTACATGACTGTAACCCAATGATGAGTTGGCGATCAAGGTTCCCGATATGATCGTTCCTGCCAGCCATATACCGATTACTGTTCCTGCCGCAATTTCTGTATACCATCTGTCAAATCCATTCAGATGTATTTCTTCATCCTCTGGTCTCCTTCCTGCTGTCACAGTCAGCCACACCATACCGATCAGCCAGAGCACACTTCCGAAGATTGCTCCTGCCAGCATCGGAAACATAAGCTTTGAATATGTCTCATAGTTCTCTGCCTCATCAGCCATGGAATCTGCCACAGAAAATTTCGTATCAACCGAAACTGCAAATACAAAATCCTTTGTGTCAAAGCTCTGATCAATGGTATGATTCCACACCTGCAGATCTGCACCCGGAATATTTGTAACACACTCACTTAATTCCGGGTAAACAACTGCATATGCTTTTTCCTTAAATATTTTCTCAAGGTTCTGCTCCAGCTGTGAATAGCTGCTGTATGCTTTTCTGTTTGTATAGATTGTCTTTTTCTCTTTATCTGCGAAAAGATATGTGAGATTGGTACTCCCTTCCTCATAGTCTCCGGACGTATGGTATACAGACGTAAGTGATATGGCACAGTCACTGACATTTATATCATCCTGAACAGCTCTGATACAGTCCAGAACCTTGGCCAGTTCACTATAGGCATCTTCAAGTTTTCCATTCCATTCCGTACTGGAATTGACTGCATCCGGAAGACTTTCCGCACCCTGAGGCTTGAATTTCTCTGTAAATTCCTCTATCTCACAGAAATAAAACTCCGGATATTCTGTATTATGTTCTTTATCTGTAATACTTCCCAGACTTCGGTCATCTGAATCGCTCCAGTAACCCAGCTCAATGGCAGCATCTATTTTCTGTTTTTCTGTTTTTTCTGCAAATTTTGTCTCATAGGAATCATCATACTCTTCCATGATATCCTGATCATAATTAACCTTTAATATCCCATCTGTCGCCAGTTTCTTAAAATCACTTAAGGAAAAATAATAACTGCTGCCATCCGAGGCCTTACACTGGATAAACTGCCCTGCATCGTCAAGACTTCCATCATCATATCCCTCTCTAACTCCGATCCAGTCCTGCGCCCACTCCAGCAGATCTTTTACAGAATATGCCACGCCAGATGTATTCTTAAAAGAAAGCTCCCTCAACGAATCACGGTTGATTTCCTTTTCTTCAAACTCTGCCAGATCGATCACTGCCGATGAACCTGCGTTTGTAAGATAATTTATATCCTCTTTTGCTGACAGACTTTCCAGAATATCCGTACCTCTGGAATTCAGACGCTCCCTGAATCCCTCTGACTGAATGTAACTTTTCCTCTGTCATCCAGACGGATTCCCGTCTGATAAATCATTACAAAAATGCTGCACATATCACAGCTGCCACAGCCGCCAGATGTACGATCACGATCCAGACCGCCTTGGCAACATTGCTCCTGTATCCTTTTCCCTTCATAATTTTTGTCCCTTTCCTTTGCATTCGCTCCGTTACTTGATTTAGGTCAAGCGGATAAAATCATCCGCTTCGCTACTTGATTCGGTTAAATTTTTCAATTTTATACCCAAGTCCCCACACAACCTTCAGGTATCTTGGCTCCCTTGGATTAATTTCAATTTTTTCTCTGATATGCCGGATATGCACTGCCACTGTATTATCTGCTGCAACTGCTTCCTCATTCCAGATGTTTTCGTAGATCTGATTAATGGAAAATACCCTTCCCTGATTCTTCATCAGAAGAAACAGGATATTGTACTCAATAGGTGTCAGCTTTACCACATCACCGTCTACCCTGACTTCCTTCAGATCATCGTTTATACTCAGACCTCCTGTCTCGTAGATATGAGCATTCTCCACAGGTATTGCTGCTCCCAGCCTTGTATATCTGCGAAGCTGTGATTTCACCCTCGCCACCAGTTCCAGCGGATTAAAAGGTTTTGTCACATAATCATCTGCTCCTACATTTAATCCAAGGATCTTATCTGCATCTTCTGATTTCGCAGAAAGAATAATGATCGGAAGAGGATTCTCTTCCCTTATCTTCAAAGTAGCCCGGATGCCATCCAGCTTCGGCATCATAATATCTATGATCAGCAGATCCACCGGCTGACTGCGCAGTATATTGATTGCTTCCAAACCATCATATGCTTTAAAAACCACATAGCCTTCCTGCTCCAAATAAATGCTGATTGCCTCTACAATGTCTTTATCGTCATCGCAGACCAGAATATTTGCCACTTTATACACCTCCCTCATCATCCGAAATGCCTGTCTGAAATCTCTCATTACAGACACTCCGGCTTCTTATTTTGTGTTTCTGCTATTAGAATAATCGAAGCATCTTAATATGAAAGGGACAAATTCTTAAGATTTTCTTATGATTATTCACTTTTCGCAGTCAAAATATCAGGCTGTTAATCTGTCACTTTTATCAGGCTCCTATTTTCATCCAATTCTTCTATTCGTTCTGCTGTATACATTTTTTATCTCATCTTTTCTCTTTTTCTGACAGTCAATAATAGACTGAAAATCATTATATCATTTCACATATATTACTTCTATAGAATATTCTCTTCTGTTTCCCATTTTCCACACCCATCACTGTTTATTCCATTCTCCATAACTCACAACCAATCTATAGCAACCCTCGTAAATAATACTTCCATCAACGCACCAGGGGATCATCGTTATATGTTTTTTGGTATTTTATTAACAATCTTCATACATATCGCATAATTTTTTATTGATTTTGTACAATATTATTTATTTTTCGGCAAAACAATGCTACAATGTTTTATAAGATTAATGTACTGATTTATAACTGTTCAATGGTCTGCTAACCGCAAAGCTACTGAACAGTTACACGTTTTTTTTCAACGAGGGAGGTATTCTTATGAATCTGGAAAACATGACAAAAATCTACGCCCGTGGTGACAGCCGCATTCAGCTGAAGGTAATTCCCGGACATTTCGTCACATCTCAGTCACATATCACTCACTATCTGGATCTTACAACTATGAAATCCAGAACTGCCGAAGCACAGAATATTGCTCACGAACTGGCTGCTAATTATGAAGTATCTACTCCTGTTGATACCATTATCTGTATGGACGGACTGGAAGTAATTGGCGCATATCTTTCTGAAGAACTTACCAAAGCCGGCATTTTTTCCCTGAATGCTCATCAGACGATCTACGTGATTACTCCTGAATCCAGCAATTCCGGACAGATTATCTTCCGTGATAATTTTCAGCCAATGATCAAGGGCAAAAATGTACTGATCCTCAATGGTTCGATTACCACAGGCTCTACTTTGTCCAAAGCAATCGAGAGCATTCTGTATTACGGAGGCACTATCAGAGGTATCGCAGCCATATTCAGCAGCGTAGACAGCGTGGCTTCTCTCCCTGTATATTCTATTTTTAACGCCAAAGATATACCGGACTATCATTCCTATTCATCTACAAAATGTCCAATGTGTCAGAGGCAGCAGAAAATCGATGCCATTGTCAGCAGCTACGGATATTCAGCTCTGTAAATCTTCGAAGTATTTTATAAAGAAATTGTTACCAGAATTGATGACTTTGTCTGGGGACCGGTGATGCTGATCCTGTTGGTCGGAACCGGTATCTTCCTGACTGTGCGCACCAGATTTCTTACATGGCGTAACCTTGGCTATGCACTGAAAAGCACACTCAGCAAGGAAGCCCGCACCAAGAGCCGCGGACAGGGAGATGTATCACCTTTTTCCGCACTGACAACCGCACTGGCAGCCACCATCGGTACCGGAAATATCGTCGGTGTTGCCACAGCCATGGTTTCCGGTGGTCCCGGAGCTCTGGTATGGAACTTCTCCGATATCGCCAACGCACTGATGGCTATCCCGAACCTGATCTGCATGCTCCTGTTAAGCGGCGAGATTGCCAAAGATGTAAAAGAATTCCAGCCGGAGATTAAAAAATAGTTACCCACATCATTCTTTTTATCATCCTGAAGTAAAATGCAGCCAGAACCTTGTTCCGTCAGGTTCTGGCTGCATTTTACAGAAATCTTGTACGCCGGGTACAAATAAACACTTGCTTTATTGATGGCATACTTCCATATACTGTTTTACATCTGAAGCAATTGATATATATGGTGTTCCATATGGGATCCAGGTTGACTGAAAAGCATGATATACATCTGATTTTCCCGGCCATACTGTTCCTATCACATTATTATTTTCATCTAACTGATGAAACCAGGAACCATTTTTATGATCCAATACCTTATCATCCAGGTATCTCATAAACTCTTCATAATCTTTTGCATATTTCTGCTTATGAGTTATATGCCATAAGACTGCTGATGTATTGATTGCCTCTGCCAATGTCCAATGCATTCTGTCATGAACAACAGGTTTTCCATCCCAGTCAGTCGTATACACAATTCCAGGATTTCCATCCACATTCCAGGAATCTTCAACTGCTCTGTTGTAGAGTTTCTCTGCAGCTTTTAAATATACTTCTGCAGAATCAGGGGTATCTTTATAAGAAGAATATGCCCACTGCACGATCAATCTGGCCCACTCAATTCCATGGCCCGGTGTTGCTCCATAAGGTTTAAAACGATCAGCAGGACATTCTTTATTGCAATCAAGATCAGCTTTCCATTCCTTTGTAAAATGTTCAGGTATTCTCCAGTCATTTGCGCTTGCCCATCCAATAACATGATCTATAATTCTTCCTGCACGTATTCTGTACTTTTCTTCTTTTATTGCATCTGCTACTGCCAGAAACGCTTCTACTGTATGCATATTTGCGTTAAGACCGCGATAATCATCAAGAACTGTAAATTCTGTATTCCAGGTATCATAAGTAAGTCCCTGTTTTTCATCCCAGAACCGTTTATCAAATAATTCCAATGCATCTTTAAGCAGAGTTTCTGCATCTTTTTCTCCTGCCAGCAAAGCAGAAGAAGCAGCCAGAAGAACAAATGCATGAGCATAACACTGTTTATCTGGCAAGAATTTATTATCCGGTGTAATTCCCGGATACCATCCTCCATTTTCACGATCTTTCAGTTCTTCCAGTAATCCATGTACAGCACCATGGACCAGTGCCGGACTTTCTTTATCCCCAAGCATGATTCCCATACTATATACATGGACCATACGGCATGTGATCCATGTTTCTCTGTTTCTGTCTTTCCATGGTGTTCCATCATCCCCAAGGAAATAAGCACTTCCTCCCGGTGATAAAAATCCTTTTCCAAAATTTAAAAGATTTTCTGCAATTCACCTAAGAACATTTTATTTTCTTCTGTATCTATCTGATATTTTTTACCCGAATTTTCCATCTTAATCTTACCTTTCACTTCCAAAAAATTTCAGTTTCTCTTATAGCACAAAAGCACCTCATACCGAGGTGCCTCATGTAGCAGGGCTACAAGGATTCGAACCTTGAACTGACGGAGTCAGAGTCCGTTGCCTTACCGTTTGGCGATAGCCCTTTATGTTTTGTTTTCGCTACTTCGTTCGCGACAATTGGGTATTATATAATAGTCTTTCAAAAATGCAACCCCTTTTTGTAATTTTA
>ENA-OQOA01000095-OQOA01000095.1-human-gut-metagenome-genome-assembly--contig:-NODE-95-length-52938-cov-5.141410_pt1 | contig 52938 bp, 66 predicted proteins | sample MGYA00242633_ERZ504888 | MGnify/ENA primary metagenome ERZ504888 (study PRJEB26092, sample SAMD00036372) | human gut metagenome | host: Homo sapiens | study: EMG produced TPA metagenomics assembly of...
CCGCATGGTTTGTGTCGGTTGTTTTCCACTATCGGAATGCTGTCTTTGTAGGTAGCGGAACTCGGTTTTGTATGCTTTTCATGGTTTCCTCCTCTCTGCCGGATTAGAAAACATCATCCAGCGTGTATGTCATTTTCAATATCGTTATCCTTTCCCTTTCTGGTAAAGGTCTTGATACAAACAATATCGCCGTTGGCATCATACAGCCCAATTTCACTGATATACTGTCCGGCAAGCTCTGATTCTCCAAGCGTGCATTCGTATCTGCATGTGGTTTCTGTGATAAAGTTATAGCCGCTGATAGGCTTACGGAGCAGTTCCTTTTTCAGTGCTGTCTGTGTTTCAGACGGAGAAATAACATTTCCTGCGCTGTCTACTCCTCCAGAGCCAAATGCCATGCCGACAATTTTAGGAAGTGTAATCGCTCCTGCTCTTGCCTGTACCATTTTCTTTCTGGCTGATTTTGTAATAATTACATTCTGTGCCATTCTTAGATAGTCTCCTTTCTGTTTAATGAATTAAGCAATCTTGAACCGTTCATTTTCAATGAACCATCAAAATATGCCAGATTCCTTTTCACTGTGCAGGTAGCATTTCCATAACTTTCAGAAATGGATGCCACCGGTATTTTGATATTTGCCGTAGTCTTATTGTCTGCTCTGCAATAATTCATCAGCAAGTTTCCATCCATCGGAACAGAGCCATCAAAAACAAAGACTGCCAGTTAAATGCTTTCGCACTGACAGTCTGCTTCTCAATATGCATTTTTTCTGATAGCGGAACTTTCGCCCTCGCTGTCATTCGCTCAATATCCAACGTTTCTGCAATCCGAAATTCGCCCTCTTTGTATTTCACTCCGAGTCGCATTTCATATTCGATAGCCGCATCCATGAGATGTGAACCATCCCACAACTCGGAACCATCAAACCGTCGAGCTTTCCAGAACGGTATTTTGAATAGCAACCCTATATTGCTGACCATGAATTTTTCAGAAAACACAATTTCGAACATCGAATAGTCATTCACAAAATATGTTGTATGTGATTCCTTTAATTTATCAATCAGCTTTCGGACTTTCTTTGAATCCAGCGTGCCATCGCCATTGAAAAAAGCCTTAAATACATTCGGGTGAGGCGGCTTATACTTCAATGGTCCTGCATCGTGGCAATCTGCTATATGTACCGTAAATCCGGTTGCATTTTCCAGATACCGCTCCATAATGTACGGTGTCATTGGCGAATGATAATCTCTCTTTTCGTATATCGCTTGTCTGCGCTCCTGGTAAGAAAGATTTTCCTGCACCGGCAATCCCCATTTTATTTCATGCCAGCATAATCCCCAGGTCGCTGTTTCCGGGAAAAACTGTTCCGGTAATTCCTCCGCTAGCTTCAAGGCCTTGTCATATTCCAACCCCATGACCTGAAACATCCATTTGCCGACATACGATTTATCGTAAAATCCGGGTGTCACATAGGACAGCATTTTTAAGGCGCTCTCGCTCGTCGGGAATAATTCCAATTCTTCATCTGTCATCGTCCGTCCTCCTAACTTCTGAAATCAATCGTTCCAGTAACCGGATATTCTTCTTTCTCCAACTTGATATTGCTCATTTTGCCATTTATCAGGAATGTGTCGAAGTCCTCCACTCCATCAATGGCAGTTATCAGCGGGCGCACATCATTGTATCGAAGTATCCCCTCGTTTTTCGCCACACCGTAAACGGTAAGCACCAACTTTTTGAAATCTTCCTCCACACGCGACTTGTCCACCGATTCATCCAGCAACAATCCAGTAATGGTATAATTCATCTTTACAGTGGTTGCAGCCACGCATGACAGTTTTGCGCACGCTGTCGGCAATAATCGCTGCATCCGGTCATTCGGAGAAACAATGTAGTTATATACATCATTTATCAACTTTGCATTTGCCGGCTGTCCGTTTCCATCTACCAGTACCAGTTTTACGGTTCCGGGTCCATCAAAAGCCGCCACAACGATGCAATCTCCTGCGCCTGCTTCTTTCGCCCATCGGACAAAATCGCTGTCATTTCCGAGGTATGTTTTGCTGTTATCATATTCAGCAAATATCCTGTCGAAATAATCTCCGTCCTCTTCCCGTACCGTTCCGCCAGAAATCGGCTCTGCATTATCTATGCCGGTAATGTTCTTGTCACTTTTTGCCATGATACATACGGTATGCGCTGCCACGTTTGAACCGATACCGCTTTCAACTGCTGTTACGGCTACTGTTACAGTGCCATCATCAGCTATTGTGCAGTCCTCATTCGTGGCAAATTCTATCGCAGGGTTATCATCTACAGCCGGTACGCAAAAACGGTGCCTGCGGCTATTACGCTGCCTGCAACACCGGTAATTGTTATGTTTCCAGTCGCATACTGTTCTGCGTGCCTTGTCACATGAACCTGCGCCCCATGCAAATCGAGCCAATCATCCCAGGCATACTGCGGAAACGCAAGCATTACTGCCCTTATCAGATGATAATTGATAAACTCTGATTTTTCCTCTGCCGCCGGTCTTGTGAAATCATAGGAAATCCGGCAGGCATATCGTCTATATCATCCGGCAAGCTCGCCATCATTCGCTCGTGTATTTCATCGGTTGTGCTCCCATCGAAGCACTCCGGTCTATGAAATTCTGGTTGCGCCATCTTACCACCTCCGTTCTAAATATTGATTTGAAATACTTTGTCCCACTCTTTCCCCTTAACCTTGAAAGAGCAGTTCATGCTATCGCCGTTCCATTCAAACTCGAAATCTCGCACCCATTCAGTCCTCGGATTTACAAGCAGTGCATCTCTGATGGTTCGCTCCACCATTGATTCGACTGTCTTTTCATCGTCCTGCGCCAGTGCGTCCTCCATCTCAACACCTATATCGTTGGAATATGCAAGGCAGGAATATCGTTCTGTCATAGATACTTTCATGCACCAAATCATGTAGCCCTCTTCTCCGGTACACTCCACAACCTGGTTTGCTGCATTTCTCACGAAATCCCCTTTTTCGGGATTCCATTTCATTGTCCTTTTGTATTGTGTATCATACTCGGAACTTTCTTCGATAAACGCAGGAACGGCAACTGTTACAATATTTGCCATCGTTTACCTCCTACGAACCTGTTACAACGTCTATGACGCAGGCTTCATTCATTACCCACGCCACAAGCACCCTGTCCCCAGGCTTTATCTGTGGAGGCGTAATTGTGTGACCATGTGAACCATCGCCGCTTGAATGTCCTCCATGCTTTCCGCCGCTTGTTGTAAAAGATAATCCTCCTACGTGTCTGCATACCGAATATTGACCTTTCGGAATTGCTACTGGGAAAGTATTTGTGATGAGGCTGCCGTTTCCCTGGATTTCTCCAAAGTCCAGGCATAACGATGTATCATTTTCTCTTCGCATCCTGTCACTTAAAACATTTGCCAGCTTATTTGTACCGGCATTCGCATCGAAATTTTCCACGTTATCGCCTCCCATTATTCAAAAGTTCCATCATCCACTCATCCGTAAACATTGCTGCCACTGTCAGTGTGTATCAAGTGCCAGGGATGAGTTTTTCCAGAACCATTTTTGATTGTTATTTTCGCTTTTCCGGCTCTTGCGCTATATCCTCTTGAACCAGAATAGGACGATACATAATGCGTACCGCCCTTAAAATTTACAATATCTCCGACATTGTAATCCTTTTTCTTTGTTGTCTGTGTTGCTGTTTCGGTCTTAGCAAGTTCCAGGTCCATTGTCATGCTGTAATTATCGCAATCGTGCCGGATTCCAACCACGTAATAATAATTCTGTGCGGAACCTATCATAACGTAAACTAAATCGCCTTTTCGGATGAATGGCACATCTGGAGCCTGCACTGTGATTTCTTCATCAATCACACCATCTTCATCGATGATTTTTTGTGCGGCTGTCTTTGCCTCATCCAGGCTTTCGTCTTTTCCTCTGGTGTAGATTCTCTGACGGATTCCGTATTTTGTAAGCCCATCTACCGTTGCCTCGACCGGAGAATTACCATCATCGTCTGCCTGCCCCAGCACCTTTACCCTGGTAACAAGGCTTGCGGTGCTTATTGACTGGCTGATAGATTTTGTGTTATCCACCCGGAACACATAAACATCTGTGTTCGTGCCACGCTCCACCACATCTGCATACCCCTCCGCCGCCCGGATGATGAATTTTCCTCCGCCCTTTTTGTAGGCATCGTCCAAAACATCCAGCAACATATCAGATACATACGAACTGCTGTATTTCATTTTTTCGTGAGATACATTCGGTCCGCTATATCCTTTTGTGGGTATTCCCCACTCGTCAAATGCACCGGTCATAATGGATTTTGTACCGGTTCCTGCGGAATAAAATTTGTTGTCCTGGCTCCTCTGCAAATCATACAGAGAATCATATGCAACGCATTTTAGGGTATTGGAACTGCTTTGCTCCTGCGGATTCCATTCCTGCACCGTTCCCCTTGCCACTTCTCTGTCCTGCTTTCCTCCATCACTCGCAAAAATACCAATAAGACATCCGGGTTTGATTAACTCTGATAATCGCCCCGCAGATGTCTTATCATTCTTTGCTGTAAATGAAGTTCGGACAGAAATCTCATTTTTGTTTTCTTCCCAGCCAAGACCTGTGACAAATTCTTTTATGTTATACTGCTTTCCGCCACTATCCATAACGGTAAGTCGGTATGCGATTTTTGATAAATCTATCATCTTCGCACCTCCTATGCCGCCGGAATCGACAGCGTTGTTCCCGGCCATATCCAATGACCATGGTCTGAACTGCTTTTGCCATGTTTCTTGGCTGCCGCCTCAATCGTTGAAGCATTTGCATCGTAAATCTTCGTCCACTTTGTACCACTTCCAAGTTTTCGTGAAGCAATCCCCCACAACGTATCGCCACTGACAATCGTGTAGGAAGAGCCTTTATTTGAGTTATCATTTCTCGGAACTGTCTTTTTTACAAAGGCGGCAATTTTCAATTCGTTTGTTGTATAGATTTTCAGGTCTTTTGCCTGTGAAAATTTAATGCCATAGCTTACATCTCCATAAGCACCAAAAGGGTCGGGTGTAAATGAATCAATCGTAACATCCATGTTAATCCATGTTTCTGTTACAAGCAGATTCAGCACCGTTCCCTTTTCCTGCCATTCCCTCAACTGCTTAATGCACTTATCGGGTTTCTGGTAACTTTCCGCTTTCACAACCGCCAGATTCTTTCTGTCCGGTCCGAAGAAAACGGCATCCCATGAGATTTCCGCCACTTCTGTTCCCTTTGGCACCTTTACGGCACCCTGGGAGATAATATCATAGGTCTGATACTTCGTCCCAAGACTGCCGCTTATCTTCTCCGGCAACGAAGAGAACGTAAACGACTTCTTTTTATCAGCCGCTTCAAACAGTTTTATTTCCATCGCCTACCCCTCCTTCACTACCGGCATATTTGAAAATACCTGTTCCAGTCTGTCAGCAATTTCTCCTCCCAGTTCATCAGCCATTGACTTCATGTTCTTTCGGATAATTGCCATGATGCTTGCCTCATCCATTTTTCCGGTGCCTGAATCCGAAATATTGAACTGCGGTGACATCTGGATATTAAGGTTTATATTTGTCTTTCCGGTTTCCACTGTGCTCGAACTGCTCAAAGGTTCATCTGCGGTATCTGAATCGCTTTCTGTACCCTCTGTGAATCCGTTATAGCCTGTGGCTCCGTTTCTAATCGCTTCGGCTAACAAATTATCATTGAGAGATAAAAAGTCCGAAATGGAGCTGTAAGCAAACATTTCTGTTGCTGTACTTCCGATGGTTGTACTTCCACTTCCTCCACCTAAAGGTGCTGCCTCTCCGATGATGTCACCATTCGCATTTGCCTGTACTCCGAGAATGTCCCCAACCTCTTTGTACAGTTCCAGCGCTCTGTTTCTTCTGCCGGGAACTAAAGGTATGATTGCCTCCGGTCCCTCTTCTCCAACCCATGACAACTGCTTGTCATTTACATAACCGCCGCTTGCATGAGCCGATACAGTAAGTGTTGTACTTCCACTTCCTCCACCGCCTATCGTGAACGTCTTTGTCGGATTCACAAGTGAATAGTCCAGGGTTACGCTTACCGGCATTGTTGTAGAAACGCCTGCGCCAAACGCACTGTTTACGGAACTATCCGTATTTGATTTCAGTGCATCTACCGCACTGTTAATCTGTGCCATATCAGCATTTGTAATAGCACTGCTGATTCCACTTCCAACAGCCGCACCTACACCGGAGTAATCCGCAGCCTGGAAAGCTGTTGCCGCATCGGTTCCAGATTTCGTTCCAAGCTCCGCAAATGCTGTTGAGAATGCTGACGTATCAGTATTCAAAATCGAATCACTCATTTTCGTGCTTAATGTTGTGCCAATACTAGAAAAATCTGCGCTCTCGAAAGAGCTGTTCATCGCTTCTTTGTATTGCTCTACTATGGATTCGTATGCCTCATTGGAAATTGGACCGTACTCTGCCATGACTTCCTCCATCGTTGGGATGGATTCTTTCAGACTTTGCACGATTTCCTCTTTAGCTGTCGGTGCCATATTTTCTGCTGTTGCCACCAACTCCTGATAGATATTTTCAAAAGCTGATGTGTCTATTGTCATATCATCAAGTCCAAGCCATCCCATCATATCCTCCTGGGTCCAGCTTGATATATCCGGTTTTTCTGATAATGCAGTCTGTAAAGCAGCGTTCAATTTTTCAGAAACGCTACCCTCCATATCCGGCATAATACCGGCAAGCTCATCATTCCAAGCCTCTGCTATCGTATCCAGATTGAAACTTGATACTCTCACCTCCATATCGTTGATGTTTGCGTAATATCCATCGGTAGCCTGCTGTACAGCCGCATCGTACTGCTCCTGCGTGATAGCTCCCTCGGATAACTGCAAATTAAGGTTTGTGAGGGTTACTGTAAGCGCATTATCATAAGTTTCTTTGAAAGAACTTACCTGTGCCTGCAACTCCTCCTGCAACTGATTGAATGAATCAATATCAAGACTTGCACCATTTCCGTACTTGATTTTCAAGGTCTGGAACGATGCATCCTCCTGCGCTTTTGATACTTTCTCTGTAATTTCTGTAATCTGTTCTTGCAGATTTGTGATTTCTTTCGATTCATCCAGCGTGATAACTCCATCTTCCAGGGCAATGTTCACTGTATCACTCAATTTTCCCGATAGTTCTTCTATCTGGGATTTCATGTTGTTATACATACTGTCAAGCCCCTCTGTGCTGCCCTCGCCGTTTGTAAGCAATTCTAGGGCAACTGTAGCCTCGTAATGGCTGTTTTCGATGTAGTCCTGCGCCGACTTCACAAAATTATCAATGGATGTTTTGTAATCATCCACATCCGTTTCGGATAACTGCATACCCAGACCAACTTTCCAGTTTTCCTTTTTCATCGTGGAAACAGAACTCTCCAAAGATGATAAGGATTCTTTTGCGCTCTCCGTTGCCTCATTGAACTTTGTAATTCCATCGCCCATATCAGCAAACGTGATTTTGTTCGCAAGGTCTTTAATTTCACTAAGCGATAACTTTATGTTACCGAAAGCCTCTTTTCCGACCTTTGCAACATCCTCCTGGATGTATGATGCAAGCTGTTCTGCGGTTACGGAACTGTCATTCATTGCATCGTTCAAATCATCATTCGCAAATCTTACTTTGTCGATTGATAATCCAGTGGCATCGAATACCTTTTGAGCTTTTTCAGCTTCTTTCTGCATCTCCTCCACATTGTCCTGATACTCTTTCTTGACCTTGTTTCCCTTTATCCAACCTGCAATGCCTCCAACTCCTGCGCCTACCAAGGCACCTACCGCAGTACCAAGACCAGGAATAATGCTACCGATTGCCGCGCCTGCGGCTGCTCCGGCTGCAACTCCCCCTGCTTTCCATGCGGCGGATTCTCCATAAGCTGACTTTTCGGCTTTATCATCGGATTTCAATGCTTTGTACGCATCAATTCCTGCACTTACAAGTGTTGCTCCTGCGGCTACCCCTCCGGCTGTACCGGCTGTTCCTGCCGCAATCAATCCTGCACCGGTAGTGGCTCCAGAACCGAGTGTGTTTCCAATCATACCCATCGTTACGCCAAGTCCTTTTAGACCGGTTCCCTTTGCGGCTGAACCTATGATTGAACTTCCAATACTTCCGGCCAGTGATGTTCCGGTGGCTGCATCTTTACCGAAAATTGCTTTTCCTACGCTGAAAGCACCTTTGCCAAGGCTCGCAACTGGACCTGCGATTTTGGCAAGCATAATTGCAGAAAAAATGGAGGATAAATCTGCCGATTCTCCCCCTGGAAGTAACTTTCCTGCGCTCTTTACCATATTTCCGAAGCCCTCAAACAGTTTGCTTGCTATCGCATCTGTATCGAACCCCTCTGCAAATCCTTTCGCAAACGAAGCCCCAACGCTCGCACCCTCATTCAAAGTGTCCGAAACATCCACTCCAAGAAGTGTTAATATTCCGAGCTTTAATCCGGTTCCGATGCTGGTTCCCATATCGCCTGCAATATCTGCGATTTTCTGCTTTCCGGTGCTGTGCCACCATTCGCTGAACGGTTCTGCGATGAAATCATCCCAGGCAAGTTTCACTTTTCCGAAGAAATCCGCATTTTTCCACTCATCCGACTGTGATAATTCTTTGAATTTCCTCTTCATTCGGTCCACTTTGCTGTCTACCCAGTCCATCATCTCATTAAGTCCCTGCTCAACTTCCGGCATCTGCTCCGTCAGCCAATCCGCAATGCCTCTCACATAAGGAGATAATCTTTCTCCGAATGAGATTTTTACTCCATCCATAGCTGATTGCAGCAATGTGATTGAACCCTCTAAGTTATCCAGCATAGTGTCAGACATTTTAGATGCGGCTCCATCTGCATTGTTGATAGATTCAGCCAGTTTGTTGTAATCGGATTCTGTCGCATTGATAATTGCCAGCATACCAGACATAGCCTCTTTACCGAAAATGGTACTTGCGGCTGCTGTCTTTTCGGTTTCAGATAATCCTCCCAGGCTTGAACGTAAATTATCAAGAACGCCTTTCAGCGTTTTCATATTTCCGTTGCTATCCGTAAGGCTGATTCCGTATTTCTTCATGGCGGTTGCCATCTTATCTGTTGGTGCCGCCATATTCGCCAACGCTGTTTTTAAGGATGTACCAGCCATCGAACCCTTTACGCTTGCATTTGCCATCAGTCCCAGGGCAAGAGATGTGTCCTCAACGCTGTACTTCATCGCTCCTGCGATTGGTGCAACATATTTGAAAGATTCTCCCATCATGGAAACATTGGTATTTGCACTCGCCGCCGACTGTGCCAATACATCTGAAAAATGCGCCGCATCGCTGGCTTTCAAACCAAACGCTGTGAGCGCATCTGTTACAATATCACTGGTTGTTCCTAAATCCTCCCCGGATGCAGCTGCCAGGTTCAGGATTCCCTCGATACCATCAAGCATCTGCTGTGAATCCCATCCGGCCATAGCCATATAATTAAATGCCTCTGCACTCTGCGTGGCGGTAAATTTTGTGGTCGCTCCCATCTCCTTTGCCTTGGCTGTTAATTTATCGAATTCACTGCCGGTTGCCCCGCTTACTGCTTTGACCTGTGACATAGCGGCCTCGAAGTCCTTATATGTATCAATCGTATCTTTCAATCCGATACTGACACCGAGAACCGCCCCCACTTGCAAGATTGGATTTTTTAGGAGGTTTATTACGCCTCGTATCGGTGCGGTGGCAAGGTCTACTGCTTTCATTGTCACGCTCCAGGTCTTTCTTCCAAAACTGGTAAGACCACCCTTGATTGTTGACAATATTGGTGAAATCTTATCTTTCGCCTCCAACAGCACCGAATACTTTTCTTTCGCCCATGACAACAAACTTTTCTGTGTTTTCTGTGCCGACCGGTCAAACTTTGTAACCTCATCATTTGCCTTTTTCGCAGATGTGCTCATTTGGTCGGTAGAGCTTTTCACTTTGTCGGCTGCATCCTTGACTTTGTTCATGTTCTTTTCAACACTCGATGTACCAGGACCAGTGTTATCATCGACTTCGATAGGTATCTCAATTCGTATTGTTTCCGCCGTCCTCCTCTCCTCCTTTCGTGCTTTCTAAATAAATCCGCATGGACGCAAGCATAAACGCCTGTACTCCATGCGGTTTTTTATAAAATTCATCCGGTGTAATTCCTGTCCGTTGGAATATGTGATGCAACAGACAAGTCTTTCCTCCGGCTTTAATTAGTTTTTTGCTACTTCCTCGATATTCTCCTCGAATCCGCTAAGAGAATCGATGCACTCAATAATCTTGTCTTTCTCTCCGGCTTTCAGGCAGTATTCGATAACATCCAGACCATTCATAATCTGGAGGTCTTTTGCTCTAAGGCTTTCCCATACCTTTTTGTTATCCCAGAGCTTTTCGCGGTCTGCTTCAACCGTCGCTGTATAAATCAGTGCATCTCTGAATTTGACAGTGTTCGTTTCCTCCGGTAATTTCATACCGAACTGTTTGTTTCTCACGTACTTGGTGTGTTTCTTCTTGCACTTGTTGTATTCCTCTTCGGATAACGGTCTGATTTCAAATGCGAAAAGCACCTTTCCATTTCTGGCAATTTCGATGCGCTGTGTATCATCTTTCGCATAATCAGCCGCACTGATAAGTCCCTGGATGAAATCATCCTCATTCATTCTGATGAGGGTTTTGTTCTCCTCTTCGGTTGTTTCCACTTCCGTAACTGCCATGTTCTCCTGCTCCTCATTTACAATCTGTACACTTGCTTTTTTTGTTGTATCTGCCATATCGTTTTTTCCTCCATCTTTCAAAAAATATTGTTAAAATTAAATGGAGGATGCCATCTCGGCACCCTCCGGTGAATCGCACTGTATTTCTTAACCCAGTGCAAGTAAGTTCTGTAATTTCGGTGGTCTGTTGACCGCAAAGTTCCATGCTCTCTTGATAACATCCCCGACGGTAATGTTCTGTAAATCAACCTGTCCACTCGGAATGCACTCACGATACACCATTCTTTCCTCGGTGCCGTTTCTTCCCTTGAGCACGCCCTGGAAATCCCATACAGGCATTGTCTGTGATTCCATAGCCTCGACAAGCTCCTGGATGAAAGCATCATCCTCAACCACAACCTGGGACATTGTAAGGGCAACCTTAAATGTGTTTGCGGTTTCAAGCTCCTGCGCATTTCCTAAAACGGAATATGCGGCATTGTTATAAGTTACATTAGCTGTGAAGCTGTCTACGGTAGCCAGCAACACGCCGTCAGCGTTGTAAATCGCTCCATCTTTACCGGTTCTCGCAAAACGAGAATCTCCGGCTGCTCTTGTGTTAATCATCTTCCGTTACCTCCTTATGCATTTGTGCTGAACTGGAATCTATAAGACAGGTAGATGTGTTCCATAGAATCCTTGTCAACAACGTCAATATCAAACCAAGCACTGTCCCCATCAGCCACATTTACTGCGCTTTCGGAAACGGTAATCGCTGTCAGTTTTCCCTCGGCAATCATATTGTCACCGATTGCCTGTAACTGGCTTACTACAGTGCTTCGACCATCCTTGTCATTGTCTACCTTTCCGACAAGTGCATCTGCCGCCGCATTCATTCTGCGGATAAGCTCGAATCTGGTCTTTACTCTTCTGATTTTCTTCCAACCATCATCCTGATTGTCAGCCGGTGTAATAAGAGTGTTGATAGCATTATCAATCCACACCTGTTTTGCGCTGCTGTAGCTGAGTACGATGCAGCCTTTCTTTTCTGCAGCAATCATCTGTGTATTTGTGAGGCGTTCCAGGATTTCACTGAATCCACTCACAACAGTATGTGTAAGGGAAGAATTTGAAGCGCAAGCTCCAATCATTCCTGCCAAACGTGCCGCCGTCTGGTATCCGTCAATCTCCTTGCCCTGCTCATTCACATAAGCATTGAGAACATAGTTCATTTTTTCATCATTGAATGATGCCGCATGGCTCATTCTGGTTTCCAGGTCAACAGTATGCTTTTCTGCTACAACTCCCTGTGTCAGGGAACCTACACCGAAAATACGTTTCATGAATGACTGCATCAGGATATGTACTGCTGTTTCCTCCGTATCAACACAGATTGTATTGAACTCGTAAGGCTCGACAGCTACAAATCCGTTTGAGTAATCCTCATTCGTAACCTGCGGGTCGGTTCCCGGAGTAAAGGCGTTCTGTGATACATTCATCACGATTGCCTGGTCTTTTCCAGACTGTACCTCTGCTTTGAATTTCTTCGTTGCTGCAAATGCATCTGCAAGTGCTTTTGCTTCTCCTGCGCCTGCGGTAAATTCGACTTTCTCAAATTCTGTCACACCGGCATAGATGATACACTCTTTCAGGGTGCTGTCTGTCAGCTTTTCCCTTACCGTTACGGTAAAGGCTTTCTTTCCCGGATATGCTGCTGTGATTTTTACTGCCGCCTGTCCCTCTGCTGTGTTCAGAGTGGCAGTTGCCGATGTTCCTCCATTACCAACTCGGCAAGCAATAATTGTCTGCGCTCCGCCGTTGATTGCCTCCTGGATGGCATCTGTTGTGCCTCCATTACCGAAAGTGTTTGCAAATCCATCATCGGGATTTAATTCAACCGCAGTATTTAACGGTCCAAAATCGGAACGAAAAAGGACAGCCGTAACACCGCTTACAGTGCCACTCTGCTGTCCTGTCCCTTTCTTCTGAATATTGAAATATGCTCCCGGTCTGACTTTTGTTTCTCCTAAGACATAAGTTCCAGCCATATCTTATTTGACCTCCTTTTTCATGAATGCGTCCACAAGCTCTTTGGCTTTAGACACTGTACACGTTGTTACTCCTGCGACTTTTAATGCCGCAACAACACATTCTCTTTGGACTTTGAAAATGTTTCCTGCCCCGTCTGCAAGTTCCTCGATTGTGTACTCGGATTCTGCCGGAGCTTTTGGCTCTTCTGCCTGTACCGGTGCAGTATCTTCGACAGCATCGGTTTTCTGTTCCTCCACTGCATCTGCTGTGGATTCTGCTTTTGTTCTTGGCATCTTCATACCTCCTAAAAATAATTTTGCGTGGTTCTATTAAGCTGATGTGGTTTTGCTTTGTATCGCAATAAACCATATCTGCCTGTTACAAAAATCTGACCGTCTTTCAGGTAATCAGATTTATTGTCCATCTGTAATTTGCGGATAAACATTGGTGAGTAATCCAGCATTGTGACTTCTCCGTCTAGTGACATCGCATTTGTGATAGCGGCTGCCATTTTCAGCCTCATATCAGTGTCCGGGCATAAAATATGGATGGCAAGTTTACCATCCATCCAAACAACCGTATTCGTTTCCTCTACTTTTTCCATGCTATTGAGCCTGCAATATATAACAGGCGTTTCTCTTGAAGCCTCTGTAATTTCCTCCATACGGTCAAGCCCTACCACGATGCACTCTGGATACAGTTCTTTTACGAACTTATTCATTGCCATTACCGGGTCCGGGTCGGTTGTTTCCTGGCTTGTATATTCCAGGATGTCAAACCTCACATCGCTACCGATAATAAGGTCTGTTTTGCTTTCTGCCAGTTCAAATGCGTCCGTCCGGTTCCATGCGAATGCATACAGCTTTCCATCTTCGGAATGGAGCAACACATCTTTCAGACAATCCCGAACCAGCGGTTCAAGCATTTCCGGTGTTATATCTTCCTCTGTCGCATCCTCTGTGTTCTGGCATAGCAACGATACAGACAATGTTCCTGCGCTCTTCCGCTCCTCATCCGCCTGCATATCATAGTTATATACAAGCCTCGGATAATGAACATCTGTACCCCAGTTCTGGTTATCCTTTGGAGCCTCCGGGCTGAATATCGCCGGGTAATCTCCAAACTTGACAAGGAATTTTGTTAATCCCTCACGCTCTGTAAATCTTTTTTGAATCAGTTCTTCCAGTTTCATTCCTGCCCTCCATTCTCGACAGGCTCCTCCTCATGCGTTATGCCGTACTCATATACTTCGGACATATCCACAGACCATCGGATTTCCCATTGCCCTGCGGCTGCCTCTGATGCCAGGATAAAAAATGATTCGTCACATTCCCAATGCCCGGATGAAACTGCACCGCAATTTCATTTCCGTTCACTCCTGTAACGAATCCACTCTTTCCTGCATCCCATGAGGAATGCTTTGCATATATGAGATTGCCTTTCGCTATGGCGGATGTGTCGAACTGCTTCACTGGCTTTTCTGTAATCAGTTCCATCTCTTCGCCTCCTATCAGCTATCTTCGCTGAAAATACTTTCTATTTCCGGCAGTGCCTTTTCTTTGATTTTTTCCACATACGGTCTTGCCGCCATTTTGCTTGTACCGTTTTCCAAATACCCTGCATACGGAACCTGGCTTTCGATGTATGCCGTATATTTTGCTCCACCACTTCCAGATGAACCACCATCAACGCCTTTGGCCCACTGTAATCGCAATGCACCTGTTCTTCTTGCCGGTGGTTCTCCGGGTGATGATGCCTGATAGGTACGTTTTGAATGCGGCTTGCGGTATCTCTTTCCGCCTCTCTGTCCTTTCAGCACTTCCAGCTCTGCATTTCTCAATGCATTATTTACTCTGGCTGCCTTTGACCGGACTTTCTGATTGATGTGCTTTACCTCTTTTTCGACTGCCTCTCTTACTCCATCAGGAGCCTGTTCTGGTGTCATTTTTTATATCATCCCTTTCCTCGACATAATACAGGGTGGAAAATTCCAAGACCTCCTGTATCATCTACTGCAACAACATAAAAAACACGATTTCCCAGCACTAATTTATCAGTTTTCTTCGCTAAAGGTGTTCCTCTCTGCACAATCGTATGTGTAACGGTATGGTCCTCGGTAGACTTATTTTTCGCAGTTTCTGTGGTTGCATCTGCAAGGCATCCATACAGAGTTTTTATGCCGTCCCCTTTATGGTCATTCACTACTCGCCCGGTGGATGTCACTTTCTGCCGGTTATTTTCAATCACAAATTCTTTGAAAAGGTTGCCAGGTCTTAAATACATCATGTTTGCATTTATCATCCCTGCCTCGTCCTTTCATTCTCCTGCATACCGGTAAAGAAATACGGTGGTTTCTTGCCTGCGTTTCCTGCAAATGCCGGAACGGAAATATTTTCGGCTTTGACTTCTTTCTTCAATGCCTCGTATGCCTCTTTCCAGGTTTCCGCCCTTTCGTGTAGGCTCAAAGATAATGGTCCTGTCTTTGTATCCACCTCATACGAAAACGCCGGTAGATACTCTCTACCAGCATCAGCTTTGCTTTCTTCCATGACTTCGGGTACATTTCAATGGCAGCATTGATTTCCTCATCCGTTACCGCACAAGTATTTTCGGCTCCCTGTACCATCGTATCGCCAAGCTCAAAACGCATACGGCTCATCGTGTTTCCTTTAAGGTCTGCCGGGTTGTAACTGTAAGTTCCTGTTGCCATATTCACGCACCGCCTTTACTTTTTCTCCGTATCTTTGTCTGTGTCTTTCGCACTACCCTTTGTAGGCTTCTTACCGCCTGTGGCTGCCTTTTTCTCGCCGCCTGTGCTTAATTCAACGGCTCTGGATTTTGCCGCCGCTTTTACCGCTTCTCTGCTCTCTGTGGCATGAATCGTAATAAGAATGTTTTCATCCTCAATTCCTGCAATTTCTTTGACAGCATCCTCTTCCGGCATCTGCATAACCTCAAATACTTTCACAACTCCTGAAAGCACAAGTGATACCTCCATTTCTCTGCCATCTTCTGCCTTTACCGGGATTGTTACCTGCTCGATAACCACTTTTTCCTCCGGTTTCTTATCAGCCGGTGGTGCTACTTCCTCTGTAAGCTCTCCAATAAAGCCGGATGTTTTTAATGCTCTTACTCTTTCAGGGCGGATTGCCCCATCAGGGATTGCATCCCCAGGGGCATAATCAACACCACTGATACGAAGAGCTTTTGTACAAACATAGCTCATCGCTGTACCTCCTTACTGTTTACACACACGCAGACAGGTAGCAAGCCAGGTCATCGGAGGTTTTCTTCATATCCGTAGACATTAAGCCCTCGATGAACTCTGAATGAGTACCACCCTCGCCCTCGAACTGGTCTGTTGCCATGTAGTTTCCGTTGCCGAGCATATCCCATGTAAAGATATATCCTGCGGACGGCTCATCAATAGCCGGTGCATTTGTTGTGTATGTAAGTAATGCTCCATCAGATTCGCATACAAACTTCATATCGTTCGGCTGTCCCTCTTCTGCGGCATTGTATGTTGCCTCCAGGACCTTTACTTCCTCAAATCCAAGTACCTGTGCAAGTACCTGTTCATTTACGATTGCCGGATTTGCCGTACCGCCTGTGTACTTCACACGCTCCAGGATGTCCGGGTGATTCTTTAATGCTGTGAATGAATCATAGCCGAGGCTTAACTTATTCGGCATACGTCTGCCTGCCAGCTTGATTTCTCTCTTTCTTGCATCGAAGAAATTAACCGGGTCGAAATTCGCATCATTGAATTTCAGGAACTGGCTGCCGCTCGGTGTACCAGATGAAATACCAGTGAACTCATTCGCCCAAACTCCTGTCTTGAAAAAGCTCTCTGCGAATAAAATATCAAGGTGAAGCAACTGCTGTTCTGATACAAAACGTACCTTGCTACGTCTTGGGTCGATGGATGCCGGTACTCCTGCACGCTGATAGTTTATGGCTCCAATCTGGTCTACGCCTACGATAATCTGGTCTACAACGCATTTGTAGCTGTTATCAGTGTGTCCCATCTTTGCCGGTGATACTTTACCGAAAGCCGGCTTTCTCGCAACATTATCTCTTGCAAGGTCGCCTTTCAGAAATTCATAATAAAATCCGGTAGAAAAATCCACCGGACAAATCGGAAAAATACTGGTTGCAACATGGTCTTTCGGGTCAGCAAAATAAGCCATGCTCATGTTTGTTAAATAGCGGTTAGGTTTCCATCCCTTATTGATTCTCGCAAGAATCGCCGCATTTCCGTTTACTTCTCTTGTGTTGCCCATCGTTTATAGTCCTCCTCTTTCTTACTCTTTCGGTTTGTAGCCAGCCTTAATAAGCTGAACCTTTACCACGCTACCTGCTTCTGTTGCTGCACTAAGGGCAACTGCTGTAATAAAATTACCTGCCGCCGCTTTTACTGCCTTTCCCTCTGCATTGGTTGTAAGCTCATCTCCAACCGCAACTGCCTCTCCGGCAATCCACTTTCCGATGTCCTTTACCTGGATGTCTACATCATCACCGGCCTTTACTTTCTCATCATTCGTAAACAGTGATAAGCCGATAACATTTGCACCGGCTGTCGGCTTTTCAGCCTTACCATTCTTGATTGCCAGGGCAATTCCCTGTGCGCCCTCAATGTCTTTTCCAGCCTCTAACACGATAGTCGGGCTTTCATTGATGCTTGTGCCAAAATAATCTGCCATGTCTTACTCCTCCTTTTCACATTCTGCTGCAAGTTCCGGGTCATTCTGGAATACTTCATCAAGTGCCTGCGCCTTTGTCACATTCTTTGATTTCATAATCTCTGCCGCCTGGGTTTCTGCCTTTAACCATGCTGCGCCATCTGTTGTGCCAGCTCCACCGGATTTACCGATTTCAGTAAAAGCACCGGACTTCTCAACGGCTGCAACCGCTCCATCGAGTACAGCAATCATATCTGTATATGCTGTGCCTCCTGCGGCTTTCAGACTTTTGAGTACCGGTACAAGCTCTTCTTTCTTCTTTCCGATGATTTCATACTTTTTGGCAACGTCCTCAAGCTCACGCTCCTCTGTTGCCTCTCTGAACTTCTTTAAGTTCTCAAGTTCCGCTCTTACTGCCGGATGCATACCCTTGTAGATATCTTCTCCGCCATCTGTTCCCTGCGCCGGTGTATTGGATTTACCGACCTCTGTTGCCGGTATTCCCTCCGGATTCTGCGCCAGTGGAGTTACGCCCTCTGCTCCTGCGGCTACCTCCTCTTCGCCGTAACGCTTCTCAATGGACTGTAAGAAAGCCAGTTCTGCAGGTGTAAGTTTGCTCTTGTCAATTTTCATTTCTTCTGCTCCTTTCGCATCGTTCTGATTTTTGTTCTGGTCCTTTTTCTTTGGTTCTCCGGTTCCAGGCTCATCCTGCGCCTTTTCTGCTTTTTCGATGGTATCATCCAATCTCTTGCGGATGGATTTCATCATCGCCAGGTCTGATGCCGTAACCTCCTCTTTCTTCACAATGTTGGTTGCCTTACCACTGGACCACTGCGAGATTGCATCTTTTGTAAACTCGCAAAACTCGTCAAGGCTTTCCTGCATTGCTGTTGCTGCACTGGTTCCATCCATTTCCTCATCATTCAGAATGGAACACAGAGAAGATTGGAGGGCGTAACAGATATCCCAGATTTCATCTGCGATTTTTCGGTTTTTACTTCGGCAATTCTTTCTCCGAAGCTCTCCGAACTCTTCTGAATATCATCTATCACGCTTTCCAGCTCCGATGTATCCGGTTCACTTCCTGCGGCTTTTGTAATCGCCGTAATCAGGCGTTTCCAGATATTCGGTTTCTTCTCTGCACCCTCATCATGTGGCGGCTCTACACCGTCCTTGCTCTTAAACATCGGATGTGTGCCTCTGGATTGGCTCCATCGTCCACAAAATCAACTTTTGTGATTTTGAGGTTTTTCAATTTTGTTGCCATCGCTCTGCTCCTTTCTTAAAAATTCTTTATAATGCAAGAAAAGCACCCTCCCGGATGCCTCCCTGTATTACCGCTATTATTTTTCATCAAAATATTTTCTCGTGACTGTGCTTAGGGATATTAACAGCACCCCAACAGCCACACCGAAAAGGAAATCCCTATTCCTGCAAGTATTGTCATTCTTCCTCAACCTCCACTCGCTCTGCTTCTCCCTCAATGGAGAACATCGGGTATTCGCCGCTTTTGACCTTTTCCCAGACATCCTCATCAAGCACCTTGAAGCCAATCCACCATCCGACAGGCAACGTGCCCTCCGGGATTCCCATTGCTTTCATTTTCTCCTCGGTAAATACCACCGATTCGATAAGGACTGCGGCTCCGCCTCTTTCGTGCATCTCTCCGCCCTCCCGGTACAGTTCTGCGAACTTGTAAGCAGCACTTTCAAGTTCCTCCGGTTCGATGATGTCCTCCTGGTAATCTTCTATCAATTCCCCATCTGCGGTGATGGATACATTCGCCCATCCAAACGCCAGCATCTTATCATCATCAGATTTTGCAATCTTGAACCGCCCTTTCTGCACTGCCGGTTTCTTCTTTCCGACTCCATCTTCCGTTGATTTCTTTATCAGCTCCGAAAACTTCTGCATGATTCCTCGCCTCCTCTACTTTTTATTTTTATCAGGTGTGACCTCTATGTACTCAATAGCGCACGCACATCTCGGATGCGCTGGTGGTGTGAGGTCGGTTGTAACTTTGGTTCCTATTCCCTTGAAAGAAAATTCCTCATCCATGCCAATTTCCACACCCTCCAAAGAACTACACAAAGAGCACACCATATCATCGCCTGATGTGCTCCATCTCTTTATGACCTCGCCTATAAGTTTCTGTTCCTGCGCCTGTCGCACGCTCTCATCAGCTCCCTTGTTGTAAGCGTATGCCATTTCCGTTTGTGCAATATTGTCCGCCCTCTGCCGGTGCTGACGTTCTGCATACTTCATTGCGGCTGTCCTGGCTTTCTTCTGGATGCTTTCTGCTTTCATCCTCGGATGCTGTTCTCTCAAAGTTTTGACCATATTTTCGTAATATTTGAGATTTGCCTGCGCCTGCGGCTTCGTCAGCCCAATACAGGGGCGAATCATCTTTGCCAGTTCATCAACCGAATGTCTTTCCCGAACTGTCCTTTCCAGGAATACCTTGATTGCCTCTTTCTGCGTATCAGTGCATTGTGTCACAAGCTCGGCCCCTCTTTCCTGTATCCATCCAAGAACCTGCTTCGTTGAAAAAATATAATCCATATCTGCAAGAGCCTGGATTATTGGCTGGCTTGTGGAACCGGCTATAATCGCATTCTGCCACATACCGTTGAGTTTTCCCTGCACCAATAAAGAATAGTCCTGCATCCATTCATCGGCTGTCTTTTCGTCCAGCTCTCCATCAAGCACTGCCTGTCTTAATTCCTGATACGTGATGGCATTGGACTGGTCTTTCCAGAATCCGCATAACAGCTCAACCGGTTCTGAACTGGCTGTTTTCAGATAATCCTCCAACTTTTTCAGGATTTCCGCACCGTTACCGGCTCTGGCTTTTCTGAACCTCTTCCCAGGTCTTATCAATATTGCCATGATTAGTACCTCCCTAGCCGCCGTTTGGCAGCTTCAGTAATGTCACTGGGTATTTCTCCATCGCCATCCTTTGGCTCTTTCCCTGCCGCCGTTGCGCTTTCTGGCGGTTGGTTCTGCGTCTGTTGTGTTGCTCTTACCTCATCAGGTGTTCTTGTGTCAGATGTTCTCTCCGGTAAATGTCCCACCTGTCTAATGTAATCTTCCAAACCATCATCGGGAACCAGTACACCGATACCGGTCATATCTTTGATAAATGCAGAAACTTTCGTGATGTCTGCATCCTCAATATCCCCATGCGTCATTTTGGGATAATCTGTGATGCCCTTGAAATGCTCTCCGTTAATATCAATCAAAGCCGGGATTGCCTGGCTGTTGAATGTTTCGCAGATAATATCAAGAAATGCTCCGCACGCCATTGAGAACAGCTCCGTTTTATCGGAACTCAACGCCCAACTGCCGTTTTGCTCCCATGCCCCAAAAATATAAAAATCCGCCAGTACCGTCATTGCAATACGGTTATCATAGCGGTTGATGATTGCGTTTGTATCAAATTGTCGGCTGCCTCCGGTACTTAATAGTTCCAGTTTATAGCCATCTGGAAGAACAACGCCCTCCATCTCATCCCTGCGGATGTTCCTAACCTGCGTCTGTAATCCGTTCAGGATTTCTTGCGCCTGCTCATCGTCAGGATTCCAGATATCTAAATCTGACGGTCCATATATTACCGGAAGTCCTGCAAGGTCACGTTCAATACCGATGCCCTCAACCTCCTGTATTCTTCTCTTGAAATACCAGGAACGGTACGCATTACGCAAAATAGACCTGCCCTCCGGGTTGTCCTTTCGGCTCTTGGTTCGGAAAAGCAATGCCTTTTCAATCGGAATCGTGTACAGGTTGTAAGATGGAGGCGGCATCTGCGTCATTCCTTTCAGATTGTCCTCATCGTCATACTCCCATTGGTAAAGGGTTTCCTGCGCTCGTATCGGAAGTTTTCTCCATCCGATAAGCCCATCTGCATATTTACTTCGTGTTCTACCGTCTTTTGTCCTCCCCATTCTTCGTTTGTAAACAATCTCGTGATAGCTCCATCCGAATGTGAGGAATGACAAGATTTCTGATATGGTGTCAATCCATGTGTTCTGCATATCATTCATGCAGCTTTCGACAAACTCTGCCGCATCAATATCTGCCTGGCTATCTCCTCCAGGTTCCACGTTCCAATCAGTCTGTCGAACCAACATCTCGATAGCAAAAAGGATAGCGCCTACAACATCGTCATTTTCAGACATTTCTCTGTAAGCCTCTATCCCTCGTTTTCCTCTAAGCTCATGCAGGAACTCTTCGTAAATCACTCCACCATATCGCCTTTGTCCTATTCGTCCAATTTCTTGTTATCGGCCATCTTTACCACCTCACTTTTCGCCAGTAACTTTCTTTGCTCAATCCTCCATCTGTCGGAGGTGCGGAATATGTATTTCCGCTTTCAAGTTCTGTAAACGCCGAACTGCTCGCATCCACCATATCCTTGAACTTGCTTTCCGGGAAACTCTCAACCTGGTTGAAATACATCTCATTCCAGGGAGCTATCAGCACATCAACGTTGCCTTTATCCATTCCCTCAAGTCCTAACCACTGTGCAGAAAACGGCTCTGCTCTTGTAACCTTATCCCCGGATTCAGGGATGCACTTAACAGTAAAACCGGCTAAGAATTTTAAGAAACTCTGCGCCTGGTCCTTTCCTGCCTGTCCTGGGTCTTGCGGAAGTCTTGTGAAAACTCTTTTGTGCTTTGCCCTATCGGTAATGCAGGTCTGCTTTATTATCTCCCGGACATCTGCCGAGCTAAGTCTTTTATTGATAACATCGGCAATGATATAACGTCCGTTCCTCCTCTTGCCAATAAGAACACCGGCTGTATATGCCGGGTCGCCCTTTTCATCCTCGGATGTGGCTGCAAGGTCCCATCCTCTCGCCCACTTGATAACGTCTGTCGGTAATTCTTCCAGCATATTTACCTTTGTGCGGCGGAACATCAAGCCTGCGGCTGCCTTAATCTTCCAGTTGCCTCGGAGAAGCCTTTCTCTCTCAACCTCCGTCAATGCTAACAGGTTGGCTTTGTATCCTGGGTTTTCTTTCATCAAGATTTTGTTATCATCCAACGTGGACATAATGAATGTGACAGATTTCGGCATTGTTTCTGCCTCTTCCTCGCCTATATTGGCATCAAGGGCAATCTGTACAGCCTCTTTCCTTGTGGCAGCCCACATAACAGTTTCGTTAATGCGGACGAACCATCTCTTCTTGCCGGAACGTTCCTTTATCGGATAGCCGGTGTCCTGGTCTATCCACCATGAAATAAAATCAGCAACCCACGAATCCGCATCTGGATTGCAAGTTGCTCTCATGTATGGCTTTACTCCGCAAACACTACGGTTTCGGGATAGCATATAAAAAATTGTTTCTCGGAAAAATGGGTAAGCTCATCAAATCCTATCATGGTTATCTGCGAACCTTGCCATTTCTGCAAATCATCATCTCGGTTGATATAGTCAAATGCAACTGTCATACCGTTTTTGAACTTCCACATACCTGCGCTGTATCTTCCATCGGCTCCCTTTATATCTCCATATACGTCATTGCTCGTATCCCACAAGCCGCCCTGGTTGAATATCTGCTTATATTCGTGTCGGAATATTACAGCACCAAACCGTTTGTTGTTCTTATACCTCAAAGGCTCAATCAGCAATCCGTATGACTTTCCGCCTCCTGCGGCTCCACCGTAAATAGCAATATCTGCTGTTGTTGAAAGGAATTTTTCTTGCGGTCCTTTCTGCGGCCGTATGACTTTGATATTACTCATCGTCCTCGCCCTCCTTTTCTGGCAGATATATTTCTACTGGCGTTCCACCGGTCATGCCTCCATCCTCTTCGGCTTTCTTTGCCTCTCTGTCCTGTTTCTTCCGGTATGCAAATTCTTTTTCTTGTAGCTGTTGCGTTGGGTTCTGCCCTGCGGTATCTCTTAGGAACTTTGCAGCATTTACATTTCCATTCGCCGCCTGCACCAACATTGCCGCCATCACTCCCATACTGTAGTCCATATCCTCTTCGTCAATCCCTAAAGCTGTGAGCGTGGCTTTCATGGTCGATTGCTTATTCGATACCGGCATATTCAACAGCATTTCGGCTGCCTTTCGCATATCCCTTTTCTTACGCCTCGCTGCCCCGGATGCTTTACCTCCTGCTGTGGCGATTTTTCTTTGCTCGCTCTTTGTTCGGCGGTTCATAGGTATCAGATTTTCGTCATTTGCCAATGCCACCACCTCGCTTCGTTCTCAACTCCGATAAAATTAAATAAAGCAAGCGTCCTTTCTCGCCTGCTCCATCTTTTTGACCTCCAGATTAGGGGCTGTCATTCTACAAGGTATGTCGCACATTGACATATCCGTTACCGCCGCCATTTTCTTTGCCAGAATATCTTCGTCCATGATATGACCTATAATCTGATACGGCTTATGACAGCAGTACATGACTTCGCCTTTTTCATTTAAAGCCATCTGCGCCCAGCTTGCGGTGCATCTCTCTTCCTGCCTGTCGAGTAATCCCCATTTGAAATTGAGCGTCACCCTTTCATCATCCATCGCCATATCCGATACGATTTTCTTTATTTCCTCCGCATCTCTCTTTTTCCTCTCATCCCTGTAGTAACTTCCTGCGGTGCTTTCCACTGGTCTGAAAACCATGTAGTCAACGTCCAGGTCCTTATTTGCATCGTAAAATCTCTTTACATCCTCCGGCTCTTTTACAAGCTGTTGGATTCCAAGAGATGTGCCAGGACTGTTTTCTTTTTTCCATGCTGCATACGCTTTTATGTTCTCCCGGACTGTTTCATATGCCGCCACGCCTCGCAACTGCTCATAGCTTTCATTGCTGTACGCATCAAGGGACACTTTCAAGTAATTCGGTTTGACCTTTACCAGCTTATTGAAATTCGTATTTATTCCCCACTGGAAATTGTTCTCGGTAAGCCATCCTGCAATCTTTTCAAAATCAGGATTGATGGTCGGCTCTCCTCCACCGGTCAGTATAAATCCCTGTACACCCATAACTGCCAGTCTTTTTGCGTATGTGATAAAATCCTCATATCTCATTGCCTGCGCCCCTGTATCCAGCTCCCACCGTCCGTAGGTGCAATAGGGACATCTGTTATTGCAATAATTTGTGAGGAATATATCTGCTGTTATGGGTTTCTTTTCCCCTGCAATCCTGTCTATATGGCTTAGCATCTTTTCGCCTGTTATGTTTTTCTCCATTTTCTAGGTATCCTCCTTTCTCTCTTTCCTCCACTTTTCATTCAGGATTTTCGGGGCTGTGTGTTCCCAGTTTATCCTGTGGTGTATTCTCTTGTGCGTGGTATACATCATGCTGACTTTTACAGCGCTCGGCATACTCATAATCGCATAAAAGGTTTTTAGGTACGTGCCGCCCTCCTTATACGCATCTGTCATTCCTCCCGACAGGCTTTGGGTTGGCAACTGTACCACGCAATATTGTGTATTTGAAAAGAACAGGTGTCCCCGGCTGCTCAATGTTGTATATGTCACAACATCTTCGTTCATGGTTCCCCTGTACTCTATCGGCGTATCTGTCTTGCAAAAGAAACTGTTCATCGCCTTTCGTAATAATCCTTTGTGGAAGTTTCCTCCGTCTACTCCTCCAACGAAATCTCCTCCCTGGCAAAATGCCACTGTATCAGCTCCCGACACCTCCAGGAACTGAATCATATCTTCAAACACTCTGTCAAAATCATGCGATGGCTTATATTTCAGCTTTCCATCTTCCTCGTACCGGTAATCAATGCTTTTGTAATCATCATCCAGCATCAAGAAGTATTTCAGCCCCAGTTCTTCCGCAATCCTCCAACATTCATTGCGAGCATAAATGATTGCCCTGTGGTCGTTGAAATTATCCATCGTATCTGCCCGGTCATATGCTGCCTGCTTATCAAATATAATCACTCGGTCTGCCCCGAAGTTCTTTTTATATTCTTCTGCCTGCTCGTCCTCATCATCTATGATGAAATATATCTTACCGGTATATCCTGCCTTTTTAATTGCAGGAACCGTAACCACATTATCGGCTCGCCCATGTGTCAGTATGAAAACTGCGAAATCATTCCTCATCGGCTTCGCCCTCCATAATGTCTGTGATGTCAGTTGCCAACTGCACATATCCGTTTGCTATGGCATCATTCACATCAATTATTACGAGTGCGGACTTTTCAAACAATTTCTGCACTTCCGGCTCTGCGTGTGCGTAATACTCTGCGATATTCCGGTAATTAAATACATTATGTCTGCGTGCCGCCTGTATCAGGAACTCCCTTATCTCCTCCGGGATGTCTGTGGCTTCAACTTCCTGTATCAGCTCATCCGCCTTGCTGCTATCCAGCATATCAGATATTTCCGGGCACTCTCCTGTAATTTCATACTGCGGTATTTTGACTTTCAGAGTGTACTTATCGTCCTGCATCTCCTCTCCCAGTTCATCCTCCCCAACAGAAAATCCGAACTGGCTCATATCAATGTTTATGATTCCCTGCATTTCTTTTCCCAGTAAGTCCTCGTCCCACTCTGCCAGCTCTGCGGTCTTGTTGTCTGCCAGCCGGAACGCCTTAATCTGCTCGTCCGATAAATCATCTGCACTGATACATGGTATGTCGGTGATTCCCAGCTTCTTTGCCGCTTTATATCGGGTGTGTCCTGCGACAATCACTCCATCTTTGTCAATGATAACTGGATTTTTGAATCCAAACTGCTGAATAGATGCTGCTACTGCATCCACCGCCATATCATTATGTCTTGGGTTGTTCTCATACGGTTTCAGTTCTCCAATCTTCCGCATGACAATTTCAATGCTGCTGTTCATTTATTGCCTCGCTCCTTTCATTTCCCCGGCTCCTGCGTCTGTTCATCCTCTGCGCTCCTCATTCCGGACAAAACAAAAAGCCATACCATGTTCAGATATGACTTTTCATGTTACTGATATTTAATTTTAGGAGCGTGGCAGGTATTTCTCCTGCCACACGAGAAAAAGAACGAGTACAGCAGCCACATTCTTTACAATCAAAACTTCTTCTGATTGCACCATACACTATATCATCGGTCGAATTGACGGTCAAAGGAAAAAACGGATTCAAAATAAACCGAACGGTTTTTATTTATCCATCGGGTTCCCAAAATCATGCAAAATCATAGCATCTAAGCCGAAAAATAGCACCGTCAGGTCATTTCGTGCCTCTTTTGCATCTTTCTGGATTGTGGACAATTCCATGTTATAAAATTCCGCAATTTCCTTTGTGCTCTTCTTTTTCTCTCTGTCAAGGTACATCATCTGAATGACTTTCCATCTGCGCTGTATAATCTCATTCGATGAGGTTTCGCACTCTCTCTGGTACACTTCCAGCATCCGGTCTACGTGTGCAAGCATAAATTTTACTGCATTGATTCCCTTTAACTGCCTATGTAACGTTTTATCTTCATCAAAGATTCTGAATCCGTACAGAACATCCATATTTACGATGCTCTCATCCACCTGCTCTGCCTCATCAATAGTGCAGACTGCCTTTTCTGCATAGTCTTTCAGCTTCGTGTAATTCTCTAACAGCTTTTTGGTATTATACAGGAGGGTTTTCTTTTCCTGCGCAATACTCTTTTTTCTTGCCTTTTCGCTTCTCTCAACTGCTTTATCGGCAGCCTCCTCACAGAGTGCTTTTATTTCCTCTTTCGTGAGTGATACTCTTCTTTCTGCTTTTCCCACTTTCTCTGACCTCCTACAATTACAGATTGACTTTTCGGAATTGTCATAATAAAATGACAGTAGTTTTTGTGTTTTATGAGCCGATTGTCAATCATCGTATTGCAAGAGGCTCTATTTTTTTATTTTCTGCGGAACATATTAGCAACCGGGCAAGTGGCAAAATGTGAAATGTACCCTACGCCGGTGGCATCCTGCGTCCCAGGCTGTACAATTTCCGCGCTTACCGTTTTACCGTTCGGTGTGACGATTCTCTCTTTTCCTTTTCCCTCTTTCGGAACCCGGTATGTTATCAGCCTTGCGTTTACTGGCATATTCTTACCGTTTATGGTCTTAATCCATAATATCTGCTGGCGGCATTTTGCACAGGTTCCAAAATTTCCACGATTCGCCTTTTTCATCCTTTATCGCCTCCTTTCCAAGGCTTGAATCTTGATTATTCACTTTCTTTGCTCAAACCCTCTGTTGCTTTCCTTACCTTTTCGACCTCTTCCAGTTCAGGAAATTCAATGGTTTTGCTTAATGCTTTTACTGCCAATGCGCAACCGTTTTCCTTTTCCACCTGGTCTGCCAGGTATCTCAACGCAATTACCAACAGAGTTGCATCCGCTTTGGAATATGGCTGTACCGCTCCGATAATTTTATTGGAGTAATACTGTAACCCCTGAATGACCATCTTTGCCGATTCTTCTCTTTTTCCATCTGCAAGGATTTCCTGTGCTCTGATAATAAAGCTATGCATTCTCTTTTCTCTCTTGAACATCTCTATTCCTCCATCGGGTCATCGTATGGGTAATCATCATCGCCCTCGCTGAATGGTAATGGCATACCACTATCGTCTGTGCTATCGTAATCGCCGCTAGGAACGTCGGTATCTGTTTCCTCATCCACATTATCGGGTACGGTCATCATACCGTCTGATTCGCCGTCCTGCTCTTCCTCCTGCGGCTCTTCTGATTCCTCATTCGCCTGATTGTCCGGTAGGAAGTATGTAGGCTGTCCCTCAACGGCTGGTGTTTCACTATCCACAATATCTGCATCGTTCTCTGCCTGCTGCTCCATATCGAAAATGTTCATCTGTCCTCCGGTAGAAACATATTTCAGCACATATCGTTTCAGCTTTTCATCATATACCAGGCACATTCCTGTATCTCTCTTACCGTCCGCACTGTCCTTTACCGGCACAACGGTGGAAATCTTATGCTTGATAAGAGGCTTTTTGATTCTTACCGTTGTTCCATCTTCCTGCGGTACGAAATCCTCATTCAGTTCGATGCTGATTTTGAGGTCGATACTTCCCTCGTCCATATCAGACTGTTCCATCTTTCTGAATAACTTCTGCATCATCAGATTGAATGTTTCTCTTGCCGCCTGGAATGTATCGCTTTCCAGTGTCATTTCCTCGTAATTTAAAATACTCATTTTGTTTGAATCCTCCTATGTTTTATTTGAAAATCTATTCCACTGCCCGGATGAATACGTCCACCCTTGGTGTATCAGAATAGAACTTTCGCACCTGCGTATCTACAATCGCATTATCGTCATACCACGCTACGCCATTCAACGCGTCATATATGAGCTTTGCCACATTATCAAGGTCCGGCTTCACTGTTGGTCTGATTCTATGCTCAAGCATTTCTTTCCGCCGCTTCTTTGAGGTTGATTGTGGTATCGGATAATATGCTATGACGCGAATATCAAGAGGCTCCTTTTCCTTAAATCTCCTGCCTCTGGCAACTTCCAGGAAACACTCTGCAACCTCTTTTTCATGCTGTGTTGTCTTTTTTGGCGTGTAAGTCTTTGTATATGTACCCATTCTGGCGAATTTTGGTCGCTGTTTTCCGAACGGATTTCCAGGTACTGTAAATTTGATTGATTTCATATCGCCAGCCTCCGTTATTTCCAGTATCATTGATTCATCGCCTTTCTAATCTTCAAAAATATAGAACAGTGAACCCTCCATTGTGTAACCAAAGCAAAGGTTTCCATCATCGCAAATCAAGGCAAGCTCCAACTGCGACAGATTTGTGTTATTCTTAATGACTGCATAGGTTGAATGATTATATCCGGCCGTTCTTTTTAATACGATGTCATAATCATCCGGGTTTTCCACTTCATATCTTGAAATTTTGTACTTTTCACAAAGTTCTTTGTAAATTTCACGATTGATACTGGCTTTTTCCGATTCGTTTCCTGTAAACGCCCACTCCCGATATATCTTTTTCTCTAAGCTCATGACTTTTCCTCCTCTTTCTCTCTGTATATTTTCAAGGTGTAATCATAAGATTTCCCTGATTTTCTAGGGATTCTGCCCGGTCCTACTGTGTATCCGTTTTTTACCAGGATTCCAGTCATGATTGACCGGTCCTCCACTGTTGAACAAATCAACTCCGCTACTTTTTCCATCGCTTAATCCTCCAATAATCTCTTTCGCATCTCATCGTATCTATCCGCCGCCTGGTTCATCCTCCAGGATGCCCCGGCTACTCTGTGCGGAAAACACATCGCAAAAATTCTGTCATATATCCTTTTGTATCTCGTATCCATGTTTTCTTTCATATCCGTCAACATCAAATTAGTTGTCAGAATCAGCGGCTTTCCTGCGAGGTATCTGCTGTCTATCACGTTGTAAACCTTTTCCAGTCCATAATCCGTATTGCGCTCTGTTCCTAAATCATCGATGATAAGCAGCTTTGCATTGTTCAGCCTTGCTATCAGCTCTGATTCCTCCACCTGCTTGTCCTGTATCATCTGTAATATTTTTACAAATGATGTCATTATTACCGGTATTTTCTGATTCAGCAGTTCGTTTGCAATGCAAGCGGCAGCATAACTCTTGCCGGTTCCAACTGGACCATACAGAAGTAACCCCTGATTGTTCCTGTACATCTCGTCAAAATTCTGCACATAATTTCTGACTATCTTATAAAGCTGTGCATTATCTTTGTTCTGCTGAAATGTGGCAAGGTTGGCGTTTTTCAATCTGTTCTCAATAAGACTTGCTGACCGCAGGCGTTCCATGCGCTGTAATTCCTGTCTGGCCTCTTCCTGCTTCTTTCTATCCTCTTCTGCCTTTGCCTCGCATTTACAGATACAAGGAACCGTAATGGTTGCCCCATCACCGCCGGGGATTTTTACTCTGGTCTGTCTTTTCCCTCTGCATTTTCCGCAATGGATAAGACCGTCCTCGATATAATCTCCCTCGCGCATCATTTCCTGCTGTGTTCCTTTTTCTCTTGCAATCCTCTCTGCAAATCCTGTGAACAATTCTGCTGTTCCCTCCATCTGCTATGCCTCCAATCTATCTGAATGGGTTTCCCTCATCCTCTTGTGATTCCTCAACCCCTATTATTTTCCCGTTTATTCAAGAAGTCCTCAAAAGGTGTATTCTCACTAAGGAACGTCTTGGCGTGTTTTATGTATTTACTCTCTGTTCTCTCTCGAACCAGTTTTTTCTTGTAATTTTCAGCCGCTTCGCACAATTCATCGGGTGACCATCCATCATTGAGGCGTGCCTTGTATTTCTTATACGCTTCGCCTTTTCCATCTTTTCTTGGGTATATCCTCCAAAATCTCTGGAAATCTGTGCTGTACTCTGTTTTCTTCGGTTTCTTTGGTGGCTCCTGCGGTACTTCCTGCTCCGGTGCTTTCTCTTCCGCCATCTCTATTCCAGGAATATCAAGAACCGACTGGGTTTCTTCCATACCATCCGGTTTTTTCGGTTCTTCTGTCTGTACCTTTTTCGGTCTACCTCCCAGCTTTCCGTTTCTTCTGTTTATCTCACATCTGGCATCGTACTTGTCGCTATCTCTTTTGAGCTGTGACCGGATAAAGGAGAAAGCCATTAAAGGCAGTCCTGCCAGCTCTTCACAAGGCAAATCATTCACATAACAGAAGATTGCCTTTATCAGCTTTCCAGCCTCCTCATCAGACATGAGCGAGAAGTGGTCTATATAATCGTTATAAAGTTGAAAGCTCTTTTTGTCCTCTGACTTTCCCATTGTATCCGCTCCAATTTCTCTAAACTTCTGCTACAAGGTCGGCTATTCCTATCGGTCTTTTCAGGACTTTAGTTTCCCGGCAGTAATCGCAGCAATGGCATCTCAAAGGTTCGATTTCTCCTCTCTTTACTGCCAGTACGTGATTGATATTTGCTTTTACAACCTCCCTCGCCTCTCTCAGGTAATTATCCTGTACATGGATAATCTCAATATTCGGTGTGCTTTCCTTACTGATTCCGGCAATATAGAACGGCAATCTCTTTCCGGTATTCTGATATACGACTTCCTGATATATTGCGCCCTGGATGTCGTACCCCCAGTAGCGGACGAAATCTAAGTATCCTATATCTCGCACCCACTCCAATTTTGTAAGGGATGCCATAACTTTAAGGTCCACAATCGCAACTCCCGGAATATAACTGTCCATTTTGATTTTCCAGGGTGTTCCATACAGTTCTGCGGTCATTATGACCTGCTTTTCCCCGGACATATATTTCATAAAGAGTTCGTCCCTCTCTGCTCTCTGAATCAGCGCATCCGCTTTTACATATTCCGCTTTCAGATTTCCATCTTTTTTGAACATTTCCGTGTGTTCACTCTTAAATGCATCAAGTGTACCCTCGAAATATCTATCAACATAGCTGCCAACCATCAATGCTGTTGAGCTTGCCTGCGCATACTCGCCTTTGAGTTTTGCAAGGGCAGCCTCCTCGCAAGCCACCCTGCCATATGTACCGTTGAAATCCTTGAACTGGGATACGGACATATACTCATAATTTGCAATGTCTGAATAATAATTTTCTTCTGTCAACTGCATTCCCATTTCTTAGACCTCCCTGTACTCTGCTCCAACAAATTTGATATAATCCAGAATCTTTTTATGCTGTTCTTCGTTTCCTCTGACCTGGATTGTCCAAATCTTTTTGCCTCCACTTAATCCCGGCTGCTGTGTTACCGGATTAGCAATCGTTCCGGTTACTGCCTGCTGATATGCGTGTCTTTCAATGCTTTCGATTGCCTTTCCCATTTCAGTCTTAGGTTCTGCAGAAGCGACAGGCTCCGGTGCTTTCTCTGGTTCCTGCGGCTGTTCTTCCTTTTTGGCAAGTGCTTCACGCTTTGCCGCCTCTTCTCTCTCCCTCTTCTGTCTTTCTCTTTCCAGAATCATTTCTTTCTGCTTGCGAAGCTCCTGGACCTTAGATAACGCCTCGGATAATACCAGATTTCTCTCATATACCTTTTTCGCATCCTCTCTGAAATCTTCCTCAATTCCATCAAGGATGTTCAGGTCGCCTTTTGTATTCTTAAATGCAGTATTTACCGCATCCTGCCAGGTTTTCTTCGTGGTGGATTTGTTCTCCCACTTACTGTCATAAATCTTAGATTTCAGCTTAGAGGCAACTGTTTCCGGTAATTCTGCAAACACTTCTGCCATGTATGCAAGAATTTCCTCTTTTTTCTTCTTTTTCTGTTCCTCTTCGTAATCCTTTACCTGCTTTGCAATCGTATTGATAGGCTCATCAATAAGCTGTGTCAGCTCCTTTGCCTGTTTTTCCATCTCATTGTATGGCTCCAGGCACTTCTTTTTGACGTCTTTTCTTCTGTCCTCAACGGATTCTTTTAACTTTCTAAGATATGCAACGGTTTTCTTCGCATCTGCGATTGAATCATCGTCAAACACAATGCCAGTGTATTTCTTCATCTCTGTGGCAAGTGCCGTTTTCAATTCTTCAAAATTCCAGTTAATTTTTCCTACTTCCTGTTTTACTACTACCTGTAATTCGTTCATTTTCTCATCCTCCTGTTATTTCCAAGGTAAATCGTCCATTGCTGATTCATCCGGCATCATAAAACCCGTGCCATCAGGCATCGGCTGTGGCTGTTCCTCCTGCTGCTGTTCAAAAGGAATTGCCTGCTGTGTCGGTTCTTTTGTTTCCTGCGGTTGTGACTGTTCTACCGGTACAGGCTCTTTCTTCGCCTGCTCCATCTGCGCGAACACATCAACCGGCGCGCCATTATCCGGTAATGCGGCTGTAGCTGTTCTTCCATCAATGAACACCGGCTGACCGTTTTCAAACTCCACATCGCCGCCTGCAAGATATGCTTTCTGCTGTTCGATGTTGTCAAAATCAAGGTCAATCAGCTTGCACAATCTGCGGAGGACTGTCTTTTTATACATCTCTCCTGTGCTACTCTTCCAAGCCTGGCTGTCTTTGGCTTTGGAATATGTATTTCTGACATTCTCGATTTCTTCTACGCTCATGGTGTCATACATCATTGAGCCATCTTTGAAAACTACAATCGCAAAAGCTCCAATCATTGGCTTGTTGGAAAACGGCTGTGGTCTGTAGATTACATTCTGAACGCCTGCGTCCACCTCTTCTGTAAAGAAATCATCCTGTCGGACCACTTTTGCAAAAATGTCCTTAATCGGATTTCTGGAAAATCTCTTGCACATTTTGATTTCGCCTTTATAGTCCGTTTGAAAATTAAGTTCCCCTCCATACGGAATTGCGTAACATTCTCCGTTGAAATAATCCAACCCCAGATATGCCGCTTTGCACAAGCACACTGCCATTGATTCAAATGTCAGCTTGCAAAGCTCCGTCTTTTTCTTTTTGTCTTTCAGCATTTCGGAAATAACCGTAACCGTATTCAAGGCGAAACGCTCCTGATTAAATCCTGCTGGCAATGCTGCTTTGTGGGTAGTTAATTCCTTGATAATCGAACTCTGCACCCCTGAAAGCCACTGTTTTTCTGTCATTTCTGCCATCGTCTGTAACCTCCTGTTTTTGTGTTTTTATATATCTCTCAAATTCCATCATCCCGGTTGAAACTTCATTTATTGCATTTCTGATAAAATATTCTTTTATCACGTCCGGGAGTAAATACGGAATGTAAGATTCATCCTTACCGGCTACTGTCGCTTTTCTCTCTGCGTACTGCACCAGTTCTGTAAACTTCCTGTCTGTCATGCTGTACCCTTGCTTTTCTGCGTCTTTTCTTATGTCCTCGTATAATTCCTGCATCAATCAGCACTCCTCTCATCATCCTTATGAGCCATTCCAGAAAAAGCATAAATGCCGGTGCTAACCATTCGCCGCCTATTGCAAAATGCCCCTGCGTGTTGTATCTCACTCTGATGAGCACTCCTAACAGTGTGAATCCAACAGTTAATGCTATCCAGTGTTTCACTATCATGCGTTCCAGCATCTTTCTCATTCCTCCCTGTCTATGTAAAAATCATGCCCGCCATGCGAATACAGGTAATTCAGATTATCTCTGTGCCATGTTCTACTGCTTTCACTCTCGAAATAGGTTGCTCCCAGGCTGCCGTCCCATTTTTCTGATACAATCATCTGCAAAGCCTCAAAGCATTCTTTGTTCGGCTCAACTTTTTGGAATCTTCCGTTTGCAACCGGTGTGAATTGCCCTTTTTCGTAAATCACTTCTGACACCGTATCAGGAAATCCCTCTGCTTTTGTTCTATTCAGAACTACCAACATGACAAGAGCTTTCCCCTCCACATCTTCGCCCTCGGCTTCTGCCATGGCTATTTTGCAAAGCATATAGGCATCATCTGCATTTATTTCTTCATTCATGATTGTGCTGGTATATTCTGTCTTGAATGTTTCCTGCGGTTCCTCTGTGGTAATTGTTTGTGTGTTATCTTCAATAGAAACTTCATAACCAGATACATCCTGCGCTGATGCAGTATATCTTTGTTTCCCATGCATACACACTGTCATTTGAACTGCGGCAAACATCATCGCCGCATCAACTACAAGGACCTTAATTTTCTTTTATGCGCTCTTTGCATTGTTATCTCCTTTCAGCGGCGTAACGAATATCCCTAAATCAAGTTCTGGCATCGACTGTACAGCCTCCAAAAGTTCCTCGTCAGAGCAAATATTAAATTCTTCTTTCAGGACTTCTTTCAGTCTGTCAATCAGTTCCATGATTTTTACTTCCTCTCCGCCATCATTCGCAGTTCTGTAATAGCCTTATAAACTCCATCTAAAGACTGAACCATTTCTTTCAGTTCTTCTCTCTCGGCTGCCTCAACCTTTCCGTCCTCGGCAATCCTCAATAATGTTTTTTGGATTTTGTCGATTTTCTCATCCTCCAACCCTGAAAGCATTCTTACCGTAATGCCCTCTATGTTCCCTGCCTCTGTTGCTATTGGCAGTTCCTTTCCTATCGGACATTCGCTCTTGCAGTAGATGCATTTCAGCTCTGGTGCGTTGTACACCTCCGCCATCATCACAACCACATCTACAGGAATGTTTTTCGTTATTCCCAATTCGTAATGTGCAAGGGTTGATTCGGAAATCCCAAGTATTTCAGCCGCCCCGGCTCTGCTGTTCAATCTCTCATTATGTATTGCAGCTCTTTTCCTGCACTCAAAATACACGTTTTCGTTCATATCCTGTAACCATCCTCTATGTCAGTTCTCTTCGCTTTGCCCTATACTATTAGCAGGTTGATAAATGGCGTCGTAATCATTGCTGATTCCCAGGCAATCGCTCACTTTGTTTACTGCCGGTTGACTGTAAATCCTGCCGTTAATAATTGAGGATAAATATGGTCTTGCCAGCCCGGTTTTTGTTGCCAGCTCGGACACATCCATGTCCTTGTCAATTAAGGTGTGCTTTACCAACTTGCACCAAGGCGGAAGTCTTTTCTTCATCTCGCACCCTCCCTTTCTCGGTTCCGCTTATTCTTTACTTTTGTAAGGTTCTCATGTAAAATAATGAGTATGTAATCTTTATTTCATTCTCAAATGCATCTTACATTGGTAACTATAACTCATAGTTTTGAGTAGGTCAACCCCTGTAACGCATTTTTTTGAGTTTTTATTTTAGGAGGTCATTATGTTATACGATAGATTTCGTGAAGCCTGTGAAAAGCGAGGCACTACAATAACACAAGTTCTGCGTGATATAGGGCGTGCAGAGGGAAATACAGGGAGCTGGAAAGCAGGAAAATCCCCGAAACTGGACATTGTTATGGAAATGGCTGAACACCTCAACATGACATTGGATGATTTTGTATATGGCGATAATCCACCTATCGCAAAACCATCAACGCAAAAATAGTGAGTTATCCGATATGGAGCAGGAACTTCTTGAGGTTTTCTCCCACATACCGGCGGACAGACAGCAACTGTGTCTGGACTTCTTACGCACTCATATGGTCCAACCCGAAAAGTATGCCGACAAGATGAACGCGTAATCACTTTGGACTATGCCAGATACCGGCGTCTTAATAAACCGGAATAATTTCAGAAAGGACGGTGTGCTATGTCAAAAACTGACAATATCATAAAGCTGTATGAGCCATCATCCAAAGGCAATGACAGCGAGCGTGATGCTTACGTTCAGGAACTCCAACGTTTGCTCGCTTGCTATCAGCTTGCCAGTTCAGATGATAAAAATGTCGTTTGGGCAGTGCTGAACAAATATGCACCGCATATCGACACGATATAGCCCCAGGCATGGGGCTTTTCTTGTTGTATGGGAAAATCATTATGAGAAATAAATCATTGGCAGGAAGAGCCAATAACCGGGCAGAACGCCCTCGTAAGGTTGCTATTTACATTCGTGTATCTACAACCCATCAGATAGATAAGGATTCTCTGCCGATGCAGCGCAAGGACCTTATCGCATATTGTGAACTTATCCTCGGCATTGAGGATTACGAAATATTTGAGGATGCAGGGTACTCCGGGAAAAACACCGACCGGCCTGCGTTTCAAGAAATGATGCAGAAAATACGTGCCGGCTCATTCTCCCATTTACTTGTCTGGAAGATAGACCGTATCTCTCGTAATCTTCTGGACTTTGCAGAAATGTACGAAGAGCTTCAATCCCTGCGAGTAACTTTTGTCAGCAAAAATGAGCAGTTCGATACTTCAAATGCTATGGGTGAAGCTATGCTCAAAATCATTTTAGTGTTTGCGGAACTCGAACGCAACATGACATCGGAGCGTGTTACTGCAACAATGATTTCAAGAGCTAACCAGGGATTGTGGAATGGCGGCAGGATTCCTTATGGATATTCCTACGATGCGGAAACTTCTGCGTTCTCCATCATCCAGGATGAAGCGGATGTGTGTCAGCTTATGAAAACAGATTATTTTGAGCATAAATCCATTATTCATACTGCCAGGTTACTGAACGATAAGAAAATTCCTACCCGGTCAGGTGCGCTCTGGTCCCCTACTGCGGTATGGAAAATACTGTCCAGTCCTTTTTACGCCGGTGTCTACCGGTACAACCATTACAAAGGAACTGAAAACAGAACTCTCAACCCGGAGGAAGAATGGGTGCTTGTCCCAGACCATCATCCTGCAATATTCACTTTGGAAGAACACGAAAAATTATGTGATATTCTTGATGCGAACAAAAGAACCGCCAATCTTCCAGGGCAAAAACACCGGGCAAAAAATGTGTATGTGTTCTCCGGCATCCTTTATTGCGGAAAATGTGGTAATAAACTGGTTTCCACTCCCGGCAGATTGCAGGCAGATAATTTCCGCACTACCACTTACTCATGCCCGAAAAAGAGGAAAACGCACGAGTGTGATAATCCATCTGTAAATGATTTGATTGTTGGAGAATTTGTTATAAATTATATTTTGAATATGCTCAACGCAAAAAGTTCTTTTCCTCCATCAACTCCCCTGCGGAACTTGAAGAGCGTTTGCTTTATGGTGGCTCATTCAAGGACGTGCAGCATATCTCGGAAGATGGTCTGAATGAATTTTTACAATCTTCTATCTCGGTACGGCTCGGATAGTTCCTATGTCTTTGCTGTAAAACACCTCGCAAGAAAAGGCTGCTGTCAATCCAGAAGTCGAAGCTCTCCGTAAGGATAGGAAAGCAGGAACGTGCCTTGAAGCGATTGCAGGATTTATACCTTTATTCCGAAAGAGCAATGACCGAAAAGGATTTCATCATACAGAAAAATGAAATATCCTCCAGGATTCAGGACATTAACACCCGGCTTGGTATGGTTACGCACGATGCCAATTCCACATTATCGGATGAGGATTTTGTGCGGCAAGCAAGCCATCTCCTCATTACGAAAAAACTCATTGGTCGGGATTATATTTATTATAAAGCCCTGGCACAGACCGTTTCGCCGGATGTCCTCAAAATATACATGGAAACTATTTTAGATTCTGTTTATGTGATTGATGGGCGTGTTTCCTCCATCGTGTTTAGAAATGGTCTTACTCATACTTTCATATACCAAAAATGATACCGGCATGAATGTCGGGAACAAAATAACCCAGAAGCCGCATAGCTCCTGGGTTTCATTTTATCCCATTATTCAATTATTTTTCAGATGTGGGATTCCTTACTTTTGTAAGAAAACGGTGTTATTCTATAAACATGGCATCGCCGAAGGAGAAAAAGCGGTATTTTTCTCTTACAGCCTCTTCATAAGCTGCCATAATATGCTCTTTTCCAGCCAGTGCCGATACCAGCATCACCAGTGTGGACTCCGGCAGATGGAAATTGGTGATCAGTCCGTCGATCATCTTGAAGCGGTAACCCGGATAGATAAAGATCTCGGTCCAGCCGCTTCCGGCTTTTAAAATGCCGTCCTCGCCGGTTGCCGACTCCAGAGTACGGCAGCTCGTTGTTCCGACTGCGATCACACGGCCGCCTGCTGCTTTCGTATCGTTGATCAGTTTTGCCTGATCTTCTTCTACCACATAGAACTCAGAGTGCATGTGATGCTGGGTGACATCCTCCACTTTCACCGGACGGAAGGTGCCAAGGCCGACATGCAGGGTTACATGGGCGATCTTTACACCGGCATCCTGTACCTGCTGCAGAAGCTCTTTTGTAAAGTGCAGTCCTGCGGTCGGAGCGGCTGCGCTTCCCTCGTGTTTCGCGTATACCGTCTGGTAGCGGTTCTTGTCCTGCAGTTTGTGTGTGATATACGGCGGCAGCGGCATTTCACCAAGCTGATCCAGAATTTCTTCAAAAATGCCTTCATAGTGGAACTGGATCAGGCGGTTTCCTTCATCCACGATATCGACTACTTCGCCTGTCAGAATTCCGTCTCCAAAGGATATTACGGTTCCGACCTTGCATTTTTTGCCCGGTTTTACCAGCGTTTCCCAGATGTCATTTTCTTTTCTCTTTAAAAGAAGAATCTCAATTGCCGCATCCGTTCCGACCTTGGAACCATAAAGACGCGCCGGAATTACCTTCGTATCATTGATAACCAGACAGTCGCCTGGTTTCAGATACTGCAGAATATCACGGAAATGACCATGCTTATATTCACCTGTCGTTTTATCCAGATGCATCAGGCGGGAAGCGCTGCGGTCTTCCAATGGATCCTGTGCAATCAGTTCTTTTGGCAGATCATAATAAAAATCTGATGTTTTCATTTGTTTCCTCCATTCTATGGCAGCCGGCATGATTCGCCGGATTTGCTCTGTTCATTCAACTTTTTTGCCCAACGGATCCATTATAGCATTTTCCGTACTTTCTGACAAGGAATTCTCTCGAATCCCAATCATCTCCTGTGTGGTCTACTCGATCACTGCCCGGCTTCCTACACCATCCCGGCTTCGATTTTTCGTCACAATGATTTTTTCTCAATCCGCTCTTTTAACTTGGGCACATGAGAAATAATTCCGACCAGACAGTTTCCATCCGCCAGACCTTCCAGTGCTTTCACCGCCTGATTCAGGGACTCTTCATCGAGAGAACCAAAACCTTCGTCCACAAACATGGAATCTAACCGGATTCCTCCTGCATACGACTGAATTTCATCTGACAGGCCAAGTGCCAGCGAAAGCGATGCCTGAAACGATTCGCCGCCGGAGAGCGTGCGGACACTCCGCTCCGTTCCGTTATAATGGTCAATCACATTCAGTTCCAATCCGGCTTTTTCTTTCTTATTCGTGCCGTCTTCCTGCCGTTTCAGCTCATACTGTCCCTGGCTCATCGTCAGGAAACGCACATTGGCTTTTCGCAGAATCCGGTCAAAATACGCCATCTGCACATACGTTTCCAGTTCAATCTTTTGCTTTCCGCTCACATTTCCACATGCGGTATCCGCAAGCGCATTGACCCATTTGTACTCTTCTTCCACGGTCTGCATCTGACTTTGCTGATTCCGAATGGCATCATATGTGTTCTGATTCGTATTTGCCGCGTGATACTGCTCGTTATAACGCTGATCCAGAACCTGTTTCTGTTCGGAAAGTCCCCTTAAATCTTCCTGTAATTCTATTTCTGACGGGAGCGGCTGTTCCTGTGAATCCGCTGTTTCTAACGCCTGAATCGCCGTAAGCGCCGCCTGTACTTCCGTCAGTTTTTTCTGTATGGCATCCAGTTCCTCTTTTGCTGTTTTCTGTGCTTCTTCCAGCCGTTCTTTCTGTGCTTCCCAGGCTGCAATATGTTCCAGAAGTTCTGTTTCTTCTTTTCCCGCAAGCTGCGCCTCTTTTTCCCGGATCTTTTCCAGCAGTGCTTTTCTTTCAGCCTTTTGTTCCGTTTCCCGCAGCTCTTTTTTGCGAATTTCCTGTTCTCTTTGCTCCGTTTTCTGTGTTTCTTCCTGGATTTCCTGTCGGATCTTTTTCAGTTCCTCCTGTTCTGCAAGAATACATTGTTTCTGTTCTGTCAGTTCTTTTCGCTTTTGTTTCAGCCAGTGCTGTTCCCATACAGACCGAATCCACAGTTCTCTTTCCGCATCTGCAAGTTTTTCTGCGATTTCCGATCCCGTAAATTCATTTATCTGTTTTTTCACCGTTTCTGCACTTACCAGATCCTTCAGCTGCTCCTTCCCATCTCCAGGCCTGCCTTCGGATTTCGCTCCTGTTTTCTGCTGATCCTGTTCTGCCCAGATCGCTCTCTGCTCTTCCAGATTTTCCAGCAGTTTCTCTTCTTGTTCCTTCCATCTCTTCCGATCGCTTTGCAGTACTTCAAGACGGCTCCGCACCTTCTGCAGCCGCTCATGATCCTCTTTCCGCTCAGCTTCCGCTTTTTTCTGCCGTGCGATACATTCTGCACGGCGGCTCACCTTTGCCCGCGTGGCAGCAATCTCTCCCTCACACTGTTTCTGTCTGTTTTTCCGGAAGGAAATCACCTGGGCAATCTGATCAGCCAGGGAGTTTCTGTCCTCGCTCTCCCCCGGACCCTTTCTTTGCGCAGGATTCTTTTTCTCCATAAAAGCAGTCGTTTTTTGCGCCTCCGCAATTTCTTTTTCCAACTGTTCTTCCAGTGCTCTTTTGGTTCCTTCTGCCCGGCCAAGCTGTGTCTGTTCCGCTGCAATGGTCTTTTTTATGCTTTCCAGTCTTTTCTGCCGTTCTGTCTGTCTTTTTTCCAGTTCCGCATATTCCATCTGACGTACTTTCTGTGTTTCTTCTTCCTTCCGAAGCTGCTCTGCCTTCTCGACCGCTTCCTGTTGAAATAAAACATCCGGCATCTGTGAAAGTCGCTTCTGTTCGTGTTCTTTCTGACTCTCGGGCAGTTCTCTTAACAGCCATTCCGTTAGCTGTGCACGTTTTCCTTTACCTGTCTGCGGCAGCTGCCGCAGCCTCGCTTTGTCCCGCAGCCGCTTCCTCCTGCATCCGAAGTTCTTCTTTCTTGTGATCCAGCGTTTCTTTATCTGGCGTATGTTCTGCTCGTCTGGCAGGCTGCGGATGATGAATAGCGCCGCAGACCGGGCATGGTTCTCCCTCTGTCAGTTTTTCTGCCAGAATTCCCGCCTGTGCATCCAGAAATAAAGATTCCATCGCCTGATATGTTTCCCGTAAAGCATCTCTCTTTTTGATTTCACGCTGGTATGCACCTTGCTTTTCTTCCAGTTCTTTGCGTCCCTGCTCCCAGCTTTCCAGCAGATTTTCCAGCGTTTCCAGCTTCTGGTGGTATTTTTCCTGCAGCAGCGCGGCTCCGTCTCTTTCGGCCAGATATTCTGCCGTTGTCGCGATATCCGCCTGTAAGTTCTCTTCTTCCTTTCGCAGTTGTGTCACCTGCGCGGCAATCTGCGTCCTTTCAGCCGTCGTTCTCTCCAGCTGTTTTTTCGTTTCTTCTAAAGTGTGGATTTTCTGTTCCAGATTTTTCTTTTCATCCAGCAGTTTTTCGCAGACCTGATCCTGCCCGGCCAGCCTTTCTGCCTCTTCGGCTGCCCTGGCCGCTGTCTCCTCTGTTTCTTTTATTTTTTTACAAAGAACGCTTTCCTCTTCTTTGTTTGCCGTTTCCTCTTTGACTGCGCCTGCAATTGTCTCGCAGTATGCTTCCATCTGCTGTATCTGCTCTGCGGCATACGCTTCTTTTTGTTCCGTCCGTGCAAGTTTCACCTCCGCATCAGAGAGACGTTCTTCCCGTGCTTTCTTCTGTTCCAGGACTTTTTTTGCACGCTCCTGCTCTGTCTGAAGCTGTTCTTTTGCTTCTGTTGCTGCCTGCAGTTCCTTTTGCAGCTGTGTCATTGCACTTTGCTCCTGCTGCACTTTTCGCAGCAGTTCCAGACACACTTTTTCTTCCCGAATCTGCTCTTCCAACTGCTTACAAATCTCCGCCTCTTTCTCTGCCTGCTCACTTCTCTTTTTCTTTTCTTCTTCCTTCGGAAGCAGAGTCTCCCATTCTTTTCTTTCTGCTCTTTCTCTTTTGTCTCGTCTGTCGCTCTTTATTTTTCCCAAAAGCTGGTTTTCTTTTCGATCTCTTCATTTAGCGTACTCTGCTCGTCTTGCAGCGCCTTTAATTTCTCATCGTCCCATTCGATGCAGCGTGCAAGCAGTTCCATACCGCGCATAACCTGGCCGTCGAATTTATTTTTCTTCAGCCGGTCAAACTCTTTTTTCCATTCTGCCTCTTCCGGGCAGACAACATTGTCCAGATACTGGCTGATGCTGCGTTTCTTTTCATCGTATATTTTCCAGCGCTCCTTTGCTGCTTCCCGCAGGCGCTTCTGCAGCTCCTGATAAATCTCTGTGTGAAACATTTTCCGGAAAATTTCACTCCGATCCGCTGTTCCTGTCAGCAGAAGCTTCTGGAAATCTCCCTGCGCAATCATCGCAATCTGTCGGAACTGACGCTGATCCAGCCCGAGAAGTTCTGTCACTTTCTTTGTCACTTCCGAAGTTTTCGTAACCGGCTGCCGCTCATCCGGAAAAATCAGTTCTGCATTCGCTTTCTCCATCGTCATGCCCTGTCCGCGGTCCTTCGGGCGCAGATATTCCGGGTTTCTCTTTACCGTATAGTCCTTTCCCTGATACGTAAACGTAAGCTCTACGAAGGTACGCACCTCCGGTTTTGCATACTTACTGCGGAACATTTCGCCTTTCCGGATTTCACCGCTCGCTTCCCCGTAAAGCGCAAACGTGATGGCATCAAAAATCGTTGTTTTTCCAGCGCCGGTGTCCCCCGTAATCAGATACAGACCGCCGCCCAGCCGATCAAAATCAAGTTCCATCCGGTCCGCATACGGTCCGAATGCACTGATGACTAATTTCTTTGGTTTCATCCCTTCATCCCCCGTAACAATTCTTCCACCAGCGCTTCCTGCTGTGCGGTCATGCTCTGATTATTCTGTAATTCATAAAATTCCCGGAACAGTTCCAGTTCTGATTTTTCCTCCACTCGTTCCGCCGTGCCAATGTCTGCAGCAGACCGGGTTCTTTTGTTATCGTACTCCAGGCGCATCAGGTTCGGATAGATCGTTCGGAGTTTTGCCATTCCATCCGGCACATCTTCTTCATCCGTCAACGTCACCAGAAGGTAATCCTCGCAGTCGCTGTTCTCATAAAATCTTTTTGCCGTGACTTCCAGATACGTCCCCCGGATTTTCCTGAGATCGTGCAAGGGCTTTAATGGAATTGTTCTAAGCTCCACCGTTCCTTTTCTTTTAATTCGATCACCGTAATCGTTTTTTCCTGTCCTGCTTCCGAAAAAGAATATTTCAGCGGCGAACCGCAATAGCGAACCGTGTCTCTTTCCACCTTCTGTGGGCTGTGGATGTGCCCCAGTGCAGCATAATCAAACTTTTCAAACAATTCTGCCGGAATCTGATCCAAGTCGCCAACCTGCAGTTCTTCTGCATCACATCGTTTTGCCCCGGTTACGAACTGGTGGGCCAGAATCACATTTCGATCCTGTTCATCAACCAGATCCTGTTCCAGTGCAATCCGAACTGCATCCGCTGTACACATTACTTCTTCCGCACGCTCCAGCAGGGCATGGCGCACCACCGCAGGCCGTAAAAACGGAAGCAGATGAATCCACACCGTGCCATACGCATCCTGCAGCGGAATTTTCTCTATCGTTCCATTGTATACCTTTGAAAAATAGATCCCGCTTTTTCCCATCAGGCTGGATCCAAATGCCAGACGCTCGGCGGAATCATGGTTTCCACTGATAATAAAAGTGGGAATCCGATTGGTGGAAAGCTCTGTCAGAAACGCGTCAAAAACCTGAACCGCTTCTGCACTTGGAATCGTACTGTCGTAAATATCTCCGGAAAGCAGTACACCATCTGGTCTCTCTCTTTTTGCAGTATGCAGAATCTGCGACAAAATGTACTTCTGATCCTCGATCATCGAAAATTCATTGACTCGCTTTCCGATGTGGAGATCGGATAAGTGGAATAATTTCATAAGCGCCTCCCTGTCATTTTCCATGGTATTGTAATCTGCAGGGCCCGCCACTGGCAGCCCCCTCCGAACGTAAAACAACAAAAGCCCCTGCTTTCGCAGGAGCTCTCTCTTTCGTAGCGAGAGGGGGATTCGAACCCTCGACACCGCGGGTATGAACCGCGTGCTCTAGCCAACTGAGCTATCTCGCCATACTATATTTTTAGAAGTATGGGGCCTACAGGGCTCGAACCTGTGACCCTCTGCTTGTAAGGCAGATGCTCTCCCAGCTGAGCTAAGACCCCATATCTGTTTTCTAGCAGTTCTTACGTCCTGCTGACAATATGTATATTAGCACGCTTTGTTCTGTTTGTCAACGATATTTTTTGAAATTTTTCAAATTTTTTCTTTTGTTTCTACAATACCAGCGATTTCATGTCCTTCCGGCATACGCTGTCTTTAACTATCCAAAGTTATTTTTTCTATGCATCTTTCCGTTTTCTCATCTCTTCCAGTTTCTGGTTCATGCTTTCCGCCACCATATGGTCATTTACATATACGATCAGATTCACCGTAACATAAACTCCAATAATCAAAACCTCCATCAGCACATACAAACGCCCATTTAATGCGGTATGAACCGAAACAATACGATCCGCATTTACAATCGTTGTCTTTGATGCACGCTTCATACATTTTCTTGTTATTTTCTCTTCCAGCTGATACAGTCTGCTTTTAATTTCATAAAACTTATTTGACGTATAAGCAAACACCTTGTTTTGCACTGCCTCGAAATATAAAATATCTTCTGTTCTTATGGAAACACATTCTTTCTTTTCTGTGTATCCCCGGATAGATTCCCCTTTGCTTCTTACATACTCTTTTATTTCTGCAAATTCTTTCGTAAAATTTACATATTCGAGTATAACGCCCTCTTTTTCCGGGTCATCGATCTCTCTTTCTGTAATATTCATAACTGTCTCTTTTCTCATTTTTTATTCATTCTATAGTCGAAGGATATATTTACTTCCCATCTTTCTCCGGAAGAGCTGTCATGCACAAAAAATAATTCCAAATACCACAACACATCCAACCATAAGCATCACCATCTGATTTACACTTACTACAGACCCCTGGAACTTCGGGTTACAATCCAGTGTATCACGAATCGCAGTAATCATTTCTTCTGGCAGCTGATTGTTCTCCATCTCTTCGAAGATTCCACGGAGCATATGATTTTTCAGCAGGGAAGTTCCGTAGGTACTTGGCAGATACGACAGTACTTTCTGCAGGCCGCTGCCGAAATTTGAAATCGGCATGTAAGCTCCGCATAAAAATCCATACCCGGCACTTACGATCGTTCCCACTGCGGATAACTGACCCTGGGTTGTCAGTGGAAAACTGACGATGCTTGACAACGTGCTTCCAAAGAGTACCAGTAAAATTTCATCGAGAAGAACCCAGAATACATCTACAGCGCTCATATACCAGCCCATTTTGTACATATAGCCAAGGCATAATACAAGCGCAAGCCCATTCACCAGCAGGGAATTGACTACAGTAGATAAAAAATACCCAAGATAAAGCTGTGCTTTGCTGATTGGCGATACATTAAAATCTTTCCTTGTTCCGTTTGCCCGGTCCTGTACCATCGTAAGATTCACGCAGAATGTCACAGTCACACAGCTGACTGCCAGAAGAGCCGCGGCAAGCTGTGCGGCCACCGTTCCATCGATCAGTTTGTCTGAGATTGTAATCATGTCCGGGATCGCGGACACAAAGGAATCTCTGTATACGTTTGCCAGAAATGTAGCATACAGCAAAATCAGAATTCCCGGAGTAATTAAAGCTGAAAAAAACATTCCTCTGTCTTTAAAAAAACAATTTTCTGTTTCGACTTATAAGTGCAAATACTGCCTTCATCTGTGCTCACCTCCAATGTTTTTCCGGTTACAGTAAGAAATACATCATCCATTCTGCCCTTTACCACTTCATAATCACGGAATATTTCCTGATGTTCCACGATCAGCCGGGTAGCCTCTGCGGTATTTTTTACTTTTAACTGATAGCCATCCCGGATCTTTTTATACTCTCTGCCCAGTGTTTTGATTTCTTCTTCTGTCACACCATAAACAGACATAGTGTCCTGCACATACTCATTTTTCAGCTCAAAAGGAGTTCCTTCTGCCACGATGCTTCCTTTATCCAGAATCACCACATAACCGGCATTTGCAGCTTCTTCCATGTAGTGCGTAGTCAGAAAAACTGTCAGCTTTTCTTCCACTCGAAGTTTTTCAATGATATCCCAGATCAAAAGCCGCGTCTGTGGGTCAAGTCCTGTCGTTGGTTCATCTAAAATCAGAAGTTCGGGCCGATGCAGCAAGGCTCTTGCAATATCAATTCTTCTTCTCTGTCCGCCGGACAGTTTTCCGACCGGCCGGTTCAGATAATCTCCGAAATCAAAAATCTCCACCAGTTCCCGCAATCTTTTTTCAAACGCTTTTCCTGTTATTCCATAAAGCGCTGCTCTGTTTTTCAGATTTTCCCTGACGGTAAGTGGCTTGTCCAGCACACTGTCCTGAAATACCACGCCAAGCATTGTTCCAACTTTCCTTCCGATCTTATCCAGATCTGTGCCCTGGATCTGAACCGTTCCGCTGTCTTTGCGAAGCTGCCCGCAGATGATCGAAATCGTTGTGCTCTTCCCTGCCCCGTTTACACCAAGGAATGCAAAGAGCTCTCCTTTTTTCACCTGAAAACTCAGATCATTGACTGCTTTTACATCACCAAAGCTTTTCTTTAAATGAGTGATTTTAATCATATCTGTTTCCATTACGCCTGCCTTCTCCTTTGATTTCTTTGCTGTTCCACATAAAAAATATCAGACAATTTCAATTGATACAAAACGTGATTTTTATATCCACATACCGATGTTTGTCCAAATACAGCTTCCCGAACATTCTGCACCCAGGATGCTTCCCTGTTGTGGCAATATACCATAACATGTTCTTCCTGCTTTGGATCAATCTGTTCCACCTCACATTTCATCCATCTCACCCCCAGTTATTCCTATTTCTTTTATATATGATTTTACAGCATTCGTCCAGTCTGCATGATGTAAAATGCAGAAATTAACGGGTAAGATGCCAATTTCTGTTGTCTGCTCGTCTGGCGCATAGGAATTCATAAAAATAAGTGGAAAGCCATGTCAATGGACATGCAACTTTCCACTTATTCATTTTCATAAATTTTTTAATCCAGTGCTTCCTCTCCGTCATTACACGTGTCTACCTCATAACCTGCCTGGTGCAGACTTTTCGCAATCATATCACATAATTTCTTCTCATCTTCAACAACTAATAATCTCAATTTATTTTTCTCCATTTTCTTAACAGGAATTTTACACCCTCTATTGTACAATGCAAACATCGAAAGGTCAATAAACGGACTTTGAACATTGAAAGGAGTATTTTAATGAAATCTGAAAAAGCAACACAGATTCTTTTACTTGCAGCCGGTCTAGTGTTTTTCCTTGTCGGGATCTTCCGCGGAGAAGCAGCGGTTGTTCTTAGCAAGGCAATAAAATTATGTATGGAGTGTGTAGGAATTGGATAAGAAAATGAAATCAAACAAAAACTTTCTGGCCCGCTTCCGCGGATGGATTCAGGCAGCTGCTACACTGCTGACCAACATTCACATCCCGAATCTGTTGAAAGGGAAAATTTATCAGGGAAATGTAAAAACGATGTGCGTCCCGGGACTAAACTGTTACTCTTGTCCTGCCGCCACAGGCGCCTGTCCGATTGGAGCTTTTCAAGCCGTGGTCGGTTCTTCAAAATTCAAATTTACCTACTACATCACCGGATTTTTCATCCTGTTAGGTGTTCTGTTAGGGCGGTTTATCTGTGGATTTCTCTGTCCGTTTGGATGGTTCCAGGATCTGCTGCATAAGATTCCGGGCAAGAAACTTTCCACCGCAAAACTGAAGCCTCTGCGGTATCTGAAATATGTGATTCTGGTCGTCTTTGTTATACTACTTCCGGCATTTGTAACCAATTCACTTGGTATGGGAGATCCTTTCTTCTGCAAATACATTTGCCCACAGGGCGTACTTGAAGGCGCAATTCCGCTGGCACTTGCCAACTCAGGAATCCGTGCCGCACTCGGACATTTATTTACATTTAAGTTCACAATCCTTGCGCTTTTCATCATCCTGAGCATCTTGTTTTACCGTCCATTTTGTAAATGGATCTGCCCGCTGGGTGCTATTTACTCACTGTTTAACAAGGTATCTTTTCTTAAGATTCAGGTTGATCATGAGAAATGTGTTGGCTGCCAGAAATGTAGTCGTGTCTGTAAGATGGATGTCAATGTAGTAGACACACCAAACCATCCGGAGTGTATCCGATGCGGAGAATGTATGAAAGCCTGTCCGACTGATGCAATCTGCTATCATTACGGATTTTCAACTAAGAAACAGGCTGAAAATAAAAACTAATAAAACGTAATTTAAAGGAGATTTAAAATCATGAAAACAAAACACTTAGAACAAACTCAATGAATTAAAACGGTAATTGCTGCATCCCTTGCCATTTCTGTACTTTTTGCGTTTACAGGCTGCGGAAATTCCTCCTCAACAGACAATACAAACACAAAACAGGAATCTTCTTCCACAACAGAAACGGGCAGCGCAGACGAGCTGAACGAAAAACGGAATGACCTTTACCAGCAGGAAAACCAGCTTTTTGTTGATCACAAAGATGCATGGGACAAAGCCTTTGGTCTTATGAACAAGAACGCTGCCGGTGATGCCATGAGCGAAAACTATGCTGATTCCCTCGCAAGCACAGTGGAATCTAACAAAGACTCTTTCTCTGAAGAAGAATATGAAACTCTGTGCAAAGACATCGAGACAATCCGCGGAATTGAAGAAGAAATTGCCAAGCTTGAGAAAGAGATTGCTGCATCCGATTCCTCTGACAGCTCTTCCTCCAAATCAGACGAATCCACAGCTGTATTCAAAGGTTTCAAAGGAAAAGATCTGGATGGAAACGATGTAGATGACAGTCTTTTCGCTAAAAATAAAGTTACAGTTGTAAATTTCTGGTTCAGTGGATGCAAGCCATGTGTCGGAGAGCTCTCTAAGCTGAATGAATTAAATGAGAAACTCAAAGAAATGGGTGGCGAAGTTGTTGGTATCAACATGGATACTTTAGACAACAATGAAGCCGGAATCAAAGAGGCAAAAGAAATCCTGAAAGCTCAGGGCGCTTCCTACAAGAACCTGACTTTCGATTCTAATTCAACAGTTGGAAACTATGCTGGAAAAGGAAACATCATGGCATTTCCTACAACCGTTCTTGTAGATAAAGACGGAAATATCGTTGGGGAACCTTTCATGGGTGGCATTGACGATCAGTCAAACTACGATCAGCTGATGAAGCAGATTCAGTCCGTACTGGACCAGAAATAATTACATAAATATCCTAGTTAGGGGGCAGTTACTGTTTGCAGTAACTGCTCCCTAACATTCAGCAGAATTTCACTGCACTGCTCGATGCTCCTGAAATCACTTGTTTCTTTTTTCCGTCTTGCTCGCCTCTGCTGCTTCTTTTGTATCGCAACAGCTGCTTTTTCTTCTGGAGTTTTCTTATGTTTGCCATAAGTGTTTCCAGTGTAATTCCATTCTGAATGTCTCTCAGGATACGTTCTTCATAACTCTTTTGACGCTTTTCTACAATTTTATAACTTTCTTATAATATCTTTTATTTCACCAATTTATGAATTACTTTTATCAGTAATTCCACATCAACTGGCTTAGCAACATGTTCATCCATCCCTGCTGCTTTTGCTTTTATTCTGTCCTCCGTGAACGCATTTGCTGTCATTGCAATGATCGGTACCTCCTTTGCATCCTCTCTGTCCAGAGACCTGATCATCTTTGTGGCTTCATAACCATTCATTACAGGCATCATAATGTCCATAAGAATGACATCAAATTCACCAGGTTCACTTTTTCTGAACAGCTCAACCGCTTCCTGCCCATTCCACGCTTTAATCACGTCCGCGCCCTCATTCTGAAGCATAAATTCAGCGATTTCCATATTCAGCTCATTATCTTCCGCCAGAAGAATATGCAATCCCTTTATAGATTTTTCGGATACCTCCTTCTGTTCTTCACGTTTATCCGCATCCGGATCTATTTTAAATGGAACCCGGATCACAAATGTCGTCCCTACGCCTTTTTCACTTTCAAAAGTAATGGTTCCACCCATTTTCTCGACCAGCTTCCTTGCAATGGCCATTCCCAGTCCGGTTCCGACAAACTTTGTGCGGCTTCCTGTATGTTCCTGTGCAAATGGTTCAAAAATATGTTTCTGGAACTCCTCAGTCATTCCGATTCCTGTATCCCGGCAGATAAATTCCATTGTCGTCATTCCTGGCTGTTCGGATGGGATTTCCATGCAGCTAAGATAAATATGTCCATTTTCTCTGTTATATTTCACTGCATTGGACAGGATATTCATCATCACACGTTTTACATACCCCGGACTTCCAATAAGATCACGGTGTATGATTTCTTTTTTCTCCCATACAATCCGGATATTCTGTTCTGCAGCAATCTGTTCAATTACAACAAGCACTTCCTCAGAGATTTTGCTCAGATTAAATGGACTCTCTTCCAGAACAACTTCACCCGACTCCAGCTTACTCATGTCCAGAACATCATTTACCAGTTCCAGCAACAGATTGGATGCCGCTTTAACCTTTGTTCTGTATTCCTTCTGCTTCTCCATATCATCTGCATAATGGTCTGCCATATTGATCAAACCGTAGATTCCATTAATCGGAGTCCTGATATCGTGGCTCATACGATGAAGGAACTCTGTTTTTGCCTCATTGGCGGCTTCTGCCTTTTTTGCTGCTGTCAGAAGTTCTGCTTTATATTTTTCATCTTTTTCAAATTCTTGTTTCCGGTGCGCCAGATTGGTTCTGTATGTCCAGAACCAGAATATGCCGAACATCAGAAAATAAGAAAAATAACACCTATAACACTTAATGGAAGATTACGAAACACTTCCGTATCCGGAAGATATGCGTAGATATAATAATCACGCTGTTTCAGCATGATTCCATAACATCCAATTCCTTCCTTCCTAAAATGATAGATATGCTGACTGTCTGTATGCTTTTTCATTGCCTGAACAACTTCGTTGTCGGCTGTATTCTGTCCCAACAGGCTCTCATTATTGCTGGCAACAACGATTCCGTCGTCTGCAACGATAATCGTTCCATCTTTCTGGATACTATAACCATTTAAAAGCCCCTGTATCGTCAGCGTATAGTTTCTGGCAAATTCAGGAGATGTGTAATAATAGATTGCAACGATACCCGGTGCATCTTTTCTGGCGCAGGCTGCAATGTCAATAAAGGATCCATCTTCCCTGGTAAACCGTTCCGAATAGCTTCTTTCTTCATATCCGGCAAAATCCATGATAATTTCTTTTTGCAGATACTCCGTAATCTCATTAGCCAGAGACTCATCCGTGCTGTATTCACAGTCCGTCTTTCCTTCTGCATCCAGTACAATGATACCATCCACCCATAGAGTCTGCAGGTTTTCCTTCAGGAAATCCCGGCTTAGCTGACCGCCGTTTTCTATTTCCATATCGATATTCGTACTCATCTGTCTGGCACTTTCAATCGCACGGAGGAGACTTTTGGATTCCGAAGATTCATTATAATGGGTGTAGGTGGAACACTGCACTTTGACATAGTTTACAATCTCCACCATTCTTTTCTCTGCTTCCGCTTTCTCCGCATGAAAGAAATAAAACAGAGAAACTACAGCCACACAGATTCCAATCAGACCACCGAACAGCTGGATTCGTTTTTCTTTTTCTTCTCTTAATATCCAAGATCATCCACCTCCAGATACTTCTGGGGATCATCCAGATATTTTTAATAATTTTCAGGGAGGTGCCATCCTGACGCATTTCTTCCAGCGTCTGATCCATCTGCTCACAGATTCCCCTGTCATCCTCTTTTGCAAAGCAACACCTATCCCGACGACCATCAGTGGCTCTTCCAGGATACGGAAGCTTGCGTCATATCTTCATGTACTGGACAATGGATTCCTCATGTGCAGCAACTG
>ENA-OQOA01000099-OQOA01000099.1-human-gut-metagenome-genome-assembly--contig:-NODE-99-length-50459-cov-13.554379_pt1 | contig 50459 bp, 36 predicted proteins | sample MGYA00242633_ERZ504888 | MGnify/ENA primary metagenome ERZ504888 (study PRJEB26092, sample SAMD00036372) | human gut metagenome | host: Homo sapiens | study: EMG produced TPA metagenomics assembly of...
TGTCGTTCGGCGATATCGGCAAGGCCGTGGCCGTGGTGCTGCTGGTGATGCAGGTCGCCGGTTCGGGCGGTACGTTCCCTATCGAGACGCTGCCGAAGTTCTTCCAAATGCTCTACCCGTTCCTACCGTTCCCGCACGCCATCGATGCCATGCACGCCGCGATGGCCGGATCGTACGGCAATGAGTACCTGCTTGACATGGTGTATCTCGCCTTGTTCCTGATTCCTTCGCTGCTGCTGGGATTGGTGTTGCGCAAGCCGGTGATCCGGTTGAACAACTGGGTGAGCCGCAATCTGGAATCCACCAAGGTGATGTGACGATGCGGATTTGAACGGGCTGGTTTAAGCCGGTTTAGATCGGTTTCGGCTGGCACACATGGACACGTCATTGGCGACGCATCACCATCACCGCCAACGGCAACACACACCAAATACCAGCCGACAAAAACCTAAGCTAGCGCGGATGCGTAAGGGCATTGTCCTGCCCGGTCACTTCCCTTACGTACCGCTGCGCCATCCCGGCGCTCCTCTGCGCCGCCACTACCCCACATGTCGCCTCCTCACACACCAACAAGCGTCCGATTCTGCAGAATCGGACAATCAGCGGCGTCGCGCAAACCACACGTTGATCAGCGAGCCGACCACCACCAGCGCGACACCGATCCAGAATGGCATGCCCAACGCCACGCCCAATAGGAGCGTGCTGGAAGCAGTGGAGAACAGCGGCGTCGCATACGAACCGATCGCAAGCGTTTCCATACTGCCATGTAGCATGCCATACCCCCAGCACGCGTAGCCGCCAGCAATCGACGCGGCACATGCGAGCAGCGAAATATAGCCGCCGATGCCAGGCGCTACAGCTGGCAAACCGTCGCCCGAAACGAAATGGATAATCCACAGCACAACAGCAACGCAACAGAAGAAAATCGTCGTACCATCGTAACCATCGGACATCGATGGCGTCACGGTCGCGTAAATCGCCCAAATAAAGGCGCCTGCGAACGCGAGCGCGTACGGCAATGGATTGCTGGCGATATTGGCAACCGCTTCCTGCACGTCAAGGTTTTCACCGCCGACCGCCATTGCCACGCCGACGGTGGCTACGATTGCACCCGGCAGCGCTTCGGAGACCGAGCCGCGTTTGTGCGACACGGCGGCGGTCATCAGTACCAGCAGCGTCGGCCACAAATAATTGACGAGGCTGACTTCCACAGATTGCGCGTTCGTTGTGGCCAGACCGATCGACAGCGAGATCGACGCCTCGTATGCGATGAACATGAGTCCGCCTGCGACGAGGTACTTGCGTGGCGCTTGGCTAATCGGTTTCGGCCGTCGCACGATGAGCAGGAGCATGCCGCCGACAGTGTAGATGAGCGCCGAGCCGAGCGTGGCGCCGAACGATTCGGAAACGAGTCGCACGAGGCCGGCCATGAAGCCCCACAGGACGATTGCGAACAGGCCGATGAGTGTCGCCGCGTGTGATATGGCATGACCAAATAGGGGGGTACTGGGGCGTTCGCCTGCGGATTCGGCGGGAAGTTTCTGATCCGTATTCACGGATTCCAGCCTACCTGCCGCCCACCCCGCATGTCCGATTCCGGAGCAACGGACACTATTTGTTGGTTTACCGCCGCCTGGCCTCCTTAACCAATGGCACGATGATGACCACGACGCCACACAGCACAGCGCCGATCGGCCACGGAACCCAGAACACCTTCATCCACGCGTCAACATCACTGCCCGCCATTCCAAGAAAAAGCATAAGCAACGCGACAACAGTCGCTAACAACATGATCACGCCACAAATTGCACCGGTAAGTCTGCTGTAAAATCTGTCCGACTCGCTCATCGTCGAGTGCGGCACGGAACGTCCCTCGCGCACGCTTTCCTCTTCGGCTTCACGATTGTATTTGTCCACATTCACTTTGTCATGCGTCATCCCGGACATAATGAAACAGAACACCGCCGCGGCCACGCAAGCCAGCAGAACGCTGTCCGGCCACCCCGCGTCTCCGTCGGCAACAAGCTCGTCACAGAACACTAGCACGCACACGCCCGCCAAAATCAGCACGGCACCAATCGCAACACCAATCGCCAATACGACCGACGCACGTGACTTGTCCTCATCCGTGTAAAAATCCTGCACATACGGGTGGCGACGGCGGAAATCGCCATGCATGATTCCGGCCGGTATCAGCAAAGCGAGACCGACAATCGCGCCAACCAACGTGCATACCGTGACCAGCACGTCGTTCACCGGCGACGGCCCCAAGACAGACCCCTCCGGCGAAAACAACATGCCAACCGCGACGCCGAGGATGATTGCGGCCACACCAATCGCAATAAGCCACGCAAAACGCCTCATATGACTGTCGTAGCCAACCACATCCTGCACGATATGTCGGGGCACGCTTTGCGGAATGTCCGTCCCATCTCGCGTGTCCGATTCTGGAGAAACGGACAATTGAACACCGGTTTTGGCACCTTGTGCGTCCGATTCACCAGAAACGGACGCACAAACATTCGGATTCGTATCCCTCACGTCCGATTCACCAGAATCGGACATTCCTGCGACCTGTGATGCCGCAAACCCGATTACCCCCGGAACCGCGCCAACAGCAGCGTCGGCCACCCCAACCGACGCGGCCACACCATCCGTATCAGCAGCCAAGTCCACGCGTCCCGCACCCCCACAGCCCGCCGACGCGCGCACGTCGCCCATGACCAAATCATCCAATGTCACGCCGAACATGTCGCAAAGCATCAGCAGCTTGTCCATTTCGGGGTATGCCTTCTCGGACTCCCATTTCGAAATTGCCTGCCGGGAAACGCCCAGCAGCATTGCCAGCTGTTCCTGCGTCATGTTGCGCGAACCTCGCAGATACTGCAGATTCTCTTTGAAACTCATGTCCGCCCTTTCGTCGAGTTTCCATATCGCCTCGACTTGCGATTATTGGCGATTGCCAAGCAACAGCTTGTCATAAACGTCGCGTTCCACGCCACCATCTTTCGGTTGCATTGCGATTCGCAACCAAATTTTGCGACGCAAACGACAGTTGCGCGGCGCGAAGTTGACTTCACGGGTCTTTTACGGCAATAGAAAAACCCTTGGAATTCCAACGATTCCAAGGGTTTCGAATGGAGCGGATGACGGGAGTCGAACCCGCCTCTAAAGCTTGGGAAGCTTTCGTTCTACCGATGAACTACATCCGCAAGGTCGTGCCTTTTGGGCACGAACATCTAGTCTAGCATGCGTTTTCGGAACTCATAACCGCCGACCGCTATTCGGTACTGTCATTCGCGCCACAGCCGCCCACCGAATCGCACCAATCAACACGCAACAGCCACAGCAGTCAACAGCATTAATGTCACTCAACCGATGTCATCAGAATACTCATGCAATACATCAACAGAAAGCCGCAGAAGGTACAGACGATTCACGAGGTAAACTCAGCAAATCCCGCACAAGCAAGTCCTGCACGAATCGCATCCTCGTCAGTCGCACGGCAATCAGCGACCATACCTGCCCGGCACGGGATTCTGCGAATAATCTCGCGAATAGCCGCCGCCGGCATACCCTCCTGCATATCCGCCCATACCAGCATCCGCGCCATTATTCGGGCGAACACCCGCCGAAGCATACCCGCTCGTCGCATAACCGCCAGCCAAATAGCCGGACTGCACGCCCTGCGCCTTCATCTCCTGACTCATCTGCATCAACCGGGCAATACGATCCTCAGTCGCAGGATGCGTGGAAAACAAGCGAGAAAAACCTTCCGCAGAAAACGGATTCGCAATCATCATCGCAGCAACCGACTGCGTACCGGCAGTCTTCTGCATCGGCATCGTCTCAGCGCCGTTCGAGATCTTATTCAATGCGGACGCGAGCGCCTCCGGATCTTCCGTAAGCATGGAACCATCTTCGTCAGCATCATATTCTCGCGTACGTGAAATCGCCATCTGAATAAGCGAAGCGGCGATTGGCGCAAGAATCGTACTCAACAGCACACCCAGTAATCCAAGACCATTAGAGGACGAGTCATTACGATCGTCGCGCGAATTGCCACCACCGAAATACATGAGCGAATATCCGAGATACGAAATGACCGTCGCCATTGCGGACGCGATCGCAGACGTCAGGATATCGTGATTGTACACGTGCATAAGCTCGTGCCCGAGCACGCCGCGAATCTCGCGTTCGTTCAACATCCGCAGAATGCCCTGCGTGCAGCAGACCGCCGCATGACGTTCATTGCGTCCCGTTGCGAACGCATTGGGACTCATGGTTGGGGCGATATAAATACGCGGCATCGGCTTGCCCGCCTTCGCCGACAGTTCGCGCACTATTTTGTACAGTACCGGCGCTTCCTGCTCGCTGACTTCCTGCGCGCGCATGGATGCGATCGCGAGTTTGTCGGAAAACCAGTAGGATGCGAACGTTGAGCCAAGTCCGATGAGAATGTAGATACCAAGCGTGCGCTGGCTGCCACCGGTCGCCCACCAAATGAGCATGATGACACCCCACATCAACGCGAATAACAGCGTTGTCTTCAAGCCATTGCAATGGCCATGCACCTGCAATTTGCCGTTCATGGTCACTAGCGTAGAAACGGAGTCTGAGTTTTTGCTGGATATGCGCTGGAGACTGGGTTGCGGAAAAGGCTAGGGGCAGTTGCGGAAGTTCGCATGCTCAGCTTCTCCCCGGATGTCCAATTCTGGAGAAACGGACATCCGATGCATGCCAAGAGGCCTTTGGGTGACCGAATCGGGAGAATCGGACAAGTAGCAAGTCCTTCGTCCACATTACATGTCCGATTCACCAGAAACAGACGTACAGAACATGTTTCGGACACTCCAGATGTCCGATTCACCAGAAACGGACAAGCACAGGATAAAAAAAACGTCTTGGGTGACCGATTCTCCAGAATCGGACATCCAAGACGCATACAAGCAGCCTGAAACCTATCGGACCGGGTTTCAAACACCCACCTTAGGCGTGAGCCAGGGCGCGCATCTGCTCCGGATCGATGACCTTCTTGTGCTCACGGCCTTCCTTCGCACCCTCGGCACGTTCGAACGCATCGATCTTCTTCCAGCCAGCGAAGTCGATCGGCTTGACACCGCGCGATTCCAGCAGCCGGTCGATGGACTCCGGATCACGATCGGCAGCCACACGACCGCCCTCAGCAGCCTTCGACAAATCCTCCAGCATATTAGTCACGATCAGCAGTGCGTCGGACTTGGTGGAGCCGATCAGGCCAACCGGACCACGCTTCGCCCAACCGGTCGCATACAGACGCTCGCGCACTTCATCCGTGGCTTCAGCGGCCGTAGTGATACGACCGTCACCGTTCGCGTTCGCCAAGTGCGCATGACGCTCGTCGTACGCAATGCCCGGCGCGGTGGCCGGTTTGTAGCCGATCGCATGGTACACAGCCTGCACCGGATACTCTTCGAATTCGCCGGTACGGCTCATCTTGCCGTCCGCCGACGTCTCGGTCTTTTCCACACGGATGCCAACGACCTTGCCGTCCTCACCCAACACTTCGACCGGAGCGGAATTGAAGTGCACGTAATATTTGCGGTCAGCCGGATTACCCTCATAATCCACGTCACCGTCATCTTCCATGTCTTCCGCCATCTCACGAATCGTGAACAGCTCTTCGACCATCTGACGAGTCAGCTTGTCTTTGCCGGCCTCTTCAATCGTGTCTTCATCCAAATCGAAATCGTCTTCGTTGATGATCAGCTGCACTCCCGGCAGCTTCTCCATCTCACGCAATTCCTGCACGGAGAACTTGGCCTGCGCCACACCGCGACGGATGAACAAGTGAAGCACACGCGCCTTGTTGGACTTGATGCCCTCATATACGTTGTCCGGAATGTCGGTGCGCTCCTTCAGATCATCGGCATTGCGCATGAGCTCGCGAGCCACGTCCATGGCCACGTTGCCGCCGCCGATCACGGCGACTTCCTCAGCTTCAAGCGGCCATTCGCGAGCGCCGGTCGGATAACCGTCGTACCATTCCACGAACTTGGCTGCGCCGTATACGCCGTCCAGATCGGCGCCCGGCAGTCCGAGCGGCTTGTCTTCGACTGCACCGGTGGCGAACAGCACGGCATCGTAACGTTCGAGCAGTTCGTCGAGCGTCACGTCCTTGCCGAATTCCACGTCGCAGTACAGGTGGATGTCCGGATTGTCGAGCGTCTTTTCGAGTGCCGACGCGATGAATTTGATGGACGGATGATCGGGGGCCACGCCGTAGCGCACCAGACCGAACGGCACCGGCAGCTTTTCGAACAGGTCGATTCGGGCGGCAGTGCCGAGGCCGAGCTCCTCGCCGAGCTTCTTCAACTGGCGCAGGAAAATGTCAGAGGAGTAGACGCCTGCAGGGCCGGCGCCGATTACAGCAATACGAAGTTCATGAGTTTCAGTCACGCGCTCTAGCCTAATGCATTCCCTGCATTTGCAACAGGGGCGCTCATGTACTTTCTTACGACTTCTTCGCCTTGTGCGCACTGGCGTTGGTGTTTGCGCTGAATCCAGATGAATCCAACGTGTGGCTGCATTAATCGTACGCGATGAGCGCGGCAGATGCACGTACAATCGCAAGTAGTCGCAGAATCGCGGGATGTAGGAATCCGAAATATCGGAATTCGTCCATCCCGCAATCGCAAGCAAGTACTTATTAAGTACCAGGCAATCGTAAGAAGGTGGCAATGCGCATTCACATCACATATACCGGCGGCACTATCGGCATGATTGACTCGCCGAACGGCCTGATTCCGGGCGCCGACACTCGCGGATGGCTGTTCCGTCTGCTGGAGGACGCGCACATGGACGCGAGCCTGTTCACGTTCACCGAACTTGATCCTCTTATCGACTCGTCGAATGCGACTCCCGACAATTGGCAGACGATGGTCGACGATTTGCGTGCGCACCGCGATGATGCCGACGCGTTCGTGGTGTTGCATGGCACCGATACGATGAGCTATTCGAGCGCCGCGCTTGCGTATGCGTTGGCTGATTTTGGCAAGCCGGTGATTTTCACGGGTTCACAGCATCCGCTTGGCAAGATCGAGTCGGACGCCACTGCGAATGTCACGGGCGCGCTGAATGCCGCGATGAGCGGACGATTCCACGGTGTGGGACTGTTTTTTGGACATCACCTGTTTGCGGGCAATCGTGTGAGCAAGTCGTCGAGCTGGGCATTTGAAGGTTTTTCGGCGCCTTCCGTCGGCCCGCTGGCACGCACTGGCACGCCATGGCATTGGTATGCGGGCGATTCCGCTGCGGTTGGCTGCGGTTGGACGTCGCCTCAGCCTTACTCTCGCCATGATGTTGCGGTGATCGATATGGCACCCGGCATTTCCGCGGCACGGTTGGAAGCGATGCTTACGCCGCGGCCGGAAGCGGTTTTGTTGCGTGCGTACGGCGTCGGCAATGTGCCAAGCGACGAGCCTGGACTGACTGACGTGATTGCCGACGTGCTGCATGATGGCGTTCCCGTTGTGATTGCATCGCAGTGCCAGCAGGCGGAAGTACTGCTCGGCCATTACGAGACGGGTGATGCGATCGCACGCGCCGGCGCAATTGGATCTGGCGATATGACGCTGGAAGCCACGTATGCGAAAATCATGTTCCTGCTGTCTCAAGGCGTGACCGGAGCCGACTTCGGCAAGTGGATGCACACATCGATCGCTGGAGAAATCTCCCCGAGCTCGCTGTAAACAATCCCAAAACTTCCGAATCTGCCTTATACATGCCTTATGTATGGCAGATTCCGAAGTTCGTCCGGAGCTATCTGCGTTATATATAGCAGAGCTGTTTTGAGAAACCGGACTTAGAGGGTGTATTCTCGCCCCCTAAGTCCGGTTTTTTCATATGGACCTGCCAGATATAAGCGAAATACTTGCTGACAGACCTCCAAATCTGCCATATATAGGCGAGATACGGGGTTTCGAGGCGCAATCAGGCTGATTCGCCACGGTCGAAAAGCACGGTGAGCGCCCACAGAATGCTGACAACATCAATCGCTTCCTGCATGAACGCGCCGACAACCACGGGAATCAGATTGAACGCGGCCGCGATCATGCCGATAATCGCAAGGCCGAGGCCGATCAGCACCGCCTGCAACATCACCTTTTTCGTGCGGCGCGCGATGGCGATGGCCCGCGGAACGGACGCGATGTCGTCATTCATGATGACCACTTGCGCAGATTCGGAAGCCGCGGTGGACGTGCCGTCGGTCATGGCCATGCCGATATCGGCAACCGCAAGTACGGGGGCGTCGTTGACGCCGTCACCGACCATCATGGTGATTTGACGATTCTTGGATTCGCCGGTTACGCGTTGCTTGATGCGATTCCACAACGACAGCTTCTGGTGCTTGGATTCAGTGGCGCTCTTGACGGCGGCAACCTTGTCTTCAGGGAACAGTTCGGACTGCACGTCGTCGATACCGACTTCGTTTGCGATGATGCGGGCGGACGCAGCCTTGTCGCCGGTAAGCATGGACAGTTCCTTGACACCCAACTCGTGCAGGCGAGTCAAAGAACGCTTCGCATTCTCGCGAGGCACGTCACGAAGTACGATGCGGGCGGCAAGACGGCCGTCAATCGCCACGTATGCAGCCATTTCGTCAGGAGCGAGCGGGGCAAACAGCGAGTTTGCGGTTTCAGGCTTGCGAGCGGCGGATTGGGTTGCAACGGACGCGGAAGTAGAGGGCGCGGCTGCAGGCTGCGCATCGTCAGGCACCCCGTTCCTCACTCCCATAGTGTCCGATTCTGGAGAATCGGACAAGTAAACACACGTTTTAGCCCTCTGGATGTCCGTTTCTGGTGAATCGGACATCCGCAGCGCATTCTGAGTCTCCCGTTTGTCCGATTCGGCAGAATCGGACACGTGATACGTCGCATCCGGCATATGCAGCACCGGCGTGAATCCGGATTCGTCAGCCGTCACGTATGAGAACCGCCCCACGCGCACCTGATGCCCGTTCACTTCGCCGGATATACCCTTGCCGGACTCCTCTACAATGTTCTTCACCACCGGATAGTCGCGCCCGTGCCCCGGCAAATCGCGCTCGACGCACAGCCTCTGCCCCGCCGCATATCGCGCATACAAATCATCCATAGCCTTGCGTCCGGCCGCCGCGATGCCTTTCGACAGAATGTGCACCGAATAGCCTTCCACCACGCTGGCCATCATGAGAATATGGTCCTCATTGAACGGCGAACTCGTCTCAAACGGCTTCTCTACACGTACGACCTGCGGCTGCTTGACGGTGAGCGTGCCGGTTTTGTCGAAGAAAATATGCGATACGCGACCTAGATTTTCCAGCACATCCTGCGCTTTGATCAGGATTCCCGCTTTGGCAAGTCGCCCGGTTCCAGCCACATATGCGACCGGCGCGGCAATCAACAGCGGACACGGCGTAGCAAGCACCAATACTTGCGCAAATCGCAGCGGCAATCCGGAAATCGCCCATGCAATCCCAGCAATCGCAAGCGAAAGCACGGTAAACGGCACTGCAAGCATATCCGCGGTCTTCACGACAGCGGGGCGCGACTCTTGCGCCGACGAGACCAGCTCCAGGATCTTCTGGTATTGCGAATCGTGCGCAAGTTGCGTGGCGCGCATGGTCAATGTTGTGGAGCCGTTGACCGCACCGGACATCACGCGAGCGCCCGCATATACTTCGCGGGGAACGGGCTCGCCGTTGATGTTGCTTAGGTCCAACGTGGCCACGCCCGACAGCAGCTCACCGTCGACCGGCACCGTTTCGCCGGGCAACACCAGGATCACGTCGCCGAGCTGTACCTGATCAACGGGGACCGTTTCGAAACGCTCTCCAGCCGCATCATACGTTTGCGAAGCACCTTTTGTGTCCGTTTCTGGAGATTCAGACGCAAAAGCACGCTTTTCACCGTCTTGGTTGTCCGTTTCTCCAGAATCGGACACTCTGACAGCACGAAATCCGTCGGCTGTCACGTCGGCCGTATGCTCGCTGCCCGACGCGTGCACATGCCCCCGCATGCCGGGCAGCACGACCACGTGCGCGGTTCGCGGTGCCGCGTCGATCAGCGCGGTCAGGTTGCTTTCGGCCTTTGACTGCGCGAATTCCTCGATCGCCTCGCCGGACGAGATCATCAGCACCACGGCCCATGCGGCCCAATATTCCTGCACTGCGACCGTCGACGCAATCGCGACGACCGCCAGCAGATCGACGCCAACATGCCCGTGCCGCAGATCGTCGATCATGCCGCGTACCGTCACCACAATCGTGTACGCAACCAACGCGATCACAATCCACTGCCCAACGCCCGGATTGAACGCACTCAACCCGTCAACGCTGACTTGCGAAATCCACGAATCCCACGCAGCCTCGCCCCACGGCTTCCACTCCCCCAGCAATGCCAACGGAATCGCGGACAGAATGGTAATCGGCAGTAACGGAACCTGTTTGCACAGTCGCCAGCAAATATCGATGATTCTACGCATGAGAATCTCCTTACGCTCGTATCGGACGCCTTGTTAACCCATCGGCGCCTCGCCCGCGCGAGCCATCGATACACGGCGTAAAAAGATATTTTCAGCATAGCAAATATTTGCGATTTTTGTGCCGCAATACAGCAATAAGGGCTGTGCGATTGCTCACACAGCCCTTATTGCATTCTTCTTTTGGCTTGCTTTTTGTTGATTTTCGCGGTTTTCGTTGTACTTGCGATTTCGTGGTGCCAGCCGCGTCTTCGCCGTCAGCCTATCGGGTGGCTTCCGTCCGTTCGCATGTCGCGAAACGTTTTAGCCAGCCCAACAGTCTTGACTTGCGCACCGCAACAACTTGCGTCCGTCAATTCACGCACCGCATCAACATCTCGCTTTACCACAGGCCGAACGGGTCGAACAGGCCGCCACCGTCACCGTAGCCGTTGCCGTCGCTCTGTCCATTTCCGTTGCCATTGCCGTCATTACCGTAACCGTTGCCATTGCCGTTCTGGCTCTGGCCATCATTGCCGTTGTTCCGCTGGTTCTGGCTGTTGGCGGAGTTCGTTTGGGATTCCTCCTGGTCGAGTGTCACGTCAAGCTCCATGGTGTTGCCGTCGCGCACGACCGTCAATGTCACCTTGTCGTTCATGGCGGAGGCGCGCACGTAGCCGAGCAGCGAATAGTTGTTGTTCACCGCCTTGCCGTTGAACGCCACGATGGAGTCGCCGGCCTTCACTCCGGCCTTGGCCGCCGGGCTGTTGTCGACCACGGACTGCACCTGCGTGCAACCGCGGGTCACGCCGTCCGCCTCAACCGTGGAGCTCTTGATGGTGACGCCGAGCGCCACATGCTGCACGGTGCCGTTGTCGATGATCTCGTTAGCCACACGCTTTACCAGGTTCGACGGAATGGCGAAGCCGATGCCGATGGATCCGGCGGTGCCGGAAGACGTTGTGGTGGATGCGATGGATGAGTTGATGCCAATCACCTGGCCGGCCGCATTGAAGGTCGGACCGCCGGAATTACCTGGGTTGACGGCCGCGTCAATCTGCACGGCGTTGGTGACGATGTCGTTGTTGTTGTCATCGGACACGGTCACCGGGCGGTTGAGCGCGGAAACGATGCCGACGGTTGCGGTGTCATCGTAGCCGAGCGGATTGCCGATGGCCATCACGGATTCACCCACGGCAAGATTGTCGGAATCGGCAAATTCCGCGGCTTTCAGATTGCTCGGCGGATTGTCGAGTTTGATTACGGCCAGATCGGTGGTGGTGTCGGTGCCGACGATTTGCGCTGAGTAGATGGTGCCGTTGGCGAGCGTCACTTGAATCTGCTTCGCGCCGGAAATCACATGGTTGTTGGTGACGATGTAGCCTTTGTCGCTGATGATTGCGCCGGAGCCTTTGGCGCTGCCGTCGCTGGTTGCCACGTCAATGGACACCACAGAATCGGACACTTCTTTCGCCACTGCGCTCCAGTCCGCGGCCTCGCCGGATTTGGCTTTCGCCGAACCGGATCCGGACGTGTTGGACTTCACGCTGGTCAGTGAGCTGGAGGTGGGTACGGTCACCCATCCATTGGTGATTGCCGCGTAGCCGACGCCGAGGCACAATGCCGCGGAGACGAGGGCCGCCACCACGCCGGTCATCACATGCCCGGTCACGCCGGAAGCGGACTTCGGCTTGGTTGCTGCGCCATTCTGCTGCGGGGCACCGAACGGATTACCGTTATTCGGATTCCCAAACGGGTTGCCGTTATTGGGAGTATTCGGCGCTGCTGGCGGCACGTTGGCTCCGCCTTGCGCAGCGGGCTTCATGAATGGATTGCCGTTATTCGATTGCGTATTCTGCTGATCGTTCTGCTGATTTCCACCCACATACGGATTCCCGAAGAAAGGATTGCGACGCTGCTGCGGCTGCTGTCCGGAAGCCTGCCCGTACGCGCCATATTGCGGCTGCGGAGGCATGTTCGGCGCACCATTCGCAGTATCGTTCGCGGCTGCGGTGCCATCAGCCGGCTGCGTCGGCACGGGACCGTACGCACCATATTCCGGTGCCGGACGGTACTGCTGGGCCGGCGCATCCTGCGTGGAACCGCCAACCACGGTACGTTCGTCCGCCGCGGAAGCATAATCCGGCGTATCGCCCGCCGCAGCCGCGGATTCCGCCGAAGCGCCATCGTTCGCAACAGGCATGGCGGCCGTCGGCTGATCCTCAATACCGCCCTGCACGTCAATCGGTTCGGTAGCCGACTCTGCAGCATACGGCTCACCTGCGTAAGGTTGCGTCTGTTCCGCATCAACCGACGGCATCGGCACGGTCTGTTGTTCGTCATTCTGCGGCTGCACGGCGTTCTGGTCGTTCTCTTCAGCCATTTTCGCTCCTTATTCGTCTCGCGGCATTTCACAAATCAGCAATCGTGCCGCTCGAACTGCTATCTATGAGTAAAGATACTCGCTCTGGAAGTTTCCTGAATGTTTGTTGAAAGTAGCAGCCAAATACGTTCAACATCACCATTGAATCTGAAAATCGCACCAAAATGCGATCGGCACCTTCATCGCACTTTCCACATCTTCCTTGTTTTCATTTCACCGATCGCATTCTTTGCAGCACTTTCAAGAATCGGCGCTATCGCATAAAGTATTCCGCATGACAAGCCTTAACGAATCATCTATCGGCACAGCGCAAGACGCGCAAAACGCGGCAGCCTCAGTGCCCGAGAATCTCATCGAACATCCGCGTGGAGCGGAACCGGGCAAACCGGGCCGTCGCGACGCCTTCTATTTCGAGCAGAAAACCCGTCTTCCCGACGCGGCGGACGGTAAGGGGCGAGGCGGCGCACGATATGGTCGCACCGGCATCATTCACACCCCCCACGGCGATATTCACACTCCAGCGTTCGTGCCCGTGGCCACGCAGGCCGCGATGAAAGCCGTTCTGCCCGAAACCATGAAGGACCTCGGCGCGCAATGCCTGCTGTCCAACGCGTTTCACCTGTATGAACGCCCCGGCGAACAAGTGCTCGACGAAGCCGGCGGCCTTGCCAAATTCATGAACTGGAACGGTCCGACCTTCACCGATTCCGGCGGTTTCCAAGTGCTTTCGCTCGGCGCAGGCTTCAAGAAAACCCTCGCCATGGATGTGACCGGCATGAAATCAGACGACGTGATCGCCGAAGGCAAGGAGCGTCTCGCGTTCGTGGACGAGGACGGTGTAACGTTCAAATCGCCGCTCAACGGCTCACTGCACCGTTTTTCCGCCGAAATTTCAATGGGAATCCAGCATAAGATCGGCGCCGACATCATGTTCGCGTTCGACGAGCTGACCACACTGATGAACACGCGCGGCTACCAGGAGCGTTCCGTGGAACGCACCTACCGTTGGGCGCAGCGTTGCGTTGCCGAGCATAAGAGACTTACCGAAGAGCGCGTCGGCAAGCCGTATCAGGCGCTGTATGGCGTGGTGCAGGGCGCGAATTATGAGGATTTGCGCAGGCATGCGGCCGAACAGATCGCTTCGTTGGATTTCGACGGCGTCGGTATCGGAGGCGCGATCGAGAAGCGCATTATCGGCGACACTTGCGCTTGGATTTGCGATGCGATGCCGGAAAGCCGACCGCGCCACGTGCTCGGCATCGCCGCAGTCGACGATATTTTCGCATGCGTCGAGAATGGTGGAGACACGTTCGATTGCGTCGCACCGGCGCGTTGCGGCCGAAATGGCGCGATTTTCACGCGCGGCGGACGTTACAACATCAAGCGTGCGCAATTCAAGCATGATTTTGGCCCACTTGAAGAGGGCTGCGATTGCTACACATGCACGCATTATTCGCGCGCTTACGTGGATCATGCGTTGCGTGCCCGCGAATTCAACGGTTTCACATTGGCGACGATCCACAACGAGCATTTCTTCGTGAAGCTGCTGGACGATATTCGCGCGTCGATTGACGGCGGATATTTCGACGAATTCCGCGACGAAACCCTGGCCCGCTTCTACGCCAACGGTTCCCGCGGATGATGCGCTGCCAGATGTTCCGTCCAAACGGACGCTAGGCCACACTTCCACATTTCAAGGCACCGACGAACAAACCCGTCGGCGCCTTTTCATGCATGGCGAGCCCGCACTCGCCGTCTCGTTCTCAGACTTGTCACCAGATGTGTCCGATTCTGGAGAAACGGACAACCACAATGCTTATCTCACGTTCTACTTGTCCGATTCTGGAGAAACGGACAAGTAAGCAACCTAAAAACACTCGCTGGATGTCCGAAACGTCAGAATCGGACACACAGAGCGTCGCGCCGCTTGAATTTTCCTACGGAAAATGGCGGAATTTAAGGATGGCTCCGTCGTACGGAAGCCCACAGGGCTTCCTCCCTCCTCGCGTCGCGCCGCTTGAATTTTCCTACGGAAAATGGCGGCGCGACACGCCGATTTGAGGTTGCGCAGGTTTTGGTGTAGATTAGTCGACTGTCTGCGAGCGTGGCGGAATGGTAGACGCGCTGTCTTCAGGTGGCAGTGAGTGTATGCTCGTGGGGGTTCAACTCCCCCCGCTCGCACCATGGTGAAAGGCCGGAGCCGAAAGGTTCCGGCCTTTTCGTTTCCCAAGCGGCAGTAGAGCTCAGCGGCTCCCGACAACTCCAATGACTGGAACAATCAGAACTCATGTTCGTTTCGGTAATGGTTCCCCCATGTCTTCATCGCATCGATGATTGGGCGCAGGCTTTCGCCGACTTCAGTCAGCGAGTATTCGACGTGGTCGTGAACGCGGTCGGCGCTTGGACCGAAGAGACTCTGCCGGCAATCCCGAACACTGCCAAGCATCTGGCCGACGTGCTCGCCGGCACCGACGTGCGCACCATAAGTGTCCGATTCGGGAGAAACGGACAACTGTGGGGCAGTTTTACCTGTTTGGTTGTCCGTTTCTGGTGAATCGGACAACTAAGGTATGGGTTTTGCGTTCTGGATGTCCGATTCTCCAGAATCGGACAGTTTATGGCTATGGCGAGCGGTCAGCGCACGAGGAAGACCATGATGATGATCATGGCGAAGCCGGTCAGGTCGGTGAAGGTGAACGTTTCGCCGGCCCATGCCACTGCGGTGATGGTGGCCATGACCGGTTCGCTGGTGCCGAGCATGGTGGCACGGCACCGCGCCGACGCGCATTACGCCTGCCATGTAGAGCCAGAACGCGAGGAACGTGCCGCATACGATGGTGTAGAGCAGCAGAAGCACGCCTCGCGCGTCCAGTGCGGGAATGTTCGCCCACGGTTGCGCGAACGGGCATAATATGAGTCCGGACATGAGGAATGTGATGCCGTTGATGGTCATGTTGCCCCATTTGAGCATGAGCACGACCGGCAGGATGGACATGGCCGCGGTGCTCACCGCGTCAACCAGTCCCCATGCGAGCCCCTGCCATGGCAACGACAGCGAGGCGAAGTTGCCGCCGGTGGCGATGAGGAACGTGCCTGCGAACGCCAGGAGCACGCCGACCAATTCACGCTTGAGGGGCAGTCGTTTGCCGCGCAGGCATACCCAGGCGAGCACGAAGATCAGGTTGAGCGTCTGCAATACGGTGGCGGTTCCGGAGTTCGTCCAGTCGATGGTCATCAGGTAGGAGACCTGCACCAGAAGCACGCAGATCAGTGTCGTGACCAGATATTTCGGATACGATTTGACGTCTTTGACCGCTCCGGCGAGTTTCTGCGGTGTGGTGATGGCCGATCCGACCAGGAAGATCAGGCTGGCGAATAGCGCGCGTACGCAGGAAAGCCAGATCGGATCCAGCTGGTAGTCGCGCATCAGCAGTTTGGCCACGGTGCTGTTCATACCCCACATGGCACCGCCCAGCAATGTCATGCCAGTGCCGATGAGCAGGCTTTTCGGCGTCTGTTCCAGCACATGTTCCGTTTTTTTCGTAGTTTTTTTCGCGGTTTTTTGCGATTCGGAAGTTTTCTGCGATTGCGACGCCTGTCCCGACGTTTGCTTTGCCACGGCCTGTCCTCGCTCTCTCCACGGCTTTCACGGCAAATTCACGGCGATTGTAACGCACACGGTACGCATATTAAACGTCAGTTATGCAAAACAGATTTATTCCGCCAAGCTTGCGTTCGGCGCTGACAAAAAATCGAGGATTTTGCCAAGATATGATCCGAGCACGGCATTCGGCATGGAGAAAATTTCGTGCAATGACTGGCTGTATCGCACTTTTTCGATGGAACCGCCGCCTTCTCGCACACGTTCGACGAAGTCATCTTGTGGTCCGTTGAGCACCCACACGTCGCGTCCGGCTTGGAATAGCAATACCGGAGCTTCGATAGCTCCACACATGTCAGGTTTGAGCACGGCTCGGGAAAGCGCCATCGCCTGGTTTGCCCAATCGAACGTGGCCGCGTTGGTCTGGCACGTCACGTCCGCCAAACGTTGCTTGTGGAACCAGCGGATGCGTGCCTCCGAGGCCCCGCGGTAGTCGTCGAGATTGAGGTTGCCGTCGAAATCGGCATGCCCGAACACACGCGATTTGCCGAAGCCAAGCCCGCAGATTACGCCGACCACAATGCGTGCGACCCACGTCGGCATGCCGACCACCGGCGCGATCATCGGCGCGGACAGCACCGCCTTGTCGAACAGCGACGGGTAACGTTCCAGCGCGGCCGCGCCGATGCCGCCGCCCATGGAATGGCAGTACAGGTACACTGGGCCACCATCCGCCGCCTCACGCCCCACAGTCTGTGCAAACGTGGCGAAATCGGCCACATATCGCCGCCAATCGTCAATCCATACCAAACTTGGATTGCTCATATCGTGCGCGGAATGGCCATGCCCGCGATGCTCGAACACGCACACCGAATAGCCGGCCAACAGAAAGTACCACACCATTTCGCTGTATTTGCGTCCGAATTCGGTGAATCCGTGCGAAATAACGATCGTGCCACGAAATACGCCCGAAGCGCCTTCCTCGCGCAACGCGTCGAATGTGCGCGCGTCGTAGCGGTAGTAATGCAACCGGCCGGGGCGCTCCAACTTGGGCAACGCCTTGCCTTCCCAATCGACGGTGGCCGGTTCCATCCAACCTTCCGTCATGCAAGCCTGCAGCGCAGGCAGCACCGTAGCGTCCATTTCGGCGTCATAGCGCGCCTCGTCGATGAGCGTGATAGTCATGGTTCCATCTTAGGCGAACGGCGCCAAGACGAAACCAAGCACAGGCATGTGCGCTGTATAACGATGCGTCAGTGCATCAACGGCGTACCGGAACAACCGAATCGTCACCCCCGCGCGCCATCCTCGCATACTATGGAGGTATGAAGTTCGTTTCACTGCTGATGGTGGTAACGCTGTCTCTTACCGGCACACCAACGTATGCGTACGCGGCGGCAACTCCCGTTGACAACAACGGTGATATCTCCGCTGCCCAAGATTCCAACTGCCCAACATGGCTGCAATGGCTGTGCGGAAAAGGAAAGTGATCGCATGATGTCCACGCGGGAAAAGCATCCCAAGATTCACCGCATCGCGCTGGTCGACAATGATCCGCGAGCGCTGGATTCGCTCAGTGCCGTCATTGCCAGCAAAGTGCCGACCGCGTATGTGGTGTGGACGGCGACTTCAGGCTGTGAGGCGATAGAACGTTGCCAGGATGCGAACGGCCATGTCAGTTTGTTGATTCTCGATATGTCGATGGAGGGATTGCAAGGCCCCGCCACGTGTCGTCGGTTGCGTTTGATGGGCCAGCGCATGCCGATTCTCGGTGCAACCAGTTTTTCCATCAATAGTTATCGGGACAAGCTGGTTGAGGCTGGTGCGCAAGGGTTGGTTGGTAAGGAGAATGCCGACCAGTTGGCGCAGATTATTATGCGTATGTGCAATGGCGAGGTGATGGAGGGATTTGAGCCGCCTGCGTTGGCCAATCTGCGTATCAGCAGGGAGGCTGAGGCCACTCCCGCGCTTACCGTTCGTGAGGAGCAGATTATTTCCTTGTGCGCGGAGGGCATGCTTGACCGGGACATCGCCGAGCGTTTGGGGATTTCCGAAGCCACCATCCGCAAACATATGCAAAGTATTTTAAGAAAACTCAACTGCAAGACCTCGCGTCAGGCAGTGGCACTGTGGGTGAGGTCCAATGCGCTCTAAACCCGCAACTCAGTACATTGCGTGGCGCAACCGTATGCGCACGCAGCATCCGAACCTGTGGCATCCAATCCGTTTCGCCATTATGCTGATCGTGCTTGCATGGACCATATACGGCGTTTGCTACGAGCCTCCTACCGACATATCTGGCGTGATATGGGTTGCGATGCTGGCTACGGCGCTCGTACTGTCTCCGCTGTTTCTGAAAAGTACATCGGTGGCGATTCTCGTGATTGCCTCCATAGGCGATCTGTTTACTCCCTACGCGCATTTGGGAAATTCTCTTCCCGCGCAGCTTTACGCCTATGGCATGCTCGCATACAGCACTAATGCCATTATCGTGGCAACGTTACTCACATATTACGTTGTTAACATTCTGCTGATTGACCCCCCTGGCCCAAATACCAACCCCGTCGCCATGGTCGGCATGTATGCCATGGTGCTGCTGCTTGGTCGGGCGTTGAGTTGGAGCGAAAAAACAACGCAGAAAAGCTTCGAAGCGGCGCAGAACAAGAATCGTCTGCAGGAATTGGAAAGCCGCGCACGCATTGCCGATGCCATTCACGATGCGGTGACGGGCGATTTGTCAGCGGCGTCGTTTGTGGCGCAACGGCATATCGGTGGCAACTCTAGCGGCCCTGGCGTCGCTGCTGACCCTGCCAACGCAACCACAACTACGGCAACCACAACAGCCGATGCCGAAGACTGGCGTCAAATCAACGAATATATTCTTTCCGCATTGACGAACGTGCATCGCGTCATCGCCGAATTGAATATGGACGCCACCACTCTCCCCGGCGACGCCGACGGCGAAGCGTTGGCCAATCTGCTGCGAGCAACACTGGATGACGGCGATCGTCGCTTGCGCAAGCTTGGCTTCAATATCACGTCCATCCGGCACTGCGCGGGCGGCAAGCCGAGCGCATCGCAAGCAATCGCCGAACTTGCCAATAATCTGCTGCGCGAGATCTATGCGAATATCGCACGCCATGCCGCTCCGGGAAGCAAGGTCGATCTTTCGGTGATGCTCCGGCCGAATGCCATCGAAATCACGCAAATCAATCCCATGAAAGAGGACATGGCTGGAGCTGACGAGCGCGATGACGAACTACCGGGCGGCCACGGGCTCGCCTCGTTCAAGAAGCAGCTCGAATCGTATCAGGGCACGCTCACCACGTCTGCGCAGGACGGCAGTTGGACGTTGTTTGCGTACATTCCGGTGACCGTCATCGACGATTCGCCCGGTTTGCTTGAACAAGTGCAGGTTTGACCATAGCTGCGGATCAGGGTTGGGACGAGCCCGATCCACCGATTTCCGTCTTTTTCAAGCCCAGATTTTTTTTGGGGGGGGGTACACAAATGTGGTACCCCCTCGCTTGCGAAGTCGTTTTCGCCTGTTTTATGTTGGCATTCGAGAAGGGAACGCGTTCGCCCACGACGTTCGGATGCTTGGCAGTCCGGGAGTCGCAGGGGAACGCGTTTTGTCTTCCTACGGCGCTTTGCAGCACTTTCGTTTGCGATGTTGCCGTTACCGTTACTGCACTGTCGTCACGGTGCCGTCACCCCAACGCTTCCGCAAGGAAATCGCGCTGCAGGATCAGCAGATTTTCGGCAACCGTCTCGTCGTTGGTCATGTGCGTGATGCCGGTCAGCGGCAGGAACGTGTGCTTACGTCCGGTTGCCATCAGCGCCTGGCTCAGGCGCAGGCTGTGCGCGATCGTCACATTGTCGTCGGCGAACCCGTGGATGAGCATGAGCGGGCGATCAAGCTGCGGCGCGTCGGCGATGATGCTGTTGCGTTCGTACACGGCCGAGTCAAGGCCGAGATAGCGTTCGGTGTAATGCGTGTCGTACAGCGTCCAGTCGGTCGGAGGCGCGCCCGCGCAGGCCGCGGCGAACGTTTCCGGCGCCTCCAACACGGCGAGCGCGGAGAGGAATCCGCCGTACGACCAGCCGATCATGGCGACGCGGCTGAGATCGGGTTGCGGAACGTTGGCTGCCGCATTCTCGCCAGCCAGCGCTTCCAATGCTTCCGGCAGCGCGCGCACGGCGTCGATCTGGTCTTCGAGCGTTACGGATTTCATGGTTTCGTAGATGGCGCGGTCCCATTGCGGGCCGCGTCCGGTGGTGCCGCGTCCGTCGGTGGTGACCACGATGTAGCCTTGGTCGGCCCACCATTGCGCGTCCCAATAGAAGGATTGACTTTCGATGACCTGTTGGAAGCCGGGGCCTCCGTAGGGTTTCATGAGTACCGGCAGGATGGCTTCGTGCGCGTATTCACTATCGGATGAGGGCAGCACGATCGCCGTGTACAGCTCACGTTCGCCGAGTCGGGTGAAGTGCACGTTCGGCGTGAATCCGGGGGTTTCGGCATGGTTTTCGATTGGTGCGACCACCATTGACGCCACGTCCGTACCATTTTCGTCGGTTGTGGCGATGTTCATGCAATGCTGCATTTGCACGGTTGCGTCGTCCATGCCCCGTCCGGTCACCACGCAGCCGTTGCCGGCGCGAGACATGCTCCACTGGCCGGGCGCGTAGGTGAGGGGTTCCCATGTGCCGTCATAGCGGATCGACACCACGTCGAAGCTGCGGGCGTCATGGTCGGAGGCATTCGACTGCCAGAGGAACGGCAGGTCGCTTTCAGGCAGGATTTCAGGGGTGCGCTGCACCACGCACAGCACGTCGTCGTCGGTCACGTCGAGCACTTCGCGCACCTGCAGTCCGGCCGGAGTGAAGGGCGTACCATCAACGGTGAGTCGGTTCGTATCGACGTCCATGTCGTTCATCGCGCAGATCAAGCGTCCATCCGGAGTGAATGCAGGGGTGCCGTGGATGAGGTCGAGCCAGTAGTCGTTGCCGTGTTCCTCAAGCACGCGCGTGGTGCCGGGGCGTTCGCCTTCCGCGTATTCGGGAATGGCGATGGAGAAGGTTTCGACCTCGTCGCCATTGTCGTCGGTGAAGCCGTTTTCCGCGTCACGCATGGTGGCGATCGGCTCGCCTACATGGATGGCGAGCACCTGATCGTGCTGCTGGAGGCGGTCTTGCACAAGGATGATCGGATCGTGGCCTTCACTCCAGCTTACGGCGGCCAGATATTCGTAGGATTCATGGTCCCACTGCACTTCGTTGGCGATTGCCCCGTAGCAGCAGTTGTCGCTGTCGTAGCCGAGTTCCAGCAGGGTCAGCCGCACGTCGGCATTGGCGGTCAACGCTTGCGGATAGCGGTTGGCTTGCGCCGGATTGGTTGGATTCGCGGGGTCCGACAGATGCCAGATCGGTTCGGGGGATTCGTCGTAGGTTTCGAAGAGCACGTATTTGGAGTCGGGTGACCACCAGAAGCCGTCGTAGCGGTCCATTTCTTCGCCTGCGGCGAATTCCGCCAATCCGATTTTCCATTCGCCGTTCTGCGGTGCCGAGGCGACCACCGAAATCGCGTCGCCGGTTTCTTCATCGTTGGCGAGATCCACGTCCACCAGATACGTGCCGGTGGTGTACATGATGTGCCGTCCGTCGGGACTGATGCGCGGGTTCAGCACCGGTTTGAGTTCATCTTCCTCTATCGTGATGGCTCGCGTCGCGCCCGCCGTAAGGTCGGTGAGGAAAAGCTGCCCGTTGATGGTGAAGGTCACGCGGTTGCCGGCACCGTCGACGCAATACGAGACGATGCCGGATCCGCCTTCGCGCGCACGTTCGCGTCGCGTCTTCTCTTCCGCCGGAACGTCTTCCGCGTCGGCGTCGGCAAGCAATACGCGCGGATCGGCGAGCGGAATCTCACCGATGTTGCCGTCTTCGTCGATCACGCTCATCCACAGCGAGGTGACGGTGTCTTCCGGACCGTCGGAACGCAGGAACAGCGCGCGGGAGCCGTCTGCAATCACGCGCGCCGAACGCGGAGCGCCGCAGGAAAATCGCAAGGTACGTGCTTTTTTACGGGGGAACTGTCGAATCGCATCTGTCATGCTCCCAACCTATCACCATCCCAATTCCACCTTCCGTGAATTCGTGCATCGTGGAAATCGGGGGCGAAGGTAGTCATATTCGCGGATAAATACCCCCTAAATGATGCTGGGGATGGATTTATGCATGAAATTTTTGCAATTAAAGGACTTACGAATTGGCGCTCGGCGCTCTACCGCGTAGGATGGGTGAGGATAGAAAGGGACAAGCATGAGTGTTCTCGACCGATTTGAGAAAAGCGTGGAAGGCGCCGTCAACGGGGTTTTCGCCAAGTTCGGGTCCAAGGACCTGCAGCCCGTCGACCTTTCCAGCGCTCTGGAACGTGAGATTGACAAAGAGGCCATGCCCGTCACGCGAGACCGTACCGTGGCGCCGAATGAGTACCGTTTCAAGCTGAGCACGCCGGATTTCAACAACATCGTCGAATGGGGCGCGGAAGCGTTGGCCAATGAGCTGGCCGACAACCTCACCCAGTACGCGAAGGACCAGCATTACGCGTTCGTCGGTCCGGTCGTGGTGATCTTCGAAGAGGACCTTGACCTCACCAAGAGCAATTTCAAGCTGACGAGCGAATCCGTGCAAGGCAATACCGTGCCCGTCACCACCGACGCGCAGACCGAAGACTGCCCGATGCTGGAAATCGGCGAACACCAGTATCTGCTCACGGAAAGCAAGACCATCATCGGCCGCGGATCCGACTGCGATATCGTGATCGACGATCCGGGCATCTCCCGCCGCCACATGCAGATCGACATCACCGACAACGGCAACACCGTCATCGCACGCGATCTGGGCTCCACCAACGGCATGTATGTCGAAGGCCATCATGTCGAGGCGGCCACGTTGCTCGACGGCAACACGATCACCATCGGCCGCACCCGAATCCTGTATTGGGCCTCTTCGCAGGATCAGGAGTAACCAACCCCAACCTCGGGAGTTGCCTCTATGCTCACTGAACTTACTTTCGCGATCCTCAAGTACGGCTTCCTCGTACTGCTCTGGATCTTCGTGGCCTGTACGGTGCGTTCGCTGTACAGGGATGTGGAAACGCTCAGCCCGCGCAAGTCGCGGGCTCATCGCCGTAAGGAGCGTCGCGCGCGCAAGGCCGTCGAAGCGCCCGCGCCCGTGGCCGCCCCGGCACCAGTCGTCAGCGCCACATCAAGCGCCAAACCCACCTTGCTGGTCATCATCGATGGCCCCCTTGCCGGCAGTTCCGTCCCTTTGTCCGGCAACACCATCACGCTTGGCCGTTCCGCTTCGAACACCGTGGTTCTGGACGACGAATTCGTCTCGTCCCACCATGCGCGCGTCTATACGGATCCCGCCACCGGCAAGTGGGCCATCGAAGACCTGGGTTCCACCAACGGTACTGTGGTCAACCAGCAGCGTCTGAACGCTCCGATGATTCTCGGATCGCGCGTTCCCGTACGCATTGGCGCAACCACCTTTGAATTGAGGTGACCCGTTTGCCGACTTCTCCCGCTTCACAACCGCTGTTCATGTATTCCACCGTCGTTTCCGATGTGGGTACCGTACGTTCCAACAACCAGGATTCCGCGTTCGCCGGCGAGCATCTGATCGCCATCTGCGATGGCATGGGAGGCCATGCGGGAGGCGACACCGCCTCCACCATCGCCATCCGTTCATTGGCGCATATCGAGCAAGACAACGTGCAGGGCGATGTCCAGATTATCGCCCACATGATGGAAACCTCGGTTATGGCCGCGCATGACGCGATCGTTGGCAAAGCGAAGCGCGAACGTCGTCTTGCGGGCATGGGCACCACCGTCACGTCGGTCGCATTGGTGGCCGGATATTGGGTTTTGGCGCATATCGGCGATTCCCGCGCATATCTGCTGCATGACGGCCGTCTGATCCGCATGACGTCCGACCACAGCTACGTGCAGCATCTGATCGACACCGGCCGCATCAGCGAGGCCGAGGCGCGCAACCATCCGCAGCGCAACGTCGTGATGCGCGTTCTGGGTGATTTCGATATCGATTCGAGTCCGGACATCGCCATACGCAAGGCACATCCGGCCGACCGCTGGCTGCTCTGCTCCGACGGTTTGTGCGGCGTGCTTGAGGATTCCACATTGCAGGAGGTGCTGTCCGCCTGCTCCGATCAGGAGGAGTGCGCGCAACAGCTGGTTTCGATGGCGCTTCGTGCCGGCAGCACCGACAACGTCACCGCGGTCATCGCCGACGCGACGCTCGCCCTTGACGCGGACGCGTTCGACCTGCCGCATCAGACGCCGTTGGTTGGCGGCGCGGCCAGCGCAAGCCTTGAACCGATCGCCGACATCATCAACGAGCCGGTCGCATCCGCTCCCGCACTGCGCGAGGGCAAGAAGTCGCCGGCCGCCCGTGCCGCCGCACTGCGCAACGGCAAAAATCCCAACGAGGACGACAATCCTCCGGAACAGCGCGTGGCGCAACCGTCCACGGTACGCGAGGAGAACGGCGACCGCACCAATCCCGACACCGGTGAAATCCCCGTCGTACAGAAGGACGACGGCCGCATTTCCGCCGATCCGAACGATCCGGAAGTCGCCAAAGCCATCCGCAACGAGCATATCGAGCAGCGCAAAACGAAGCGCACGCGCACCCGGCGAAACCGTGTGATCGCCATCATCGTCACCATCGTGGTACTGCTGGGACTGGCGGGCGGCGCGTTCGCAACCTACCGTTGGAGCCAAACCAAGTACTACATCGGCGACGACAACGGCGAAGTGGCGATTTTCCAAGGCGTGCCGACAAGCCTGTTCGGCTTCCAGCTGTCGCACGCCGTCACCGACACCCATATGAAGACGAGCGAACTGCCGCCAAGCTGGCAGGAACAGCTTGCGCAGGGCATTTCCTTCGACACGTACGGCGAGGCGAAAACGCATACGCGACTGATCAAAAAGCAGCTGAGCCAACAGCAGGACGAAGCCGCGCAGAAGGAACAAGACAAGGCAAACGGCGAATCCGACAACAAATCCTCTGGTACGACTTCCGACAAGTCGTCGGGCAAATCAGACAAATCGGACGACGCTTCGGCAAACAAGTCAGGCGGTGACCAGTCATGATGGCAACCCGTCTGAAGCAATTCGGCCTGCTGCTGTTCAGCATGCTGATTTGCGGCGTCGCGTTCTTTCAGATGTTCGAACGCACCACCGGCGGTTTTCCGCAGAATTATTTGTGGATGCTCGCTTTTGTCGGCGCATTGTTCCTGACTTCCTGGGGATTGCCGCTGCGTTTCCAGCCGTATGCCAACCAGGCGATCATGTGTTGTGTGATGGTGCTGACTGGCACCGGCATCATGATGATCGCCCGCATCGACCAGGATTCGAACACGTCCGTCGCGTTCAAACAGTTGCTTTGGCTGTCGATAGCGCTGGTTTTGGCGAATCTGCTGGTGATTTTCATGAAGGATTACCGTGTGCTGAGGCGGTTCTCGTACGTCAGCATGGTGATCGGTTTGGTGTTGCTGCTGTCACCGATGCTTCCGGTGATCGGTTCCGAACAGTATGGCGCGCGCATTTGGGTGAAGATTCCCGGTTTGGGATCGTTCCAGCCAAGCGAGTTCGCGAAGCTGTTCCTCGCGTTTTTCTTCGCCTCCTACCTGTATGACCACCGCGACCAGCTGGCGGTCGGTGGCAAGAAGGTGCTGGGCCTGCAGCTGCCGCGCATCAAGGATCTTGGGCCTATCATCGTGGTGTGGATCGTGTCGATGGGCGTGCTGGTCGTGCAGCATGATTTGGGCACGTCGTTGATGTTCTTCGCCATGTTCGTGTCCATGTTGTACGTGGCCACGGGGCGCACCAGTTGGATTGTGATTGGTTTCATCGCGTTCGCCGTGGGCGCGTTCGCCGCGGCCAATATTTTCAGCCATGTCGGCGCGCGCGTCGACGCCTGGCTGCACCCGTTCGACTCGGCGCAGTACAACAAGGAGTACGGCGGATCCTACCAGCTCGTCACGGGTATTTTCGGCCTGGCATCAGGCGGCTTGATGGGCACCGGCCTTGGGCAAGGTCACCCGTCGCTCACTCCGATCGCCAACTCCGACTACATCTACGCGGCACTTGGCGAAGAGCTGGGCCTCACCGGTCTGATGGCCATTCTGATGCTCTATCTGCTCATCATCGCCGCCGGCATGATCACTGCGATGAAAATCAAGGATGGGTTCGGCAAGCTTCTCGCATCGGGCCTCGTGTTCACCATGGCCTTCCAGGTGTTCACCGTGGTGGGAGGCATCACGTTAGTCATCCCACTTACGGGTTTGACTCTTCCGTACATGGCCGCCGGCGGATCCTCACTCATAGCGAATTACATGTTGGCAGCACTCCTAGTGGTGATTTCCAACTCGGCGAACAAACCCGAATCCGATATCGATAGCGACACGTTCCAATATGAGGCGATGCAGGCGCTGCGCGCCCGCAAGCAGAGCCGCGCCCGCAGAAGCGTGGCCTCCGCGCAGGCCACTGAAATCATCTCCACGGAGACGCCGGTTTCAGGCACGCCAGTCGTACCACCCGCTCCCCCATCGGGCACTCCGAACGTATCGGACAGCATGTCAGAGGGGAGCCAAGCATGAATAAGTCACTCCGCCAACTCTTCACCATCGTGGTGGCGCTGTTCGTCATCCTGGGCATGTCCACCACCATCATCACGGCGATTCGCGCGAACCAGCTCAACAACGACCCGCGCAACACCCGCGCCCTCTACCACGAGTATGGCGCTCCGCGCGGCGCGATCCTCGCTTCGGACGGCTCCGTCATCGCCAAATCCGACCCTTCGAATGACGCGTTCTCCTACCAGCGTTCCTATACCGCCGGCGAACTGTACGCGCCGGTCACCGGCTTCTTCTCGATCAGCCAACGCGGCTGGAACGGTATCGAAGCGTCGCGTAGCTCGCTGCTGTCGGGCCAATCCGACCAGCTGGTATGGCAGCGGTTCAAATCGCTGTTCACCGGCCAGGAAAACAAGGGCTCGACCATCGAAACGTCCATTGATCCGAAAATCCAGCAGGCCGCCTACAACGGTCTTGCCAACAATGACGGCGCGGCCGTGGCCATCGAAGTGAAAACCGGTCGTATTCTCGCCATGGCAAGCACGCCAAGCTACGACCCGAACCAACTGGCGAGCCACGACACGTCCGAAGCGAACGGCAATTATTCCACGCTTTCGCAAGACGAGTCGAATCCGATGCTCAACCGTGCCACCTCGCAGCTGTATCCTCCGGGATCCACGTTCAAAACGGTGGTGGCGGCGGCCGCGCTGGAAACTGGCGAATACCAGACCGACACCGAGATTCCGGCCGGATCGAGCTACACGCTTCCGGGCACGGTCACACAGTTGACGAACGCGGTGTCGCAGGCCGACGGTTCGGACGGCAAGATCACGTTGGAAGACGCGATGGCGTATTCGTCGAACACCGCGTTCGCCCAGCTGGGCGTGGCTTTGGGCGATGACAAGGTGTCGTCCATGGCCAAGAAGCTTGGTTTCGACAGTCCGATCACGGTTGACGGATCCGATTCCACGGGCACGCCGTGGATGAGCGTGGCGTCGAAGTTCCCGACCGACACGACCGACGACAAGCTCGCTTTGGCGTCCATCGGCCAAGGAGACACCGTGGTGACTCCGCTGCAGAACGCGCTGGTGGCGGCCGCCGTGGCGAACGGGGGCAAGGTCATGCAGCCGACGCTGGTGGATCGCGTGCGTTCCTCCGACCTGTCTGTTATTTCGCAGACCAAGCCGCAGGTGATGAGCCGCGCGTTCAGTTCGGGCACCGCCAACAAGCTCACGCAGATGATGGAGGCGGTGGTCACCAAGGAGAACCCGAATCTGGCCATCGACGGCGTGCAGGTGGCTGCGAAAACCGGCACCGCGCAGATCGGTGACGGCAATACGTCCATCGACGGCTGGGTGGTCGGCTTCGCCCCGGCGGACGATCCGAAGATCGCTGTTGCCGTGGTGGTGCACAATGTGGATTTGTATGGCTCGTTCGCGGCGGGTCCGATTATGAAGGCGATGATGCAGGAGGCGCTGGCAGAGTGAAACTGATTGAAGGACAGCTCATCCACCGACGCTACAGGTTGGATGCCCGTCTGGCCCAGGGTGGCATGGGCGAAGTATGGAAAGGCTATGATATCCAGTTGGGTCGTCCCGTGGCCATTAAGGCGTTGCGCGGCGACTTGGGCGTCACGCAGGAGGCCAAGCTGCTTCGCCTGCGTGCGGAAGCGCATAATTCCGCCAATCTTGCACACCCGAATATCGCTGCGTTGTTCGAATATTACGAACATGACGGCATCGGCTTCCTCGTTATGGAGTACGTGCCCAGCAAGTCGCTGGCCGACCTGTTCCACGAGCAGAACGGCCCGATGGAGCCGACCCGTCTGCTGCCGATTCTCATCCAGACCGCGCGTGGCCTGTTCGTCGCGCATTCGCATGGCGTGATCCACCGCGACGTGAAGCCTGCGAACATCATGGTGTCCGATTCCGGTGAGGTGAAGATCACCGATTTCGGCGTCTCCTACTCCACCAATCAGGAGCAGATCACGCAGGATGGCATGGTGGTGGGAACCGCACAGTACATTTCCCCGGAGCAGGCGCAGGGCCAGCATGCCACGCCTCAATCCGATATCTATTCGCTTGGCGTCGTCGCCTACGAGGGCCTGTGCGGGCATCGTCCGTTCACGGGCGCCACGCCGGTTGACATCGCCGCAGCCCATGTCAACAATCCGGTTCCGCCGCTGCCTGACTCCGTCGATGTGCAGCTGCGTGAATTCGTCATGTCGATGCTGGCCAAGGATCCCCTTGACCGTCCGAAGGACGCGTTGACGGTGTCGCGCACATTGTCCCGCATCGAACGCCGTCTGCTCGACCAGCAGACACAACTGGCTGACACGATGGTGGTGCCTACAGGTGGAAGGCTTCCGCGCCGCGTGGTCAGCAGACCTCATATCTCCTTGATCACTGATGGGAAGGAACAGGGATGAACATCAACATGCCTACCTCTTTGGCTGGTGAACGTTACCAGCTCGGCCAACTGGTCGGCCGTGGCGGCATGGCCGAAGTGCACGTGGCGCTCGATACGCGTCTTGGGCGCACCGTCGCGGTCAAGATCATGCGCGCCGACTTCGCCAACGACAAGATCTTCCTTGAGCGTTTCCGTCGCGAAGCCCATTCCGTGGCGCAAATGAACAATCCCAACATCGTGAACATCTACGATTCGGGCGAGGAAGTCGTCACCACCGAAACCGGCCAGACCGAACATCTGCCGTATCTGGTGATGGAGTATGTCAAGGGCCAGACCTTGCGCGACATTCTCAAAGTGAATGGCGCTTTGAGCCAGCGCGACGCCGAACAGGTAATGATGGGCGTGCTCAATGCGCTCGAGTATTCGCACCGCATGGGCATCATCCACCGCGACATCAAGCCCGGCAACATCATGATTTCCGAGCAGGGCGTGGTCAAGGTCATGGACTTCGGCATCGCCCGCGCGCTCGACGATTCCGCCGCCACGATGACGCAGTCGCAGGGCGTGGTCGGCACCGCGCAGTATCTGTCTCCCGAGCAGGCGCGCGGCGAAAGCGTCGACATGCGTTCTGACCTGTATTCCGCAGGTTGCGTGCTGTATGAAATGCTTACCGGAAGGCCGCCGTTTACCGGCGATTCCGCAGTGGCGATCGCCTACCAGCATGTTTCAGAGGTCGCCACTCCCCCAAGTTCGGTTGTTCCAGGATTGCCGAAGATGTGGGATTCGATTTGCGCGAAAGCGATGGCGAAGGATCGTCAGAACCGTTACGCCACGGCTTCCGAATTCAAGAACGATCTGCTGACGTTCATGAACGGCGGTGTGCCGATGGCGGCCGCATTCAATCCGTTGACCGATCTGACCAATATGAAGGCACGCAAGCAGGCCGAAATGACCGCGAATACCGTGGCCATGACCCCTGCCGGCGAAACGGCCGCGACGCAGGCGTTCAATCCCGTCACAGGCCAGTTCGAGGCCGTGCCGAACCCGCAGAACGGCGTTGCCACGAAAACCCGTGCGGAACAGCGTGCGGAGGCCGCGAAGGCACGCAAGAAGAAGCAGATCATCATCGGCTCCGTCGTGGGCGGTCTGGTGGCTTTGCTGGTCATTCTGGGCGTGTTCTTCATGCTGAACAAGAGCGACTCCACAGCCGACATGGTGGAAGTACCTGATTTCACCGCCACGGCGAATATTTCCGAGGCGCGCGTCGAAGAGCAGCTCGCAGCCAAAGGCCTGAAGCTCGACGCCCGCGAGGATTCCGATTCGAGCAAGCCGAAGGGCACAATCACCAAGCAGAATCCAAGGGGCGGCAAGAAGGTCGCCAAGGGCTCCACGGTTTCCGTATGGTTCTCCACCGGCCCACAGTCGGTCGCGGTGCCGGATGTGTCGAACAAGAGCCAGGACGATGCGAAGTCCATTCTTGAGGCCGCCGGTTTCAAAGTGGGCAACGTGCGCACGGTCGACAATGCCTCCATCGAAAAAGACAAGGTGGTAAGCACGGATCCTGCCGCCCATTCAAAGCAGACCAAGGGCACGATCATCACGCTGTACATTTCGTCCGGCATGACCAAGATTCCCGACAATCTGATAGGACAGCCGAAAGACACGGTTATCGAGCAGCTGAAGCAGGCCGGTCTGACGCAGATCACCATCGAAAGCGAATATTCCGATTCCATCGCTTCCGGCGCCGTCACCCGCGTCGAGCCGGGTGTTGGAAGCACGGTCGAGGCCGGTACCGCGGTCACGATTTGGGTGTCTACCGGCAAGCAGCAGATCAGCGTGCCGTTCGTTACCCACTCCACGCTGGCCGAGGCGAAAAGAATTTTGCAGGTCGCCGGATTCCAAGTGAGTGTAAACGGGCCGCAGGATGACGATGCAATCGTCGAATCGATGTCTCCGAATGGCGGCAGCCAAGCCGACAGCGGATCGACCATCACACTGACCACCAAGAAGTCATCCAGCGACACCCCTAACACCGACATGAGCAATAACAACAACAGCAACAACAACAGCGGAAACAGCACCACTCCCGGCGAAGGCAACTGATCGATTGCCACAACCGCGATAGCCGCCATAATTCACGATGAAGGCCCGACTGGAAATCCCCAGTCGGGCCTTCATTCTTACGATTGCGTTTTACGACACTCACGTTTTTCTGAGATTCGTTCCCGATTTTTTCGCGCGGTTCACGTATTTCGTGATTCCCTACAGCTCTTATGTTTCGCGTGTTTCCGCGTTTTGCACCTTGCGTTTTCGTGTCTTCAGGCCGCGACCTTCGGCTGCAATCCGGCGGAACGCTCCACCGCGTTCTCCTGCCCGCACACCTTCAGCCAGTTCGCAAGCAATCGGTAGCCGTCCTGCGTCATCACGGATTCGGGGTGGAACTGCACCGCGTACATCGGCTTGCTGCAATGTTTGATGCCCTGCACGATGTGGTCGACCTGCGTCCACGCGGTCACCACCAGCTCTTCCGGCACGGAATCGGGCTCCACGGCCAGCGAATGGTAGCGGGTGGCGGTCATCGGATTGGCGACGCCTTCGAAGATCTCATCGTCGATATGCTCCACCAAGCTGGTTTTGCCGTGCATGATGGTCGGCGCGTGGCTTACGGTCGCGCCGAACACTTCGGCCAGCGCCTGCATGCCGAGGCACACGCCGAACATGGGCTTGGACTGCTCCGCGCACAGGCGAATCATGCCTTCGCTGGCGCCGGATTCCGCCGGAGCACCAGGCCCTGGGGAGATCAGCACGCCGTCATATTCGTCGATTACACCGTCCTCGCCCGGGTCGATCGCATCGTTGCGCACCACCGTCACCGTGGCACCCAACGTCTTCAAATATCCGACGATCGTGTACACGAACGAATCGTAATTATCCACGACCAGAATGCGTGCGGAATCGGTCATCATGCTCCTATCGACGTTGGAATGCCGGCATCCGAATATTCCGAATGCTTGCGTTGTGCGAATACTTGCGTTTGAACAGCAGTCTACGTGCGCAACATGTCATGACATGACGCGCGTCTCACGCAGCAACCGCAGCAACTGCAAAAACGCCTTACACGGCCGTGTAATTCGACATTTCCCGCAATGCCGGAATATTCGTCGCAGCCCACGGGAACAGCCATTCAAAGCACGATGCGGCCGCCGCGAAGATCAGCAACGCCATCAGCACGAGTCGAATCGGAAGTACGCCCGGCTGCAATCGCATCAACCCTCCGTATAAGCTGAATTCCGGCTTTTCGCGACGTCCCGCGCGCACGTCGGCGAGGTACGGCCAACGCCATGCCACGAGCGCAGAAAGGAAGATGATCACGTATGCGGCAAGCGCACCGAAAATCCACGGTTCAAGCGAGCTGACGGATGCGACGATCGACGATTTTTCGTTGTTGACGAATTTGACTTTGCCGTTGGAGTCGGTGGATGCGAGCTCCTGGGGGATGCCGTCGGACACCTTCGCCCAGTATGAGAATTCCGCGTAGCTAATCCAGCGGTGCGTCGGCGTGGAATATTTCGGTTCGCACGTAGTCATGGTCAGCATGCGTTTGGTCGGTGTAGCGCCGGGATTTTCGGGGTTGGCGGCAACCACTTCGATGTCGGTCGGCAGCACGATTTTGTGGCTCGTGTAGTGGTATACGTACCAGTAATCCTGCGTACGGATGATGATCGGGTCGCCTTCCTGCAGTTTGTCGACATCGCCGAGGGGCTGTCCGTAGCCATTGCGGTGGCCTGCGAAGGCGAAGTTGCCGACTTGGCCGGGCATTTGCGAGTCTTTGTAGTGGCCGAGGCCGTGTTTGTTGAGTTCAGTGAGGGAGGTTCCCTCAACGAGGTTGCGTTGCCATTGGCTGCCGAATCGCGGAATGTAGACTTGGGCGATCAGCTCGCCTTCCTGCGCGCTTTGCGGTTGCGTTGGCGGATCGCCCTCCTGCGCCTGCGCGATGGTGACGTTGTCGGTTTGTCCCGGGTCGGACCATGATACGGATTGGCGTGTTTCGATTTGGTTGTGTTCGGCCTGCACGCCCGTCCACCACATTTGCCATGCGATGTAGAGCGCGCAGACGGCCGCCGCGGTCAGCATGAGTTCGGCGAGGATGCCAAGTATCGTCCAGACCACGCTTTTGCGACGCTGTTTTGGTGCCACGTGCTTCATCGGTTACTTCCCCTCTTGCGATTCCTGCGTTTCGTCCGTTTGCTGCGATCCGTCTGTTTCGTTGTTCATCGCCTGCGCGTATTGCAGCGGCTGTTGCAATGCGTCGGTCGCGTCGAAATGGAGTTTTTCTTTTTCGTCGACCTGCCATCCCAAGCCGAACGCGCTGACGTACTGCCGGTATATGGTCACTTCCTGCGAATTGTCGAGCGCCTTTTTCATTGTCTCGACCGGGCCGATCGCGGAAATGGTGAATGGCGGCGAATACTTTTTGCCCTGCAAAAGCAGCACGTTGCCGGAACAGCGCACTGCGGAATTGAACAGCACACGCTGGTCCATGATCATCATGGATTCCGCGCCGCCCGCCCAAAGCGCGTTCACCACGGCTTCGACGTCTTGCTGGTGCACCACGTAATCGTTGATGTTGGAGGTGGAGCCGCTGGAATCGACCATGTTTTCCCAGAGTGGTGAATCGTCGAGCGTCACCACGAGTCCGGGGCCTTCCACCGCGGGCAGCATGGTGCCGTTGCCGGCGCTTTCGCTGTCTTGCTGGTCGGCGTCGTCCTGGCTGTTCAGGGTTTTGCTCAGATCGTTCACGCGGGAGCTGAGCGCGTCGACTTCCGTCTGCAGGGAGTTGACTTTTTTCACGCGTTGTTCCACGAGTTCGGCGGTGTCGTTGGTCACCACGACGGAACGGTTCACGCGCAGGTTCGTGGCGAGCAGGAATCCGGAGAACATGAGCACAAGGAATGCCGCCACTCCGGCCGCTTTCGACCGTTTCGCGGTGTGCTTGCCGGTGTGCTTCGCCATGCGGACCTTCCTGATTCCCATTAAGCATTTGCTCTGATTATGAACAGTTTTGCGCTGTGAGTTCGCCGCTTTCGAGTCTACCCACTATTATGACTTTTAGCCTATTAAAGGAGACTATGCTGATGGCTGACGAAGAGCTGCACGAAACCACCGCGGACGATCAGAACGATCTGCAGTCCACGGACGACACCGCTGCCGTTGAAGAGAGCAACGAAACCGTTCAGGATGCCGCTGAGGAAACCACCGTCGATTCCACTTCTGACGAATCCGCTGATTCCGACGACGATGACGATCACGACATTCCGATGGATCGCGTCGAAGCGGTGCTGAACGCTACCGCCGATAAGGACTCCCTGAGCCCGCAGATGCAGCGCATGATGAACCGTCAGGCGGAGAACACCCGCCGCGTGGAGGAAACCATCAAGGGCACCAAGTCCAATCCACGCTGGTTCGTGCCGCTGTTCTGCGCGCTGATGATCATCGGTCTGATCTGGGCGGTCGTCTACTACCTGACTTCCGACTACCCGATTCCGAACATCGGCGCGTGGAATCTGGCCATCGCATTCGCGATCATCATGATCGGATTCATCATGACCATGTGGTGGCGCTAAAGCGTAGTTTCGCCTTTCCTGCGATTTGAGGGCGTCTGTACAACGTGCGGTCAGACGCCCTTTTCGCATGCCCTTTTACGATTATCTCGCAATCTTTTCGTAGGTTTCACGCTCTTTCGCAAACGTACGCGGTCTTTCGCGACTGCCTTGCCAATCCCGGTTCGCCTGTTTCTTTTTTCGATTCCGGTTTGTTTTTCAGATTTTCGACGTGCGCAGCAGCACATGATCGCAGCCTTGCATGGTAGTGCCGAACAGATAGACCGGACCACCGTCGGCAAGCTTCAATTTCTTGCGTAGCTGCGGTGCGGTAAGCGGGAAGTTACGTACCGCGATATTGGCCTGTTTCGTGCCATTCAGCAGTCGTTTTATATCCTTTTTATTCATGCCGCCGATCGCTTCAATCGCGAATCCTCTGCCGGGAAAATCGGCAACCGGCGTTGCCGACACGAAAAGGTGACTGCTTGGACCGACCTGCGTCACACCGAATCGTTCCTCCACCAGATCGAAGCAACCGGCCTTCATAATCGACGCATTCGGCTCATACAAGTAGTTTTTCGCCTCCGGCAGCGGTTTGCCGCCAATGCGCAGGCCCTGCGTATATGCGGCGGAATCATAGTCGATCCGCTGATTGTCGTTCACGCAGAACACGCGCGGCGCGGATGGTTCCTCATGCACCTGCTGACCCAATACCAGCAACAGTTCCTTGCATTCGTTGCCGGTGGCCACGATATGCACTTCGCGTACGGCCCCGTCGAAATCGGCGACCGCCTTGCGCCAATCCAACATCGGCGAAAGCTTGACCAGCGTGTACTGCGATTTGACGAGCAACAGGTCACGCAATTCGAACACGTTCGGCGTGCAATCCTCGATCGCGTAAGTGCGCGATCCATGCTCGTCGCGGCGGGCCGGATCAAGGTAGATGAAGTCCACCGGACCCATCTGCCTGAGGTATTCCACGCCGTCGCCGCACACGATGCGCGCCTGGTCGAGTCCCAGTGCGGCCATATTGTGTTCGGCCAGATCGCACAGATGCCGCTGCCGTTCCACATAAGTGGCCTGGCTGAATCCGCGCGCCAAATACGAAAAGTCCACGCCGAACCCGCCCGTCAGATCCACCATCGAACTTCTCGCCACCAATGTGTCCGATTCTGGAGAATCGGACAACTGGAACGCACTTTTTGCCGTTTGCATGACCGATTCGGCAGAATCGGACAACTGGAACGCACTTTTTGCCGTTTGCATGACCGATTCGGCAGAATCGGACAACTGTGGCTCACTTTTCGTGGTTTGGTTGTCCGATTCTCCAGAATCGGACACTCTGGCGCGCACGGTTGCGGCCGGCGCGAGCAGTGTTTGTGCGATTTCTGACTTGTATTGGGCTGTGAACTGCGATGAGCACTGTTCCATGGAAATGTGCGGAGGGTATACGATTCCCTCGCAGGAGGCCCATTGTGGCAGTTTTTTGCGTGCGATCTGCCATCCGGCAATCTGGTCGAGCGCCAACGGCAGGTCGAGCCCTTCCACACGTTTGGCCTTCAACGCCAGTTCGCGCACGTCCTCGTTGCGATGCATCGCCACGAATTCGCGCGTCTCGTCATTCATGATTGTCATTGGTGACGTACCTGATTTCGTTGTGTTGATTCGTCGTCATTCTGGGGATTTTCTGGTTTCACACGATGTGGATAAGTCGTGGATTATTGTGGACGAATGTGGATAGCGTCTATATCTTGTAGGCAGTTTTATGACCGTCCACAATATATAGGATGGTGTTTTTCCCCATTTTTCCACTATGCACAGTCGGGTTATCCACATTTTCCACCGTTGAAAAGCCGGGGAATCCACCGTTTTGTGAATATCCTTGTGGATAATGCACCGAGTTATCCCCGACTTACCCACAGCTCAACCCTCACTTATCCACACACTTATCCACATTTGTGGATAAGTGTGTGTCTGCGATTCCCCAAATCTGTTTTTTCTCCTGCCTGCCAACTAGAAGAACATGCCAAGAAGGGGGTTTGCGCGAAGTGGATTGCTCATATTGCATGCGACGACAATCGCAATAATCACGGCCAACATGATTACGCCGTACATCAGCGTGCGCTGCTGCAGACTTTTGCCGCGCAACGCGTGCAGACCGGAAACCAGCAGCCAGGCGAACACTCCTCCGATGATGAATCCGCCGACATGCGCCTGCCATGCGATGTTCGGCGTGATGATTGGCATCAGGAAGTTGATGAGCATCCAGATCAGCATGGATCGAATGTCGATGCCAATGCGCTGGTATACCACCAGAATTGCCGCGAACAGGCCGAATAGCGCGCCGGAAGCGCCGTATGCGGATGTCAGCCAACCGTCTTGCGAGAACAGTGACCAGACCATCATGCCGGCGCTTCCGCCGAGTCCTGACAGCACGTATAACGCGAGATATGGCAGATGCCCCATCATGCGTTCCAATACAGGCCCGACGCACCACAAGGTCAGCATGTTGAAAAGAATGTGCCATAGGGAGGCCGGCTGGTGCAGGAACATTGACGTAATGAAGGTCCATGGGCGGTGAGTCGCCAGCGCGGGCATGAATACGCCTGAGCCGACGAATGCGTTGCAGCCGGTCGGCCAGACGATTTTCAATAGTGTTTCGACAATCCAGACCGCGACGCATATCGCCATGATCGTAACGGTGATCACAGGATCGCCGTTACGCCAACGGTATCGCATGGAACGTGCAGAGAAGAAGTCTTTGAACGACGGGGAATCGGGAAACAGACTGAAACGTTGATAAGCCATGTTTCAACCCTACTGGAACGTGCGAATCCGCGAATCTGCGAAATCATTGCAAATGATTGCATTCTTGTGAATCCCCGGCGCGTAAATCCACCCAATCAACACATTCAAGGAATTAATATAGTGAACAGAGTTGGCTTGAACGAGCAGGTCAGCCAATGTTCGCCGATATTTGGGAAAGGATCCGTCATGGAGAACAAGTCTTCTAACGGTTGGAAGTTCTTCGCACTGCTCTTCGGAGCTTTGCTTGCCGGTGTCGTCGGTCTGTATGTGTACAAGCAGCAGAATCCGGATTACGATCCGTGGGAGGAGCCATGGGAGAACAGCTCGTCTCCTGTCGATCTTGGCCTGACCAAGGATGCCGAGGATGGCGAAGCCGAAGTCGCTCCCACCACCCCAGAAGCTGCCTGATTTCTCTTTCTTTCAAGCCCTGCGCCCCACGCGCAGGGCTTTTTGTTTTGCCCTGGAAAACGAAAAGGGACGATTCCAAAACGGAATCGTCCCTTCGTCATCACGCCCTATCTAACGCTACGAGTCATACATCACGCGATAATTCACGTCACATATGGCCCGTGCGAAGCGAAAGTAATGACGAACGCAGTATCACAAGGCGTGGAAGGCGAAAGCGTACGAAGATACGTCAAGCCTTCCACAACGCAGATAACGCTCCGTCATTACTTGAGCGGACCGGTCATCCAGATGCGCTCGAGGTAATCCTCCATCGAGCGGTCGGAGCTGAAGTAGCCCGAGTTCGCCACGTTGATGAGGGCCTTGCGGTTCCATTCGAGCGGCTGGGCGTAGAGGGCCTCGATTTCCGACTGGATGGCGGTGTAGGCGCCGAAGTCGGCGAGGGTCATGAACCAGTCCTTGGTGAGCCAATCGTGGACAAGGTCTTCGTACACGGTCTTGTCGCCGTTGGAGAAGGTGCCGTCCGCGACCATGTCGATGGCGGCTTTGAGACGAGGATCGGCCTCGTAGTACTTCTTCGGATCGTAGCCTTCGGCGTAGAGGGCGTCCACCTCGTCGACGGTCATGCCGAAGAGGAAGAAGTTCTCAGCGCCGACGCGCTCACGGATTTCGACGTTGGCACCGTCGAGGGTGCCGACGGTCATGGCGCCGTTGAGAGCGAACTTCATGTTGCCGGTACCGGAGGCTTCCTTGCCGGCCTGGGAGATCTGCTCGTCGAGGTCGGTTGCCGGGATGAGGTGCTGTGCGAGACGCACGTTGTAGTTCCACGGGAAGTAGACGTTCAGCTTGCCCTTGACATCCGGGTCGTTGTTGATGACGCGGGCGACGTTGTTGATCAGCTGGATGGTCTGCTTGGCGAGGTAGTAGCCCGGAGCGGCCTTGGCGCCGAACACGATGGTGCGCGGCATGACATCGTCGGCGGCGACCTTGCCGGACTTGATGTCGGCGTAGCGTGCGATCACGGCGAGGATCTTCAGTGCCTGACGCTTGTATTCGTGCAGACGCTTGACCATGGTGTTGATCATGGTGTTCGGGTCGATGTCGAAGCCGTATTCGCGCTTGGCGTAGTTGGAGAAGTCAACCTTGTTGGCCTGCTTGACGGCGGCGAACTTCTTGACGAATTCGTCATCGGCTGCGAGCGGTTCGAGGCCCTTGAGCAGTTCGAGGTCGCTCACCCACTTGTCGGTGCCGAGACCTTCGGTGATGAGGTCGGACAGACGCGGGTTGGCGAGCTTGACGAAGCGGCGAGGGGTCACGCCGTTGGTCACGTTGGTGAACTTGTCCGGATACACGTCGGAGAAGTTCTTCAGGGTGACGTCCTTGAGCAGCTGGGAGTGCAGCTCGGCAACGCCGTTGACGTGGGAGCCGCCGTAGGTGGCCAGGTAGGCCATGCGCACGGAGTCGCCGGTGTAGATGGCCATGTCCTTGATGGTGGCTTCGTCGACGCCCTTGGCCTTGAGCTCGGCTGCGAACTGGTCCTGGATCTTCTCGATGATTTCGAGGTGACGCGGCAGGAGTTCGCCGATGAGCTTGGACGGCCACACTTCCAGGGCTTCCGGAAGCAGGGTGTGGCAGGTGTAGTTGAAGGTCTTGTTGGTGACGGTCCAGGCGGTGTCCCAATCGTAGCCGTACTCGTCCATGAGGACGCGCATGAGCTCCGGAATGCCGATGACCGGGTGGGTGTCGTTGAGCTGGAAGGTGATCTTGTCCGCGAAGGTGGTCAGATCCGGCTTGTCCTGACCCGGGTAGAAGACGCGGATGGCGTCGTGGATGGAGGCGGACACGAAGAAGTACTGCTGCTCGAGACGCAGTGCCTTGCCCTGCGGGGTGGAATCTTCCGGATACAGGATCTTGGAGATGTTCTCAGCTTCAACCTGCGGCTTGACGGCGTCAAGGTACTCGGACTTGTTGAAGGTGAGCAGGTCGAACTCGTCGTAGCTCTTGGCGGTCCACAGACGCAGGGTGTTCACACGGCCGGAGGCGTAGCCCGGAACCATGTAGTCGACCGGCACCGCACGCACGGACCAAGCCGGCTTCCATACCTTCTTGCCATCTTCCTCAACGACTTCGCCGCCGAAGGAAACCTTCTGGTCGCGGTTGTAATCGATGTGTCCCCACGGCTCTTCATTGGTCAGCCAGTAGTCCGGGGTTTCGATCTGCTTGCCGTTTTCATCGAACTTCTGCTCGAAGATGCCGTACTTGTACTGAATGCCATAACCGAATGCCGGCACGCCCAGCGAGGCGAGCGAATCGATGAAGCAGGCGGCCAGACGGCCGAGGCCACCGTTGCCGAGGCCCGGCTCGTGCTCGGCGTCGACGACGTCCTGCACGGAGAAGCCGAGTTCCTTGACCGCGGCGTCGAACTGCTCGGTCAGACCGGCGTTGAGCAGCGCGTTGCGCAGCTGCTTGCCCATCAGGAATTCTGCGGACAGGTAGCCGACTGCCTTGGTGTTGCCGTTGACCATGTCGGACTGGGTCTTGAACCAGGAATCCATGAGGTGGCGGCGCACTGCGGCGGACGCGGCGACGTACACGTCGGCCGGCTTGGCCTGCTCGACGGTGACGCCCTGGGTGTACTTCAGCTGCTCGCGGATCTCGTCTGCGAACTGCTCCGCGGTGACCGCGGACTTCGGTGCGGTAATTTCAGTCATTAATCGACTCCCTTTGACGGATTACTCTCCAGGAACATTATGCCTTACCCCAGCGTCCTTGCATTAGCGGCCGCATGAACACTAAGTAACATCATGCATACGTTCTCATACATAGCATACTACGTAATCATAAAAAGATGAAATTTCAAGCAATTACAAGCAAGCATTCGTTTGCAGAAATAATGCAAACCGGCTGCAAAAACGTTGCGAGCAACATGCAAACGACATGCAACAACATTGCGAACGCTGTCAAGAATCGCAAGTATTTTCCCTCTCTTCACACCCCTATTCAGTTGTGACTACGTTGTCTGCAACACCCCATCATAGTCGCTCGCAAACGGCAAAATAACACGTATGGCTGTTATTCGAGAACAAGATCTGCATAAGGGGCATGACGCATTTGCACAATGGCTGCAAACGTCTCATCGCATGATCGCCGACAATATTCCCGCAAATACCGACGCGGCCCGCGATTTCCGTCTGGAATTCTCTCCACGATTGCCACGCCAGCTGTGGGCGATGGCGGTGCGCTACTCGCTGCATCTGCTGGAGAAAAAAGCACCCGGGGCGGGCGTGGAAGTTCGTGTCGCGCCGTGGGGTGCCATCAAGATTCTCGACGGACCGGCATCCGATCCGCATAATCTCACACCGCCGGACGTGATCGAACTGGAACCGGACGTGTGGATGAGACTCGCCACGGGCATCACCAGCTGGCAGGAGGAAAAGGAGGCAGGACGCATCACGGCCGCTGGCGAACGCGACGATTTGAGTAGCTTGCTGCCGTTGGTGTGACAGGCTGCGAGAAGACCGTCACAGGCGCAAAAACGCATAGCGAAACCGCGATGTGGATACACCTGGCAGGCATATCCGCATCGCGGTTTCACAAAGTACCTGATATGCCGATCAGTCCTGCTTCTTCGGCTTCAGTGCGCTGGGCATCGGCATCGGGATGGGCTTGTGTGGCTTCGGCGCGGCGGACTTGGCTGCCGGGAACTCTCCGCTCGTGGCCTTCGCCGCCGCCTCTGCGGCCCACTTTGCATACTCGTCGAGGTCATCCTCGGCGTCGGTTTGCGCGGACTCCTGAGCATCTTCAGAAATCTCATCTTCAGCGTCCGCATCGTGAGAATATTTTGCTTCGATATCGGCGAAAGGATCAAAAGAACCCGAACCAGGCTCCTGGGCACCGAGCTCCTTGGCGAGCTCATCATAATCGGTGTCGGTGGTCAGGTACTTGAGCTTTCGGGCTATTTTCTGCTGTTTGGCTTTCTGACGTCCGCGGCCCATCTGACCCCCTGAGGATTACTGTGCTATCAATTCATCAAACAAGAGAGTACCACTTGCTGTGCCATATTTCGTTGTCGGCTCAGACTTTTACGATAAAATCGCTGATTTTCTTAAGAAAAGGACACGTATGACGGACGAAACCCAGGAGCAGCAGATCACCGCTGTCGGCAATGAAATGAGCGCGAGCTTCCTCGCAGCGAAGAAGCGTTCCGACGCAACGCTCGCCGCAATCGAACAGAATCCGGGCAAGTTCACCATGCTGACCGGCGACCGTCCGACCGGACGTCTGCATCTCGGCCATTATTTTGGTTCGATTCGTGAGCGCGTCGCCATGCAGAATCGCGGCGTGAATTCGAATATCATCATCGCCGATTATCAGGTGATCACCGATCGTGACACGACCGCGCACATCGAAGACAATGTGCTCAATTTGGTGCTTGACTACATGGCTGCCGGCATCGATCCGGAAAAGACCATGATTTTCACGCATTCCGCCGTTCCTGCGGAGAACCAGCTGATGCTGCCGTTCCTGTCATTGGTGACTGAGGCCGAGCTGCATCGCAATCCTACGGTGAAGTCGGAAATGGAAGCTTCCGGCCATGCGCTGACCGGCCTGCTGCTGACTTATCCGGTGCATCAGGCATGCGACATTCTGTTCTGCAAGGCCAATGTGGTGCCGATCGGCAAGGATAACCTGCCGCATGTCGAGATCACGCGCACCATCGCGCGTCGTTTCAACGAACGCTACGCCAAGAAGCATCCGGTGTTCCCCGAGCCGGCCGCGATTCTGTCTGAAGCGCCGGAGATTCCAGGCTTGGATGGCCGCAAGATGAGCAAGTCGTACGGCAATTCCATCATGTTGGGCGCCACAGCGCAGGAGACCGCCAAGCTCATCAAGAAGAGTCCGACCGATTCCGAGCGCCGCATCACGTTCGATCCGATCGCACGTCCGCAGGTTTCCGCACTGCTGACGACCGCCGGTTTGGTCACCGGTCGCGATCCGAAGGAGATCGCCGAGGAGATCGGCGATTCCGGTGCGGGCGCGCTGAAGGCGTATGTGATCGAATCGGTGAACAGCTTCCTTGAGCCGCATCGCGCCCGTCGCGAGGAACTCGCCAAGGATATGGATTACGTGCGCGACGTGCTCGCCGAAGGCAACAAGAAGGCCAACGCCATCGCCAACGAAACGTTGGAGCAGGTGCGCGACGCCATGGGCATGCGCTACTAAAGCTCCAGAAACACCATAATCACGCTTTAAACAGCGTTTCAGCATCGACAAAGGCCGGATTGCGTATTGCACAATCCGGCCTTTGTTGCGTTTGAGTGGCATGTGCCACATTATGTTTGATTAGATTTTCGCGCGCTTTTCGCCGGAAGCGATTTCCGCTGCGACCAAATCGTCATCCACCTTGCGGTCATCGGGATCATCAAGATAATGATCGAACTCGTGCAGCACTTCAGCATCGGGAGCCGGAGTCAGCAGCGACACCACCACAATGAACAGCAGCGAGATGATGAACGCCGGAAGCAGCTCGTAAATAGCGAAGACACCACCAAGCGGCTTGATGAAATTATGCCAGATCAGCACGGTCGCAGTACCGGAAAGCATGCCCGCAATCGCACCGAATTTATTGGTACGACGCCAATACAGCGAGCAGAGCATCAGCGGACCGAACGAAGCGCCCAAACCGGCCCATGCATACGAAACAACCTGGAAAATCGACGAATTCTGATCGAACGCAACCACAATGCCGAAAATGAACATAACCAGCAATGTGATGCGTGCAACCATCATCACCTGACGATCGGTGGCCTTGCGATAGAGCAATCCGCGGAAAATATTCTCACCGACCGCGGAAGCGCCGATAATCAGGTATGACGACGACGAGCTCATGGACGCGGCGAAAATGCCCGACACCACGATGCCGCACATGAAGCTCGGCAGCAGCGCCTGCGAAACCACGATGAAAATGTTCTCCGCCGCGGACTGCGTGACGAACTGCGTCGGCATCATCGCACGGCCGACCAAACCGATGCACACGCCGCACGCCAGCGACACCACACACCACGTGGTGGCGATGATACGGGACTTCTTGATCTCTTCGGAACTGCGGATCGACAGGAATCGCACGAGCACCTGCGGCATGCCGAAATAGCCAAGACCCCACGCAAGCATGGAAATCATGGTGATCACGCCGTATTCGGTAGGCGCGCCGAACATGGCCTGGCCAGCCTTGACAATCTGCTCGCCGGCATCGTTCAGAATCGGCGTGGCCATTTGCGTGCCGTCAAGGAAGCCTGGAATGCCTTTGAGGAAGGCGACGGTGTTGTCGACGCCGCCGACGGATGCGACGGAACCGATGAACACCACTGCCAGCGCGAAGAACATGAGCAAGCCTTGGATGAAGTCGGTCACGACCACGGAAAGATAGCCTCCGATCACGGTGTAGGCGAACACGATGGCAGCGCCGATCACCATGGTCAGGTGGTAGTCCCAGCCGAACAGGGTCGAGAAAAGTTTGCCGACCGTCACGAAGCAGCTACCGACATACACACAGAAAAATACGAGGATGATCAGCGCCGCGATGGTGGAGACGATATTGCGTTTGTCATGGAATCGTTTGGAGAAGAAGTCCGGAATGGTGATCGCGTCACCTGCCACCACGGAGTAGCGGCGCAAACGGCGTGCGACGAGCTTCCAGTTGAGGTAGGTGCCGAGAGCCAGGCCGAGGGCCGTCCACAGCGGGTCGGCGGCACCGGTGAAGTAGGCGACGCCCGGCAGTCCCATGAGCAGCCAGCCGCTCATATCGGAGGCTTCGGCGCTCAATGCCGTCAGCCATGGACCAACGCCTCGACCACCCGCGAAATACTGACGAGTGGAGGAATTGGACCGCTTGGAGTAGATGAAGCCGATGGTGAGCATGGCCACAAAATAGATGACCATCGCCAGCAGCACCCAAAAATCTTTGGTAACCATGAATTCTCTCTTCTTAGATTGCTAGCCGAATTTCTTTCGAATCTCTTTCTTCAAATCTCTGTCGAAACGAATTTCTTTCGAATCTCTTCTGAAAAAAATATGCGATTGTCCCAATGTACCGGTCGAACATTGCGACAATCGCATTTATCTCATTTACGCGCCCAAATGCCGAAACGGATCAAATATCGTATCTCCAAGACTTATCGGTGATAACGCGAGCCATGGCTAGGCCGATCGGCAGACAGATAATCACCATGAACGCGCGGAAAGCCCAGTCGAGGGCGTTCAAGGTGTCGAATTGGCCGAGGTGGAACATGGCTTGATACATGTACAAACCGGGAACCATGATCACGATGGACGGCACGGTCAGGCAGATGCGCGGGTAGCCGAGATGCGGGGCGAGCCAGCTGCGATGAACCGCAGAACGCCATGCGGAGGCAAGCAGGCCTGCGAGCAGTGCGCCGATGAATGCGCCGGCTTCGGCGGGAACGCCCATGTCAACGATTTCCAAACGCAAGGTGTCAGTAATGGCGCCAATGGTGGCGGCGACAAGGCACATGCGCTGCGGCGAGTTGAACATGGTGGAGAAGCCCCAGACGCCGATGAATGCGAACACGAAACGCAACAGGCAATTGACAACCGGATTGAGTCCCAACGGCTCGAATCCTTCCGGATTCAAATGCACGATCGAAGCGACCATCCAGCCTGCGAGCGTCGCCATCAAAATAATGCACAACACGTACGCAACGCGCTGAATACCTGACGGAAAATCAATTTTCGCCATATCAAGTCCACCCGTAATCAGCGGGAATCCAGGAATCACAAACAGCATGGCACCGATGTAAGCCGTATCATGCTGCAATGCGACGGGCTCGAAAATACCAATCAATCGCAGGGTGCCCGTGCAGGCGAGTGCCGCGACGGCCACGCATACGAACGTCACGAAGAACTGGTTGAGATGGTGGGCGAACAGGCGGCGGCGCAGCCAGTGACCAAGTCCCGCGCCAATGAACGCGCCGATCATGTCGAAGGGACCGCCACCAAGCAGGAACACGAAGGATGCGCAGGCGCAGGCCGAGGCGAATCCCGCGAACGCCGGCGAATACAGGGGTTTGCGTCGTTCGATCATGTCGAGTCGTTCGTGGGCTTGGCGAACGGTGATGCCTTGCGATTGGTCCGCTTCTTTTCCGACGTGGTCGAAATGTTCGGCGTATTGACCTTTTGGCGGCTTGTGATTGCGATTTTTGCGCGCTTTTTTCGTGGTCGATTCGCTTGACGTAACGTTGGCCGTACCGGCAGTTTCACGCTTGGTTTCACGTTCGGCTTCACGTTCACCGCGATTATGCTGCTCGCTTGCCGCTTCGATATCACGCAAGTGCAACGGCTGCGCGGTGGTATCGGTCACTTCGGCGCGTTCCGTCACCATTTCCAGCGCGTCGAGCACGGGATCGTCAGATCCCTCCTGATTCTGTTCGGCTTTCTGACGTTCGCGAAGACGCTTCGACAGGTCAGCCGACACCTGCGACGCATCACGCTTGTCGAGATGCTGCATAAGCCCTTCGGACACGTCGGATTGGCTGTGGTACATCGATCCTTTGCCGAGGTTCACGTTGAACCAGTCAGCGAAGTGTTCGAGCAGCCAAATGCGTTCCGTGTTGACGCCGGTGGTTGGCAGGTCGACGACTTCGGTGATACGGTCTTTGCCGTCGGTGCAGGAGGCTTCGATGTCGGTGAGGTTCACGTCGGCGCGCACGTGCACGCCCAGCGGATAGGCGATGCGGTGCATCATTTCGCGTACGCGGAAGCTTCCGGTGCCCGCGCCGAGATCGAGCATGCCGACGCGTACGATCACGCTGGCTTTTGCTGCGATTCCCGCTTCAGCGACCGGCTTGTCCCAATCCCGTTCGATATCTTCCATATCGAGCGGAATGGAGTGTGTATGGAATTTGCTGACGGCCGAAGCGCTTTTTTCCGCGCTATCGAAATTCGTCTCATGTTCATGTTCGTATTGTGCGCTCACAAGTTCAGGTCTAACGTGTGGGCTGGTCGGAGGATTTTCGAAATTTCCATCGATTTCACTTTGTGGACACCGTCGGACCACGATGCGGACATTTCCGGTGTTTCCGTAACCAAACTGTCGATTTGCCGAGCATACAATGAGCGTGCATTACCGACCGAACTTAGGGCTGTGGGCTCGCAACAGACGGCCAAAACAATCGCGGAGGTGCCGCGAAGGACCGACAGACCGGGCAACCCGATGGTTTGGAGAAGGAGGTCTGATGACAATAGAAAACGAACAGATCACGCCTGCCGACGCAGCTATCGTCTCGTCCGGCACCGGCACCAAAGGCCCCGAGGAGCGTGATCTTCCCGCTTCCCTCAAAGAGGAAATGGATCTGTGTTTGCAGATTCTTCGCGAGGTGCTCGGCGAATTCGATGAAAAGCTGCTGGCCAAGTTCGATGAAGTGCGCGAACACGCACTGAACGCTAGCGCCGAACGCTTCTCCGGTATTCTGACGGATACGAATCCGAATCAGGATGACCTGCAGAAGGTCGTCGACATCATCGATAAAACGGATGTGCATGAGGCACAACTGCTGGCCCGCGCCTTCACCACCTACTTCCATCTGGCCAACCTATGCGAGGAGAACTACCGTGTCTCCGTGCTGCACAGCCGTGAGGCCGCCGTAGATGACACCCAAGCCGTCGACCCAGTGAACGAAATGACCTGCGCCTACCACCAGCTCATTAACGAAATGGGTCCGGCCAAAGCCAAGGAACTACTCGACCAGCTCGAGTTCCATCCGGTGTTCACCGCGCATCCGACTGAAGCCCGCCGCAAAGCCGTGGAAGGCAAAATCCGTCGCATCTCCCAGCTGCTCGCAACGCACAAGCTGCTTGGCGGTTCAGACAAGAAGGAAAACTCCCGTCGACTCTTCAACGAGATTGACGCGCTGTTCCGCACCTCTCCGATCGCACTGAAGAAGCCGACTCCGGTTGAGGAATCTGAAACCATTCTCGATATTTTCGACAATACGTTGTTCTATACCATTCCACAGGTGTACCGTCGTTTCGACGATTGGATCCTCGGAGATAAGGCTGGCCTCGTGCCGCCGGTATGCCCGGCGTTCTTCCACCCGGGAAGCTGGATCGGCTCCGACCGTGACGGCAACCCGAATGTCACCGCCAAGGTGAGCCGTCAGGTGGCCCGCAAGTTCAGCGACCACGTGCTGGGCGCGTTGCAAATCGAGACCCGCCGCGTTGGCAAGAACCTGACGATGGAAGCTGAGACCACTCCGCCGAGTGCCGAGCTCAAGAGCCTGTGGAACCATCAGAAGGAAATGAGCGAGCGCCTGACCGACAAGGCCGCACTGATCTCCACCAAGGAGCTGCACCGTGCCGTCATGCTGGTCATGGCCGATCGTCTGAAGGCCACCATCGACCGCGATGCTGATCTCATGTACCACTCCTGCGAGGATTACATCGCCGACCTGAAGGTCGTGCAGCGCTCCCTCGCCGAAGCCAACGCCAAACGTTCCGCCTACGGCCCGCTGCAGGACCTCATCTGGCAGGCAGAGACCTTTGGCTTCCATATGGTCGAGATGGAGTTCCGCCAGCACTCCGTCGTGCATTCCCGAGCGCTGGAGGATATCCGCGAACATGGTCTGCACGGTGAGCGTGGCGAACTGCAGCCGATGACCCACGAGGTGCTCGACACCTTCCGCGCCCTTGGTTCCATCCAGAAGCGCAACGGCATCAAGGCCGCCCGTCGTTACATCATCTCCTTCACCAAGAGCGCCCAAAACATCAGGGACGTGTACGAGCTGAACCGTCTGGCGTTCTCCCATCCCAAGGATGTTCCAACCATCGACGTGATCCCGCTGTTCGAACAGCTTGAGGATCTGCAGAACTCGGTAGACGTACTCGAGGAAATGATCAAGATTCCGGAGGTTCAGGCTCGTCTGAAGGCCACCGGCGGCAAGATGGAAGTCATGCTCGGCTACTCCGACTCCTCGAAGGACGCTGGCCCGACCTCCGCAACCCTGGCCCTGCATTCCGCACAGGAACGCATCGCCAAGTGGGCGGAATCGCATGACATCGATCTGACCCTGTTCCATGGCCGCGGTGGTGCCGTCGGCCGCGGCGGCGGCCCGGCTAACCGTGCCGTACTCGCACAGCCGGTCGGCTCCGTAAAGTGCCGCTTCAAGCTCACTGAGCAGGGCGAGGTCATCTTCGCACGCTACGGCAACCCGGCACTGGCCATCCGCCACGTCGAGTCCGTTGCGGCTGCAACGCTGCTGCAGTCCGCTCCAAGCGTGGAGAAGCGCAATACGGACATGACCGCCAAGTACGCCGACATGGCCAACAAGCTCGACGAGGCCGCGCATAACCGCTTCCTCGACCTGCTGAACACCGACGGCTTCGCACCGTGGTTCTCCACCGTCACGCCGCTGACCGAAATCGGCCTGCTGCCGATCGGCTCCCGTCCGGCCAAACGTGGCCTTGGAGCCAAGTCCCTCGACGATCTGCGTACCATTCCGTGGATCTTCTCCTGGGCGCAGGCACGCATCAATCTGGCCGCATGGTACGGCCTGGGCACCGCGTGCGAACAGTTCGGCGATTTGAACACCTTGCGTCAAGCGTATGAGGAATGGCCTCTGTTCTCCACGTTCATCGACAACATCGAAATGTCGCTGGCCAAGACTGACGAGCGCATCGCCAAGATGTACCTTGCCCTCGGAGACCGTGAAGACCTCAACAAAAAGATCCTCGACGAGATGGAGCTCACCCGCAAGTGGGTGCTCGAGATCGTAGGCGACAAGTGGCCTCTGCAGCACCGCCACGTGCTCGGCCAGGCCATCCGCATCCGCTCGCCGTACGTGGATGCGCTGTCCGCCACTCAGGTGCTCGCCCTCGGCTCGCTACGCAAGCGCGTGGACAAGGAAGAGCTCACGCACGGACAGAAGGAGAACTACACCTACCTGATCCTGTGCACCGTGTCGGGTGTCGCAGCAGGCCTGCAGAACACGGGCTGATCTTCGGCTGACCGCCTGACAAAAGCGAGCGGGGAGGTTCCGTGCCGATAAACGGCGCGGGCCTCCCCGTTCGCGTCGCGCGGCCCTAGCCTGGCCGGCG